>Ga0114129_10003372_pt1 | contig 22437 bp, 15 predicted proteins | sample RhiMetdeltSRZDD1_FD_80071 | JGI IMG/M metagenome (GOLD analysis project Ga0114129, IMG submission 80071) | Populus rhizosphere microbial communities from Tennessee, USA - Rhizosphere MetaG P. deltoides SRZDD1 (version 2) (version 2) | ecosystem: Host-associated > Plants > Roots > Rhizosphere >... | reverse complement strand
TGGAGCAGAGTGCGCTCCCGCGCCGCCGGCTGTCGGCACTGGTCGCGTGTGGAATCGCGATGCAGTTTGGCCTCGTCGGCTACGCCACGCAGGTGCGGGGCGCCCTGATCGCCGGCTACGGCTACTCGTCCCTGTTGGGGACGCTGGCGCTGGCGCCGTTGGCGCTCGGCATGCTGGCGATGGCCGTCGTCGGCACGCGGCGCCTGGAGGGCTTGCGTGTCCGGCCGATGCTGGCGTTTGGGCTGGTGGTCGCGGGCATCGTCTCCGCGCTGACGGCGTTGACCCAGGCGACAGGCGTCTACCCGTGGCTCGCCGTGCTGCTGTTTGTGTTCGGCGCGGCGATGATCGCCTGTAACACGGCGTGGACGTTCAGTTTCCTGACTGCCATCGACGACCGGATGATCGGCGTCCGGACCGGGATCAGCGGCGCCCTGTTCGAGTTGGGAAGCGTGGCCGGCGGGACGGTGGCCGGAGCGCTGCTGGCCGCCATCGGTCTGGCCGAGGCAGCCAGGCGGTTGCGAGCGCAGGGTGCGCCGCCGATCGAGCTGGACGCTGCACTGTCTGCCCTGAACGTGTTGCTCGAGACCGCCACAACCGACCCGACGGTGCTCGATTCCACGGTCGCCCGGCAGCTCATGGCGGCCTATCAAGTCGTCTACATCGCGAGCTACGAGCAGGTGCTGCTGATCATCGCCGCCGTGTGTGTGACCGTCGGTGCGGCGGTCTGGTTTGGCCTTCGCGCCCGGACAGAAAGTGAGGATCTGACGCTCGTCCGTGAACGATGACGCCATCGTCGGCTCGCGCCGCGCACCGTTGCCCGACGGGTGACGTCACCCATCGGGACCACGTCCAGCCTGGAGTCATGGGGGAGTATCGATGGCCGAGCAGTCCAGCAACGCGACGCTGTTCCAGAACGTGCGCATCTTCGACGGCAAGAACGACCTCATCTCGGCGCCGTCCGACGTCCTAGTCGAGGGGTCGCGCATCGCGCGCATCTCAGCGACCACGCCGGTGAGCGACCTTGATCGGCACGTGACGTTCGTCGCGGGTGGAGGGCGCGTGCTGATGCCCGGCTTGATCGACGCGCACTGGCACGCCATGTTCGCGACATTGCCGTTCGTGGCCCTCACAACTGCCGATGTCGGCTACGCCAATCTGGCGGCCGGGCAGGAGGCCGAGGCCACCTTGCTGCGCGGCTTCACCGCCGTCCGCGACGTCGGTGGACCTGTCTTTGGGCTCAAGCGCGCCATCGACGAGGGCATCGTCGTCGGGCCACGTATCTACCCTTCAGGCGCCTTTATCTCCCAGACCTCGGGGCACGGTGACTTTCGGATGCCGTACGAGGTGCCAAGGGCCGTCGGCGATCCGCTGAGCTACCTGGAGCGCGTCGGTATCTCGGCGATCGCCGATAGTCCAGATGAGGTCCGGCTACGCGCACGAGAACAACTGCGACAGGGCGCAAGCCAGCTCAAGCTGATGGCCGGTGGTGGCGTCGCTTCGCACTTCGATCCGATCGACGCGACCCAGTACACCGAGGCGGAGATCCGCGCGGCCGTCGAAGCCGCGGAGAACTGGGGAACCTATGTGACGGTGCATGCCTACACGCCGCACTCCATCCGGAACGCGGTCGCTGCCGGCGTCAAGTGCGTCGAGCACGGACAGTTGATCGACGAGCCGACCGCCGAGCTCCTGGCACAGCATGAAGTCTGGCTGAGCCTGCAGCCGTTCCTGGACGACGAGGACGCAATCCCGCTGCCAGATCCGGAGCAGCGGCGGAAGGCAGGCGAGGTCTTCGCCGGGACGGATACCGCCTACACGCTGGCAAACCGGTACGGCATCAGGGTCGCATTCGGGACCGATACGCTCTTCGATCCACGGCTCGCGGCGCGTCAGGGGGCGCAGTTGGCCAAACTGGTGCGGTGGTACCCGACGGCCGGCGTGCTCAAGATGGCGACCTCCGACAACGCAGAGCTCCTGGCCCTCTCCGGGCCACGCAACCCGTATCCCGGCAAGCTGGGCGTCGTGGAGGAGGGTGCGCTGGCGGATCTGCTCCTGGTCGACGGCGATCCGATGCAGAACATCCGGCTCCTCGAAGATCCGGCGACCAACCTTCTCGTCATCATGAAGGACGGCCAGATCTACAAGAACCTGCTCGCAGCGTGACGCCGACCAGGTGCGATCCTCACGCTGGTCGACCTGCTGGTGCGGGCGCGCTTGACCATGGTCGGCGAGCCTCTGGTCTCACTCGAATCGCTACCTTGGCTGGTACTCGATCGCTCCGATGTCACACAGAGCGCGGCCGGCACCGCGGCCGTCACGTGGGCGCGACGAGCCGCGGAGATCGTCGGACGGGCAGCCGTCGTTCGTTCCGGCGTCGATGACCGGGCTCCTGGGAAGCAGGTCCTGACTCCCTGCGCGCGGCCCATCCTCGATGAGCTCGTCCAGTCCTGGGTCACGTCCTGTGATGTTGCCGGTCGTGTCGCCAACGAGACCACAGCCGCCGGTGTCCTGGATCAGGTTGTGTCCTCGGCTGACGATTTCGCCCGCGCAGTCGCCTCCCTGGAGGCTCCTCGCGATGACGCTGTTCTTGATCTGGGTCACGCCGAGCGCGCTCTCGACGCCGCCACCAGACGCTGCGCCGTTCGTCGTCACCGTGCTGTTCGACACGATCGCCAGAGATCGGTTGAGCAGGCCGCCACCGGCGCCGCCGTCGGCCTGGTTGTTCGCGACGGTGGCGTTGAGCAGCCAGAGGCTGCCCTGGTTGTAGATGCCACCACCATCTCCCACCTGGCCACCGTCCTGGTCCGTCGCCTTGTTGTGCCAGGTGCTGGTCTTGACGAGCACGGTCGCGCTGCCAGGGGTCGTGAACAGCCCGCCGCCTCGCCCGTCGAACACCTTGTTGCTGCTCACGTTGGCGTCGAGCAGCGTCAGGATCCCGGCGTTCCGAATGCCAGCGCCATCGTCGTTCCAGACTGTGCCGCGTCGAATCCGTAGGCCGTGGACTACGACGCGAGCCTCACGGTGGACGTCGAGCACGCGGTCGATGCCGGCGCCCTGCAAGTAGGTCTCGCCAGTCCCGGCGCCGATCAGGCGCAGGTCGTCCGTGACGTCGAGGTCGCCGGTCGCGGCGGCATCCTCCCCGGTCCCTTCGATCCCGAGCTTGTACACACCGCCGGGCACGCTGACGTGATCGAGACCGGGGGTGGCGTTGGCCTCCATGATCGCAGCCCGCAGGGTGCAGCGGCCGGCGTCGGCGGCGCAGCGCCCATCGCCCGGGGCCGCGTCCGGCGCGTCGACGGTGCTGTCAACCCGAAGGTCGCGTACTGGCCGGCTGTCTTGCGCGCCGGCACGCCGTGATGACAGCGCTTCGGCCAGCGGGTGTGCGACCGGTCCGGCTGGATCGTCTGACCAGATCGACAGTCCGTCGGTGAAGCGCGCCACGTTGTCAGCCCGCCGCCAGAGCAGGGCGCCTGTCGTCGTCAGCTGCGCCAGGTCGCCGCTGCGCGGGTCAGACCAGGGGACCGACAGGCAGGCGCCAACGATGTCCGGCATCGAGTCGCGCAGCGTTGTGAACGGTTGGGCGAGCTCACACCGATCAGTTGGCGCATGGTGTGCCTCGGCGGCCTGCGCCGCCGACGATGTGAATACAGTGGAGACAGCGATGGCAAGGAGCAGCACGATCAGGCGTTGGAGTCTCAACTCGGTCCTCATTCAGCGGTCACGGCGACGACCGGCGTGCCGCCACGACGGCTCACCGGAGGCTCAGAGCGCTCTCGACGCGGAGCGTTTGACAGTTGCGTGCGGACAAAACGGGGCAGCGCCATGCTGCCTGGCGTCGAGTCTACGGGACGCCGATCGCCGAATCACGATTTTCGACGGCTGGATGAGAGCCTTCTCATCCCCCTCTCATGCTGCCGTAGTTGAGCGCACCTACCATCGGAACAGGTGCGCAAACGTGGAGAAAGACCACCCGATGATCGGTACGAGCATACAGCGGAACAGGCGCGCGGCGATGCTCGTCCTGGTACTGCTGCTTCTCGGCGCTGGGTTCGTCGAGCGGGAGCCCCAGACGGCCCACGCGGCCGGCCCTCAGGCGTCCGCCCCGGCCTCCTGGCCACCGTTCGTGATCGGCGCCAGCTACCAGGGCCCGGCCTCGCGATCGTGGCGTGGCGACTACTGGGCTTGGTGGGCCGTCGACCTCTTCGACCCTCAACTCGTGGACGCGGACTTCGCTCGGGCCGAAGCGGCCGGTCTCAATACGCTGCGCGTGTTCGTCCAGCTCGAGCTGGTCCGTCAGATTCGCGACGGCAACTGGACAGAGCTCGACACCATCCTGGACCTCGCCGACCGACACAACCTGCGGCTGATCGTGACCCTCGGCGACTATGACGAGCCGAGGGTGTCCCAGCTTGCGCGCATCGACAGCGCCATCAGCGCCCGCTACGCCGGCCGCCGGACGATCCTGGCGTATGACCTCCGCAACGAGCCGACGTTCTGGATGTTGCAGTCCGCCGCCTACCCGAGCGACCAGCGCCCGCCGCTGCTGAGTCGGAGCCTGCTGGAGCGGTACGGCGAGCAGGCGGCGAACCATTACATCGAGGCGTTCAGGGCGTCCGAGGAGGGCAAGCGCGGCCCGCTCGCGATCCCCGAGCGTTTCAGCGAAGAGGACGCGTACGTCTACCACAACAACTGGCTGCTCTCGTACAAGCTCTCGGTCGAGGCGAACGACTGGGCGAAGCGGACTGGACGGTCCGGCCTCGAGTACTTTGGCTCGCCGGACGCCGCACGCTGGCGGCCCTTTCTGGACGCCCTGGACGCAACCTACCGGGCCTGGCTGGAGCCGCGCATCTCGGCGATCCGCGAGGCCGACCCCGCCGCGACGATCACGATCGGGCATCACGATCCGCTGATCGCAGCACTGCCCGCGAACCGGCAGCTCGACGTCATCAGCTTCCACCACTATGTCCCGACCGGCCCAGCCGGCCTGGCGGACCAGCGCCAGCAGCTCCTGGCGCTGCGCGGGCTCTATCCGGACAAGCCGGTGATGCTGGGCGAGTTCGGGCACCGCGCCACCGAGATCGGCGACGAGGCGGCGGCGATCGAGGAGGCGGCCACCTGGCTCCAGCTCCTCGCGGACGGATTCGCCGGCGGGCTGAAGTGGCAGCTCAACGACACCCGCGACGGCACGGACACGATGGGCTTGTTCCGGATGGATGGCTGGCCGCGCCCGATCGCGCGGGCCGCGGCGCTGATCTCGCAGCTCGTGACGGCGTCCAGCGCAGGGCCGGCCGGCACACTGACGGTCTCGACCGACGATGCGGGCGGTACCTGTTACCGCTTCACGCGCGGCGACCTGCTGGCGCTCGGCGGGCGGTGCGGGACTTCGGGGTCGCCGGCGGAGCTCCTGGAGGCCAGCAGCCTCGTCTTGCGCATTGCCAATCGCTGACGACGTTCAACCAGTACAGCGCTGGATGAGAGCTTTCTCATGACGACGTCACGACTCGCTCATCTGCGCCTTCTATCCTGAACCTACGTGGCATGACGAGAACAGTGATCGACGATCCTATGACAGCACTGTCTGGACGCTGTCCTCGTTCATCGCCCACAAGGGCGATTGGCCATTGAAGCGCTGAAACTGTCTGGAATGTGTCGGGGAGAGACCACGCAGATGAGAGCTCTGGACCACGAGACGACAAAGCCCGCGTCGACGACAGGGGCGGTCGGAACGATTGTGACGCGATACCGCCATGCACTGCTGCCCCCGGCCGGCCGCACCGCCGCCGGCAGCCCGCACCGACCTCCGCTGCTTCGATCGCGGCGGACGCTGCTCGGACTGCTGCTCGTCAGCCCGCTCGCCTCCCTCGTCTCTCTCGAGCAGGCCCACGCCCAGGAAGTCCCGGACCCGGACGTGCCGGAGCCGGCAGACCCGCTGCCGTTCCCCGCCGAGACCCCCGAGACGGAGTTCGCGCAGACCGCGACCCCGCCAATGCTCGTGCCGGCCTGGCCGTCCCTCGACACCGGTGAGGTCCCGTTCCGCGCCTGGCACTTCGCCGAAGGGAACAGCCGCAACGGCTTCGAGACCTACTTCACGCTCCTGAACCTCGCGGACGAGCCGGCCAGCGTCTCGGCCCAGTACAACCGCGACGACGGCATCAGGCTCACACAGTGGCTCGGGATCGAGCCCCACGCCCGGCTGAGCCTGAACGCCAACGATGTCGTCGGCGCCAAGGCGTTCGGCGCGAGCTTCTTCGCCGACCAGGACATCGTCGTCGAGCGCACCACGATCTGGGGGCCCGGCCAGAACGGCGAGACGATGGTCGGCTTCGCCCCGGACGGCAAGCGCACCTGGCATTTCGCCGAGGGGACCACGCGCGGGAAGGTGACCACCTACTTCGTGACCCAGAACCTGACCGATGCGCCGGCCAGCATCACCGCCCTCTTCACGCGTGACGACGGCTCCACCGAGCAGCGGCAGTTCGACGTACCCCCGCGCGGCCGTGACGCCTACCGTGTCAATGACCTGCTCCAGGACACGGCGTTCGCCGCCACGTTCCGCGCCGACCAGGACATCGTGGTCGAGCGGACCATCATGATCGAAGGCGAGCGCCCGCCGACACCCAGGCGCTCGCGCGACGAGGACGACGGGCCGAAGGTCCTGGCCAACGGCCAGACCGACGAGGGCTCTGCGATGCTGCGCAACTCGACCGGGATCTTCGGCGGGCTCGGCTACGTCGGGTCCGCCACGGACCTGGGCTCGCGGAGCTGGGAGCTCGCCGAGGGCAGCACCCGAGGCCCGTACACCACGACGTTCGTCCTCTTCAATCCGAACGACCACGACACCTACGTCCGCTTCACCTTCCGTCCGGAGCATGGCGACACCCGGACCAAGGCGGTACATCTGCCGCCGGTCAGCCGCCTGGTGTTCGACCCGAGGGATGTCGTGCCGACCGCCGACTTCGCGACCTCGATCAGCTCCGATTTCCCGATCGTCGTCGAGCGCGTCTACGCGTCGAGCGGCGACGGCCTCTACGGCGCCCTGGGACACACGTCAGCCGCGCCGCGCAAGGACTCGCACGTCTGGTACTTCGCCGAGGGCAACACCGCCAGCCAGATCGAGATGTTCTTCATCCTCTACAACTTCAGCGATCGGCCGGCCCAGGTGCGCTCGACCTACTTCCTCGAAGACGCGACCACCCGCGAACAGACGCATCCGCTCCCGGCCGGCGCCCGGCTGGCCGTACGCGCCAACGACGTGGTGGCGGGCGGCCTGTTCGCCACTCGCTTCATGGCCGACCAGAACATCGCTGTCGAGCGCACGCTCTACCTGCCCGGCGGCTCCGGCTTCACGACGGTGGGCGCCGGCGCCGTCCGCACCACCTGACCACCATCGCCCGCGCTGGCGGTCCGACCGCCAGCGTACCGGCCCTCCTCCACACCCCTTCCGGACGGGTAGACGCCACGACGCCCTGGCAGCCATACTCGGATTGAGGGGTAGCGCTGCGTCGAACCCAGCTCGGTGTTGCGTGCAACCTCCTGGGGGACACGCCGCCGGAGGCGCCAGACCCGCGTCTGAGAAGGAGTGCGAAGCGCCACGATGACCGAGCACATCATTCGCTTCCAGGTGAACGGAACGGCCCGTGAGCTGACCGTCGCCTCGCATCTGCGCCTTATCGACGTGCTACGCGACGAGCTCGGCCTGACCGGCACGAAGGAAGGGTGCAGCGTCGGCGTCTGCGGCGCCTGTAGCGTCCTCGTCGACGGCCAGCTCGTGAGTGCCTGCCTTCTGCCGGCCGCGTTCGTCGACGGCACGAACGTCACCACCATCGAAGGGTTGGCGCCGGACGAGGAGCATCTCACGCCGTTGCAGGACGCGTTCATTCGCCATGGCGGGTTCCAGTGCGGGATCTGCACCCCGGGCCAGATCATCGCCGCGACCGCCCTGCTCGAGGAACATCCACGTCCAACGGCCGAGCAAGTCCGTCGCTGGATGACGGGCAACCTCTGCCGCTGCACGGGCTACTACAAGATCGTCGAGAGCATCCTCGCCGCCGCCGAGTCCACCGCGACCGCCGTTCGGCGAGAACACGTCGGGGTGCGCTGATGCGACCGTACGCTCTGTACCAGCCGGAGAGCCTCGCGGAAGCGCTCGACCTGCTCGACGAGCACGGCGAGGAGGACACCCATGTGATCGCCGGCGGCACGTCGATGGTCCTGCTGATGAACATGGGGCTGGTGCAGCCGGAGCACGTGGTCGCGCTGCGCAAGATCCCCGAGCTGCACGGAATCACGTCCGCGGATGATGGCGGTCTGAGGATCGGGGCGCTCGCGACCCACCGCCAGCTCGAGCTGTCTCCTGAGGTCCGCGCCTACGCGCCGGCGCTGAGCGAGACGTTCGAGCAGGTCGCGACGGTGCGTATCCGGAACCAGGCGACGCTGGGCGGCAACCTCGTCCACGCCGATCCCGCCCAGGACCCGCCGCCGATGCTGATCGCCCTCGACGCCTCGGTCACGTTACAGAGCCGGAGGGGCGAGCGGAGCCTGCCGGCCGAGGAGCTGTTCGTCGACTACCTGACCACGCAGCTCCAGCCGGGCGAGCTGCTGACCGCCGTGCACCTTCCCCCGCTCGCGCCCGGAACGCGCGCCACCTATCTGAAGTTCCTGCCCCGCACGCACGACGACTACGCCACGGTGTCGGTGGCGGCCGCCCTGCGCCTCGACGGCGACGGCCGCTGCGAGCACGCTCGCCTGGCGCTGGGCGGTGTCGCCGGGGTGCCGTTGCGAGCCCGCGTCGTCGAGGACGCCCTGGTCGGCGAGCGGCTGACTGATGCCCGGATCGCCGAGGCCGCCACGCTGGTCGACGGTATCGTCGATCCGCCAGATGATGCGCGCGGCTCGGCTGCGTACAAGCGAAGAATGGCGCGGGTCTGGACGGAACGTGCGCTCCGGTCCCTGCGCGACCAGTCAGACGAGAGGCAGTGACGCCGATGACGCTCGTTGACGCTCCCCGAGAGATGCTCGCCCAGCCCGAGTACCGCGTCGAAGGGCCGCTCAAGGTCACCGGCGCGGCCCGCTACACCGCCGACGTGAACATGCCGGGCATGCTGCACCTGGCGTACACGCGCAGCCCGCTCCCGCATGCGCGCATCGTCTCGATCGACACGCAGGCCGCCAGAGCGGTGCCGGGCGTGCACGCGGTGCTCACCGGCGCCGACATCGGTTTCGTCGGCCTGGGCCGGACGCTGCAAGACTGGCCGGCGCTCGCGATCGACCGGGTGCGGATGATCGGCGATCGCGTGGCCGCCGTCGCCGCCGAGAGCAAGGCCGCCGCCGACGAGGCCGCGCGCCTGGTCGAGGTCGAGTACGAGGAGCTGCCGCTGGTCACCCTCGAAAACGCGCTCGATCCCGACGCGCCGGTCCTCCACCCCGATCCCGAGAGCTACACGTACCTGGGGCCGCAGCGGCGGCCGACGCCCCACCCCAACGTCCATGGACATGTCATCACCCAGAAGTCCGAGACCGGCGAGTCGATAGACGACGTCTTCGCACGCGCGGACCACGTGTTCGAGCACACCTTCACGGTCGCCCGCGAGTTCCAGGGGTTCATCGAGCCGCGCGCGTGTGTGGTGTGGATCGACGAGGACGATCGCGTCCACGTCACCAACACGAACAAGGCGCCGGCCCAGTTCCGCCGGCAGCTCGCGGCCGGGCTCGGCATCCCGCCCGACCGGATCGTCGTCGACACGACGTTCATCGGCGGCGATTTCGGCGGCAAGGGCCTGTCGATCGACGAGTACGCCTGCTACCACCTGGCGAAAGCTACCGGCCGGCCGATCAAGGCGGTGATGAGCTACCTCGACGAGATGCAGGCGAGCAACGCGCGCCATCCCGCGATCTTGAAGCTCCGGACCGCCGTCGATCGTGACGGAAAGTTCCTCGCCCATCAGTCAGACGCGGTCATCGACGGCGGCGCCTACGCCGCCGGCAAGGCCAGCCCCGCCTTGATCGTCCCCGCGCACCAGACGCTCACGGCGTACCGCGTCCCGGTCACGCGGCTGGAAGTCCGGGCCATCTACACCAACAGCATCCCCGGCGGATCGATGCGCGCGCCCGGCGACCCGCAGTCGATGTTCGCGGGCGAAAGCCACGTCGACATGATCGCCAAAGCCCTGGGCATCGACCCGATCGAGCTGCGCCGCCGGAACGCCGTCCGCGACGGCGACCGTAGCGTGACGGGCGAGGTGTTTCACCGGGCGCGGGCGCTCGAGGTGCTGGACGCCCTGGAGCAAGAGTCTGACTGGCACGGTACCCTGCCCGCTGGTCGCGGCCGGGGCGTCGCGCTCGGTGTCCGCCATATCGGCGCGGGCGCCACCTCGGTCCAGGTTCGACTCGGCGAGGACGGCATCGTGGAGGTGGTGACCGGCGTCGTCGACCAGGGAGTCGGCACGTATACGGTGCTGCACCGTGTCGCGACGGCCGTCCTGTCGGTCGATCCGAAGCGGATCGTTGTGCGCCACTGCGACACCGACGGGCCGGCGCCCGATCCCGGGGTTGGCGGCCAGCGCGTCACGCACGTGCTCGGTCGCGCGGCGCAGGCCGGCGCGAGTGAGCTCAAGGCCCGCCTGGAGGAGCTGGCGGCCGAAGCGATGGGCTGGCCGGCCGGCGACGTCCGGCTCGAGAACGACCGCTTCGTGGCCGGCGAGGAGTCCGCTCCCTTCGACGAGGTGGCGGCAAACATCCTCCGTAGCTCGCCCGTCGAAGTGTCTGGTGCCTACGATGGCACCCACAAGCCGGGTGAGCCGGGCGACTTCGAATTTGCCGGCTACGTGGTCGAGACGGAGCTCGACCGGGACACCGGTGCCGTGAACATCCACGATATCCTGCTGGTCGCGGACGTCGGCACGATCATCAACCCGGTTGCCCACCAGGGCCAGCTTGAGGGCGGCCTGGTGATGGGGCTCGGCGCGGCGCTGATGGAGGAGCTCCAGGTCCAGGACGGGCAAGTCACGACGGCGACGTTGGGCGACTACAAGATCCCGTGCGTGATGGACACGCCGGCGTTCAGGACCGTGCTGATTCACGATCCGCAAGACGGGCCGGGTCCGCTTGGCGGCAAGGCGGCCGGCGAATTGACGAACACCAGTGTGGCGCCGGCCGTGGCGAACGCCGTCGCGGCGTGTGGCGCGCGGGTGACGCAGATGCCGTTGACGGCCGAACGGGTGCTCGAAGCGCTCGAACGCCAGAGCTGAGGGAGCAGAGCCATCTGACGCCTCGCCGAACGCGCGGCGTCAGGATGGCCCAAGGTCCACGTGCAGGTTCCGATACTCGTCCAGGCGGGCGCGCTGCCCGGGAGCGATGAGCGTCGTCGAGTCGAGCTGCTCGACGATGGCCGGTCCGGTCAGCTGGTGTCCCGGGGCGAGACGGCTGCGCAGGTAGACCGGCGTTGGTTCGGCGGCCGATCCCCGCGCCCAATAGACCTGCCGCTCGCCGACGATCGCGTCGGCCGCCGAGCCGCGCCCGGCCTCGTGCGGGCGCAGACGGATGTGGGGTGTCAGACCGTACGCCGTCACCCGAAAGTTGACCACCTGGATCGGCTCCTCGACGGCTGCGTAGCCGTAGGTCCGCTCGTGGGCGGCGTGGAGCCGATGCTCCAGCTCGAGCTGGGCCGCCTCGTCCCAGCCGCCGGCCGGTGCCGAGACCGGCAGCTCGTAGTTCTGCCCGAGGTAGCGCATGTCGACCGTCCGCTCCAGCACCTGCCGATCTGGCGTGACGCCCTCCTCCGCCAGCCAGTCGCGCGCACGGTCTTCCAACTCGGCCCAGATCGTAGCCACGTCGGCCGGCTTTGCCTCGCGGGTCAGGCTGAGCGCCGTCCGAACGTAGTCGCCCCGCATGTCGGTGACCAGCAGCCCGAGCGCGCAGAGGATGCCGGGCGACTCGGGGACCAGGACGTGCCGGACGCCAAGCTCGGCGGCGATGCTGACCGCGTGGAGCGGGCCGGCCCCGCCGAACGTCACCAGTGTGGACTCGCGCGGGTCGTAGCCGCGCTCGACGGACACCATCCGTGTCGCCAGCACCATGTTGGCGTCGACGATCGTCAGGATGCCCATCGCGGCGTCGATCGGGTCCATGCCGAGTGGACCGGCCACGTGCTCCTCGATCGCCCGCCGGGCGGCTTCGGCGTCGATCTCCATCTGACCGCCCAGGATCCGCTCGGGGTTGAGGCGGCGGGTCAGGACGTTCGCGTCGCTGACCGTCGGCAGGGTGCCGCCGCGCCGGTAGCAGGCCGGGCCTGGCACCGCGCCGGCGCTCCTCGGACCGACTTTCAACGCCCTGCCAGGATCGATCCAGCCGATCGACCCGCCGCCGGCGCCGATCGAGTTGACGTCGATCATCGGCACGCGGACCGGGTAGCCGGCGATCTCCTTCTCGGTTGAGACCTTCGGCGTACCGCCCTCGATCAGCGAGACGTCCGTACTGGTCCCGCCCATGTCGAGGGTGATGATGTTCCGAATGCCGGCCAGGCCGGCCACGTAGACGGCGCCCATCACGCCGCCGCTCGGGCCAGAGAGGAGCATGCTGGCCGGGCGCTGACGCGCGCTGGCGACCGACATGATCCCGCCGTTCGACTGCGCGATGTACGGCCTGACCCCGATCCCAAGCTCGGCGACCCGGCGCTCGAAGTTGGCGAGGTACCGGTCCACGACCGGGCCGAGGCTGGCGGTCGCCACGGTCGTGCTGAGCCGCTCGAACTCACGGAACTCCGGCAGCACCTCGTGCGAGGCCCAGACCGGCAGGTCCGGCGCCAGCTCACGGGCGATCTCGGCGGCGCGCCGCTCGTGGCGTGGTTCGAGGAAGCAGTAGAGGAAGCAGATCGCTATCGCCTCGACGCCTGCGTCCAGCAGCGTCTGGACGGCCGCGCGGACGCCATCCTCGTCCAGCGGCGTCACCACCTCGCCGTCCGCGCCGATCCGCTCGGCGACCTCCAGGCGCAGGTGGCGCGGCACCAGCGGCGTCGGCTTGTCGACGAACGGGTCGTACAACGACGGCCGCTTCTGGCGGCGGATCTCCAGCAGGTCGCGGAACCCGCCACTGGTGATCAGGCCGGTCCGGGCCAGCCGACCCTCCAGCATCGCGTTCGTCGCCACCGTCGAGCCGTGGCCGAGGTAGCCGAGCTGCTCGGGCCGCACGCCGGCCTGATCGAGCAGGCCGGTCAGCCCGGCCGCGATCCCGACCGACTGGTCGGCCGGCGTCGACGGCGTCTTGAAGACCTCGACCTCGCCGCCGCGTTCGTCGAAGATGCAGAGGTCGGTGAACGTCCCGCCGACGTCCACCCCGAGCCGGTAGGTCCGGCCGGGTGTCTCGTTCGCGGTCATTCGGAGATCCTCTGGTCCGTGATGGCCGATGCGGCGATGCCGGTCGTCTCACGGTGACGCCTGTGGGAGAGCGCCGCCAGCTCGCCGTCCTCGGGCACCACGCCGTACTGCGCCGCCGTGGCGAGGGTGATCTTCTCCTCCAGCAGGTCCCAGAGGACATTCTCGCGCGGGCGTTCCGCGGGCGGCCCGTACCCGCCAGCGCCCGGTGTGTCGATCCGGACGACGTCGCCCGGCTGGAGCGGCACGTTGTACGCCTTGCTGCCGACGGCGCGCTCCTCGGCTCCGGAGGTCAGCCGGTTGCGCCCCGGCTGCCCCGGGCCACCCCCGGCCAGCCCCCACGGCTCGGAGCGGTGGCGCTCGCCCTTGGTGCGCAGGCGGCTGCCCTCCGCCAGGATCCGGTACTCCCGCCGCAGCCCGAGGCCGCCCCGGAACTTGCCGATACCCCCGCTGTCCGGGATCAGCTCGTACCGCTCGACGCGCAGCGGGTACTCCGTCTCCAGCGCCTCGACTGGCAGGTTGGAGGTGTTGCTCATGTGGGTCGGGATGCCGTCCAGCCCGTCTTTCGTCGGGCGGGCGCCAGAGCCGCCGCCGATCGTCTCCAGGTAGGTGTAGTAGCCGCTGCCGCCCCGTCCAGGTCCGAAGAACTGGCAGCCGCAGATGGCGCCGTTCGAGGCGGCCGGCACCCGCTCCGGGATCGCCTGGGCCAGCGCGCCGTACAGCACGTCCACGAACCGCTGGGCGGTGTCCGAGCGGTTCATCGTGGCGCCCGGCGGGATGCTCTGGGCGATCGTGCCGGGCGGCGCGATGATCTCGACGGCCCTCGTGAACCCGGAGTTTGGCGGGAGAGTCGGGTCCAGGATCGACTTGATCGCGTACTGCACGACCGCCCGCGTTGCGTCGAGCACCATGTTGATGCCGCCCCGAACTTGCGGGTCGGTGCCGGTGAAGTCGAAGGTGAGCTGGTCGCCGCGCGTCGTGATCGCGACGCGGATCGTGAACGGGCCCTCGTCAATGCCGTCGTCGTCGACCACGTCCTCGAACTCGTAGCGGCCGTCCGGGACCTGCTCGACGGCACGGCGGAACTGGCGCTCGGCTTGCCGGAACAGGTGCTCTTTGGCCGCCAGCACCACGTCCGCGCCGTACTTCGCGAACAGCTCCGCCAGCCGCTCGAGGCCGCCGTTGCAGGCGGCCACCTGTGCCCGGAGGTCGCCCTGGCGCTCTCCAGGCACCCGGCAGTTGACCAGGAAGAGATCCATGACGTCCTGGTTGAGCTGCCCCTCGCGGTAGAAGCGGACGGTCGGGATCCGGAGGCCCTCGCAGTAGATGTCGGTCGCGGCCGAGGGGCTGCCGCCGATCTCGGCGTGGTGGGCGGCGTTGGTGACGAAGCCAAAGAGGCGCTCGCCGTCGAAGATCGGCGCGGCGACCGCGACGTCCGGCAGGTGGGTATTGCCGCCGACGTACGGGTCGTTGGCGACGAACACGTCGCCGGGCCGGATCGAGTCGAGCGGGTGGCGGCGCAGGATCTCGTGGACGATGCCGGCCACCGCCCCGAGATGCATCGGGTTGTGCTGCCCCTGGGCGATCACGTCGCCGGTGCGGTCGAGGATCGCCGTCGAGCAGTCGCGCCGCTCCTTGATATTGGTCGAATATGACGCCTTGACCAGGAGCACCTCCATCTCCTCGGCGATCGCCAGCAGGTGCTTGCCGATGACTTCGACGGTGATCGGATCGAGCTCGAGCGTCGTTCCCATGCTCCGCTCCATCACCGTCGCACCGAGGCGAGGAGCCGCTCACGGACGGCGTCGACGGTGGCGAGATCGACGATCGTCCAGGCCATCGCGGTCGCGCCGTCGACGATCGCCCGGTCGCCGGCTTCCGTAACGGTGTGGGCGGTGAACTCCGGCTGGTGATTGACGGCCGGCCGGCAGTCGATCCCGAGCATCGGGTGGATGGTCGGGATCAGGTGCGAGACGTTGCCCATATCGGTCGAAGCCGGGACCGGCTCGTCGCGGAACACCCGCCCGAGCGCTTCCGCGTTTCGTGCGAACAGGGCCGAGATCTCCGCATCCCAGCGGCCTTCGCCGTACGGCTTCTCGCCGCCGGTGATGGTCAGGGCGGCGCCTGTCGCCAGGGCGCCGGCCTCGAAGCAGCGGAAGACCTTGTCACGCACGTCCACGAGGTCGTCGATCGTGGAGGCACGCACGCCGAAGCTGGCACTCGTGCTGGCAGGGATGACGTTCGCCGCGTCGCCGCCCTTGGTGACGATCCCGTGGACGCGATCGGTGGTGCGGAGCTGCTGGCGGAGCAGGCCGACGGCGGTCTGGGCGACGACGAGCGCGTCGGCGGCGTTGACGCCGAGGTGCGGGTACGCGCCGGCGTGGGCCGGGGTGCCGGTGCACTGGACGTCAAACATCGTGGCGGCGATCAAACCGGGCATCAGGACGTCGGCCGGGCCTGGGTGCACCATCATCGCGGCGTGGACGCCGGCGAAGGCGCCGCGCTCCAGGAGGGCGATCTTGCCGCCGCTGCTGGTGCCGAGCAGCTCCTCGGCGGGCATCCCGATGACGCTGACGGTCAGACCCAGCTCGTCGGCGATCCTGGCGGCGGCGATGCCGGCCCCGGCCGCCGCCGTGGCGATGATGTTGTGACCGCAGGCGTGGCCGATGTCAGGTAGCGCATCGTACTCAGCGCAGATCGCGACGTGAAGCGGTCCGGACCCGGCCCTGGCGACAAACGCGGTCGGCAGGCCACAGGCCGGCCGCTCGACGTTGAAGCCGGCCGCGTCGAGCAGCTCGGCGAGCCAGGCGCTCGCGTTCTCCTCCTGCCAGCCGATCTCGGGGTGCGCGTGCAGGCGGTGGCTGAGAGCGATCAGCCGCTCGCGATCGCTGCTGACCTGTTCCTGGGCGGCACCTTTTGGATCCATCGGCATCCTCCTGCACTGGTGGCGATGGTAGCGCACCGCTCGAGCGTCGCGGCAACGCTCCTGACGACGCGCGTGCAGGCCGTGTCATCATTGACCAGAGACGAATCGTTCAGGCCGGCACCGGTGCGGGCCACGCGGCCACCGGTCCGGGTCGGAGTGGCACATGACCGCGTTTGAGATCGTCGTGGTCGGCGGCGGGATCATCGGCAGCTCGATCGCCTATCACCTGGCGCCAGGGCCGGCAGGTGCTGGTGGTCGAGCGGGCGACGCCGGCCGTCGAGCCCGCCGCCTCGTGGGCGAGCGCCGGCGGCGTCCGTCGCCAGGGGCGCCACCGCGCCGAGGCGAAGCTGGCGAGTTTCCTGAACGACCAGGACGGGAGCGACCAGGGAGTCGGCTGACGGGCCTGTGTCGAGCTGAGGCGTTCGCGCTGGCGGGGCTGCCGGCGCCGCGACCATAATGCCCGGGAGATGCCAGCAACCGTCCGCTCGCTCCTGTTCGTGCCCGGGCACCGGGCGCGCTTCTACGAGAAGCTGGCCGAGTTTCGGCCGGACGCCGTGATCGTCGATCTCGAAGATGCCGTGCCGCCCGCCGAGAAGCCGCTCGCGCGCTCGATGGTGCGCGAGCGCCTGGGCGGGCCACTCCTGGCCGGCTTGCAAGTTTTCGTGCGGGTCAACGCCGTGGACACGCCGTACTTCCGCGACGACGTGCGCGGCGTGGTCGCGGCTGGACTGGACGGCATCTTCTTGCCGAAGGCCGGCACCGCCGAGCAACTTCACGAGGCGAACATGCTGCTCGCCCAGTCTGAGCTTCGGGTCGGGCTGCCGCTGGGCACCATCAGGATCGTGCCGATCGTCGAGTCGGTCAAGGGCGTGCTCAACGCCAGCGAGCTCGCGGTCGCGTCGCCACGGGTCGTCGCGCTTGCGTTCGGCGCCGAAGACTTCAGCCTCAACCTCGGCGTCGAGCGGTCGCGGGATGGTGTCGAGACGCGATATCCGCGCGCGCAGGTGGCACTCGCCGCCCACGGCGCCGGCCGCCTCGCCATCGACACCCCCTGGACGGCGATCGACGACCCGGAAGGGCTCGTGCGCGAGACCCGCGAGGGGCGGCAACTCGGCTACGTTGCCAAGCAGGCGATCCACCCCTCACAGATCCCGATCATTCACCAGGTTTACACGCCGACCAGCGACGAGGTCGCCTGGGCCCGGCGGGTGATCGCTGCCTACGACGAGGCCGTCGCGCGAGGGACCGGCGCCATCAACCTGGACGGCAAGCTGATCGACGTGCCGATGGTCGAACGGGCGCGGCGGGTGCTCGACCGCGCCCGCTGAAGAATTTAGACGCCCTTGGCCGCCGTGTTGGAGAACTTCGACTCCAACACGAACAGGCTCTTGCAGGCCCGGTCCAGCAGGTCCGGGTCCATCGCCGGCGGCCGGTCCAGGTATTTCGCGATGGCGATCAGCTGGTTCACCAGGTCGCGACGCTGCACCGTTCTGAACGGCCGGTTGTACGGCCGCCACCACTTCTCGATCAGCCAGTTGAACGACTCGAAGTCGAACGGGACGTTCTTGCTCTTGCAGACCGCCCGGAACACCTCGGCGAACTGGTCGATGGTCGGGTCGTCGACCGGGATCCGGAACCGAACGCGCCGCTGGAACGCTTCGTCCGTGAGGTCGGCGGGGTTCAGGTTCGTGGAGAACATCAGGATCTGGTCGAACGGGATCTCGAGCTTCTTGCCCGTCTGAAGCGTCAGGTAGTCGATCTACTCTTCGAGCGGCACAATCCAGCGATTCAGCAGGTCGACCGGCCGCACGAGCTGGCGCCCGAAGTCGTCGATCAGGAAGCTGCCACCCGTCGCCTTCATCTGAAGCGGGGCCTCGTAGAACTTACCCACGTCGTTCCAGATCAAGTCGAGCGAGGCCAGCGTCGGCTCACCACCGGCGATCACGACAGGGCGCTTGATCCGCACCCAGCGGCCATCGTACTTTCGCTCGCCGGTGTCCGGGATGGGCTGGTGGTTCAGTTCGTCGAACAGCATCACGACCGTGCCATCCACCTCGATCGCGTGGGGGATGAAGATGGGGCCGCCGATCATCGCCGTAATCCGCTCAGCCACAGCGGTCTTGCCGTTGCCCGGCGACCCGTACATGAAGATCGAGGACGCCGCGTTGACGGCAGGGCCGATCCGATCCAGGAACTCCTCGCTGATCACGAGGTCCGAGAAGGCCGCCCGGAGCGCGTCGCGCCGGATGACCAGGTCGCCGATCGTCTGGGCCTTGATCGCTTCGACGTACCGGGCCAGGGGCACCGGCAGCGGTCCGCGATACCAGGTGCGGGTGAGCGCTTCTTCGGCGCGCTCCTGGCCTCTGGGAGCGAGCGTGTAGCGGTAGCCGGCCTCGACCAGCGACTTCTGGCAGACGATCTCGAAGATGTGGTCGCGGACCAGGTTGCGCACCAGCGACTGGACCGCGACGTACGGGACGCCGCACTTCGTCGCCAGGTCGGCACCCGTCGCCTGCTGGCTGAAGTAGAGCATCCGGATCAGGTGATCCTCGACCACTGGCGCGATCAGGCCGGTCTCCTCGATCGTCTCGGGCGACTTCGGCCAGAACGTGGTCGCCTCAATCGGCGTCGCGGCAGGTGGCGGGCGCAGCTGGGTTGGTGCCGACGCGCTGACGCCGTTGCCAGGCGGGTAAGTCAGACTCATCGTCGCAAGCGCTCCTCAGCGCCAGCCACCTGGAGCGGCCAGCGCAAGTGTTCCTACCCTCGTAGAACGATGCGCTGGATGCGAAAATGTCGCCTTCCCTGTCGCGCTAGCGCACGTCCCCCACGACGGCGAGCGTCGCCTCGTCGCACCAGAGAACGGCACCCGGTCTCGTTTCCGCCGTGAACCCGATGCCCACCATGAGGATGCCGGTCAGCGGCGTCGCCGGATCAGTTTCGACGGTGAGGGTCGTCCACTCGTCTGCGGTGCCGGTTCGGGCGATCCAGGGAGCAGCCTCCGGCGGCTCGGTCGTGCTCATCGTGGCGGCCGGCACCATCAACGCCATCACGGCGCCGTCGCCCAGCCCCTCGGCACGGACGCGGACCGTCAGGCGGTACCGTCGATCCGGCGCGGGCCGGAAGACGTCCTGGGTGAGAATCCTGCTATTCGGGATCTCGGGAGCGAATCGGGCCACGCCGTCCGAGATGTTCGGCGTCTCGTTGAGGAGCATGTCGGGTCCCCAGGGCTCCCGATCGAATCGAAGCGGCGTCCGGATCGACCACGAGCCTTCGCGATCGAACGTCGGATTGGCGAGCAGGCTCGGCGGAGCGCCGGACTGCACGGCGAGCGCCTGGGCCTGAACGCCTGCCAGCCAGCCGTCCTTCGGCAGGGCGGCGACCGCCTCGTCCAGCACCGGGAGCGCCTCGTCGGCCCGGCCCAGGCGGATCAGGCTCTCGCCCAGCACGCCCAGGAGAGGGGCGCGCTCCGAGCGTCTGATCTCGACGGCGCGCACGGCGGCCGTTTCGGGGAGCCGCGGGGCGGCCGGCGCGAACTGCCCGGAGGTGTCGAGCCGTGAAAGCCCCTGGCGGATGGTCGCCACGGCGTCCTCCGGCAGCCCGAACTCCAGCTGCGAACGAGCCAGCCAGTACCAGGTGTCAGCCTCGTACGGCAGGTCGGCGGCGGCTCGGGCCAGCAACGGCACGGCGCGGTCAGGCCGGCCGGCCGACATCCACATCCGGCCGTACTCGAAGGAGAGCTCGGGTGGTGCGCCGATCTCCTCGGCCCGCTTGAGGTGCAGCGCCGAGTCCTGAACGCGTCCCGCGTCACGGAGCGTTCGCGCCGCCTGGAGCCGGGCGCCGAGCTCGGTCGGCGAGCCACGCTCCAGCAGCGGTGCGAGGGCGGCGATCGTCTCGTCCGTCGAGAGCTTGCGCTCGCGGGCCGCCCGCTCGATGCCCTCGTAGGCGGCCCGGCTCCGCGGATCGACGCGGGCGGTCGCGATGAACGCGTTGATCGCCTGGTCGAAGTTGCGGTTGCGGATCAGGCGGTTGCCGAGCTGGATGAGCTGCGGGGCGGCGTCGGCGGGCTGCCAGGCGCGGATCGCCTCATTCCAGGTGCCGGTCGCCACGTAGGCACGCCCAAGCTGCAGCAGATCGGCCGTGTGGCTGGCGCCGCCTGCTGCCGACGCGATCAACTCTCTGGCGCGGTCAGCCGCTGCACGGGCCTGGCGCGACTCATCGGTGGCGGCCAGGACGAGCGCCAGGTTCCGCTGGACCGTCGCGTCGTTCGGCGCGAGCGTGCTGGCGAGTCGAAGACTCTCGGTGGCGCGTTCGAGGGCGGTGCTGCGCTCCTGTCGCCCGATCGTCTCCGAAAGGGTGGCGCGGTTCAGGTCGGCGGTGCCGAGGTTGAGCAGCAGCCGCCCGGCGAGCATTGATCCGTACCCGCTGACGATCAGGATGGCGACGGCGAATACCGCACAGGCAGCCGCGATGGACCTCACCCCCCAGCCCGCTGCGCCCCGGGAAGCCCTCACCCCCCGACCCCCTCTCCCTACCGTGGGAGAGGGGGAGTCAACCCGTGCGTCCGTGGTGCTCCCCTCTCCCTCGCAAGGGAGAGGGGCTGGGGCCGTGGGGGTAGGGGGCCCCATGGTAGGCATGATTGAGGGCTTTCCGGGGTTGGGGGTGGGGTCCGTTGCGGCCAGCAGCCCGAGGCCCGCCGCTGCCATCACCCCACCGAGCGTCGAGTGCAGCACGATCTCGGAGAGGCCGGTCGTGAGCATCGCCACCGCCACGCCGTAGCCGGCTAGGCGACCGGCCGTCGTCCAGCGGTCCGATCTCGCCGGTGTGCGCCAGCCGACCCAGAGCGTCGCCAGGCCCAGCCCGAGCAGCCCCACCAGCCCGAAGACGCCGTACTCCAACAGACCTTGCAGGTAGACGTTGTGGGCGTGGCTGAACGGCGGATACGACGGCAGGAAGTACCCACGGTAGACCAGCTGGACCGACTCCAGCCCGAGCCCGGCGCCGGTCAGCGGGACCTCACGAGCCAGGTAGACGCTGTTCTCCCAGAACCAGAACCGTTGTGCAAGCGTGCGAAGGCTCAGGCCACGCTCGCTCGGCCCGAACGCCACGACGAGCACCGCCAGCACCGCAAACACGGGTGCCAGCGCCAGCAGGCGTCGCCGCCAGACGGTCGCCATCAGGCCTAGCGTCATCGCGCCAGCCAGCATCGAGCCCCGGTTGTCGGCGACGACGAGCGCCAGCAGGAAGAACGGGATGGTGAGCGCCGCCAGCACGCGCGACACCGGCCGACGCAGCCCGACCAGCGCCGCGAACGCCAGCGCCAGCCCGACGACCGCCAGCGCTCCGACTCCTGAGGCACGGAACCGGTACCGCTGCAGCAGCCAGTCCTGGTCCACGAACCAGTGTCGGTAGCCCGTAGGGTCCAGTGCTGCCACCAGCGTCACCAGCGGCGGCACCCGCTCCAACAGCAGGAACGGGCCGACCAGGACCAGGAGCAGCGCAGTCGCCAGGAAGGACCCGAGCAGCGCTCCGAGGACGAGCCGACGTAACGCCCGCTCACCCGAGGCGTGCTCCCGCAGCCCCGCGAAGAGCAGCACCGCCGCCACCAGTCCGGCCAGGCGAATCGCGGCGCCTTCCCGGTTCAGGCTGGCGTAGCCACCCAGCAGCGCGCCGATCGCTAGCAGCGCCAGCGGCAGATCGAACGCCGTCCGGCGCCACGGCCGGCCCGTCGTCGCCAGCCGCACGGCCGACGGCAGCGCCCCGACGAGCGCGGCCGGCCAGATCAGCGGGTTCGGGGCCAGCAGCAGGATGAGCGCGCAGAGGGGCGCCAGCACAGGCTCGACGGCGATGACGCGAGCCGCCCAGGCCGGTAGCGGCCGATGTCGCGGCGCCGTGCTCGCGGCTGGTGTCTCGAACTTCGAGACCTCGGCCTGCTCCTCAGTTCTGCCGATCAGCCGCCAGGGGAGCGCCTTCACGCCGGCGAGGCCCCCCGGCCCCGGCCGCCGAGATGGTGGTGAAGGGTCGCGGCCTCGTACTCCAGCTTGACGAGCCCCTCCAGCCGCAGCGGGGCGAGCGCCGTCGCCGCCAGGATCTTGAGGTCGAGCCAGAGCGATTGGCGCTCGACGTACGCCCGGTCGATCGCCAGTT
>Ga0114129_10003371_pt1 | contig 22447 bp, 16 predicted proteins | sample RhiMetdeltSRZDD1_FD_80071 | JGI IMG/M metagenome (GOLD analysis project Ga0114129, IMG submission 80071) | Populus rhizosphere microbial communities from Tennessee, USA - Rhizosphere MetaG P. deltoides SRZDD1 (version 2) (version 2) | ecosystem: Host-associated > Plants > Roots > Rhizosphere >... | reverse complement strand
GGTCAAGAGCACGATCGGCATGACCGGGGAGGTCACGCTGCAAGGGCGCGTCCTGCCGATTGGCGGACTGAAGCAGAAGGTGCTGGCCGCACATGCCGCCGGCCTTACCGAGGTGATCGTGCCGGAGCGCAACGAGCCGGATCTGGACGATGTGCCGTCGGATGTCCGGAACGGAATGACGTTCCATATCGTTCGCTCCGTGGATCAGGTACTGGCGCTTGCGCTCGAGCCGATGGAAATCGCGATGGCTGCGTAAGCAGGACGCCGACATCGCGCACGTCGAAGGGACTTCAGTCCAGGTAACCCACACGAACTTCGAACATTCGTGTCGATGGAACACGCCATGTCGCGCACCGACAACCTCTATACCATCCCGGAAGACCTACCAGTCCCAGGCGATGACGGCGCATGCGACCATCTTGCTGGATCGGAGTGGCCGCGGATCGCCCTCCCGTCGACGGGAGGGCGACTTGTTTCAATCCGCGACGTTCAAGCAGACTGGGTCGTTGTCTACTTTTACCCGCGTACTGGCCTACCGGATCAGGACCCGCCAGGAGGGATGCAGGCGTGGAACTCAATTCCCGGCGCCCGTGGTTGTACGCCACAGGCGTGCTCGTACCGTGATCATCACAGTGAAATGAAAGCGTTGAGGGCGGAGGTGTTCGGCGTCAGCACGCAGGAGACAGCGTATCAGCGTGAGGCAGCAGAACGACTGCACCTTCCTTTCGAGCTTCTCAGCGACGCACGACTCGCACTCGCGAATGCGCTGACCCTTCCCACGTTCGACGTTGCGGGCACGACCCTCATCAAGCGGCTCACGCTCATCCTGAGGCGTGGCGGGCGAATCGTCCGGTGTTTCTACCCGGTGTTTCCGCCAGACACTGACGCTGAGCGTATCCTCGAGTATCTGCGCGAGAGCGCCAGGGGCACTAGTGACTAGCGCACACCAGTCCGACTAGCGCGCCATTGCAAGTAACGTTTCAACGTGCTGCGCGATATTGTTCGTCGGTTTGGTGGCCGGCTCGCGCTCAACGCCGGAGTCGTGCGAGGGGGCAGCATCGGCGTCGGCGATCCGCTGAAGCTGGTCGTTGAAGCACAGCGGCACCGTGCGGCCCTCGCGGATGTGTGACGTTGGCGAAGCAAATTGCGATGACGGCTGGCCGGTCCTTGATGTGGATCGTCCGCCGAACTTTTCGATGAGTTCTCTGTAGCGCCTTTCGGAGACCTCCAGCAATGGCGTCGAAGGCACGTGAACTATCATGCAAGTCTCGCGTTCGTCACACGTCCTCGCGTGTGCTGTCTCATTGCTCTGAACAACGGTTGAGCGGGACGAACCGAACACAAAGCTCGTCGGACGTGGCGGTAGGGGGCTCTCCTACACCAATCCAGATATACGCGGAGCGTAGGACCGGTCGTCCAATGCGAGCGCATCTTCGTCTCCTCTGGCCGGACTTCCGAGCAGTTCGGAGACGAGGCAAACCGCCGATTGCGGCGGTCCACTCGTGTTTGCCCCAGGGTGATCCGAAAAGAGCGAGTCAGCCCCGCTCCGCGATCGCCGAGGGATGGCGGCGGCGCGACATCAGCAGCGACGCGACGAGTGCCAGCACCATGACGGTGAGGAGGCCCAGCTCGATCACCGCAAATCGGAACGCGGCTTCCGTCTTGACTTGACGTTCCGTCGTTTCCGCCGTGATCACCAGGATTCGTCGTATGACGGCTACGAGTCCGACAATGAGGAACGGCTCCGGGACGTTGGTATGTTCGCGAAAGGACACCTGCACGGTGTAAAGCAGTTCGACGACCATCAGGATCAGCAGAAGGTAAGAAGAACGTGGAAGCTGAAGTCAGCGCCGACGTAACGGTGGTCGTGCTCGCGGGAGGCCGGAGCTCGCGCATGGGGACGTCCAAAGCGCTGCTCCTCTTCGACGGCGAGCCGCTCATCGTCCACGTGACAGCCACTCTCCAGCGGCTATTCTCCGATGTCATCGTCGTCGCGGCGCCCGGGCAGGAGCTACCCGCGATCCGAGCACGGATAGTGCGCGACGAGGTGGCGTATCAGGGGCCGGTCGGCGGAATCTACTACGGGCTCAAGGGCAGCGCTGCGGAGGTCAGCTTTGTAGTGTCCTGCGATTCGGCGTTTCTGAACACCGAGCTGATCTCGTACCTCGTCTCTCAGATTTCAGGTCACGACGTCGTCGTACCGCATTGGCAGGCCCGTTTTCAACCGTTGCACGCGGTGTATCGAAGGAGCGTGTTGCCGCATCTCGAGGCGCAACTCGCTCGTGCCGAGCTGAGGCCGGTTTATCTTTTCGACAAGGTTCGGACCCGCCGGATCGATGATGACGAGATCCGCCGTTTCGACCCGGAAGGCTGGAGTTTTTTCAACATGAATACGCCGGAGGACTACGCGCGAGCTCTGAAGCACTGGAGCGCTGGCAGCGGTCTCCGCTCACCCGGTTCATCGCGGACTCGCTCTCATCGATCGATTTCGCCCTCGAGTTGAAGCGACTCGGCAGCCAACGCATGGACGTTGTCCCCACACGTCATTTCACTTCTTCCACGCGCTTCGTTCCGCCACTCTGAGCCGCCGCAGCTGCCTTCATGGGGCGGCCATGATCCATACGCCCATCTTTCCCGACTGTCGGCTGTGGTAAGCGATGCGCTGACCATCGGGCGACCAGGTGTATTCCTCGGCGGATGGATCCGCAATTACTTTGCGCATCGTCGCGGTTGCGACATCGAGCAACCACGCGCCGTCACGGAATACTTGAAAGATCACTCGCCCTCCGTCTGGCGATACTGCTGGCGTTCGCACGAGATGGCCGGCTCTGGGTGCTGGAAAGAGCACCACATCCTGCGGGAACTCGAGTTGGATAATCTCGATCGTCTCGCGTGGCGCAGGCGCGATGCCGGCTAGCTCGGGCCCTGATACAAGCGGTTCGTCTTTCTCCATCTGGAGCAGTGGCCAGATGGAGCTCACGACCATCTGTTCGTCGAGTCCGGCCGCACGCGAATAACGTATCAGCTGTGTACGCCCATAGAGGCCTGCTGGCCAGTTGCGGAGATATCCCCATTCGAGTTGCCGGAGTAGCGCTACGGGAATGCGGCTGCGCGTCGCGATCTCGTCAAGGGTCAGGCCCGTGGCTCGACGCGCGCGACGGATATCTGAGATCGTCAGCGATCTTCCGTCTGCCGGCGGGACAGAGGTTTCCAGATCGCTTGGATCGTGAAACGGTCTGTCAACGTTCCGCCGAACCCCGGCGAGATTGATCGGAATTGGTTCGACGGCGTCCTGACCGGCCGGCCGATCCTCGGCAGAAGCGGTGAGAGCGACCACCCGAAGCGCGAGATCTCTCGCTGTAACGCGAGGGTCTGCCGACGCGAACAAGCCGAGCGTGTGCGCGAACCTCTCGAGTGACGGATATGCCGCGGGTTTCTCCACGCGCCGAGCGCGGGCAAGAACGAGGTCGAGCGCCCGACGTACCGGATCGTCGACTCGGACCGCGCAAGTCTCCAGCACTGTCGCGAGCAGTTTGGCGGCACGAGCCACCGTAAGCTGCCCCGCGGCAACAGGCCCGTCGATCGAGATCTCACCGGTTGTCGACACCCGCATGACGGCCGGCGAGGCGATCCCGCGCAACTCACCTCGGGCGACGCGGAGCGTGAGCTCCCGTACAATCGTGACTGCCTCTGAGGTCCGCAGACAAATTCCCGCCCGAGCCAGCTCTGCTAGCGACACCCGCCGATCCATCCTGGACATTTTGTCTAGGCGATTGCGAGTTGCTTGCCACGTTGTCTTCGTGCGCTTGCCTCAAAAATGAGAAAGATTGCGCACCGGAGAATCCGAGGTCGTGAACAGATGACCGAGCGTGTGGCCAGCCGTCCATGGGAGGCCACAGCTCTGGTGAACGACGTCGCCTCGCAATCCTGCATTCGCACGGTCCAGAGCCTTCACATCGATATGGTGGGGCTGGCGCGAGCGACCCACCAGAGTGCGGCCATCCAGAACAGTTGCAGCGGCAGCCGCCAGACGAGTGGAGTGGCGCGGCGCCCCGCCACGACGAGTCCAGCTCGAGCCGCGCGTACGTTTGCAGGGAACATCGCCGCCAACAGAGCGCTCAGGGCATATGCGGCGGCCGCCTTCGTTTCTGGTACCAACAATCCGATTGCCCCGATCAGTTCGAGGACGCCAGTGGCCGTCACCAGGAGCCCCGGCGCGGGCAGACCGGCGGGTACCATTCGAATCAGGTCAGACCTCGTGCGCGGATGAAAATGTGAGATGGCCGTGAACGTAAACATCGCGGCAAACGCGAAACGTAAAGCTCCGCTCCACGAGTCCGCCTGATCGAAGTAGCCGCCGAATCCGATCCAGCGGAAGAGCGTCCAGGCGACGACCATCACAATCAGCGGTGCCATATCCACGACTCCGCCGTCCGATCATCAAGAGCGCGACGGCCGAGGAATAGCAATGAAGGGTGCTTGGGTTGCTTCATACAGGGTTGAATGTATGCGAGCAAACCCGTAGCGTCTTGAACGAATTGGCTACGTCAGAGCATGCGACAATGGCGACATGCTGCTTCCGGTCCAAGGTCTCAAGCATCTGCGTCTACTTCGGCGTCGCGTTCGGAAGGCGGGCAGACGGCTCCGCGAAGCTCGGGTGCTGGTCTCGACGCTCAGGTCCCCTTACCGGCCGGTCGCCGCTCATCTCATCCCGACGCGCCGTTGCAATCTCGCGTGCAGCTACTGCAACGAGTACGACGATCATTCGTCACCGGTTGCCGCCGAGGACGTCCTGTCGCGCATCGATCGTCTCACCGGCCTCGGCACGGGCATCATCACCCTCAGCGGTGGGGAACCTCTGCTCCATCCTGATCTCGACGTGATCATCCGTCGCATTCGCGACCGTGGATCGATCGCCACGCTCATCACGAATGGATATCTTCTCACTCGCGAGCGAATCCTACGACTGAATCGTGCCGGCCTCGACCATCTGCAGATCAGCATCGACAACGTCGTTCCCGATGACGTCTCGAAAAAGAGCTTGAAGGTTCTCGATCAGAAACTGCGATGGCTGGCGGAAGATGCCGAGTTCGACGTGATCATCAACTCAGTCGTTGGCAGCGCGATCCGACATCCTGAGGATGCACTAACGATCGCACAGCGGGCCCGGGCGCTCGGCTTTTCGACGACAGTCGGCATCATCCACGATGGTGGAGGGCAGTTGCTCCCGCTCGAAGAACGGCAACGCGAGGTTCTCGGAAAAGTCGTCGCAATCGGCAAGTCCGTGTTCGACTTTGCGAACTACAACCGGTTTCAGAAAAACCTCGCGAACGGTCTCCCGAACGAATGGCACTGTGGCGCCGGCTGTCGATACCTCTACATCTGCGAAGATGGCCTCGTGCACTGGTGCTCACAACAGCGCGGTCATCCAGGCATTCCGTTGGACCACTACACTCCCGACGATCTCCGGCGCGAGTACCACCAGGTGAAGAGTTGCGCGCCTCATTGCACCATCGGCTGCGTGCATCGGGTGGCGCAAGTCGATGAATTGCGACAGAACCCGACGCTGACGCTGGCGCGATGGTTCTCGGCGCCCGATCGCGGTAATCGACCGCGCATGCCGTTGCCGGTGAGAGCCTTGATGTGGACGTTCGTCACCAATCCATGCCGTGACGTGTTTCGCCGGACGGCGGTGCGTGTGTTTGGCGCAGCGCGTCGACCTCGATTGCCTTGATTCTCTCGCACGGGGTTCAACCGGCCGCGCTGCTGGATCCCGGAACGGCGATCGGGTTAAGCAGCAACGTTACTCTTCGCACGGAGTGGTTTCAGTGCAGCACCCAGGCGACAACCTCCTCGATCATCAGCGTCCATCGACGTTTCGCGTCGATCGAGGTTTTATGTTGGATTCGTTCCTCGCGCCGGCAGCAGGATCGGAGCGCTGACATCTCGGACCAGATCCACGATCTCGAGCGATTCGTCATTACCGCGCCGGCGGAGGATCGGGACGCGTCACCTGCATGCCGTCACTGAGTGCGCGTCAGTCCCCCAGGCAGGTGCCGACGGCACGGGCCGCGGCAATCCACGGGTGATCGAGCGGCACCTGCTTTCGATTGCCGGCGACTTGGTCGAGCGGTACCGGCTGCGCGCCATCCCCGCGCGCCGCGACCATCACTCCGAAGATACGCTCCTCAATCAAGTCGGCGCACGCAGTGCCGAGCCGCGTGGCAAGCAAGCGGTCCGCGGCCGATGGCGTGCCGCCCCGCTGCACGTAGCCGAGGATACTGACACGACACTCCAGCCCCGTCAGTTTCTCCAGTTGGCGTGACAGGCGCAGCGTGTTGCCCGTGTGCTGCTGATCCAGCTCGGCTAACTCAGCGCTCGCCCGCTGCAACGCCGCCTCACTTCTGGCCTTCGACTTGCGCGCCTTGGCCTCCTGGAAGCGGGCCGCATATTCGCGAGACAACGCGCCCTCGGCGATCGCAACGATGCTGAAATTCGTGCCCAGCTGGCTGCGCCGCCGGATCGCTTTGGCAACCTGCTCGACGCTGTAAGGAATCTCCGGAATCAGGATGACGTCGGCGCCGCCGGCGAGTCCTGCCCCCAGCGTGAGCCACCCGACGCGATGCCCCATCAGCTCCACCACGATGATGCGGTGGTGGCTGTGGGCAGTGCTGTGCAAGCGGTCAACTGCCTCCGTGGCGATCCCGAGAGCGGTGTCGAACCCGAAGCTGGTATCGGTCAGCACGACGTCGTTGTCGATCGTCTTGGGCAGAGTAATGACCTGAAGGCCTTTCTCCAACAGGCGGATCGCGTTCTTCTGTGTGCCGTCGCCTCCGATACAGACCACGGCATCGAGCGCGTTTTTCTTGCAGTTCGCGAGAATCACGTCGCGCACGTCACGAATGCGTCCGTTGTGCTCGATGCGGTGCGGTTTGACGCGGCTGGTGCCGAGAACTGTCCCGCCGACTGTGAGAATGCCAGCCAGGGAGTGCCGGTCGAGCTGAAGAGTACGATTCTCGATGAGCCCGAGAAAGCCGTCGCGAATGCCGACAACCTCGATGCGACGGCCGAGTGCGGCCTTTCCGACGCCGCGAATCGCCGCGTTCAATCCAGGGCAGTCGCCGCCGGCCGTCAGGATGCCGATTCGTTTGATGCGCTTCATGTGGACGGTGTTCCTCGCGACGTGGCTGCCCCCTACCATACGGCCTCGCCTCGCGCCGTTCAACTATCCGGAGCGAGAACAAGATAGTGAATGGTTCCTGCGGGGGACGAAGAGCAGAAGCCCCATCACGAGCGCAGGGGCAGCTAGCGCGAGCCATGCTCGCTGAGCGAGGGTCTTCATGAGACAGGCGCTCTATGGACGTTGCGCCGCGCCCGTCCAGGCGCGCGCGGAACGACCACGAGCATTCGATTTGTCATTGCGCACCTCTGCCGAGCGCGACGCGTCGATGAAGATATCGAGTTGCTGGCCGATGAACAGCGGAACATTGTCTCGCTCGACGCTATAAATGATCTGGAGTAAGGAGTCAAAATGTCGGTCTTTACGAATCCCGCCTCGCGTTCGATCGAACAAGCCCGTGAGTACAGGGCTGCCGTATTGGAGCTTCTCGGATCGAATGATCCGATGCACGTGCTCCGTAGCACCCCAGACGCCGTGCGAAACGGAGTCGTCAATCTCACGGAGCGTGAACTCTCCCAGCCGGAGGCGCCCGGCAAGTGGTCGGTTCGGCACGTGGTCCGACACCTCGCGGATTCCGACCTGGTGTGGGGATACCGCGTGCGCCTGGTTCTTGCACAGGACCGCCCGCCGCTCACCGGCTACGATCAGGATCGGTGGGCAGAACGCCTCCATTACGACCAAGCACCAGTCGAAGTGGCGCTCGAAGAGTTCAGTATGCTTCGGCGATCGAATCTGCACTTGATCGCTGGTGCGTCGTCGGACGACCTCGAGCGCGTCGGCGTTCACGCAGAACGCGGAGAGGAAAGCGTCGCGTACATGATTCGGCTCTATGCGGGCCATGATTTGCTGCATCTTGCTCAGCTCGCACGCATCCGCCAGGCGACACTCGCCGCGCGCTGAACCACCGGCATCGCGTGCCGAGACGATACAGCACTGAACACATTGGCAGTCTTCGTTGACACTGCGCAGCGTGAAGCGACGGGTCTCAGCCGGACGAATCCTGTGGAGGTTCCACCTCGGGCTGTCGACGACCTGATCCTCGCAGCCGCGTCAATTCATAAGCCTGAGCTAGTGCCCAGTCGCTGGGCATGGACTCACGGTTGGATGAGCGCCGAGAGCGACATCAATTCGCACAGATTTCAACGCGAATTCAACGCTGTTTTCACGCCCCGTTTCTGCCGGTCAGCGTAGGCTGCCTGACGAGCGCCGAAATCTGCTGCCGATTCAGCTGATACGAGCCACTAGCCAGTTCGTTCAAGACGCGAGCGACGTCGCTCGTTAGGATCGAAGTGGCCGTGTTTACCCTGTTGGAGTGGCTCCTCCACACGACGTGGGAGCAGAGCGCACGTATTGCGCTCGCGGACGATGCTTCTCTTTCATCACAGCAGCGTCGCCCTTCGGTCCGATGAGAGGGATCTCATTGCGAAGGTGTGCGGCGACTCTACGGTCCATGACGTCTCATTTCATAGTCAGATTGTCAAACGTCGCGGTACGACCCTGGAGTGGCCGGAAAGGGCGAGGAACAATGGCTCTACTAGACAACTGGGATTCCGTGGGTCCGTTCGACAGCCGATACGCTCCTCAAAAGCGGCGCACGGCTCTCGCCCGCCGCACGATATTCGTCGTCGGCCTTGCGAGCATTTGCGCACCGTGTGTCTTGCACGGTCAGACGATCACACTTGATGAATCCGTGCGCACGGCAGAAAGCCGTGATCGATCTGTCCAGATCGCCGAACTCGAACGCGAGAAGGCCGTGCGCGAGGTCGAAGTCGCCCGAACACGTCGATGGCCGACGTTCTCCGTGACGGCGCTGGGTTCGCAGCCGCTCACTCAGTTGGGCATCACGCTGGAGCGCGGGAGCCTCGGCGTTTACCCGCACGATGGCCCTATTCCCGGCCAAACGACGACCCTGGAGAGCCCTTTAGTGTTCGGATTCATCGGCTACGCCAGTGTGGCGCAGCCGCTTACGCAGCAGTACAAGATCGGGCTGGGCATCGAACTCGCCAAGGTGGGCGTCGATGCCAACACTGAACAGATCCGTGCGAAGCGACAAGGCGTCATCAACGAAGTGCGGCGTCTCTACTACGGGATCGCGCAGGCCGAGAGCGGCAAAACCGCGCTGCAGGCAACCGTCGATTTCCTTCGGCAGCTCGATCGCGAGACGAGCCAGCAAGTCGTTCAACGAGTTGCGTTGCAGGCGGACCTGCTCACCGTCAAAGCGCAACTCGTCCAGACGGAATATGAGCTGCTCAAGATGGACGACCCGATCCAGACTCAGAAGGAACAGCTCAATCGGCTGATGGGGCGACCAATCGACGCACCGCTGGAAATCGACGTCCCGAGCATGCTCGAGAGAGCGCCGACGTCGCTGACGGATGCGTTTGCCGAAGCCCTGATGTCCCGTCCCGAGGTCCGCTTGGCGAAAGTGCAGCAGCGCAAGACCCAACTCGAACGGCGACTCGCCAGCGCGGAACGAATCCCGGATGTCAGCTTTTCACTGCTCGCGTTACGAACAATCAATTTCAGCAGCGTCCTTCCGAACAGCGTGAGCAGCGTCGGCGTTCAGGCGACGTGGGACGTCTTCGACTGGGGACGAAAACGAAAAGAGCTCGAGAAAAAGCAGGATGCCGAAAACCAGGCAACATTGGATCTCAGAGACGTGGAAGCGCGAGTCATGGCTGACGTCGCGCATCAGTATCGACGAATCGTCGAAGCGCGGAAGGCAGTCGAGCTCGCACAAGCGCTGCAAGCGTCCAACACCGAAGCGCTTCGCGTCGCGCGCAATCGATACGTGCAGCGCGAGGCCGTCTTCAGCGACGTTGCCAAACTGCAATCGAGCCTTGCGCAAGCGAACCATCGCTATACGGACGCCTTGATGGATCTCGCCACAGCGCAGGCCGATTTCGAAAAAGCCATGGGCAGGGACCGATGAAGACGCCAGATTTCCGGATGATGGTGCTCCTGGTTGCCATCGCGGTTGTCCAGACGAGCGGATGCGCGCGCCGAGCAGGCCCGGAGACTGCCGCCCGCGACCCGAAGGCTGTTCGGATCGTTGCGGTCGAGTCCCCGGCAAGTGCGGAATCGACGACGTATTCCGCCATCATCGCGCCCAATGCGCAAATCGATCTCGCGTTCCGCGTGTCCGGATACGTTGTGGATGTCCGCCGAACGAAAGGCGCCGATGGGCGCACCCGTGCTTTGGAGCCTGGCGCTGCCGTGACGACGGGACTTACGCTCGCTCGCGTTCGGACGACTGACTATGAGGCCGTCGTCGACAAGGCGCGGAGTTCCCGTGACGAAGCGAGCGCAGGCATCGCGGCCGCAGAGGCCGGGCTCGCCGAAGCGCAGTCGACTTTCGCGCAAGCGGAATCTGATTTCGGGCGCATCGCCACGCTCTGGCAGCAGGAAAGCGTCACGAAACCCGCGTACGACGGAAGCAAAACGAGACTCGAGGTCGCTCGGGCAAAGGTGGATGGCGCAACCGCAGCCCTCGCCGCTGCAAAACAGCGAGCCACGGCAGCGGCGGCGCAACTGCAGGAGGCTGAAATCGCGCTGCGCGATACCGAATTACGCGCGCCGTTCGATGCCGTGGTTCTCGAGCGCCACGTCGATATCGGAACGCTCGTCTCGCCAGGCGCTCCGGCGTTTACGGTGGCAGACCTGCGCCTCGTCAAGGCACGTTTCAGCGTGCCGGACACGGCACTGCACATGTTTCACGTCGGCCAGCCCCTGCCCCTGACCGTGGACGCATTCACGAATGAACGCTTTCAAGGGCACACCTTGTCGGTCGCGCCGGCGGCCGACCCCAAAGCGCGATCGTTCGAGATTACCGTCGCGATTGACAATCCTACCCTGAAGCTGCGGTCGGGAATGATTGCCTCGATTCGCGTCGGAGACGAGGCAGCCGATCGTCGTCAGGTACGCATACCGATTGACGCGCTCGTCCACGATCCCACTCGCGATCGATACCTCGTCTACACGCTGGAGCAGAAGGACGAACACACCAGCGCGGTCAAGGCCATCGACGTACGCCCTGGACCGCTCGTGGGGAATCAAGTGTCGATCCTCGACGGCCTCACGGCCGGCCAACGGATCGTCGCGTCGGGGGCGAACCTGCTACGCCCCGGTGATGTTGTGAAGGCGATTGAGTAGATATCACGAACCAGCCAGACGCCATGGATACTGATTCTGAGATGGCTCCGCCGCGCCATAGCATGGCTCGGTTCTTTGTCGAGAACCGACACGTGTCGTGGGTCCTCCTTGCCGGAGTGATTGCCTGGGGGATCTGGGCGTACGCGGCGATGCCCAAACGGAAGGATCCAGACATACCTGTTCGGCAGGTTGCGGTGGTGACGCCGTGGCCAGGCCAGAGTGCGGAGAGAGTCGAACAGCTCGTCACGCGCAAGATCGAGGAACGCGTCGCTCAAAACATTCGAGTCTCCGAAATCACGTCGACGACCCGGTCCGGACTCTCCGTTGTCTACGCCGAAGTCGATGAGAACGCCCGAATCGACCCGGGCAAGGAGTTCGACGACATCAAAGTCAAGCTCGACGCGCTGACCGATTTACCCGAAGGTGCCGGGCCGATTCAATACATCAAGGATTTTGGTGAAACCTCGGCGCTGATGCTCACGGTGGCCAGTCCCCCCGCGAGCGGTCCGCGGCTCCAACTGCTCGCGAGGCAGATCGCGGCCGCCGCCGTACCGGCACCTTCCACGCTGGACGTAGTGGTCTGCAGTTCCGGTTCACCCGATCCGTCTTTCGTGCGTGAGGCAGCGGCGCTCTTGGGCGATGCCCTCGTGCGTCAAGGCGTGGCAACGGATGTTCGAACCATTAACGGTGACAGTTTCGTGGTGATCAGACTCTCGACACGCACCGACGCGGGCGCATCGGTTTGTCCGGTCCGCCGGATATGGGAAGAACTGCCGCAACGAGCAGACATCCATCCCGATGTGTGGGATCCGATCGTCATCACGCCGGGCGTCTCGCTCGTCGACCTTCTGGCGCGGGAAGCCGGTCCGAAGTACTCGTACCGTGAGCTCGATGACTTTACCGATCGCATCGAAAAAGCGATCAAAATCGCGCCCGAAGCCTCGCGTGTCACCAGGGTCGGCGTCATTGAGGAGCAAATTGAGGCGCGCTATTCTCAAAACCGGCTGGCGGCCTTCGGGATCATTCCAGCGGCAATCAGAGGAATCCTGCAAGGTCGCAACACCACGCTGCCCGCCGGCACGGTGAACGCCGAAGGACGCGAGTTGGCTCTCGAGCAGACAGGCGAATTTCGGACGCTCGCGGACATCGACACGGCCGTCTTCACACAGGCGGCAAACGGCACGCCCGTCTATCTTCGTGACATTGGCAGCGTCCATCGCGGTTACGAACATCCAGCGCGTCTCGTCTCCTATTACACGTGGCGCGATGAAGGCGGGCGTTGGCTGCGAGGCCGCGCGATCACGCTGTCGGCGGAAATGAAGAAGGGGGAACAGATCGACCGCTTCGGGACGGCAGTCCGCTTCCGGGTGGACGAGATCCGTCGATCGCTCCCAGCCGATCTCGTCATCGGCACGTCTTCCGATCAGCAGCGGCAGGTGCGCGAGAAGTTGGACCTTTTCAACCGCAGTCTATGGGAAGCCGTATTGCTCGTGGTCGTTGTCTCGCTGGTGGGATTCTGGGAATGGCGCTCTGCCCTCCTGATGGCGGTATCGATTCCGATCACGCTGGCGATGACGTTTGGTTTGATGCAACTGGTCGGCCTCGACATTCAGCAGATGTCGATTGCGTCACTCATCATCGCGCTGGGTCTGCTCGTGGACGATCCTGTCGTCGCTGGCGATGCCATCAAGCGGGAACTCGCACGTGGTCAACCCCGGTCGATTGCTGCGTGGCTCGGACCGGACAAACTGTCCAAGGCAATCTTGTACGCCACAATTACCAACATCGCCGCGTACCTGCCGTTTCTTCTGCTGAGCGGTGACGTCGGGAGATATATCTACAGCCTCCCGATGACGATCGCCTGCTCTCTCGTGGCCTCCCGTGTGATCTCCATGTCGTTCCTTCCATTGTTGGCGTACTACATCTTGAAGCCGAAGGTAGATCCCGGTGCGGATCGGCTACGCGACAGTCGGTTCGGCAGGGCCTACAAACGCGCGGTCACGTTCGCCATCGACCATCGTTGGAAAGCCCTTGCGGCTTCATCCGTGGCCCTCGCGGCAGGTGCGTTCTTCGTCACTCACCTTCATCGCCAGTTCTTTCCTCGAGACAACTTCTATATCGCGTATGTCGACATTCGACTGCCCGAGGATGCGCCGCTCGCGCAGACCGAGCGGGTCGCGCGCGCCGCGGATCAGGTCATCCGAGAGGTCACGAACGAGTACGACCGCACCCATCGAGCCGAAGCATCGCTCGCTTCCATCACGTCATTTATCGGCGCGGGCGGACCACGGTTCTGGTTTTCTGTGCGCCCGGAACCGCCAGCCCCGAATTACGCGCAGTTGCTTCTGCAATTCAGTCGAAGCGAGGACACCAATCGCCTGGTGGACCCCCTGCAGGCAGCACTCACGTCGCGTGTCGCTGGCGCAAGAATCGACGTGCGCACGGTAGAGACTGGTCCGCCAACAATCATACCGGTGTCGATGCGGATTCTCGGCGACGACGCGCGTGTGCTCCGTAAAGAGGCGGAGAAGTTGCAAGCCATTTTGAAGACATCTCCGTTTGCGATCAACGTGCGAGACGACTGGGGTAACGACGCAATTCGAACGCGCCTTGAAATCGATCAGGATCGCGCCGGCCTTGCGGGGGTGTCGAGCAGCGACATCGCGATTTCGATGTACTCAGGGGTTGTAGGTGCACCGATTGGGTACTTACGGGAGGGGCGCAAGAACATCCCGATCGTTCAGTTGATGGATTACGGTCAACGGCAGACGGTCACGGATTTGAGCCAGCTATACGTCTACTCGAGCCAGACGCCGGTCAGGTTTACGCTCGGTCAAATCTCGCGCTTGACGTACAGCCCTGAAATGGCGCTCATTCATCGGGTCAACCAGTATCGGGCGATTAACGTGGCGGCGCTGCCCGCTCCCGGCCGCCTGGCGGATGAAGTAACTGGCCCCTTGATGTCCCGTATCCGCGATTTCGAACGACAGTTGCCCGCGGGCTATCGATTTGAAGTCGTCGGGGAATTGAAAGAACAACTGAAAGGGCAAAGGCGATCGCTGACAGTGGTGATCGCGTCCGTGATCGCGATCTATCTGGCGCTCGTTTTCCAGTTCAAGAACGCTGTCAAGCCATTCATTGTGTTTGCGGGTATTCCCTTTGGGGCGGTCGGTGCGTTCGCAAGTCTCTGGTTGATGCGGATGCCGATGGGATTTCTCGCGATTCTCGGGATCACGAGCCTCATTGGCGTCATCGTGAGCCACGTCATCGTCCTGTTCGATTTCATTGAAGAACAACACGAGCGCGGTGTGCCGTTGCAGGACGCACTGATCGAGGCCGGAATCCGCCGGATTCGGCCGGTGCTCATCACCGTGGGCGCGACGGTGCTCGCGTTGTTTCCACTGGCGCTCCACGGCGGGCCGCTCTGGGAGGCGCTCTGCTACGCGCAGATTGGCGGCCTGACTCTTGCTACGGCCGTCACATTGTTCTTCGTGCCCGTCTTCTACGCCGTGTTCGTTCTCGATCTCAAGGTGGTAAGTTGGGACGCGCGCGCGTAACGCGAGGTTTCGCGGCCGTGTGACAATGAGCTTCCACTGCTGATTCCAATGCGCGAAGAGATACCCGCCGAGATCGAAATGGTTTTCCGACGCGAATCGGGTCGTCTGATTTCGGTGCTCACGCGTATCCTCGGGCCCGGAAACCTGGAGCTCGCGGAGGACGTGCTGCAGGAATCATTCGTTGCCGCGATGCGTGATTGGGTTCGACAAGGCGTTCCGGAGAACCCGTCGGCCTGGTTGCTCACGACCGCACGGAACCGCGCTATCGACGCCATCCGCCGCGAGCGAACACGCCGCACGTTCGCCACCGACCTCGCGATGTACCTTGACAGCGAGTGGACGCTCGCGCGGACCGTCGACGAGGCATTCGGCGAGAGCTGGATCAAGGACGATCAGCTTCGCATGATCTTCATGTGTTGCCATCCGATGTTGTCGGTCGAGAGTCGGGTGACGCTGATCCTCAAGACCCTGTGCGGCTTGTCGGCGCCGGCGATTGCCCGAGCGCTGCTGACGACTGAGGCGACCGTCCACAAGCGCCTTTACCGGGCGCGACAAGTCCTGCGGGGTGCACGATTCGAGTTACCGCCAGAGGCGGAGAGGCCCACGGCGCTCGAGACGGTGCACACGGCGCTCTATCTGTTGTTCAACGAAGGCTACCTGTCGACCGGCGAGAAACCGATACTCCGCGAGTTGTGCCGCGACGCGATGCTACTCGCCGGGCTCCTGGTCGACGAGTCGTCGCTCGCCAACAGTCAGACCGTCGCGCTGCTCGCGCTCATGTGCTTCTCCGCCGCACGTTTCGACGCGCGCATCGACGAGGACGGCCGGCTCGTCCCGCTCGACCAGCAGGACCGTTCGCGTTGGGATCGCTCGCTCATTCGGCAGGGGTATCGGTACCTGGCCCGTTCATCAGCGATGGAGGCCGTTGCTGCGACGCGTTTTCATCTGGAGGCCGCGATCGCCGCCAGACACTGCGAGGCGCCGACGTTCGACCAGACCGACTGGCCATCGATCTGCAGCTTGTACGACCGCCTGCTCGAAGTCGACCCGTCACCGATGGTCGAGCTGAACCGCGCCGTTGCAATCTCATTTCGCGATGGGCCGCAGGCGGCCGTTCCAATCGTCGAGGCCATTCGGCTGGCTGGTCGACTTCCGCACAGCCATGCGGTCGCCGCCGTGCTCGCGAACCTGTACGCGCGGGCCGGCTCCGACGAACCGGCCCGGCGTTTCCTCGACGAGGCGCTCGCCCGAGCACGCACACCTCACGAGCGGGAGTTGATTGCACTGCAGACTGGGAGGGCACGCTCCTAGCCCATCTGCAAAATGGGACGCACGAGCACACTGCCGGTCGGGTTATTGCGCAGGAATGGAGACCCTTTCGCGAGCTCGGCCGCCTGTTCGAGCGTGTCGGCCGCGATGATGGAATAGCCGCCGATCAGCTCCTTCACTTCGGCCATTGCCGTGTCAGTCTGAATCGCGCGCCCGTTCGTTCGGAGGACGACACCACCGGGGGCCAGCGGCGCACCCGGGTTACGCAGATTGCCGGTGGCCTCCAGCTGCTTGAACCACTGCCCCCAGGCCTGCATCGCCGCCTCGATCTCGGCGGCGGGTCTCTCGCGCCACGACGGGTCGCCGCCCTGATAGATCAACAGAAAATCCGCCATCGTCCGTCTCCTTGCCAGAACCAACCGTGAATTCGGCGGTTACATCTCAATGACGCACGACGCGAGGCGATTAGGACACCTGGCCGACGCCGGCACCCGGTTGAGTTGGAATTCAGCGCCCTTCAGCGAATCTCCAACAATGCAATCTTGTCGCCTTTGCTATCGTGCCTCGTCGATCGGGACGGGTCCCGACGTGGATGGTGCCAACCAGAATCATCCTCGTTGACGCGGAGTTGATCGTCGGGAATGTCGGGAGCGTGTTGCCACATCGGTTCGCAGTAAGATGCAGGCCGTGACCGGCATGACACCTCATTTCGGCCGTCAGAACCTTCGTACTGAGCCTCACGATCTGCGAGCAACGGTCGACCCCGAGCGACTGGCGCGGGCGATCGTCGACCAGTTGTTCTACATGCGAGGCGCGCTACCGGAGCACGCAACGCGAAACGACTGGTATCTGGCGCTCGCCCACGTGGTTCGCGATCGTTTGCTCGAGCGATGGGTGGCGACCGCGCGAACGTTGATGAAGCAGGACGTCCGTGTCGTATCGTATCTCTCCGCTGAATTCCTCGTTGGCCCACACCTGGGTAACGACGTGCTGAACCTTGGCATCGAACGCGAGGTCCGGGAGGCCACACGCGTACTCGGGTTGGACTTCGAGCAGTTGGTCGCTCACGAAGAGGAGCCGGGGTTGGGCAGTGGAGGTCTCGGGCGGCTGGCGGCCTGCTTCCTCGACTCGCTCGCGACACTCGAGATTCCCGCGATAGGGTACGGCATCCGTTACGAATTCGGGATCTTCGACCAGCGGATTGTCGACGGCTGGCAGGTTGAGGTGACCGACAAATGGCTTGCGCTTGGCAATCCGTGGGAGATCGCGCGGCCCGAGCAGGCGTACTCGGTAGGATTCGGCGGCCACACCGAGGTCTGGCACGACGAGTCGGGTCGGTACAGGGTCCGCTGGATCCCAGCGCAAGTCGTTCAAGGGATTCCTTTCGATACGCCCATCGTGGGCTATCGCGTTTCTACGATCAATGTGCTGCGCCTGTGGAAGGCCGAGGCCACAGAATCGTTCGACTTCTCTGCCTTCAACGTCGGTGACTACTACGGCGCCGTCGCGGAGAAGGTCGCTTCCGAAAACCTGACGAAAATCCTCTATCCGAACGACGAGCCGCTCGAGGGGAAGCGGCTCCGGCTCGAGCAGCAGTACTTCTTCGTGTCCTGCTCGCTGCAGGACATGATCCGGATCCATCTCGAGTCGGGCGGCTCGCCCGCGACGCTGGATCGCGGGTTTGCCGCACAGTTGAACGACACGCATCCTTCGATTGCCGTCGCGGAGCTGATGCGCCTGCTCGTGGACGAGCACAATTTGGACTGGGAGGCCGCGTGGGCCGTGACGGAGCGCACGTTGTCGTACACGAACCACACACTTCTGCCCGAGGCACTGGAGCAGTGGTCGCTCCCCCTCTTTGCTCAGGTGCTCCCGCGACACCTCGAGATCATCTTCGAAATCAACCGGCGGTTTCTCGATGACGTGCGTCGTCAGTACCCGGGCGACGAAGCACGAGTGGCACGTCTGTCGATCATCGGCGAAGCCGGCGCGAAGAGCGTTCGCATGGCTCACTTGGCGAGTGTGGGTTGTCACACCATCAACGGCGTCGCCGAGTTGCACACGAATCTGCTGAAGCGAGATGTTCTGCGCGACTTCTACGAGCTGTGGCCGCAGAAGTTCGTCAGCGTGACAAACGGCGTGACACCACGGCGGTGGGTACTGCTCGCGAATCCGGCGCTGGCAAACCTGATCAGCGAGACCATCGGTGATCGGTGGGTGCGAGAACCAGAAGCGCTGCGCCAGCTCGAAGCCTACGTGGACGACTCTGCGTTTCAGGAGACGTGGCGCGCGATTAAACGTGAAAACAAGCGCCGGCTCGCCGAGCTTGCTGCGAAGCAGGCCGGCGTACACCTCGATCCGGACTCGCTCTTCGACATCCAGGTGAAGCGGATTCACGAGTACAAACGTCAGCACCTGAATGTTCTTCACGTCATCACGAATTACAACCGCCTTCGGCGTCAGCCCTCGCTCGACGTGCCGCCACGCACGGTCATCTTCGGCGGCAAGGCTGCACCAGGCTATGCGATGGCCAAGCTGATCATCCGTCTGATCAACGGCGTCGCCGAGGTCGTCAACGCGGATGCGGCAGTAGCCGGACGACTGGCCATGGCGTTTCTGCCCGACTTCAATGTCACGAATGCGCAGCCGATCTATCCTGCGGCGGATCTGTCGGAGCAGATTTCAACCGCCGGCAAAGAAGCGTCCGGCACGGGAAACATGAAGTTCGCGATGAATGGCGCAGTGACAATTGGAACGCTGGATGGCGCCAACGTGGAGATTCGCGACGCAGTCGGCTCCGACAACTTCTTCAACTTCGGGTTGACGGCCGACGAGGTTGCCGCCGTGAACACGCGCGGCCGCAGCCCACGAGAACGTTACGCGGCGAACCCGGAGTTGCGAGAAGCCATCGACCAGATTCGCTCTGGTCGGTTCTCTCGCGGCGATGCGTCTCTCTTCAGCCCACTGGTCGATGCGCTTCTACAGCGGGACGAGTACCTGGCCTTCGAAGACTACGACGCCTACATGGTTTGCCAGAACGCCGTCAACACCGCGTATCGCGATGTCGTCCGGTGGACGAGGATGTCAATCCTCAACGTCGCGCGAAGCTGGCGTTTTTCTTCGGATCGCGCCATCCGCCAATACTGTGAGGAGATCTGGCACACGGTGCCAGTGCGAGTCGAGCTCTGATTGGTCCGCGCCGCTGCCAAGCAACTCATTACGCAAAGCGACTGTCTAGATGCCACAGATCTCGTCGCACGAGTTCGAACGGCTCCCACTGCGGGTTCATGCCTTTCTTGCCGGCGTGCCGCTCCACGATGTGTGGGTCGTCGATTTGCCGCGGGTGCGCTCCGGCATCACGCTGGATGAGTTCTTGCGGGCTGCAGGCGCGCGTCCGTTCACACCCTCGCCAGCGGTGCGTGCGCTGCTGAACATCCGTCTCTTCGTCGGCCGGCTCCTCGGTTGGGATCGCGAGCCGGACGCAGCTGCGAGGGAGACTTTCGCAACCCGTCTGACGACCGCAGATCTCTCGAAGTCGCTTGCGCCGGCGGGTACCCGCCAGGGACTGTTCCGAATCGTGTACCGCTTCGAGAACGAGCAGCTTCTCGAAGTGGCCAACCGTACCGCTCACGCCGCCGCGCTGAGCGCTCTCGTCGAAACGGCAAATGCCTACCGTTTCTATTTCGGCGTGTATGTGCGCAACGTCGGCCGGTTGACGCCCGTTTACATGGCCGTGATCGACCCGTTCCGCAAGTGGATCGTCTATCCGTCGCTCCTGCGCGGCGTCCGCACGAGCTGGAACCAGACCTTCGGCACAGCCTGACCTCGCCGCGAGGAGGGCTCCCGCTGATTTCGTGAAGCAGATCAAAACTTGAAATGTTTTCGTTACGGGTATGCAGTACTGTCCGTGAAGCCGAAAGACAGGAGCAGTGCAATGAGACGCCTGGCCTACGCCGTCATTCTCGTGCTGTTGTCCGGCGGTGTCTGGCGAGCCGTGGACAACTTTCGTATCAGACATCCGGTTTCGGGCCGTGAGGTGACCGTGCCTGGGCAGAACGGCCCCAATGCCATGCTGATGACCGGCTGGAAAACCACGCCCGCGGGTCGGCAGCTAGCGTCAGGCGATATGATCCTCAGCGGACAGGTCAGCCCTGACGGTACCCACTTCGCCTTCACGAATAGCGGCTACACGCGCCACGGGCTGCACATCGTCGATCTCGCAACCGAGAAAGAAATCGCCTCATTTCCCCTCGAGCAATCCTGGAGTGGACTCGCCTTTTCTCCCGACGGCAAGCGGATCTTCGTGTCGGGCGGGGCCGGCAACCCGCTCAGCGACATCCAGTATTTCGATCGCTGGGACAACGAAGGCTGGAAGGAGGCGCGTGCGGGCTTCACGCTCTTTGGCGCAGCCAAGGACAAAACGGCGGTATCGTCACTCAGCGTCTCCGCTGACGGCAAGCTTCTCTACGCTCTCAACAACTCGGACGATCATCTCTACATTCTCGAAACACACGGCGGCCGCGCCGTCGCCCGGCTCAGGATCGGCGACCATCCGATTTCGGCGAGGCTCTCGAGGGATGGCAAGACCTTGTATGTCGCAAATCTCGGTGGTGCCAACGTGGCAGGTGTCGACGTGAGAGATCCGAATCGCCCGGCAGTCATTGCCACACTCTCGACTGACCCGCACCCGAACGATCTCGTGCTGACCGCCGACGATCGCCTGTTCGTCTCGTGCGGCAACACCAACAACGTGATCTCGTTCGATCTCAAGACCGGGCAACGCCTCGAAGTCATCAACACCGCGCTCGAGCCGAAAGCTCCAGCCGGCAGCACTCCGAACTCGCTCGCCCTCGCGCCAGACGGCGAGACGCTGTACGTCGCGAACGCGGACAACAATTCCGTTGCGGTGATCGACGTGGAGGAACGCGGGAAGAGCCGCCCCCTGGGCTTCGTGCCCACCGGTTGGTATCCGACCTTCGTCACGACCACCGCTGATGGCGAGCGCGTCATCGTCGCCAGCAGTAAAGGGATCGGCACCGGACCCAATCGCGTCAAACGGCCGATCGATCCGATCGCCCCGGCCGTCAGCTTCCAGCACCACGGCAATCAACTGAACGGTCTCGTCTCGTTCATCGATACGCCCGACGCGAAGCGGCTCGCCGAATTCACGAAACAGGTCTACGACAATGCACTCTATCGCGACACGCTGCTCGAATCGTCTGGAGCTGGCGCCGAATCCGTGATTCCCACCAAGGTAGGCGGGGCGTCGCCGATCAAGCACGTGCTGTTCATCATGAAAGAGAACCGCACCTACGATCAGGTGTTCGGCGATTTGAAGCAGGGAAACGGCGACCCAAGCTTGACGCTGTTCGGTCGCGAGGTTACACCCAACCAGCACGCGCTCGCCGAACAGTTCGTGTTGCTGGACAACTTGTACTGCAGCGGGGAGGTTTCTCAGGATGGCCAGCCGTGGACGACTTCGGCGTACGCAACCGAGTTCACTCAACGCGCCTGGACGCTCAGCTACTCGCGCCATGGAAGCGTCAATACGGGCGGCGGTATTTCGGAGCAATCAACGCCCTACATTTGGGAACTCGCCCGGAAGCATGGCTTGACGGCGAAGACGTTTGGCATGGGCAACCGCCGCGGCGTTGCCGAAATCCGCAGCACTCGCTTCGATCAGCGCCCTTCCGACTCTCAGTTGACTCGCGCCCGCGACTACGAGCGCGCCGAACGCTTCGTGGAAGAGTTTCAGGAGATGGATCGCGAGGGCACGGTGCCCAGTCTGATGTTCATGTCGTTGGGCGAGAATCACACCAACGGCACCACGCCGGGTGCCTATACACCAAAGGCGCAGGTGGCGTCGAATGACGTCGCCGTCGGGAAGATCGTGGAAGCGATTACGAAGAGCAGGGTCTGGAGTACCTTCGCGATCTTCATCATCGAAGACGATGCCCAGAATGGTCCGGACCACGTCGACTCGCACAGAACCGCGGGTCTCGTCATCAGCCCGTACGTGAAGCGCAACGTCGTCGACAGCACCATGTACGCGACGGTCAGCATGTTGCGCACCGTGGAGCTCCTGCTCGGCCTGCCGCCCATGACCCAGCACGATGCCGCCGCACCTCCCATGGTGAACAGCTTCATGGCAGTACCGGACCTTTCAGGGTTTACGGCGCTTCCCGCCAGAATTGATCTGATGACGAAGAACCCGCCGAACGGATACGGCGCCACGGTGTCGGCCGCGATGGACTTCAGCGATTACGATCGCATCGACGAAGACGCTCTC
>Ga0114129_10003369_pt1 | contig 22453 bp, 17 predicted proteins | sample RhiMetdeltSRZDD1_FD_80071 | JGI IMG/M metagenome (GOLD analysis project Ga0114129, IMG submission 80071) | Populus rhizosphere microbial communities from Tennessee, USA - Rhizosphere MetaG P. deltoides SRZDD1 (version 2) (version 2) | ecosystem: Host-associated > Plants > Roots > Rhizosphere >... | reverse complement strand
CGTGCAGCGCGGCCTTCACGCTGAGCGCGACCTTGCGCTCGTGCGGGTCCATGTCGATGACCTTCACGTCCAGCTCGTCGCCTTCCTTCACCACGTCGCGCGGGTTCTCGACCCGCTCGTCGCGCAGCTCGGAGACGTGGACGAGCCCCTCGATGCCGGGCTCGATCTCCACGAAGGCGCCGAAGTCGGCCACCTTGGTGACCTTGCCCTTCACGCGGCTGCCGATCGGGTACTTGTTCGGCAGCTCGGTCCATGGATCCGGGTGGAGCTGCTTGATGCCGAGTGAGAACCGCTCGTTCTCCACGTCGATGTTGAGCACCACCGCCTCGACCTCGTCGCCCTTCTTGAAGAGGTCGCCAGGGTGCTTGATGCGCTGGGTCCAGGAGATGTCGGAGACGTGCACCAGGCCGTCGATGCCTTCCTGCACGCCGACGAAGATCCCGAAGTCGGTGACGTTGCGGACCTGGCCGCGGATGACCGATCCGATCGGGTACTGCTCCTCGAGCAGCGTCCACGGGTTCGGCTCGATCTGCTTCATGCCGAGGCTGATGCGCTTGGCCTTGCCGTCCACGTCGAGGACGACGGCCTGCACCTGATCGCCGATGGCCATCACCTTGGAGGGGTGCTTCACGCGCTTCGTCCAGCTCATCTCGCTGATGTGGACGAGGCCCTCCACTCCCGGCTCCATCTCGATGAAGGCGCCGTAGTCGGTGAGCGACACCACCTTGCCGGTGACGCGCGTGCCCGGCGGGTACTTCTCCGCCGCGTGCGCCCAGGGATCCTCCTGGATCTGCTTGAGGCCCAGGCTGACGCGCTCGGTGGCGGGATCGAACTTGAGCACGATGACGCGCAGCTCGTCGCCGACGTTGAGCATCTCGCTCGGGTGCCCGACGCGGCCCCAGCTCATATCGGTGATGTGGAGCAGGCCGTCGATGCCGCCCAGGTCGATGAACGCGCCGTAGTCGGTCAGGTTCTTGACGATGCCGGTGAGGATGGCGCCCTCCTTGAGCTTCTGGAGGGTGTCCTTCTTCAGCTCCTCGCGCTCCTTCTCGAGGAGGACGCGGCGGGAGAGCACGATGTTGCCGCGCTTCTTGTTGAACTTGATGACCTTGAACTTGTACTTCTCGCCGATCAGCTTATCGAGATTGCGGATCGGCCGGAGATCGACCTGCGAGCCGGGCAGGAACGCCTTCACCCCGATGTCGACCGAGAGGCCGCCCTTGACGCGGCCGACGATGGTGCCTTCGACGAGCTCGTCGCGTTCGCACGCGGCGGAGATCTCGTCCCAGATGCGCATCTTGTCGGCCTTCTCCTTGGAGAGGACGACCATCCCGGTGTCGTTCTCCCGGGACTCGAGCAGCACGTCGACCCTGTCGCCGACCTTGACGTTCGGCTTTCCGTCGACGAGGCCGAACTCCTGGATGGGGACCTGGCCTTCGCTCTTGTAGCCGATGTCGACGACCGCGTAGTCCTTGGTGACCTGGACGACGCTGCCCTTGACGATCTCGTTCTCCTTCAGCTCGCCGCCTTTGCCGCCGCCCTTCCCCTTGAAGCTCTCTTCGAGCATCGAGGCGAAGTCTTCGTCCTCGTACGGTGCGGGCTGGTTTTTGTAATCGGTGGTGGTGCCGGTGGAAGGATTCGCCATGAAAATGAGATGACCTGCGATTCTTGGACTTCGCCCCCTCGGAAATGGAAAACGCCGCAAGCCCCGGGGATCGAGGGCTAAGCGGCGGGTCTTTTCGCTACTCCGCCGTCGAAGCGGGCGGACCCTACAGGCGGGCCCGCATGGTGTCAAGGTAGGGAAGAGACCGGAATTGGATGCTTTCCGGCCGTCCCCGTTTCGCCTCAGGAACGCGCCGATAACCTCTCGCGTGCAACGCGCAGGCAGCGTTCCACCACCTCCGCCAGGTCGAGTCCCGTGGTGTCCATTACCACCGCGTCGGGCGCCGGTTTCAGCGGCGCGATGGCGCGCTGGGAATCGTCCCTGTCGCGGCGCCGCTGGTCCTCGAGCACCTCGCCGAGCGGAACCGGCAGCCCGCGCTCGGCGAGCTCGGCGTGCCTGCGCGCGGCGCGCGCCTCGGCGTTCGCGGTGAGGAAGAACTTCACGTCGGCATCGGGGAACACGACCGTGCCGATGTCCCGCCCTTCCATCACGGCCCCGGCCGGCGCGTTCCGTCCAAGCTGCCGCTGGAGCCCGAGCAGCTTCTGCCGGACGACTGGGCGCGCCGAGACGACGCTGGAGCCTCGGCTGATCTCGGGTGTGCGGATCGCCTCCGAGACGTCCTCTCCCTGGAGGAGGACGCGCTGACCGTCCGCTGCCGGGGCGAACGAGATGCCGAGGCCAGAATCGAGCAGGCGGCCGAGCGCCGCGTCGTCTTCCCACCCGATGCCGGCGCGCTGCGCCGCCAGCGCGACGGCGCGGTAGATCGCTCCCGTGTCCACGATGGTGAAGCCGAGGCGCCGCGCCAACTCGCGCGCGACGGTGCTCTTGCCCGCGCCCGCGGGACCGTCGATGGCGACGATGGGCGGCACGCGCGGTCAGTAGCGCAAGCGGGGCGCAGCAGCAAGGATGCGGCCGGTTAGCGGTGCAGCGCGACGAGGAAGCCCAGCCGGACGGCTGCGGTGAGCGCGACGGCAGCGGTCAGGGTGGAAAGGCCGCGGCGGGGCGCCCGGTCCGTCTCGGGCTGCTGTTCGTCCTCGTCGCCGCCTTCGTCCGGGATGCGCGGCCCCGATTGCGGCACGCCCGCGGGAACCGCCAGCCACTGCCATCCCATCCGCCGCAGCGTCACCACGAGCAGCATCGCGAAGACGAGCGTCCAGAGAACCTGCGCGACGGCGGGCTGCATGATGGCCGCAAGCTGTGGATGCGTCGGGCGCAACGGCTAGTGCCGCAGGGCGGCCGGACAAGCAGGCGCCTGCTGAGCTATGGTGCGCGCTTCCCTGACGAGGAGGTCCGCACGATGAAGCGCCTGTGGGTCGTAGCAGTGCTCGCCTCGGCCGGCGCGGCCGCGCAGCAGCAGGACTTCAGCAAGGTCGAGATCAAGGCGACGCAGGTGGCGGGCTCGGTGTGGATGCTCCAGGGCTCCGGCGGCAACATCGGCGTGAGCGTCGGCGACGACGGCATCGTGATGGTCGACGATCAGTTCGCCCCGCTCGTGCCCAAGATCAAGGCAGCGCTGGCGAAGATCTCGCAGAAGCCGGTCCGGTTCCTGGTCAACACGCACTGGCATTTCGACCACGTCGGCGGCAATGCCGGGATGGCGGAGACCGCAGCCATCCTGGCACACGAGAACGTGCGCAAGCGGATGCTGGTGGGCGCGGACATCCCCGCGTTCAACATGAAGATCGCGCCAGCGGAGCCGCGCGCGCTTCCCGTGCTCACCTACCAGCGCGACGTGACGATCTGGCTCAACGGCGAACCGGTGCATGCGATCCACCCGCCTCCCGGGCACACCGACGGCGACACCGTGGTTCTCTTCACCAAGAGCAACGTCGTCCACATGGGCGACGACTTCTTCGCGACTGGATTCCCCTTCGTCGACCTCGACAGCGGCGGAAGCGTGCGCGGCCTCATCGGCGCAATCGACGAGCTGCTGCCGCAGATCCCGCCCGACGCGAAGGTCATCCCCGGACACGGACCGCTGCAGACCGTCGCGGACTTGAAGAAGTACCGGAACCGCCTCGACGAGATCGTCGCGCTGGTCGGTCGCGGCTTGAAGTCGGGGAAGACCGTCGAGCAGATGCAGAAGGAGAAGATCCTCGCGCCCTACGACGACTGGAACGAGGGGTTCGTCAAAGCCGACCAGTTCGTTGCGACGGTCGCTCGCGATTTGCAGCAGAAGAAGTGAGCCGCATCAGCCCATCGTGGGTGCGGTGGGCTCGGTGATCGGTCCGAGCTTGCGGAACTTCTGGTAGCGATCCTCGACGATCTGGTCGGGGCCCAGCACGCGCAGGTCGCGCAGATGGCGGCGCAGCGCCTCGCGGAGCTTCTCCGCGGTGGCGTCAGGGTCGCGGTGCGCGCCGCCCGGCGCCTCCTCGACGAGCTCGTCGACGATTCCGAGCTCGTAGGCGTCGCGGGCCGTGAGCTTGAGCGCCTCGGCTGCCCTCTGACCCTTGCTCGCGTCGCGGTAGAGGATCGCCGCGCACGACTCGGGCGAGATGACCGAGTACCAGCTGTACTGCAGCATGAGCAGCCGGTTGCAGACCCCGATGGCCAGCGCTCCGCCCGATCCGCCCTCGCCGATCACGACGGAGATCACCGGCACCTGCAGCGACGCCATCTCCTCCAGGCACACCGCGATCGCTTCCGCCTGGCCACGCTCTTCGGCGTCGATCCCGGGATATGCGCCGGGCGTGTCGATGAACGCGATCACGGGCCGGTCGAAGCGCTCCGCGAGCCTCATGAGGCGCAGCGCCTTGCGATACCCCTCCGGGCGCGGCATTCCGAAGCTGCGCAGCACGTTCTCCTTGGTCGACCTGCCCTTCTGCTGCCCGAGGAGGAGCACCGGCTCGCCGTCGAAGCGCGCGAGCCCGCCGACCAGCGCCTGGTCGTCGGCGAAGGCGCGGTCGCCGTGCAGCTCGAACCAGTCGGTGAAGAGCCGCTGGACGTAATCGAGCATGTACGGCCGGTTGGGATGCCGCGAGAGCTGCACCACCTGCCACCGCGTCAGCTCGGCGAAGATCTCTTGCGACAGCTTGGTGCAGCGCTTCTCGAGGCGGCGGATCTCGCCGTCGAGCGCGTCGGTGTCTCCGGAGCCGGTGCCGGTGGCGGCGTGTCGCTTCAGCTCGGCGAGCTTCTGCTCCAGCTCCAGAAGGGGCTTCTCGAAGTCGAGCGCAAAAGTGGTCATCGTCTCGGGGCGGCGTCGTACCATTGCGCCGCCTCTGCGCAAAGCCGCGCCGCGTCGGGCGGCCACGCACCGGGATCGCCGTATTCCTTCGCGAACCAGGTCCGCTGCCGCTTGGCGTACTGCCACGTGCGCGCGGCGATCTTCTCCTGCGCTCCGGCGCGCGAGGCGCGCCCGGCGAGCACCTCGGCCATGTCGCCGTAGCCGATGATCTTCAGCGCCTTCCGCGCACCCGGGATGCGTTCGCAGCGTTCGAGGAGCCAGCGCGTCTCGCGCTCCAGCGCGCCGGACTCGAACAGATCGTGCGTGCGCCGCGCGATGCGGTCCCGCAGCAGCTCGCGCGGCGGCAGCAGTTGCACGACGCGCGCCGGATGGCGTTCCTCGGCGAACGCATGCTCGCGCTGCAGGTCCGAGAGCCGGCGCCCGGACAGCGCGTGGACCTCCAAAGCTCGCTCGATGCGGACGCGGTCGTTGGGGCGGATCGCGCGCGCCGCGTCGGGGTCGACGGCCGCGAGGCGGTCGTGCAGCGCCGGAAGCCCTCGCCGCTCCATCTCCTGGCGCAGATTCGCGCGGAATTCCCTGGACGCGGCAGGCGCGTCGACCAGGCCGCGCAACAACGCGCGGATCCAGAGGCCCGTCCCACCCGCGACGATGACGCGCTTGCCGCGCCGGGCGACGTCCGCGACGGCTGCCTCGGCGAGCTGGACGAATCGCGCCGCGTCGAGCTGTTCCTCCGGATCCGCCACGTCCAGCAGGTGGTGAGGAGCACGCGAACGCTCCTCGGGCGTGGGCTTGGCGGTGCCCGCGTCGAGCCCCCGGTAGCATTGCTGCGAATCGGCGGAAACGATCTCCGCCCCGAGCTCCTGCGCAAGGGCGCACGCCAGCGACGTCTTTCCGGAGGCGGTCGGTCCAACCACGACGAGCAGTGGAATGCTCACCTGCCCTCCCCGCCCGGGTCCGTCCCTTCCGAAAGGCGATCGAGCTTTCGCACCTGCGTGGTGGGACCGACGCGCAGCCCGTCGCCCTTGCGCGAGGCGCCGCGGAGCGAAACGAGGTCACCGCGCTGCAACCGATCGAAGTCGGCGTTCGTGGGCGCCGCCTCGCGATCGAGCCGCGCCACGGGTACCCTGCCCTCGTCGCTGCAGACGAACAGCCGCTTCTTCCCCTTCTCGGGCCGCGGGACGCCGACGACGCGCCAGACGTCGCGGGGCGGCGGCGCGACCGCTCGCGTCAACACCAGCGGCGCATACGCCAGCTCCTCGTCCGCGCGCAGCCCCAGCTCCGCGGCCAGCTGCGCGACATGCGGAGGCGGATCCCACGCATGCTGCGCCGTGCACCAGTCCCGCGGGTTCTCCAGCGCTGGACAAGGCCGCTGAGTCAGGCAAGGCGCGGCGGCCGACCAAGCGCCGCTCCGCAGCAGCTCGTCGCGCACCTCGAGCAGCCCGCGTCCGGTCTCCCGCAGCGCGGGCTCGAAGATGAGCACCGCGCCGCCGCCGGCGACGTGCAACGCGTCGACGAGCGCCGCTCGCGATCGCAGCGGAAGCTCGGAGAGGGCGTTCGCGATCGCGACGAGGTCGAAGGGTCCGCCGACGTCCGGCACTCCGGCGCTGAGATCGCCTTGCAACGTGCGCACCGCCCCGCCGGACAAAGCGCGCGCCTCGGACAGCGCAGCGGTGCTCGCGTCGACCGCGGTCGCGCTGCCGCCGAGCGCGTCGAGCAGCGCCAGGGCCGCGGCACCCGGTCCCGAGGCGACGTCCAGGATGCGGGGCGCCTTCGGCAGGTCGAAGGCCGCCGTCCCGCGCGCCAGGTCGAGCATCGCGAGCGCCTTCGCGTACGTCTGCGGCCACCACCACAGGAGATAGGCGCCGAGGTGCCGGGAATCGTCATAGGTCGCGGCTCGGGCGAGGACGCGGCGCCCCACCAGCCCTTCGTGCAACGACTCGACCGCGCGCGCGGCACGCGGCAGCTCGGCGGGTCCGAGTCGATCGGCCGGTCCCGCGGGCAGGTCGAGCAATTCGCGCGCGCGGCGCAGCAGCAGCGGAACGCGGTCGATCAGGGTCACGGCCCGAGGATAACCGGCCCGTCTTCAGGAGGAACGGGGCAGCGCGATGCGCAGCTCGCGCAGTGCGCCGCTGAAGTCGCCCGGCAAGGGCGCTTCGCATCGGACCGCGGCGCCCGTCACCGGGTGCTCGAACGCGAGAATCGCCGCGTGCAGCGCGTGCCTCCCCAGCGCGGCGGCGGCGCGGCGGACAGGTGCGTCCGCGGGCATCCGCGCCTCCTTCCTGCGTCCGCCGTACAGCTCGTCTGCCACGAGGGGAAAGCCGGCCTCGGCGAAGTGCATCCGGATCTGGTGGGTGCGGCCGGTGAGCAGCTCCACCTCGACGAGAGAGGCGGCTCCTCCGCGCCCGAGGACCTGCCATCGCGTCGTCGCACGGCGACCCTGCCGCACGCGCGAGCTGAACCGCTTGCGGTGGATCGGATGCCTGCCGTGCAGCGTATCGAATTCGCCTGCGGCGGCGGGCTCGCCGTGCACGATCGCCAGGTATCTCTTCTCCACGGCGCGCGACTTGAAGGCCGCCTGCAGCCCGCGCAGCGCGCGCTCGGTCTTCGCCACGACGAGGCACCCCGACGTCTCCTTGTCCAGCCGGTGCACGATCCCGGGCCGGAGCTCTCCGGAGATCCCGGCGAGGCCCTTCACCTGGTGGAGCAGCCCGTGCACCACGGTGCCCGACGAGATGCCCGCGCCGGGGTGGACGGCGACTCCGGCGGGCTTGTCCACGACCAGCAGGTCCGCGTCCTCGTACAAGACGGGAAGCCTCAAGTCCTCGGGTACGAGCTCGGCGGGCCGGGGCACGGGAACGCAGACGTCGATCTCGGCGCCGGCCCGGGGGCGGGACGATGCCTTCGCCGTCGTTCCCGCGACGCGCACCGCGCCCTCGTCGATGAGCTGCCGGAGCCGCGAGCGCGACAGCTCCGGCAGGCGCGCGGCCAGCAGCCGGTCGAGGCGCATCCCCGCCTCGCCCGCCTCGACCCGGAGCTTCACCAGATCTTCGACTTGATGTGGCCCTTGCGCGCGAGGATGACGTCCACCAGGGCCCGCTCGAAGAAGTTCGTGCTTGCGTAGAGCTTGGGGTCCACGCGGCTCTCGTAGTGCGCGCGGCCCTCCTCGATCTCCTCGGTGAGCACGGTGAAGAACGTGTCGTTCTCGATGCCTTCCTTGATCTTCGCCTCGTTGTAGAGCGACAGGTCCGAGGCGATGGCGCGCGCCAGCCGGTTGGCTGCTTCCGGCGCGTCGATCAAGGTGGCCATGGCGGCGAATCTAACCTACGGCGACAGAGGGGTCACGAAAGGGGAGAGCCGCAAGAGGGGGACACCACGAAAACATCGTGTCCCCTCCCCGAGTCGCACCTTGCCCTACTCGGATGCCAGCTCGACGTTCCAGTACGCCAGGTCGGCGGTATTGAGGAACGGCAGCCACTGCGAATAGAAGCGGCCCGTCCGGGGCGGCCCGCGGAAGAACGGCGTCCATCTCGGCCGGACCGGCGCACGGAGCAGCTTCATGTGCGCTTCGTCGGGGGTGCGGCCGCCTTTCTTCAAGTTGCAGGCGACGCAACTGCAGACCACGTTCTCCCAGGTCGTCAGCCCGCCCCGGCTGCGCGGCACGATGTGGTCGAGGTTCAGCTCGGCGCGCGGCGGCGTCCGGCCGCAGTACTGGCAGGTGTTGCGATCGCGCGCGTAGATGTTCAGGCGCGAGAAGCGCACCTTGGCGCGCGGGAGGTGATCGTAGGCCTGCAGCAGGATGACGCGCGGCACGCGGAGCCTGCGGGACGACGTCCCGATCGACTCCTCGTGGATCGCGACCGCCAGCTCGGCCCACGATTCGAAATCGAACGTCTGGTACTGCTCGTCGACGGCTTTGGCGGCGCCGCGGTAGAGCAAGATGATGGCGCGGCGCACGCTGGTCACGTGCACGGGTTGATAGAGCCGGTTGAGGACCAGGACGCTCGTCGAGAGCACTCACACCTCCGTTTCGTCCGGCGCCTCCGCGCCGGAATCGGACCTCAGTGTAGCGCGTGCCGGCGTTCCGTCGCGCATTCGCGAACGCGCGGCGGCGACAGCCGACGCCAGCTCTCCTACATCGACTACGCAGCGGACGTCGAGCAACACCCGGTTGTCGCGCAACAGCGCGACGACCGGGGGATCGCCGCGCCGGAGCTGCTCGAGCACCTCCGGGCCTCCGTCGACCGCCACGGCAAACCCCGGCAACCGCGCGAGCGGGATCGACCCACCCCCTACCTTGCCATCGCTTTCGACCACGGAGCAGGCGATGCCGCGCTCGGAGAGGTCGAGCGCGAGCCGCGTCGCGCGCTGGGACAATTGGTCCGCGCCTGCGGCGAGCGCCTGGTTCACCGGCAGCTCGCCGCCGCGCCCGGCACGATACAGGCGCAATGTCGCTTCCAGAGCGGCGAGCGACATGCGATCGGCGCGCAGCGCGCGCGCCAGGGGGTGCCTGCGGCAGACCTCGACCAGGCCGCGCCTGCCGAGAAGGATGCCCGATTGCGGACCGCCGAGGAGCTTGTCGCCGCTGATCAGCACCAGGTCGGCGCCGTCGGCGAGCGAGCGCGCCGCCGTCGTCTCGGAGAGGCCGGCGGGAAGCTCGAGCGCGCCGCTGCCGAGATCGTGCAGGAGCGGAACGCCGCGCTCGCGAGCCAGCCCCGCGAGCTCGGAGACCGACGCCTCCTGCGTGAAGCCGACCAGCGCGAAGTTCGAGCGATGGACGCGCAAGAGCAACGCGCGCGGAAGTCCGTCCAGCGCCGCCGCGTAGTCCAAGAGCCGCGTCCGGTTGGTGGTGCCGACCTCGACGAGGCGGCAACCGGACTGCGCCAGGATCTCCGGCACCCGGAAGCCGCCGCCGATCTCGACCAGCTCGCCACGCGACACGATCGCCGCGCCACCGCTGCCGAGCGCGGCCAGCGCCAGCAGCGTGGCGCCGGCGCAGTTGTTCACCGCGTGCGCCGCCTCGGCGCCGAACAACTCGCAGAGAAGAGGCTCGACGGCGGCGCTGCGGTGTCCGCGGCGGCCCGCGTCGAGGTCGATCTCCAGGTTCGAGTATCCCGATGCGACCTCGGCGACCTGCGCCACGGCATCGGGGTGGAGAGGCGCGCGGCCGAGGTTCGTGTGCAGGACGACCCCCGTCGCATTGATGACGCGCCGCAAGCGCGGGGCGGCCTCGTGCTGGGCGCGGGAGAGGACTTCGTCGTCGGGGACCAGCTCGCCGGAACCGTTCAGGGCTCCGGCGAGGATGCGGTCGCGAGCGGCCGCGATGGCCTGGCGGACGGCGGCCTTCACCGCGGCGCGCCCGACCCGGACTTCGAGCGCCCGGACCGCGGGGCGCGAGAGCACCTCGTCCACGCTGGGTAGCTCGCGCAGCCGGCCTCTCCTGTCCTCCATGGCAAAAACCTAACCCGCCCTGCGTCGCGCCGCCAACCTGCGGTACTTTCCCTTTCGATGCGGGTCGCGGTCGCCCTGGTCCTCTGCTGCGCCTGCTCGGCCTGGCGACCGCGGCCGCCGGACGCAGACGAGCTGGCGTTCCACCGGGGCCTGCTGGTCGCCGATGCGCATTCCGACGTCACCGAGGCGGTGCGCTACGAGCGGTACGACCTCGGCGTCGAGCACCGCGATCATCACGAGGACCTCCCGCGCATGCGCAAGGGAGGGCTCAAGGCGCAGTTCCTGTCCATCTTCGTGCATCCCGGAAGGTTCCGCGCCGAGCAGTCGTTCGACGAGGCGCAGACCCAGGTCGAGGCCGTCCGCCAGGCGGTGGCCATGCATCGCAACGAGGTGGCGCTCGCGCGGACCGCGCGCGAGGTGCGGGAGAACGCGAGCCGCGGCGTGATCAGCGTCCTCTTCGGCATCGAGGGAGGCCACCTGCTGCTCCCAGGGACCGAAGAGGAGCAGCTCGATCACCTGCGCGTCTTCGCCACGCAGGGCGCCCGGTACCTGACGCTGACCTGGGCGACGTCGAATGCGCTGGGCGGATCGTCGGGCGACCGCGGCGAGACGCGCGGCCTCACCGCGTTCGGGCGCCGGATGATCGCCGAGATGGAGAGCCTGGGCGTGGTCGTCGATCTCGCCCACGCCTCCGATCCGCTCTTCTGGGACGCGCTGCGCGTCGCGCGCAAGCCGGTGCTGGTGTCGCACTCGTCGTCGCGGGCGCTCGCGAACCATCCACGCAACCTGACCGACGCGCAGCTCAAGGCGATCGCCGAAAACGGCGGAGCGGCCTGCGTCAACTTCTCCCGGACCTTCCTCGACGACGGATTCGCCAAGGCCGCGGCCGACGTGGCGGAACGGACGCGCGATCAGCGGACCTCCGAGCGGCGCAAGTCGTTCGAGGCGGCGCACCTCCCGGACGTGCCGGTGACGCGGCTCATCGAGCACATCGAGCACATGGTCGCCGTCGCCGGTGCGGATCACGTCTGCCTCGGCTCCGATTTCGACGGCGTGCCGATGGTCCCCTCGGGCCTGGAGGACGTCAGCAAGCTGCCCATCGTCACGGCGGAGCTGCTCCGCCGCGGGATGCCCCGCCGCGACGTGGAGAAGGTCGCGGGACTGAACCTCCTTCGCGTGCTGGAAGCGAACGAACGGCCCTGAGCGTCCGGCTATGCGCCTTGGCGAGTGTTGCTCGTCACGCGGCTGCCTTGCTTCGGCTGCTGCGGTGCGGCGAGCTCCTGCCCGAGCTGCGGCGCGCGGGACGGGCCGGATCCGTACAAGTATTGGTACGCCGCGAAGCTGCGCAGGCAGCGCTTCACGTAGGCGCGCGTCTCGTCGAGAGGGATCTCCTCGACGAAGGCGTCGAGCGGCAGCGCGCCGCGCGCCTTCATCCATCCGGCCACCGCGCCGGGGCCGGCGTTGTAGGAGGCGAGCGCCAGGGCCGGGTGGTGGAAGCGGCGGTACAGCTCGCCCAGGTACGCGGCGCCGATGCGGATGTTGACCTCCGGATCGACGAGGCGCTGGGTGGTGTAGTCGCGCAGCTTGAGACGCTGAGCGATGCTGCGTGCAGTCGCCGGCATGAGCTGCGTCAGGCCCAGCGCGCCGGCCGACGAGAGGGCGCCGGGATCGAGCGCGCTCTCCTCGCGCATCAGCGCCTGCAGCAGGTCCGCCGGGATCGAGGCGTCGTGCGCCGCCTTCGCGATCTGCTCGCGAAACGCCAGCGGATAGGCGAGGCCGGCGGCGCGCAAGGCGAGCGGCTCCGAAGTGCGGCGCAGCAGCCCGCGCAGGTCCGTGCGGATGAGGGCGTGCGCATTGCGCAGGTCGCCTGCCCGAGCGGACAGGTCGGCGAGCAGCACCAGCGCCTCTTCGCCCTCCAGCCCCAGGGCGCGCGCCGGAGAGCGGTCGACGGCGAGCAGCTCGCGCGCGGCTTCCGGCTTCATCCCGAGCTTGAGCAGCTCGATCGCGGCGAGCAGGTGCGGGTCGCCGGCGAGCGTGCCCGCCCGCAGCGGCGCGCGAGACGCCAGCATCGCGGCGATCCGGGGAGTCTCCTCATCTTCGATGGCGCGCAGCCGCTCCGGATCGAGCTGGGCGAGCCGGCCGCGGGCGAGCAGGCCGTGGTAGGTGAGCGGGCGCAACTCGACGAGCCAGAGCAGGTCGGCGCGCGCCGCCTCCCGCGCCGCCGCGCGCGCGGCCTCGCCTTCCGACGCGTCGGGCTCGAGCAGCGCCCGCGCGCGCCAGTAGCGGGCCCGCTCCTCCTCGGCGCCGTCGGCGTCGGGGTGCGCGGCCAGCCCGTCGAGGAAGATGACGCCCTGGCGCGGGTGACCCTCGGCGAAATGGGACCAGAACAGCCGGAACTGCGCCTCGGTGCGCAGGTCGCTCTCGGGGTGGTGCTCGACGATGTCCTCGAGCAACGCGCGCTCGCCGGCGAAGTCGCCCGCGCGCCGCCGGGCCAACGCCTGCGCGAAGACGGCGTCGTCGGACAGCGACGAGGAGGGGAAGTTCCGGTGCAGGGCCTCCCACAGCGAGGCGACCTGCGCGTCCTGGGAGAGCGTCTGCAGTTGCGCGAGGAGGTACAGGGCGCGGGCGCGCAGGTCCGGATCCGCGCAGCGCAAGACGACGGGCGCCAGCGCCGAGCGGGCCTTGCCGTAATCGCGCATCTTGCGCAGCGCCCGGCCGCGGTCGAACCCCGCCCGGCAGGCGAGCGGATCGGCCGGATCGCGCGGAACCCGCTCCACGTCCTGCGCCGTCGGCTCGTGCTCGACCGGCAACCCCCCCGGAGCGAGCAGCGAGAGCGCCGCCTTGAGCAGCGCGCCGGCCGTGCGATCTCCCGGACACCCGCCCAGGCAGAGCGAAGGAAGCTTGACCCGGGAGAGCTGGTCGAGCGCATCGCGGTTGCGGTGCGCGTCGAGCAGGACTTCGGCGCGGCGGATCAGCTTCAACGGTGGGATCGGCTCGCCCGGGCCGAGCTGCCGCTCGCGATTCCGCGCGGAATCGGCGGCGGGCGAGAGCGGATGGTCCAGCCAGGCGGCGCGCCAGTGCGCCCGCGCCTTCTCCTTGGCGCCCGCGGCGAGCTGCGCGTCTCCGGCCAGGAGGTGCGCCGACGCGACGTCCGCGCGCAGCTTGCCGGCGAAGATGGGCTCCAGCACCTCCTCGACGCGCGCCGCGAGGCGGGGCCCCGCCGGGTGCGACTTCTGCAGCTGGCGGGCGCGTTCGAGGATGGCCTGGTCGGCATCGACGTACCGGTACGGGACCTGCGCGAGCAGCCGCTCGGCGGACGCGGCATCGCCCGCGTCGATCGCGCTCAGGCCGGCGAGATGCAACGCGCGATCGGCGAGCGGCCCGCCGGCAGCGGCGATCTGCTCGAACACTTCCCGCGCGGCCCGTGGGCGGTTCGCCGCGCGGAGCGCCAGTGCCCTCAGCCACCGCGTCGGAGCATCGTCGGCCTTCTCGGGGATCAGCTTGAGCGCGCGCGCCGCCCGCCCCGCCTGCAATTCCGCGAACGCCCGCTTCGACGGACCCGACGCGAAGTACGGCAAGAGCTCGGCATCGCCGTACGCCGGCGCGCTCTCGTCGCGCGCGGACTCTTCCGCTCGGGCCGCAACGGAGCCGAGCGTCACGAGCCAGAGCAGCAGGACCGTTTTCGAAGCGCGCATCGCGGTCAGGAAGGTGGGGAACTGTGGCATCCGCGCCGGGCGGAGTCCAGTTCGGGAACCGCCGCGCCAACCCGGCGCATTCCGAGAGTGATCGGGCGGCCTCGCATGTTACCCTCGAAGCGTGGACGCAAGGACACAGAGCGCGTTGCTTGCGGCCATCGTCACGCTGGCGCTCGCGCTCGCGATGCTGCTCCGCAAGGGGCGCACGCGCCTGTGGACCGCCTTCGCGCTGCTCAACGTCGCGCTGCTCGTCTACGAGCTGGGCGACTTCCTCGCCGGCATCCTGCACGTCGCCTGGCCCATGCGGCTCACCCTGGCCGCCGCGGGATTCGTGCCCAGCGCGGTGCTCGGGTTCCTCGTCGAGTTCCAGGGCGACGCGGGACGCGCCGTCGGCCTGCGCCGACTCGGCACCGCGTCGGGGATCGTCACGCTCGCGCTCGCGCTCTCGCCCGTCGCGCTCCACCCGTGGGTGCGCATCACGGTCGCGAGCGGCGTGTTCCTGCAGCTCACCGCGGCCGTCTCGCTCCTCTACGCGCGCATGCGGCGCGCCGCGAGCCGCACCGAGCGGGCGCGCCTCTTCTACCTGTGGGTCGGCGCGGCCCTCTGCGTCGGCCTCACCTTCGGCGAGCTCCTCATCCGGCTCGCGGGCTGGCCGCCCCCGCCCTTCGCGAACGTCGCGCTCACCATCTACCTCTACTTCCTCTCGCAAACGATCCAGCGCCACCGCCTGCTCGACCTGAACGAGCTGCTCGGCAAGATCGTCGTGCTCGCCAGCGTCGGAGTCGTGCTCGCGGCCATCTACGGGCTGCTCGTGCGCTGGACCGGCGGCCAGAGCACGGGACTGTTCCTCTTCAACACGCTCGTCGCCTCGTTCGTCATCCTCATCCTCTTCGAGCCGCTCAAGGCGAAGGTCGAGGAGCGCGTCCTCGCCCTCTTCTTCGCCGAGCGGTTCCAGTTCGTGCAGGCGCTGCAGACGCTGCGCACGCGCATGGCCAGCGTGGTGGACGTCCGCCAGCTGGGGCAGGTGGTGCTGGACGGCATCTACGAGACGCGGCGCGTGACCCACGCCTCCTTGTACCTGCTGAGCGACGACGGCCTCGGCTACCGGCGCCTCGACCACCGCGGTCCCGCGCCGGCGCCGTACATCGACGCGGCCACCGCGCGCGCTCTCGTGCAGAGCGCGCAGGCAGGACAGAAAGCGCAGCTCGTCGAGCTGGTCGAGCGCAGGCTGGCGGAGCTGCGTCAGCTCCTGCCCGACGAGGAAGAAGGTCGCGCTCCCGCCGAGCGCGACCCGCGCGCCGAGGCGCTTGCGGAAGAGCGGTCGCGGCTCTCCGAGCTCGGCGCAGCCATGGCGGCCATGCGCGCCGGCGTGACCATCCCGCTGCTCGCCGGCCAGCGGGTGGTCGGGTTCCTCTGCCTGCTCGACGACCGCGTACCCGAGGCGTTCGCCTCCGACGAGCTGGCGGCCATGCTCCAGGTCGGCGAACAGGCCGCGATCACCATCGAGAACAGCCGGCTGTACGAGCGGATGAAGGAGCGCGATCGACTCGCCGCGCTCGGCGAGATGGCGGCGGGCCTCGCGCACGAGATCCGCAACCCGCTGGGCGCCATCAAGGGCGCCGCGCAATACCTCGACCCCGCCTCGCTGCGCGAAGGAGACGCGGAGATCCTGCAGATCATCGTCGAGGAGGTGAACCGCCTCGATGGCGTCGTGGCGCAGTTCCTCGACTACTCGCGGCCGATGGGCCCCGGCGCGACCGAGAAGCTCACCTCCACCGACTTGAACGACGTGCTCGCGCGGACCGCGAAGCTGATCGAGAGCTCGCTGCCGCCCAACGTGCGCCTGGAGCTGTCGCTCGAGCCCGACCTCCCGCGCATCCTCGGCGACGCGGAGCAGCTCAAGCAGGTGTTCATCAACCTCGCGCTCAACGCGGTGCAGGCCATGCCCGACGGAGGGCGCCTGACGGTGCGCACGCGGCGGCCGCGCCAGCCGCTCGAGCTGGGGCTCTCCGACGCCTCTCCGCGCTACGCCGCCGACCAGGTCGAGGTGCGCTTCGCGGACACGGGCGCCGGGATCCCGGAGGAGGCGAAGGACCGCATCTTCATCCCCTTCTACACGACGAAGTCGAAGGGGACGGGGCTGGGGCTCGCCATCTCGCAGCGCATCGTCAAGGCTCACGGCGGCAACATCGACGTGCAGAGCCGCCTGGGCGAAGGCAGCGAGTTCATCCTCCGCTTTCCGTCCGCGACCGCCGTCGACGCCGCCGGCCGCCTCGGGCTCACGCCGACCCCTCTGCAGGTCACCCGCATCGAGCGGCCCACCGACGAAGAAGCCGAGCCGATCGCGCCCGCGCTGGCGCCTGAAGGCGGTTAGTCCGAGCCGAGCACCGCCCACCCGCGACGGTGTGCCTCGTCGGCAAGCGGGCTTCCGGCGCGAGGAGCGACGACGGCGGCCACGGAGGCGGCCGACAGGAGCGCAAGGTCGCCCGTGAGCGAGTCGCCGCAGGCGAGCGCGAGCGGCCCGAAGCGCGCCGCGGCCTCGACCTTTCCTTCCGCATAGGTGACCGGCTCCACCACATCGGCGGTAAACCGACCGCCGCGCACGACGACTTCGATGCCGGCGCATTCGCGGAACCCCGCGAGCGGCGCCGCGGCCCGCACGATCGGTGACGGGCTGGCGGAGATCACGACCGGCCGCAGACCGGATCCGGCGCACAGCTCGCGCAGCTCCCCGGCGGCGCGAACCAGGCGCGGCGGTACCCACGATCGCGCGAATCGTCCGGCTTCGGCGGCGACGTCCGCCTCGGCGAGGCCGGCCTGCAGCTGTGCCGCGTACGCGTAGCCCGAGCGCCTGTCGCGCGCGACGGCGCGCTCGTACGCCTCGTACGGGTCGCTTCCGTCGGGGAGCCTCACCCAACCGATGGCGACCAGGTGGCGCAGGAAGGCTTCGCCGACGTCCTCACGCCACAGCGTCCCGTCGGCGTCGAACGCGGCGACACCGCCGGGCTGCGCCGCGCGGCGCAGCGCATCTCGCAAGCCAGGCGGGATCACCTCAGCGATCGTCGCAGGCCTTGAGCGCGCTCCGCATGACGAGCGCGTCTCGCTCGCGCTGCGCCTGCGCACGCACCAGGCCGCACGCTCCGGAGCGGCTCAGGACTTCCGCGGCGGCGGCCCGGACGCGGTGGTCGTCTGACGTCTCCAAGACGGGCTTCAGCGTCGAGGCGAGCTCGGCCGAAGGGACTACGCCGGCCGCGCCGTGGACGGCAACGAGACGCACGTTGAGCGGCTCGCCCGACGACTGCGCGAGCGAGAGAAGCACGCTGGCCGATCCGGGCGATCCGATCGCCGACAGCCCGACGACGGCCGCTGCCCGCCGGGTGGGCAACAGGCTCCGATCCTGCGCCATCGCTTCGAGGATGGCTGCGCCGCGCGGCCCGAGCGCGCGCCATTGCTCCGGAGGGATGCGGGTATCGATGGTGCGGAGGAAGGCGTCGACGCGCGCGCGGATCTCCTCGTCGGTGAGCTGCTGCTGAGCGACGGGCTGGTCGGGCTGCGGCGCCGGCGCTCGCGGCGGAGGCAACGCGCAGAGCACCGACGCTACCAGGATCGACGTCATCGTGACCTCCTCACCGGACCACCAGATTGGAGCGCATCACCTGCCCCTGATGCGGGCTGAGCGCGCCCGTCGAGCTCGCGCTGAAGAGCCAGAACATCAGGTTGTCTCCACCGCCGCACGGCGGATTGCCGGTGGGCGCCAGGCAGGATTCGTTCCTCACGAACGTCGGCGGGGTGCTCGATGGATTGTTCGGCGCGCAGTTGCGCTGCTCGTTCGGCGCGGCACAGCTCGAGCAGGGGCAGGTGGGCGTGTCCGACAAGGTATCGAAGCTGTCTCCCGTCTGTTCGGTCGTATGGTACAGCCCCATGAAGTGGCCGCCCTCGTGCGCGACGATGTACGCGACCTCGTCCGCTCCGCAGCCGGTGACATTGATCGGGCCCACGCAGCCGAGCGTGGTGAGATCCGAGCCGTTGACGGAGGCACCGCTGCTGACGTTTCCGGCCAGGCTCGAAGGTCCCGGAATCGTCCCGTCCACGCCGACCACGCTGAGGCCCTGTCCCGAGTTCGCCTTGAAGCCGTTCACGAAGAAGAAGTTGATGTGGTTCCCGTTGGCAGCGAGCGTGAAGATCTGGCTCAGGTCGCCGCAGACGGACTCGTCGTCGGCGTTGACCAGCCCAGGCCATTTGGATTTCGCCCACGCTGGCACGTCGTAAAGGGTGACGGTCCCGAGGCACAGGCCGGCGTTCGCGTACAAGGTCGACAGCGTCTGCAACATGCGGGTGAACGCCGGGTTCGTCTGCGCGGCGGCGGCAGAGCTCACGCTGCCGCCGAGGAAGTAGAAAGCGATGTCCACGGTGCCCGTCGAGGCCGGCAGACCCGGCTTGGTGAGCACGCGAATGTCATAGCTGTTCCCGGAGGGAGTCTTGGGACTGCAGTTGGTGACTTGCGCGCATTCCAGCGAGAAGTCGTTCACCGTGAACTTCCAGGTGCCGGGCTGGAGCCCACCCGCGACAGCCGCCTGCTGGAGCGCCAAGCTGGTGTTCGGGATGGTCATCATCCCGGTGAACGGAGAGAACCCGCCATAGAACACTTCGGTTCCGCTGCCGTCGGCGGGCGGTGACGGGAGGTCGTCGAAGATCACCCGGTTCGCCGGGTTCGTCACCAGCGTCGGCACGACGCTGTTCGGGATGATCTGGGACCCGTTCAGAGTCACCGACGAGACCGGCACGATCGCGCCCTGCGAAAGAATGCTGAAGCTCCCCGTGCCCGGCGGAACGGTGAAGCTGACGGTCGTCCCCACCGTCTTCGTGCCGAACGCTTGCGACGCGAGCGCCGGCGTACCGACCGGAGCCGCCTGTGCCGTATTGCAAGCCGGCTCCGTCGCGGGACCCGACACGCCACCGAGCACGACGTTCGGGCTCCCCGGCGGAGTGCAAGCGGGCGAAAAGGTCGGCGCGCGGCAGACTCCGGCGACGCAGCTCGACAGCGGAGCGGCGCAGTCCCCGGGATTCACGCACGACGGAAAGCAGAACGACCCGCTCGCCGTGCTCACGCACTTTCCGTTCGTCGGGCAGGTGGTCTGATCGCTCGGGTTGCACGCCGCGGTGCAAGCTCCGCCGGGAAACTCCGGATGGTTGGCGTCCCCGACGCAGATTTCGCCTGACGCCGTGGCGCAACCGGCGCCGCACGCCTTGCCGAGGTCGGCGCTCGCCGGCCGGTTCTGCGCGGGGCAGTTGGCAGCGGGGACGCAGGCGCCGAATCCGGCACAGCACGTGTACCCGCTGCGGCAATCGGACTGCGCCGTGCACGCCTTCGCGCACAAGAGGCCGCTCCCGCTGGCGCGGAGATCGGCGCAGACCGCGCCGGTCGGGCACGTGTCGCCCGAGCAGCTGTACGTGCACAGGCCACCCGGCATCGCCGTGGCGCAGGCGGAGCCGAGCGAGCAGGACGAATCGCTCGAACACGCCTCCCCGATGGTCCGGGTCGTGGACCTCGGAGGGGGATCGCTCGAGCAGGCGCACAGCCCGAGGACCACCGCCGTGGCAGCCAGCGTTCGCATTCGCACGGTTCCTCCCGGTCGCCGGGCCGCGAGCCGTATCACAGGACACGCCGCTCGGGGCGGAAGCTAACGATTGCCCCTCCCCGGCGCCCGTGGTAGCCCGTCGCCTCGGATGGCCGATCGCGTCCTCGTCGTCGACGACGAGCAGAGCCTACGGAAGGTCCTCGCCGCCACGCTGCAGCGCGAAGGGTACGAGGTGACCGTCTGTGGGGACGGGGAGGAGGCCATCTCCGCCCTGGAGCGCGACGGCGCCGACGTGGTCGTCACCGACCTGGTGATGCCGCGTATGGACGGCCTCACGCTGCTGCGCAAGGTCGTCGCGCGGCACCCGGACGTCCCGGTGATCGTCGTCACGGCGCACGGCCGCATCGACAGCGCCGTGCAGGCCATGAAGGCGGGCGCGTTCGACTTCCTCGCCAAGCCGTTCGATCACGAGGAGCTGAAGGCGATCATCGCCAAGGCCGCGCGGCAGAGCGACTACAACCAGCGCAACGTCGTCCCCGAGGAACGCGAGGAAGGCGTCGCTCGCCGCTATACCGAGATCGTCGGGCGCGGAAAGCAGATGCAGGAGCTGCAGCAGATGATCGCCAAGGTGGCCGACGCGCCGTCCACCGTGCTCATCCAGGGAGAGAGCGGCACCGGCAAGGAGCTGGTCGCGACGGCGCTCCACGAGACCTCCTCCCGGCGCGACCGGCCGTTCATCAAGATCAACTGCGCCGCGATCCCGCGCGAGCTCGTGGAGGCGGAGCTTTTCGGATTCGAGAAGGGCGCGTTCACGGGCGCGGTGCAGTCCAAGCCGGGGCGCTTCGAGCTGGCCGACGGAGGGACGCTCTTCCTCGACGAGATCGGCGAGATCCCGATGGAGATGCAGGTGAAGCTCCTGCGCGCCATCCAGGAGAGCGAATTCGAGCGGGTCGGCGGCGTGAAGACGACCCAGGTGGAGGTGCGGCTCGTCGCCGCCACCTCGCGCGACCTGACGCGCGAGATCGCGGCAAGCCGGTTCCGCGAGGACCTCTACTACCGGTTGAACGTGGTGCCCATCCATCTGCCGCCGCTGCGCGAGCGCCGCGAGGACATCCCGCTCCTGGTGGAGCACTTCCGGCAGAAGTACAACGCGCGCCTGCGCAAGAACGTGGAGAAGATCGAGGACGAGGCCCTCGCCTGCCTCGCTGCGTACTCCTGGCCGGGCAACATCCGCGAGCTGGAGAACGTACTGGAGCGCACCATCCTCTTCGCGGAAGGCCCGCGCATCGGGGTCAAGGACCTGCCTGCCTCGCTCCGCAAGCAGTCCGCGGATGCGCCCCCCGCAGAGGCGCAGCCCGCCGCCTCCAGCGGACCGCCCGGGCCGCTCAAGGAGATCGTCAAGGGTCAGGTCCAGGCCATCGAGCGCGACCTGATCGTCCGCGGGCTCGAAGTGACGGGCGGGAACGTCACCCGGACGGCGAAGCTCCTCAAGATCTCGCGCAAATCGCTGCAGATGAAGATGAAGGAGTTCGGCCTCCGCGGCGACGATGCGTGAAGCGCGTTGCGCGTGCGCATCGCGGCGGGAATTTTGACCCTTTTCAATCGCACACCTACGGTAAGTGGGAATGCGATTGGCATGCGCGATTCTCCTCCTGTCGGCGGCGACGCCCGCGTTGGCGGCGCAGGTCACCGACGTCGCGACGGCGAGCGACGAGCAGGCCTTCGAGCTCGATCTGCAGACGACGTTTCAGCACCGCCGCGATTCGACGCGCATCCGCCGCGAGAACCTGCAGGGCGGCTCGGTGGTGCTGGTCGACGAGCTCGACCACGACCGGACGCTCGACCAGTTCGACTTCCGCATCGCGGCGGGCCTGGGCCGCGGCATCGAGCTGCACGTCCTCGCTCCGTTCGTGCTGCGCGACTCGCAAGACTGGGATTACGCGACCGTGAACGGCGCCTCCGTGGCCCCGTCCAGCACGCTCGCCAACAACACCGTCTCGATCTCCGGCTGCGGCAACCCCGGAACGTGCACGACCACGCGGCCCATCGTGGTCGCTCCCGGACACAGCCAGCGGACCGGGCTGCGCGACCCGACCATCGGCGTCTCCTGGGCGATCGTCGACCAGGCCCGTGAGCGCCGCCTGCGCCCCGACCTCTATCCCCCGAGCGCGTCCGTCGCGACGTGGGTCGTCGGCCTGGACTACACCTTCCCCATCCCCGGACGCATCGACGACCCGTCCGCGTTCGGCAGCTCGGCGGCGGCGGGCAACTCGATCGAGACCAAGGCTTTCCGCCGGGCGCACGTCGTCAGCGGCTTTACGGCGTTCTCCAAGCGATTCGCGGTGGCCGATCCGTACCTGCTCGTCCGCGGTAGCGTCGCGTTCCCGGTGAAAGGCGCGTTCGACAATTGCGCCAACCCGGCCGCGCTGTCGGAGGTCGCCCCGGCCAACTGCGCCAGCGCTGCGTGGCGCGACCAGGCACGCTACCAGCCGCCCGTGCAGGCCGGATTCGCTCTCGGCAGCGAGTTCGTCCTCGACGAGGATCCGCACGCCGGGAGGAAGTTCGCGCTCGACGTCCGCGGCGACTTGACGTGGTTCGGATCGGGCCGCGACTACAGCCAGGTCTCGGACATGCTCGGCAAGCTCACCAACGTGCAGGAATACGTGAACGCGGCCGGTTCGCTCGGCATCTACGGCCGGTTCGCGCGCTGGGCGCCGTTCCGCGTCTGCGGCACGTTGGGCATCGAGTCGCCGCATTGCCTCACCACCGAGTCGATCGGCAAGGACCTGGACGGGAACGGCACCGTCGACATCTCGGGCGGTCGAGGAATTCCGGCCCCCGAGCAGAACCCGACCTACGACTTCCGCCTCGACCAGCCCGGCCG
>Ga0114129_10003367_pt1 | contig 22458 bp, 19 predicted proteins | sample RhiMetdeltSRZDD1_FD_80071 | JGI IMG/M metagenome (GOLD analysis project Ga0114129, IMG submission 80071) | Populus rhizosphere microbial communities from Tennessee, USA - Rhizosphere MetaG P. deltoides SRZDD1 (version 2) (version 2) | ecosystem: Host-associated > Plants > Roots > Rhizosphere >... | reverse complement strand
GCCGGGCAAGCAAGGGCGCATCATGCGCGAAAAATATTTTGCGCGTGGTCAGTCGTGCAAAGTAGCAGTTTCGTTTGGACAAGACCCGCTGCTCTATTTGGCCGGCGGTATTGAAGTACCGCGCGGCGTCTCGGAATACGATTGGGTTGGCGGCCTGCAAGGCTCTCCTGTGCCTGTAATCATTGGTGACTATACCGGGCTACCGATTCCGGCGACCGCCGAAATTGTCGTCGAGTGTGAAGCGATCGCCGGAGAAGAAATGGATGAGGGACCGTTCGGAGAATGGACCGGATACTACGCGAGTTCGATGCGGCCCGAGCCGATCATGAAAGTGAAGCGCCTCTATCACCGGAATGATCCGATCATTCTCGGTGCGCCTCCGACTCGTCCACCATGTGAATTCAACTACATGCTTTGTTTTATGCGCTCGGCTCTAATTTGGCAGCAGATGGAAGCGGCGGGCATTCAGGATATTCAAGGCGTGTGGTGTCACGAAGCCGGCGGCGCTCGGCTGCTCACGATCGTTTCGATCAAGCAGCGCTACGCCGGACACGCAAAGCAGGCTGGAATGGTCGCTGCCTACTGTCATGCTGGCGGTTATCTAGGTCGCTACGTAATCGTGGTTGACGATGACATCGACGTGACAAACACGAACGATGTCCTTTGGGCGTTGACCACCCGTTCGAATCCGGAGATCGACATTGAAATGATTCGGCGCAGTTGGAGCGGCCCGCTGGATCCGATCATTCCGAAAGGACAGAAAGGTCACAGCTCGCGTGCCGTGATCGATGCGTGCCGGCCGTACGAATGGATTAGCGACTTTCCGCCAGTGGCGGAGTCGAGTGCCGAAGTAAGGCGTGCCGCAGAGGAAAAGTGGGGCAAGATTTTGGATGAATAGTTTTATGGAGTGTGTCGAAAGCTACCCCGAGGTCCCTCGCTGGAGACCCGGTGCTTGCCACCACGCTCCACACGAGGGCTAGACCATGATCGCTCGAATGATTTTCGTCAAAGTCGCACCAGATCAAATCGATCAAGCAATCGAAGAATGGAAGAACGTATGCGCGCCGCTAATGATTTCACAGCCTGGCTGCTTGTCTGAGGAGTTGCTGGAGTGTAACGAAAACCCTAACGAGTTTATCTCGCTGTCGAATTGGGAAAGCATGGAAGCGATCCAAGCTTATAGAACAAGCGAAGCGCACGAAAAAGTTAAGCACGGAACCAGAGGGATCGAGGCTGAAGTCGTTGTGAAGACTTATAAAGTAACAGGATAAATAATTCAGTGGTGGAGCAGGCCGAAAAATTAATCCCGACGGGAAAAGATGAGGCAGTCGAAGTGATTGCTGAGCGGGCAGAAACTGTCGGCCAGACGGACGTGATTGCGTCGCGTAGGTTTTCCTGGCGCGTAGTCACCGGCAGAATTCTCTGCATCGTAGTTCCCTTCGCTCTCTGGTTTGCTCCGCTGAATTTGGACCCAACGATTAAGCATGCACTCGCCATTACGTCATTCATGATCATCGCGTGGATCACTGAAGCGCTCGCGCACGCACTTACTGGACTCATCGGCTGCTTTCTCTTTTGGGCACTGCGAGTCGTCCAGTTCGATGTGGCCTTTGGTGGGTTTGCGGATGAAACGCCTTGGTTTCTGTTTGGCGCGATCTTATTCGGAATGATGGCCACAAAGACCGGACTTGCGCGTCGTTTGGCCTACGTGGTGATGGGCCGCATCGGGCATAGTTATGCCCGTCTGCTGCTTGGGCTAATCCTTTCTGATTTCCTGTTGACGTTTCTTGTTCCATCCGGGATAGCGCGTGTCGTGATCATGGCGGCAGTCGCGCTGGGATTGATAGAGGCGTTTGGTTTGGGACCAGGCAGTAACGTGGGCCGGGGTATGTTCCTCATCCTGACATACACCGCCAGTATTTTTGACAAGATGATTATCGCCGGTGCCGCTTCGATTACCGCACGAGGGCTAATCGAGCGTGTCGGGCAGGTGCCGGTACTCTGGAGCAAATGGTTTCTAGCGTACTTGCCATGCGATCTAATTACGATATTTGTTGCCTGGCGTTTGACGTTGTGGCTGTATCCACCCGAGAAAGCCGATCTACCCGGTGGCAGCAATTACATGCGCGAACAATTGAGCAAGCTCGGAAACTGGAGTTCGCTCGAGAAGAAAGCAGCCGTTTTGATGTTGATAGCCGTGGGATTATGGTCCACGGATTTCCTGCATCACATCTCACCAGCCTTGATCGGCTTGGGGATTGGTCTGTTTGGGGTTTTGCCTGGGCTTGGTGTGCTCGACATAGAAGATCTGAAAAAACTTAATTACCTACCGGTGTTCTTTGTGGCCACCGCCGTAAGCATGGGTGACGTGCTGGTCTCAACCAAAGCGCTCGATGTGCTGACAAATCTCCTCTTCGCATGGATGGAGCCACTAGTCACGAACGTTTACAGTTCAACGCTGGTGCTTTACTGGACAGCTTTTATCTACCACATCCTTTTGGCCAGCGAGGTATCGATGCTGGGAACGTCCATTCCGATCCTGATGAAGTTCGCCACGTCCAATGGCCTCGATCCACTGGCACTCGGAATGATTTGGACTTTTGCGTCGGGCGGGAAGATTTTTGTCTATCAATCAGCGGTGATGATCGTGGGCTACTCGTATGGCTATTTCAACGGTCGTGACATGCTGCGCCTCGGATTTGCCCTGACTCTTATCGAGTCGCTGTTATTGCTTATCGTAGTACCGTTTTATTGGCCGTTGATTGGAATCTGAAGTACACACTCTCGATTGTTGAGTAGGAAGAATGACGGACGGAACTCTTATAAGCGTACTTGGATTGGGATTGATTTTGGGTCTGCGTCATGCCCTCGATCCCGATCACATCGTCGCCATTTCGACGATCGTAAGCGAATCGAAGAGCGTGCGACGCTCTTCACTTATCGGAACGTTTTGGGGACTCGGCCACACCATGTCACTGCTGATTGCCGGTGTGCTGGTCATCGCGCTCAAAGTGCAGATTTCCGATCGGTTTGCGCTGTGGTTGGAATTCGCCGTGGCGTTGATGCTAATCCTGCTCGGCGTCAAGGCGATACTCAAGTCTTTGCGCGGATGGAAGGTTCACGTCCATCGCCACACGCATGACGGCAGCACGCATAGTCACCTGCACGTACACCGAGCGGGTGTGGAACACAGCCACGGACATCGCCATCTGATTCGATCAGGCGTTCGACCTTTCCTGGTCGGCATGGTCCACGGCATGGCCGGCAGCGCTGCACTGATGATTCTGGTGCTGGCCACTATTCCTTCCGCGGTAGCTGGTTTGATTTACATCGGACTGTTTGGCCTCGGCTCGCTAGGCGGGATGCTCGTCATGAGCAGTTTGATCAGCCTTCCATTTGTGTTCACCGCCAGAAGATTCAAGTTCATTAGCCAGGCCCTGCAAGTAATGGTGGGTTTATTTAGCTTAAGCTTTGGTTTGCTACTGTTGTGGGAATACAGCGTGCATGAACGGCTGATCTTCTAGAGTCAAAAGTCATGAGAGAACTGCTGGCTAAATTGATAAACGGCGAAATTTCGCGGCGCAATTTCACCGCACGAGTGCTGGGCATGGGTTTCGGGATGATGACCGTGGAGTCGATCCTGAACACAGTCGGCAGCGCGAAAGAGCAAAGGCACACACGTGGAGCAACAAGCGTCGAGAGATTTCGCGCTGAACCGTTCAGTGAGAAGACTCCGTACGAGCAGTGGATGGAAAGGGAAGGAGTGCCCATCCACAGGGGTTATCACATTCCGGATGTGAGAGCCGTTGAAGTAAAACCGTGGCAACGGTTCGGAACGAAAGCCGCGTTGTTCGATCTTGAAGGTGCGGAAGCCACTGACGGCGCTTATGTACTCGAGCTGGCGCCCGGCGAGAGCACGAAGCCGGTGCGGTTCTTGTTTGAAGAATCGATTTTCGTGCTGGACGGTGAAGGGGAAGCAACGGTCTGGCACGAGAACCGCCCCAAGCAAACTTTCAAGTGGCAGAAGAACACTCTGTTTTCGCCGCCGCTCAATACCTGGCGCGTTTACCGAAACACTGGCGGCAGACCGGCGCGGCTAATCTCAGTGATGGATTTGCCTCTGACGATGGACCTCTATCACAACGCGGACTTTATTTTTAATAACGATTTCGTTTTCCGCGATCGTTACGACAATCAGCCGGATTATTTCACCGTGAACCAATCGAAGATGAAGATCGCCGGCAGCGCTGCGACGTTCGGCGAAGGCGAGAAAGGCGCGGTGGGCGTGCTCGATACAGGATTAATTCCGGATATCAACGCCATTCAACTTTTCGTGGCGAAATCGCGCGGCTTAAAAAACAAGAGTGCCGAAGTGATCCTTTCGGACAATTCGATGCAGTCACATGTTTCGGAATTCGAGATGGGAACATATAAGCGCGCCCATCGCCACGGGCCAGGTTCGCATGTGCTCGTGCTCGGCGGCGTTGGTTACAGTCTGATGTGGACCGATGTGCCACAGTATTCAAAAGCGCCCAAGCAGGTTCGTGTCGATTGGAAGGAAGGCACGTTGTTCGTTCCCCCCGATCGTTGGTTCCATCAGCACTTCAATGCGGGCGCGGCGGCCGCAAAATACATGGCCACGACCTGGATCGGCGGCAAGTATTGGGTCAAGGGGATGGCCGGGGGTGGGCGCACGCATCGCTTGAATACAATCAGTTTTCGTCATGGCGGCAACATGGTCGACTACGCCGACGAGGATCCGTTAATTAAAGAAATGTTTGCGGCGGAGCTCAAGAAGCACGGCGTGGAGATGAGGATGAGTGGATAGTACAGGCGCAGATATGAAAGAGATCAAAGACTGGATTCGAGATTTCAAAGCGGGGCGCATCTCGCGTCGCGAATTTGCTGAGCGAGCTGCGACTGGAGGCCTGGGTTTGCTGGCAGCGACTTCAATTCTGAGCGCGAAGGCACACGCTCAAAGTCGCGGCGAAGAGATCCATCACTACCATCATCATCATGACGGTTCGCGGCGCCATCCTGCGCGCACCTGGAACCAAACAAACGTCAATCCGTGGGAAGAGTGGCTGAAGCAAGAGAATCTTCCGGTCCATCGAGATTACTACGTCGGCGATTTGCGCAAAGCGGAAGTGAAACCCTGGAGGCGACTCGGCCCCGGTGTGCAAGGAGCGTATATCGATCTCGTCGGTGGCGAGGGAGTCAATGTTGGGTATCTCTGCGAACTCGCGGCTGGCACTAAGACCGAACCGCAGCGCTATTTGTTCGAGGAGGTTCTCTATGTGCTGAATGGCGAAGGTGAAAGTTTGATCTGGAATCCCGGCAGTCGGAGCAAGCAATCGGTTCGTTGGAAAGCGGGCAGCGTGCTGGCCCCGCCGCTGAACGTTTGGCGCCAACATCTTAATCGCGGCACATCGCCGGCCCGCTTTCTGGTTATGACAAATGCGCCTGTCGTGATCGACCTGTTTCACAATCTCGATTTTGTTTTCAATAACGATTACGCGTTTCGCGATCGTTACGATGGTGAAGCGGATTTCTTCGGCAGTGGCACTAATAAAGTTCATCATAAAGACACAACTGCGGAAGAAAGCGAACAGGCCAAAGGTGTCGATACCTGGGACAGCGGCTTTGTGCCCGACGCGCGCGAGTTAGCCTTGCGTGAGAGTAAGGAACGTGGCGCCGGAAACTATCGAATCGAACTGCAGCTTGCCGATAATACGATGCAGGCGCATATCTCGGAATTCGAAACCGGAACATACAAAAAGGCACACCGGCACGGACCGGGTTCGCACGTCGTCATGCTGAACGGGCGTGGTTACACGCTCATGTGGAAGGGCTCAATGAAGTACTCGGACGCTCCATCCGCCACCCAGAAACGGATCGATTGGGTTGAAGGAAGTTTGTTTGTGCCACCGGACGGCTGGTTTCATCAGCACTTCAACGCGGGACCAGACCCCGCCCGTTACATCGCGCCGACCTGGGGTGGAGACGGCAAATGGTTCATGCGCGCGCTGGGTGGCGGTGGTCGTACGCACCGGCTCGGAAAGACGAGCACGCGCAAAGGAGGCAATTTGATCGAATACGAAGACGAAGATCCCGCAATCCGGGAAATGTTCGTCGCAGAATTGAAAAGGAATGGTGTCGAGGTGCGGATGCCGAAGAAGAAGTAGGGAGGAACCATGAAGCAACTGTTGGACGATCTATTCACTGGCACAGTGTCGCGCCGCAAGTTCGTGCAACGGATTTCCGCGGCTGGAGTGGCCCTGCCGCTGTTCGGCAGTGCTCTAGTTGATACTGCGGATGCGCAGCGACAGAAAACAAATCCCAAGCCGCAGCCGGAAAAGGTAGAGCAAGAGAATCCGGTTTACAGCCCTGCGAATATCGGCGGCGGCGGACGAATCGAGCGGAACTTCTATCGCGACTGGGCCAAGCGTACAAAAATTCCGAAATACGACAACCCGTATTCAGTATTCGACGTGGTGAATCACGAGGTGCAACCCTGGCCCGAGATTGAAGGCCGCGGGATGTATCTCAACTTCACCGGCAACGTCCATATGGACGGGGTTATTTTTGAGATTCCGCCGAGCAAAGCGCTGGCACCGCGGAAGACTTTCTTTGAACAAGTTTTCATCGGGCTCCGCGGCAACGGATACACGCTTTTCGGCGAAGGCCCACGAAAGAATAAAGTTGAATGGGGAGAAGGCAGTTTGTTCGCTGGGCCGCTGAATGTGGCCCACCGTCATTACAATTCAACTGCTAAGCCGGCGCGCTTACTCGCGATTACTTCGTTTCCTTTCATGCTTCAGGTCTTTGGTAATCTCGGGCTCCTCAACAATCTCGACTATGAATTCACCGATCGCTACAGCGGCGCACCAGATTATTTCAGCAAAACCGAACGCGTTCGGAAGCGCTGGGACAAGACGAATTTCGTGAAAGACATTCGCACCTCTGAAGTTGTGCCGTGGCCGGAGCGCGGTGGTGAGAACGCCAGCATATTCTGGGATATGTCCGGCAACACGATTCTTGAGCCGCATATGTCTGAATTCGAAACCGGCGGCTACAAGCTAGGCCACCGCCATCCATACGAAGCAATCATCCTGACTCTCAACGGCACTGGGTTTTCACTCGCCGGCAAAGAGAGCCTGAAAGAATCTGATTCAGTCAAAATCGATTGGAAGGCCGGTTCGATCGTCTCGCCGCCCTACTTTTGGTATCACCAGCACTTCAACACCGGCACCGTTAAGGCGCGGTATTTCGCGATGACTGAAGGCGATTTTCCAAAACGGCTCGGAATTCCACTCCAAGTCGAACAGATTGAAGCTAACCGTGAAGATCCGGCAATCAAGAAGCGCTTCGAAGAAGAATTGAGAAAAGCACAGTCTGCAAAGTTGCGAGCTCAAATGCACGAAGATCATGACCACCATGATCACGACGATCATGGCGGAATCATGTTTGCGGAGCGAGACTGGAAACGGAAACTGATTTGACGAAGGTTCGAAGTGTCAAAGTCGCTGGGTGACGAACTTAACGATGACCTGTGGCACCGACTTAACGGTGAAGACCTGAAAAGTTGTGCTGATAAAGTGATTCTGATCGCGACGATGGACGATCAGGGCCGGCCACATCCCGCGATGCTCAGCTATTTCGAAGTGGTGGCGGCGGACCGCCGGAACATCCGACTGGCCACTTATAGAGATAGCAACACCACTGAGAATATGCGGCGCAACGGGAAGGCAACCATTTCGATAATCGATGAACGCATCGCTTATTACATCAAGGGCAGTGTTGCGGAGGTAAAGACCGAGATGTTCTGTTCGCCGCACAATTCAAAGCTCAACCTGCAGGTGCAGGCGGTGCTGGCCGATGAAGCCGATGAAGAATTTGAGCCGGGTGCTTATGTTTCGAGCGGCGTCAACTATCACAATCCCAATCGGAACGAACAATTGCTGAAGGCCAGGGAAGTAATCAGAGAGCTACTGCTGAACGAAGAATGGCACCAAAGGTAAATTACTAATGAATGAAGCAAAACCAACGCGATTAATAGTCGGTATCACTGGTGCGACCGGAACAATCTTCGGTGTGCGGTTGCTGCAAATGCTACACGGCTCGGGTGTGGAGACGCACTTGGTGATGAGTAAGTGGGCCGCACGGACATTGATCCATGAAACCCAATACACAGTCGAAGAAGTGGAAGCTCTCGCCACTCACAAATATGCGCTCGGAGACCAGGGCGCGGCGATCTCCAGTGGATCCTTTGTCACCCTGGGGATGGTAATCATCCCGTGCAGCATGAGAACTCTCGCTGCGATCGCGAACGGACTGGCTGACAACTTAATTCATCGAGCGGCCGACGTAATTCTGAAGGAGCGTCGCAAGCTCGTTCTAGCAGTCCGCGAGTCACCGCTGCACGATATTCATCTGGAAAACATGTTGAAGCTATCGCGCATGGGTGTGGTGATTCTGCCGCCAGTTCCGGCGTTTTATAACCATCCTCAAAATCTGGACGACATGATTAATCACGTGACCATGAGGGTTTTGGACCAGTTCGACATTCATCTGGATGTTATGAACCGTTGGGACGGCACGATGTTCACTAGCGGAGACGACAGCGAGCGCAAAGTGCGGTAGTAGCACAAGCGTGAATCTTGAAATGAGCCTGTTGGAAGAAAAAATCGGAAAACGAACTCAACCCGCGACGGTCACTCGAAATGAGACTGCAGACGTCGAGATCAGCGATGCACTTGCCGGTGTTAGCGTAGTGGAGTTTGGAGCTTATGCAGCGGGACCCTGCATCAGCAAGTATCTGGCGAACTTTGGCGCGCGTGTCGTTCATGTCGAGTCGAGACAACGACCGGACGGCTTTCGCTTGCAGTATCCGCCGTTCAAAAACGGGGAGGTCGGATTGAACCGTTCCGGCTGCTTTGCTTTTTTTAACGATTCGAAGCGCGGAGTCACACTCGATCTCAAGAATGACGCGGGACTGGAACTTGCGAATCGGTTGGTCGAATGGTCTGACATCGTGATTGAGAACATGCGGCCGGGAGCAATGGCGCGCCTTCGTCTGGATTACGAACACCTGCGCGTACGTAACCCTCAGTTGGTCATGTTGAGCACTAGCAACATGGGACAGACGGGCCCTCATGCGACTCACCCGGGATTTGGTTCCCAGCTTTCATCATTAAGTGGTTTTACGCATTTGATTGGCGAACCGGATGGGCCGCCATACTTTTTATATGGTCCGTACATCGATTTCGTAGCTGTGGCGTATGGTGGCATCGCATTGCTGGCAGGTTTAGATCATCGGCGACGGACAGGTGAAGGGTCCTACATTGATCTCTCGCAATTTGAAACTGGGGTTCAATTCATTAGCAGTGCAATCCTGGATTACACCGCGAACGAAGTCATAGCTCACCGCAATGGCAATCGGAATGGCGCGGTTGCGCCGCACGGGTGCTACCCGTGTCGTGACAGCGATTGGTGTGTGATTAGTTGTTGGGATGAGCAGGAGTGGGAGCGGTTTTGTCATGCGGCAGAGCAGACTGCATGGTTGAGCGATGTACGCTTCGCTACGATTGAGGAGCGAAAAAGAAATGAGAGAGAACTAGATCAATTGATTGGCTCGTGGACTCGAGGCCAATCAGCGCATCGGTTGATGTGGAAGTTACAAACGCGCGGCGTACACGCAGCAAAGGTGAACCGCGTAAAGGACCTCTTCACAGATCCGCAGATCGCGTTTCGAAACATCTGGCAAAGACACGAGCATCCGGAATTGGGAAATCATGCTTACCGGATGGTGTCTTATGAGCTAGACAAGACACCGGGAAGAGTTCGAGGAGCAGCACCGTGCCTGGGCGCCGACAATGAAGAAGTTTTTCGATCGTGGCTCGGAATCCCTGAACGCGAATATGAACAATTAGTTGCGCAAGGCGCATTTTCATAGGCGATAAGAACGTCAATCAACAGTACACAAGGAGTGACAGAAAGTCATGGCAACAGTATTTGCCGAAGATACCAATAGGGGAGTGGCGAAGGACATTACTTCCTTGCGTTCAGCTTTGGAATGGCTTGACTCGCAGGGAGATGTCTTGACGACAGATGTGGAAGTCGATCCGGATTTGGAAATTACCGGGGTACAGAAACATCTCGACGGTGGACCCGTTGTGCTTTTCAATAGGGTCAAAGGAAAGCCTCATGTGCGCGCAATTACTAATCTGCTGGCGGACATGAGTGTTGTCGACAAGCTGTTCGGGTACGACACTCCACAAGAGCGGACGCGGAGGATCGCACACGCCATGACCAATCCGCTAAAGCCGCTCGAGGTTTCACAAAATGAAGCTCCCTGCCAGGAAGAGGTCATCACCGACGATCTAGATGTCAACAAATACATAACGGCCATTCGGCATACGGAACTTGAATCGGAACTGACCATTGGCAGCGGCATCAGTTGTGTTGTCGGCGAGTATTTCAAGGGTGGCAGTCACATTGGCTACAACCGCATGAACTTCCGCTGGGGCAACATCGGTACGTTTCAAGCTTCTCCGGGCTCGCACATGTGGCAGGTCATTACCGAGCACTACAAGGGTGAGAAGCCGATTCCATTGACGATGTGTTTTGGCGTGCCGCCAGCCTGCACGTTGGTTGCAGGTGGCGGCTTCGATTATGTCGTCCTGCCCAAAGGCTGTGACGAAATTGGAGTCGCTGGTGCGGTTCAAGGCGCGCCTGTGAACATCGTCAAAGCCAGAACAGTCGACGCGTATGCGATCGCGGAATCCGAATACGTGCTCGAAGGCTATCTTTATCCGCGCGACAAACGCTACGAAACCGCGGAAGCGGAACGCGCCGACACGCAAGGCAAATACTTCTTCCATCCCGAGTGGGCAGGGTACATGGGAAAGGCTTATAAAGCGCCAACCTTTCACGTGACAGCGATTACGATGCGCAAGCGCGAGACGCGGCCGCTGATCTATCTCCTGGGCGTACACATGCTCGACTGCAACAATATCGATACCACGTTGCGCGAATCGGCGATCTACGAATTGTGCGAACGACTGCAGCCCGGCATCGTTCAGGATGTGCACATCCCTTACTGCATGACTGACTGGGGCGGATGCATCATTCAAGTAAGAAAGCGCAACAAGATCGAAGAAGGGTGGCAGCGGAATTTTTTAGCTGCGATTCTCGCCTGCAACCAAGGGATGCGTTTGGCGATTGCGGAAAGCCCGGATATCGATATCTACAGTATGGATGACATCATCTGGTCACTGACGACGCGTGTGAATCCGCATACTGACATCATCAATCCACTGCCCGGTGGCGTCGGCCAGACTTTTCAACCGCAGGAACGTATGACAGCGGGCGAGAAGGAATGGACGGCTTCGAACACGCGTTTCGAAGGTGGCATGGGGATCGATGCCACCGTCCCTTACGGATACGAGCAGGATTTTCATCGTCCCGTCTACCCAATCGACAAAGTCGATCCTTTGAAGTTCTTCTCGCAGGCGGACCTTGATCGCGCCAAAGAACGCATGCATGGTTGGGTCAAGGTGCTGGCGCGAACCGGACGGTAAGAATTGGCGGATTTCGAAGAATGTTATTGGCTCCCTATCGTGTTCTTGATCTTACTGGGCCGTTAGGTTTTCTGACCGGGAAAATCTTTGGCGACCTCGGCGCTGATGTGATCAAGATCGAACCACCGGGCGGCGATCCTTCGCGACGGCAGCCACCTTTCTTGAATAACGGGAATGGCTCTCGCCAGAGTCTCTACTGGCTAGCCCACAATGCTAACAAGCGCGGGATCACACTTGATTTAGAACAAGCGAAGGGGCGCGAACTCTTTTGCTGCTTAGTGCGGCGAGCAGACTTTATCATCGAGAGCTTTAGGCCCGGCCTTCTGAGGGAATTGCATTTAGGCTACGACATTTTGTGCGAAGAAAATCCCCGCTTGATTCTCGTTTCCATCTCTCCATTCGGAGAGGAAGGTCCTTATAAAGATCTGCAAGGTTCCGATCTCGAAATCATGGCTCTGAGCGGCGCCATGTCGCTGGCCGGCGAAAAAGATGGTGAGCCGATGCGTGTCTCTGTGCCGCAAGCGCCGATGTGGGTCGGCGCGGAAGCAGCGATGGGGGCATTGACGGCTCTAGCTTATCGCACAATGACAGGCTGCGGTCAGCACGTCGATGTTTCCGCTCAGATAGCTGTGATGGCGGCGCTGGCGCATGCTCCCGCATTCTGGGATTTGAATCGTGTGAATCCTGAACGCGCCGGGGTCTTCGTCACCGGCCGCAGTGTTATGGGAGCAAACATGCGCGTGATGTGGCGATGCAAGGATGGCTGGATCAATTTCATTATTTACGGCGGAGCCGCCGGCCGCCACACGAATCAGCAACTCGTAGCTTGGATGGATGAGAAAGGGCTGGCCCCTCAATGGTTGAAAGAGATCGACTGGAACATATTCTCCGTCACTAATATCGAACAATGCGAAGTCGATCGGCTCGAAGCTCCGATCGCCGATTTTTTCGCCGCCGTAACAAAGGATGAATTCCTTGAGGGCGCCATTAAGCGTCAGATGCTCGGCTATCCCGTGGCAACAGTCGAAGACATATCATGGAACGCTCAGCTGGAAGCAAGAGGCTTTTGGCAGGAGGTTGTGGATCCTGCATCCGGCCGAACTTTGAAATACCCTGGTGGCTTTGCAGTGATTAATGGAGAACGGCTGCCGCTCAGGCGCGGCGCCCCAAAGGTTGGCGAGCATAACGAGACAGTATATGCCGACGAGTTAGGTTTGAGTGAAAGCGACATAGCGCAGCTTGAGGCTGCGGGAGTTGTTTAGGAAGCTGCTTGGTATGAAGACGAAAGATTCGATGTTCGGCTACACGAGCGTGGACGCTTTAGGTTCTGATGAAAAATGAGCGATCTGATTCCGCGACTGTCCATGCCTGAGCTGGACCAGCAGCTTGCTGAAGTGCTGCGGCCGAAAGTCGAGCGACTGAATTATCTAGGAGAGTTTTTCCAGTGTACGGCACATCAACCACAGGCTCTGATTTCGTTTTTCACTCTAACGGAAGATCTCAAAGAGGCTTTGCCGGACAACTTAACGGAACTAGTCGCGCTTACTATTGCGACAAAGATGGAAAATGCTTACGAACGCGTACAACACGAACGGCTCGCACTGAAACTTGGTTTCAGTGCAGACTGGGTGCGCGAAGTGGAATCGCTCACGGCAACAGCCAGCAGCCAACTTTCCCCGACGGAGCTCCGCGTCCAACAGCTCACCATTGCCACAGTTGAGCAACACGGTCATGGAACGAAAACTGAACTCGAAGAGGTAATAGCAGACATCGGGCACAAAGCTGCCGTTGCAATTTTGATGTTGATCGGACGCTACGTCATGCATGCGCTGATTGCAAACTCGCTTGAGCTTAAGCCGCCGGTGAGTTCGCCATTGTAAATGCAAGCTGCTTACATGCGAACTGCAACCTGAGGGTTTGCGCGATAACATTATGTCTCAACCATCGCCACTTTGGATTTTCGAAGCCGACGTCGTCGCCATGATGGACATACACGAAGCGATCGCGTCTTTGGAAAAAGGCTTATTGGCAGAGGCCCGCGGTGACGCTAAGAACATGGTGAAGACCCACATTGCCTGGGGCGAAGGATCGACGCTTCACTCTATCGGTGCGGTGTTTCCAAAGGAAGGATTCGCCGGAACGAAGACCTGGGCCCACACTGCCGGTGGAGCGACGCCGCTTTTGACCCTGTTCGACAGCAATAATGGCTCGCTCAAGGCCATCATTGAAGCGTTCGCTCTCGGACAATTGCGCACTGCTGCTGCTTCAGGAGTCGCCACGGATCGACTGGCGGCCAAAGATAAAGATGACTTCGCAATCGTCGGCACCGGCAAACAGGCTTTGGCCCAAGTCGCGGCGGTGATGGCGGTACGTCCCAGCAAACGCATCCGAGTATTTGGACCTAATGAAGACCGCCGCCAACAATTTGCGGAGCGGGTTAGAAACGAATTCAACATCGAGACTGTTGCCTCGCGTAGCGTCTCAGAAGCAGTAGCCGGCGCTTCGATTGTTACCGTAGTTACGCGCGCCACTGATCCGATCATCACTTCCGAGATGATTAGCAAGGGTGCGCACATAAATGCGATCGGCGCGATTGTACCGAGCCGCGCTGAAGTCGCGCGAGACCTGCTCGAGCGTTGCACTCAAATCGTAGTAGATAGCGTAACGGCTGCTCAGAAGCTCTCGCGAGAATTGATAGACTTTTTCGGATCTGCCGATAAGGAAGCCTGGAACCGAGTTCGATCGCTTGCTGATATTGTCACTGTAGACAAGGCGCGAGACACGAGCGACGACGTTACGCTGTTCAAATCCCTGGGAATGGGAATTTCGGATCTCGCGTTGGGAATCGAGTTGTACCGAAGGGCGCGCGAGGCAGGTCTCGGCCGCGAGTTTGCACATCCGCAGAGGGCCCTGCCGAGGTTGCACGCTGAAGAAAGGTCGAAAACAGATGGAGGATTACAAGTTCGTAGATCGCACGGGAGTTCAAAGTGAGTCGCCGCGCTTGATTTCTCCCGTAGTGATTAAGAAAAAAGAGATCGATGTCGAGATCGAACGTCTGGCAAGTCTTCCGCCTCCGGCTAGCGGCCGTCGCGAATCGATGGTCGTTCATCCGCTCACCGGAAAAGGCGATGGTTTGGCGTACACCATAGCGGTGTCAATTTGTGTCCTGAAGCCTGGAGAGCGCACTAAGCCTATGCGGCACAACGCCTCGCTAGTCGATTTCTGTATTCGCGGCGCAGGGCATTGCTTGGTTGACGGAAAGCGGATTGATTACCAGCAGTACGACGTCTGGACAACCCCGCCATGGTCGGTATTTGAGAATTTCAACGATACTGATGAGTTGCAAGTGAGACTCAGTTACAGTAATTCGCCATTGTTGGAGAAGCTCAACGTTTACATCGTTGAAGAAGAGCCACAGTTGAATTCAACGACGAAATCGGAGGAAGAGACTGTGGCCTCAGCAACGATAAGCCCCTTCGGAACCTTTCCGTTGAGCGAAGACGGGGGTTATCTGATGCCTTACGAAAAGCTAATTAATCCGGATCACATCGAAGTGAAGCCATTGCACTGGCCGTGGCGAAAGGTGAAAGCCGAATTAGACAAGTTGAGGGAATTGGGCAAAAGTTACGCTGGTCGGCGGTTGTATTTGATGTATGACCCGATGACCGGACGAACCAACGGCACCACACATACTTTTTTCGCAACAATCACGATCCGTCCAAAAAATATTGTGGACCGCCCGCATCGTCATGTCTCGGCCGCCGTGAATTATTATTTTCACGGCCGCGGCTACAGCACCGTTGAAGGAAAGCGTTACGAATGGGAGACCGGAGATTTGATGTTGAGCGCGCCCGGGTGGGCCATTCACAATCATGCCTCGAAAGACGAGGATGTTTACGAGCTGACTATTCAGGATCAGCCGATGCATCTGGCGTTGGGTTCGCTACTGTGGCACGAGAACTTGAGAGGCGAGCCGAAGTTGCTTGGACTGTCGAGAGGGTTTGACACTAATCGCGCCACGGCGTAGCACGAGCTGTACTCGATAGCAATGAACGATCTGACACCAAAGTTTCTCCGCGGTTCGTACACACCCGTCGTGACGCCGTTTTGCGACGGTGAAGTTGACTTCGGTAAATATGCCGAGTTGATCGAGCGGCAAGTTAGCGAAGGTTCGCACGGCGTCGTGATTAATGGAACCACGGCCGAGCCCAGCAGTCTGACGACTCAGGAAAGATGCGAGTTGGTGAAGGTCGCGGTCGAGACCGTCGCGAGACGCATTCCGGTGGTGGCGGCGACGGGATCGCAATCGGTTACGGAAACCACTGAGTTAACAGAAAGGGCGGCGCGAGCGGGCGCCGACGCACTGCTGGTAGTGACGCCGTATTACATCAAACCGCCGCAGCGCGGACTGATCGAATATTTTGTTAACATTGGTAGCCACACTGACTTACCGCTAATGATTTATCACATCCCGGTTCGCGCAGCTGTTTCGATTACGCCTGCTACCGTCTCCGCGATTGCCGAGCGCGTGTCGAATTTGGTTGGCATGAAGCACGCGGCAAACGATCTTGAGTTTCTTACTGAGACGCTTAGGTTAATGGGATCTGAGTTTCGCATTTTCTGTGGTCTTGAAGCTTTGAGCCTGCCGATGCTCGCAATCGGCGCCGCGGGTTTGATGAATGCGGTAGGAAACCTGGCGCCGGCGCGGGTCGCAGCGTTGTGCGAAGCCGTCGACCGCGGCGATTTGTCCGAGGCGCGACGGTTACACTTTCAACTGTTTGAACTTAATCAAGCGATCTTTCTCGATACTAATCCTATTCCGGTGAAATACATGATGTGGCGCATGGGTTTACTGGAGAGCGCGGAAGTTAGGCTGCCGCTGGTTCAGCTCACAGAGCAACAATGCAAGCGACTTGATGAAGTGATGTTCAACGCGGGACTGATCGAGATCGAGCAAGCTGTTAGCTTGCAATCACAAAACTAAGAGTTTGCGCTAAACAAATGTTTGAGCCTGTAAAAAACCAACGTATTTCGGATGAGATTCTTCGCCAGATCAGGGACGCAGTCCTGAGTGGCAAGTTTCAGGTCGGAGACCGTCTCCCAAACGAGCGAGCGCTGGCCGAACAGTTTGCCGCCAGTCGCACTTCAGTGCGCGAGGCTCTGCGTGGCTTGGAACAAACCGGGGTGGTTTTAATAAAGAAGGGGATCCACGGTGGCGTGTTTGTCGCCGATCCCGATCATCGTCTGGTTAGTCGTCCTTTCCAGACGCTCCTGCAGTTGCGCAAGATTACTATGAACAACATTGTCGAAGCGCGGCTGATATTCGAACCCGAAGCGGCGCGCCTGGCCGCCCAGCGCGCCGAGCGAGAAGACCTCGAAGAAATGAAAGAGGCCATCGAAAAAATGTCGGCCGCAGTCGAAAGCGGCGATCTCCCTACATCTTTTGATTTGAAATTTCATAAGCTGATCGCGCGCGCCGCTCGCAATCCCATTCTCGAAATGCTCTCTGATTCCATGCTCGAGGTGGCTTCACAAGTGATTACCGGCCTTCACCCTTCGCGAGATGTGCTCAGGCATGTCGTGCGGCGACACCGTGAGGTTTTTGAGGCCGTTCGCAAAGGCGATTCGGATCTGGCTTTCACTCTCATGTCCAAGCATATAATTGACGTGCGGAATCGCCTTGCCCGATCTGCCGACGGCAACCGCCGACGAACATCGAAACGGGTCAAACGATAGCCTGCAATTCCGTTTAGGAAGGCCCACAAATCGGCCAGCACATCATTTAGAGATGGGGCGAACCCTCGAACCCTTTTCATTTTGAAGCAGTAGACCGACGAAACAAACGAGGCGTCCACGTCAGACGCCTCGCTTTATAGTCGTTTCAGGAGAATTACGTCCCGACCTGCCGATCAGAAGATATACTTCAATCCAAACTGGATCTGCCGTTGCGCGCCCGTGCCTGTGTTGATGGCGCGCTGGATCGTGCCGAAAGACGAACTGGAAAGTGTCTGCACCGGCAGAAAGAAGTTTGGATGATTGGCAAGGTTGAAGACCTCGGCGCGGAATTGGACGCGCTGCCTCTCTGTGATCTTGAAGAAGCGCGAGATGCCCAGATCGAAATTATTCAGCCCCGGGCCTCGCACGATATTGCGGCCCGCGTTGCCGAAGGTGCCGCTCGGATTCTGCTGCCAGGCCGGCGTGTCACCGGGAAGGCAGTTCCTCAGAGTTCCATTGGCCAGCAACGTGCACGGATTAAACCAACGGTCCGGCCCCGAATTGGACACGCTCCAATCGCCGATAACATTAGGCCGATCAGCATTCTGGCCGGTGCTGCTCTGATCGGTGCCGGTTAAGATCGTAAAAGGGCGCCCGGTCTGCACCGTGAATATCCCGGTCAACTGCCAGCCGCTAATGAGGAATTTCGCTACCGAGTTTGAGGGCGTGAACCGATTGCCGCCGCCGAATGGTAGATCGTAGACATAACTGAAGACCCAGCGGTGTTTGACGTCATAGTCTGACAAGGCGCGCTCAGCGCGGATGTCGCGAACATTTTGAATATCACCGCTCGAATCGCTCCCCGTCGAGATGCCGGAGTTGAAGTCAATCGCCTTCGACCATGTGTAGGAAGAGAGGAAGCTCAACCCCTGCGCCAAGCGGCGTTCGACGCGCACACTCAAACCGTTGTAGTTAGCATTGCCGACCGATTCGATAAAGCCGCCAACGATGTTGCCGAAGCCCTGGAACGGACGCCGGCTGTTGACTGACCCAGACCCGGGAATGGCCTGATTGATGTTTACTCCAATCGGCAGCTTGTGACTTTCCGAACCCAGATACGAGATGTCCACTATTAGATTCTTAGCAACCTCACGCTGAATCCCGAGGCTCCACTGATTGAGGTAGGCCGTCTCAAAGTTCGGATCAATGCCCGGCGCCACAACAGAGGGATTGCCGGAAAAAATGTCTGCAACGTTCGGGCGTTGGCTCGCTGTGAACGGCCCGGCTGTCTGCCGTTGGCGGAAGGGCGAGTTCCGCGAGAGCGGCGTGATGCCGTTGCCGAGAATCTGAAGATTGTAGAAGGTGCCGAGACCCGCGCGAATCACGGTCTTCGTGCCCCCGAATGGCCGCCAGGCTATTCCGATGCGCGGGGCGAAGTTATTTTTTTCGGTAGCCCACATTCGGCTGCCGACATCAGCACGTGGCCGAATTTCAAGCAGCCCCGTAACCGGATTAATGAAAGCCTCTCTACCACCGGCCACCTTGATTGTCCTGGTGTTAGGATCGAAAGAAGCCATCTTGTTGACGCGCTCCGTCGGCGGCAGATTAAGCTCGTAGCGGAGTCCAAGATTCAAAGTCAGATTAGGGCTCACCTTCCAATCGTCCTGGAAATAAAAGTCGGAACTGAAACTCATCGCGTTGTGGAAAGGCTCACCCAAATTGCGGTCGCCCTGGAAGGACAGACCCAGCAACATATCGGCCGCCGAATTGCCTGTATAGCGTCCGTCGAAGCGGAAGGCGCCTCGCCCGAACGAAGTGAAGAACGAGTTGAAGAGAAAGCGGCGAATATCAGCGCCCCACTTCATGGTGTGCGCGCCACTGGTGAAGGTCATGTTTTCGACGTAATGATAAGTGTTGTCGTGGCGCCCTTGTGGCAGATTCGTTGGTCCGCCGATGGTTGCAAAGCCGGTCACTTGCAGTTGTGGCGCGCCGTTATTGAAGGGCGTGCGGCCGGCGTCGGTCAGTCCTTTAATACCCAGCCGGTTGATCACATCTACGTTGCGATCCTCCTGCAAGCGGAAAAACCCAAAGCGCGTATAGCCGAGGCGCACTTCGTTGATCAGGCGCGAGCTGAAAAGGTGCGTCCAGGAGAGCGCAACGTGTTGGGTGCGCTGCAATTCGTCGCAGCCCCAACCAGGCACATCACGCGCCGAGCACAAAGGATTTGAGATGGGAAAGAACTCCATCGAATCAGCAAATTCATAGACGCCGAAGAGATTGTTCTTGTCGTTTATCTTATGGTCAATACGACCAGAGAACTGGTCGATGTTAAAACGCCCTGTCCCGGCAGAGACGAAATTATTTGCGCCGGTAGTGTTGGGATCAGGAAACAGCGCGAGTAGCCCTGCGCCCTGCGGGCTCCAGAACTGTTGTGGAATCTGATTGCCGGGGAAAGGCTGGTTGTTATTGAACGGGTTGCGTAGTTGAGTGCTGACTGAACTAAAGTCGCCGCGCTTGAAAGCCGCCGGTGGTACGCTTGCCAGTCCGGCTTCCTGTTGCCCGCGGCGCTGTCCTTCGTACCCAGCAAAGAAAAAAGTACGATCGTGTTTAATCGGCCCGCCCACAACGCCGCCGAACTGGTTGCGGCGGAAGCTCGGTTTCTCCGGCGCAAAGAAGTTTCTCGCGTCGAGCACCGAGTTACGATGAAATTCAAAGGCCGAACCATGGAAGTCGTTAGTCCCTGACTTGGTAGTGACGATGATCTGGCCGCCGGCCTGCCGTCCGTAATCAGCCGAGTAGGTGCCGGTCAACACTTTGAACTCACGCACCGCATCCAGAATTGGTCGATGCAGGGGCTGGTTGGTCGTCTCGTCGTTGTTATCGATGCCGTCCTTGATGTAGTTGTTGGCAACTTCGCTGTTACCGGCAACGTTGAAGCCGCCTCGGAAGCCGAGCGTTGAGTTTTGCGCCGGCGCAAATACGTTCGGTTGCAATTGCGCGAGCTGCAAATAGTCGCGCCCGTTAAGTGGCAGCTCGACGACCTTCTTTTGATCAACCACATTGCCGAGCGACGCATCTTCCGAAGCGAGCAAAGGCGCGGCCGCCTGAATGTTGACTTGTTCAGAGATCGAGCCCACCTCCAGCACCACATCGACGCGCAATTGCTGACCAGTTTCGAGGGTCACGTGCTGCACGGTTTGCTTAAATCCGGTCATTTCTACCAGCAGAGTGTATTCTCCGGGAGTCAACTGCGGCACCGTGTAGTCGCCAGTATCGCTGCTCCGGACTGTTCGCGACTCGTTAGTGCCTTTATTGGTGACGGTAATCTTCGCATTGGCCACGGCCGCGCCGGATTGGTCGCTGGTCCGGCCGGTGATCGTGGCGCGGAAGCCCTGAGCCGCGACTCCTACCGAAATGAAACACACAGCCAGCAACGAAGCAAAATACCGAGCCGAAGACTTCTTAGTTTTCATTTTGCAGTTTCTCCTTTCTGATAAAGGACAATCTTCACGCAAGAGGAGATTCGGATCAGTCGTCTTGATGATCACTCTCTCGATCACCTTCGGCTTGAATATCCCCAAAGGCGGACTCCGGTCTGCATCTCAGATCCGCTTAATGCAACACTGGATCAGGAGAAGTGAGAATGCGCCGGTTACGAATCAGTATTTCCATTTCGTCCGGCCCGAGCGCCCAATCACGATCAATAGTTACTCCGATTGGGTAATGCTCATCTGCGCGATACTTAGGGTTTAGTTAGGAAGTGACGTATTTCTCGGCAACCGTCGCATTCGTTTGGATCAAATGGTTTATTTCCACGATATATAAAAAATGAAAATGCCATAAGGCCGCCCTTGCTCGGAAAAACGGATTCTCGAAACCTTCTTTTGCTTGGTTGCCTCGCGGAGTAGATTTGATTGTACAGTGGTTAGGAGAATTCCCACAAATATGTCCGGGGAAGACTGCATTGTGCAATTTCAACGAAGGCGTATTGTGTCAATGGCCGGTACGGTGAAGTTGAGATTATTCGTGCCGTCCCGTGTTTGAGAGTAGATTGGCGTAATATGAATGAGCGTCCGCGTTGTTCTCATCGAGCTCTAAGGCGCCGCTGGTATTGATAAACGGGAGCACCGCGATGGAGTCGATGGTCCGGGCAGCTGAACGAATGAAATACAAGTAAGCTGCACCCACGGAAACGACTAACACGATGACAGCGATAACGGGTTTCTTTCCGACGAAGAAACTGGTCATTAATTGTTGGCCGTGCTCTCAATTCACTTGATGTTGCAGGTTCGGGTCCGCCTGTCAGCGCTGCAGTCTCCAACTTCGGTGGTGTCGACCGCTCAAGCTTATGGTTTTCATTAGGCTTTTTAATATGGTCCAACGAAAAAGGAGCCACACGCAGCAACAAATCTCTTTCATCGACGTCAATATGACGTCAAACGATTTTGGGGTTTACTTGTGTGCGGTTTGTGAGTGGTTGAAAGTGAAAATGTTAATTGGTGGAGCAGAGGGGGATCGAACCCCTAGCCTCCGCATTGCGAGCGGCACTCTGCTCTCTGACTGACGGACTTAACTTCTTAGCCAAGTGTTATATTCCACATCCGCTGCGTCTGCGCTGGACCACCACCTACCCGGCCATTGACAACTCCCCTTTTACGTTAATAGAGTATGCCCACTCTTTAATCGCTTGCGGGCGTCCCAGTGGGTGAGCTCAAAGCTCTGCTTGCCCGCTTCGATCCTGAAGAGGTTTTTAACAAGAGACGCCTTCCGCCAGAAGCATATTTGCCTAGCATACCTCGCGCTCGGACAGTTTTCTCCGGAATCTGACTCAAGACGCCTCCCAATTAGCCCGTACATTCAACTGTGAGTCCTGCAAGGTTGAAACCAGATCCATTCGGTGAAAGGACAAAGTGTTATGAGAGTCAGGAGACTATGGTTTCTGGCAATGGCCGTCGTGCTGTTGCCTTGTTAGTTGGCGGTGCTGTTTCGAGCACAAACGGAAGCAGTGAACTCAGGTGGGGCATTGCTAACCCCCCAGTTCCCAATCGACGAAGTTATCCTAGATATGGCTAAAAGGTCCACGTGGAAAGCTCTAGTTCTACTGAATCCTTATTGCAGTTCAGGTCGGAAATAACGAAGGTTCGGAATTTACAAAGGGAGG
>Ga0114129_10003365_pt1 | contig 22461 bp, 12 predicted proteins | sample RhiMetdeltSRZDD1_FD_80071 | JGI IMG/M metagenome (GOLD analysis project Ga0114129, IMG submission 80071) | Populus rhizosphere microbial communities from Tennessee, USA - Rhizosphere MetaG P. deltoides SRZDD1 (version 2) (version 2) | ecosystem: Host-associated > Plants > Roots > Rhizosphere >... | reverse complement strand
CCGATGGAGGCGCAGCTCTGCGTCGGCGACGAGGTCGTCGTGGTCGGCGGCGGCAATTCAGCGGGACAGGCGGCGGCGTTCCTCGCGCAGACCGCGGCGCGCGTCTACATGTTGATCCGCAGTGATGGACTCGGCGACACGATGTCCCGCTATCTCATTCGCCGCATCGAGGAAAATCCCCGGATCGTTCTGCGAACCTCGACACAGATCGTCGCGCTCGAGGGCGACGGACGGCTCGAGCGGATCCGGTGGCGCGACGATCGGACCGGCGACGTGGAGGCCCACGAGATCCGCCACGTGTTCATGATGACGGGCGCCGTCCCGAACACGCGGTGGCTCGCCGGGTGCGTCGTCCTCGACGCGAAAGGCTTCGTGAAAACCGGTCCGGATCTGTCGCGGGACGAGCTCGGGACGGCGAGATGGCCGCTCGCGCGTCCGCCGTTCCTGCTCGAGACCAGCCGCCCCGGCGTCTTCGCCGTCGGCGACGTGCGCGCGGGCAACATCAAACGCGTGGCCTCGGCGGTCGGCGAAGGATCGATTGCGGTGGCGTTCGTCCACCAGGTCCTGCAGCGGACCTGATGCCCTTCAACGTCGAGCCGGCGGCAAGCTCGCGCACATGGATCGGCAGCCGGCGGTTCATTGACGTCGGTCGAACACCCACACGTTGTCCTGATCGTGATCGGTTCCCCGGAGCTGTTCGACCGCTCGAAGACGGCGGCCCCCATCGACCAGCTCGTGGCGGAAGGAGATGGCCGTCTCGCCGCCGCCGGACCGTTTCGTCCGCATCGTGACCACAAGAGCCTGACCCTCCCACGACAGTCGAAACGTCGTGGTGCCTCCCGGGTGCGTGGCGACGACCTCGCGTCCGTCGGACTGCAACTCGTACTGCCAGTCGATCGGCTTGCTGTCCGTGACGAACGACGCCTTGAGTACGAACCTGGGCTCCTGGTGCTCGATCCGCCAGACACCGCCCTTCATCCCGTCCGCGCCGGGACTGAGGGTGCTGGCCTGTCGGTTCAGCACCCATTCACCAGAAAAATTGGGCTTGTCTTGAGCGAGCAGTGCAGCCCCGATTGCGAGAAGGATCATCATACGTCTATCCTTCAGTGAATCCGATGGCCAGACGATCGCCGTCCGCTCGAGGCGCGATGGCGGGACGCGGTGCACGGGCCACGGTTTCATCCGGCAGGTCATGCTGTACTGACACGTCCATGCCGACCAGCGCGTGGGATCCGACGCGACGTCCCTCGCGCACACTGGCGTTAATCCCGATCCACGCCTCGGCCTCGACGACCGAGTGACCAGCCAACGTGACGCCGGCCGTGACGCTCGCGTTTCTCCCCACACGAACGTTGTGGCCCACGAAAATCTGGTCGCCCACCTTGGCGTAGTCCTCGATGACCGTCGCCGCGATCGTGCCGGCCTGCACGGCGGTTATCGCGCCGATGTCGACGTGCGAGCCGATCAGCACGCCGCCGAGATGCGGAATGCGCGTCTTGTTGCCCGCCTCGTCCCGTACATATCCGTACCCCTGGTGCCCGACGACCGTGTTTGCGCCGATCACACACTCGTCGCCGATGACGACGCGTGAGCACACGCGGACCCCGGAGCGCAGAATCGTGCCGCGCCCGATGCGGACGTCAGGGCCGACGACGCAAAACGGCTCGATGACGGCGCCCTCGCCAATCTCGACGTGGCCCTCGACCACCGCGAAGGGCGAGACGACCGCGCTTGAAGCGATGGTACCCGCAGCCACGAGCGTCGGTTGCCGCTGCTCGTCCCGGATGAACCCAAGCACCTTCGCAATAGCGGCGCGCGGATCGGGGGCTTCGAGCACGAGACAGTCACCGAGCGTGCCCGCCAGTCCGGAACCGCTCGGGCCGATGACAATGCAGCCGCGGCGCGCGGCGAGCGCATCTCGGACCGCCTCGGTGACCTTCACGTTCACGAAGTAGAGGCAATGGTCTTCGCCCGCATCCAGCGGTGCGACGCCTTCGACCGTGCGGTTCCCCGCTGCGGGAACGCCGATCGCCCGGCGTATCTCTTGTTCGTGAAGAGCGGCGCGGAGCACGTCAAATCCCCTCATTCAGGCGTCGTGCGTAATAGGCGGTGAGGGCGTTGACGAATGCGTCATAGCGATCGGTGACCGCCTGCACTTCAAGGGTCTCGAGCTCCCGGATCATCGCGACGTAGTCGTTCTGGGGGTGCAGCCAGGAATGAGGGTGCGCCAGCAGGCACAGGTTCCGGTGCTCGTCGAGCGCGGTCTCGAACGTGTGGCGTCTCCACATCATCGCGCTGTCGCTCACGTAAAGCAGGTCATGTTCGCGGATCGCGTCCTTCGCGTCGATGCAAGGCGCGTAACCCGGCGGCAGCGCCACCGACACGACGCCGGCGTTCACCGGATCATGCTGTGAAAACGACCGCACCGGCGCGCCCACGAGGGAGCTCAGAATGTCCAGCCGGAAAGCGACTTCCTTGCCGATGTCGTCTTCAACAGCCGCATTCACGGCGAAATGCAGGCCGATTTCGTGGCCAAGCGCGCGAATCCGACGTAGCTGGCCGACAACCTCGCTGTCCAGCGCGTTGTAAAAGCGGCCGTCCACGAGCACGAAAAATGTCGACACGACTCCGGCCGCGTGCTCCAGCTCGGCCATCTCGACGGAATAGCGCGGTGCGAAGTCGATGTCATGTCGGAGTGCGATATACCGCTGCGGCAGCACGCCGACGCCGGGAAAAAAATCCTGGAATCGCACGAATGAGAAACCGCGAGCCTTGGCTTTCGCGAGAAACTGCAAGTAGAGCGGTCGCGACAGCGGGCTGAGCACGAACTCGGCGGGCGTTGTCATGAGTCGATGTCCGCTCACACTCGCTCCCTTCCGGACAGGAGCATGCCCGTCCCGAGAAACGAGACTGCCAACTTCAGAATCCGATCCGGAGTCCAAGGCGGAGCTGTCGCTCGCTGAATCGACCGCGCGTGCTCGTGATCTCGGTGTACCCGTTCAAGTTGCGGATCGTGCCGTCGGGGTTGAGCTGGAGGCTCGAACGGTTCGCGCCCGGGTTGCCGAACTGCGGCGTGTTCGTCACGTTGAACGTTTCGATCTTCAGCTGCACGTTCGTCCGGCGGACATTGAAGCGCCGGAACACCCCGAGGTCCCACTGCGCGATGCCCGGACCCGTCAGGATGTTGAAGCCGGCATTTCCGAATCGCGGCTCGGTGACGGGGGCGAAGGCGAACGGATCGAAGTACGAGTGGCCGCGGCCGATCCCTCCGTAAATCTCGACGACGTCCTTCACGCGGTCGGCCATCTGCGTGTTGCCCGGCGCGTTGAGCGACGTCCCCGAGGCGGTGACGGTGAACGGGGTTCCGCTGCGGAACGTCAGGATGTTGTTCACCTGCCATCCGCCGGCAATGGCGGCGAGCGTGCCGCCCTGGTTCAGCCACCGGCGTCCCTTTCCGAACGGCAGGTCCGCCGTCGAGCGGATGTTCAACGCATGCCGGCGATCGAAGCCGCTCGGCGCGCGGTTCAGATAATAGAACTCGGGAATCTTGATTGACGGCGCCTGGTCGCTGTTGTTGGCGCCCGAGATGCCCATCGACTTCGCGAGCGTGTAGTTGACGTTGAGCGAGATGCCGTTCTGGAGGCGGCGGCTCAGCTGCGCCTGCAGCGCGTTGTAGTGCGTGTTGCCGACGGGCGCGATGAGGATCGTCGGCGCCGTGCGGCCGAACCGCGCGAACAGCTGCCGGCCGGCGCTGCCGCCGCCGATCGTCGCGTAGTTCTGTTCGATCTGCCCAAGCTGATTGACCTGACGCGTGCCGACGTACGCCGCTCCGCCGACGAACCCCCAGATCAGCTCTTTTTCGAACGTGGCATTCCACGACCAGACGCGTCCGCGTTTGAACGCGTTCGGCAGCGTGATGACCGTCACGGTGCCGGGAACGGGGATGACGCCGTTGCCCAGGTTGACATCCGGAATCTCCGAGATGCCTTCTTCGACGGGGCGCACCCAGGTGAGCGAGCTCGACGACTCCTCGATCATGTTCAGCAGGACGGGATGATTGGTGCGCATCGAGCGCGACAGCGAGTAGGGATCGTTCGTGATGCCGAACCCGCCGCGCACGACCGCCTTGTCGCTGAGCCGGTACGCGGCGCCAATGCGCGGGGCAAACAGATCCTTCTGCATCGAGATGCCGAGATCCTTCGGCACCGATCCGATGCCGCCGATTTCCATCAGGTTCGTGTCCAGGTTGTACCGCTCGAGGCCGCGATTGGCGCGCGTGGGGATCGGAAAGTACTCGTACCGCGTCCCGTACGAGATCGTCAGCTTCGGGCCGATCTGCCACTGGTCGCGGATGTAGAAGCTGTACTGCCAGCTTCGCGTGGTGTACGGAGCTTCGTTCAGTCGCAGTCGACCGACGCGCGAGGGCAGGCCGAGCAGAAACGTCGCGAAGCTCTGAAAGTTGCTGGCGCTGGTGCCGCGGAGCTGCGTGGGGCCCGCGTTGAACTCGAACCCGCCCCGTGCCCCGAAGCTGTCGTCCGCGATCTCCGGCTGAATGTGATTCAGCGCCGTGTAGTACGTGTCCGAACCAAACCGGATGTTGTGCCGGCCTTTCAGCCAGCTCAGATTGCCGACCACCTGATACTGGTTGTCGGCGCGGTAATACGGCATGAAGTCCTCGACGGTCCCGAAGTCGGTATATCCGTCGAGATCGAAAAACGGCATGCCGCCTTCCCAGTGATGCGGCCCGTTCGTGCCGGGGATGCCGAGCCAGTCGCGCCCCTTGTTCTCGCCGACATCCGACATTTCGACGTTGCTCTTCATCCGCACCCAGCCGACGTTGCCGTCGACGACGATGCTCGACCCCAGCGTGTAGGTCATGCCGGCGGAGAAGTTGTATGTATCGCCCCAGCCTCTTCCCGGGTTTCCGCCGCCGGTCGCGTCGTCGCCCTGCAACTGGGGTCCGAACACGGTTTCGCTGTTCTGGCGGAAACGGAGCTGCGAGTAGCGACCAAACACCTGAAGCCGCGGCGACGCGTTCCAGTTCACCTTGGAATCGAGCGTCCAGCGGCTGAAGAGAAAGCGCGGCTGCACGAACAGGTTGTTGAATTCCCCCGTCAGGTTCGGCAGCGGAAGGTACGGGAGGATTTTGCTCGCGACCGCACTGATCCGATCCTGCGGGACGACGTTGCCGGGAAACGGCGTCCGGCCGCTGCCGTCGGGATTGCCGGTCAGCGGGTCGTAGATCGTCGCGCCGGTGTTGGAGAAATCGCCGCGCCGCACCGCGTCGGTCGGCACCGACACCGTCCTCGGCACGTCGCGATCCTGCCGCGTGCCCTCGTAGGCGACGAAATAGAACAGCCGGTTTCTCCGAATGGGGCCGCCCAGCGTGCCGCCGAACTGGTCCTCGCGCCATCTGCCCTTCGTGGTGCCCGCCGGCGTGAAGTAGTTCTGCGCGCGCATCTTCTCGTTGAAGTTGTATTCGTACGCCGATCCGCGCAGCCTGTTCGTCCCGCTCTTGATCTGCACGTTGATCGCGGCGCCGCCCGCCAGCCCCTGCTCGGCGTCGAAGTTATTCGTGACGACGTTGACCGTCTCGATCGCCTCGAGCGCGGGCACGTACGCCACGACGTGCGGCAGCCAGATGTTGGTGGAGCTCACGCCGTCGATGCGCGTGTTGTTGCCCTGGTTGCTGGTGCCATTGACGTTGAAGGTCAGCGCGCGGGACGGGTTCGACGGGACCGAGTGCGCATCCTCCGGCGGCGAGAAGCCGGGCAGCGTCCGAAACACGTCCTGGTAGTTGCGGCCGATCGCGACCGGCAGATCCTGCAGCTCCTCCGAGCGCAGTTCCTGGCGCAGCTCGGCGCGATCGGTCTGCAGCGCCGGACGCGCGGCGGACACGGTGATGGACTCGGCCAGCTCGCCGATCGGCATCGCCGCATCGACGCGCGCCACCGAGTTGAGCGTCACCACGACGTTAGACCGGATGAACGCCTTGAATCCCTGCAGCGCCACCCCCACCGTGTACGTGCCGGTCTGGACCGCTGTGAAGGTGTACCGGCCCTCGGCGTTCGTGGTCGTCTCGCGGGTCCGACGCGTTTCCTGGTGCGTGATCGTGACCGTGGCGCCGGGCAGGGCGCCGCCGGTCGAGTCGGTGACGTTGCCGACAATCGATCCGTACAGCACCTGCGCGCCGGCCGCCGCCGTGCCGCAGAGCCAGATGAAGAGCGACAGGACCGCCGCCGGGAGGGCTCGCCGCGTCAAAGTGGGAAGAGCATATCGCTATTTCTCTCCTGATTCCTTAGGAAGAAACGACGTAGAATCTGACCGAGATCGGCGCCGCCCGACCGGTATTACTGATCAGCATGCGCGTGATCGTGTTCGCGGCCTCGCTCCTCGCCATCCCGCCCGCGCTCGCGGGCGCGCAGGATGCCAGCTACCAGCGCGACGTCCGGCCGATCCTCGACCGGCACTGCACCAGCTGTCATCAGCCGGCGTCGCCAGAGTCGTCGCTGGACCTCACGACGTACGCCGGGCTTCGGGCCGGCGCGACTCGCGGACCGGCGTTCGTGGCCGGCTCGCCCGATCAGAGCCTGGTCATCCAGTTCATCACCGCGGCGCTGAAGCCCTCGATGCCGATGGGGCAGCCGCCGCTCGCGGCATCCGACGTCTCGACCATAGCGGCCTGGATCAAGGCGGGCGCCAGGGATGATTCGCCGACCGAGGCGGCCCCGGCCGCGCCCGGCATCTATCATCAGCCTCCCGTGATCACTGCGCTGCGCTACTCGCCCGACGGCCAGACGCTCGCCGTGAGCGGCAATCGCGAAGTCCTGCTGCACCGCGCCGATGGCAGCGGTCTGGTGAAGCGGCTGCCCGGTCGAGCCGATCGCATCCTGTCGATTGCGTTCTCGAGCGACGGCCGGCTGATGATCGCCGGCGGGGGGACGCCCGCGCGATTCGGCGAGATCCAGTTCTGGGACCCACACGAGGGCACCCTCGTTCGTACCGCGGAAGCCACGAGTGATACCGTGTTTGGCGCGTCGCTCTCGCCGGACGGCTCCAAGGTCGCGGTTGGCTGCGCGGACAACACCGTGCGCGCGTTCGAGACCGCGACCGGCAAGGAGCTGTACAAGATCAGCACTCACGAGAACTGGGTGCTCGGCACGGCGTTCGGCATCGATTCCAAGCGGCTCGTGTCGGTGGGACGCGACCGCGCCGCCAAGCTGATCGACGCGAGCGCCGGACAGTTCCTCGAGAACGTCAACCAGATTCACGGCGAGCTCGCGGCCGTGGCGCGAAATCCGCAGGCGGACGAGATCGTGATCGGCGGCGAGGATCGGATCCCGTACGTGTACAAGATGGATCGTCCGCGCAACATGAAAGTGGGCGAGGACGCGACGCTCATCCGCCAGCTCGCTCCGCAGGCCGGCGCGATCTTCGCGCTGGACTGGTCGCCCGACGCGACGCGCATCGCCGTGGCCGGCGCCGGGTCGAGCGTGAACCTCTACGACGCCGCGACCGGCGCACCGGTCGCATCCTGCAAAGGCCACACGGCAGGCATCTATGCCGTGGCGTTTTCACCGGACGGCCAGCGTCTGGCCACGGGCGGCTTCGACGGTCAGGTGAGGCTGTACCGCGCGACGGACTGCACGTTGGAGAAGAGCTTCGTGCCCGTACCGCTGCAGGGAGGTTCTCCATGAGATGGCGCGTGTGGCCCCTGTGGGCGTTGATGGTCTCGGCGTTGATCGTCTCGGGGCCGCCGCTTTGGGCGCAGCCGGTCGTCACCGACATGCAGCCGCGCGGCGCCGAGAAGGGCAAGCCCTTTACGCTGACGCTCACCGGGCGGAATCTCGGCGAGGGCGCGAAGATTCGCTCGACGCTGCCGGCGTCGTTCACGCTGCTGACGCCCGATCAGCCGACGCCGGCGCCGGGCGCCCCAATGGCGGTCGAAGGTCGCGCGGCGGCGTTTCTGGTCGAGCCGGCCGCGGAGGCGGTTCCGGGCGTGTACGCGATCCGCGTGGCGACGAGCGAGGGCATCTCGAACGTCCAGTTGTTCACGGTCGGCGCGTTTCCCGAAGTCGCCGAGGAAGAATCGCGGCCCGGCGCGCTTCCCAACACCAACGACCGCGCGGAGACCGCGCAGAAGCTGCCGCCGCCGCCCTTCACGCTCAACGGCACGCTGCGCGGACCCGAGCGCGACATGTTCCGCCTGAGCGCGAGAGCCGGCGAACGGCGCGTGATCGAAGTCGAAGCGCGCCGCATCGGATCGGCCATCGATCCGCAGCTCGAGGTGCTCGATGCCGCGGGGAAGGTCGTCGCGCGCAGCGAAGACGAGCCGCTCATCGGCCTCGACGCCAGAGTCGACGTCCTCTTCCCCAAAGACGGCGACTACACCATCGTCGTGCGCGACGCCCGCTTCTCCGTGCAGACGGCCAATTACTACCGGCTGAAGGTCGGCACCTACGCCTATCCGCGAGAGGTGTTCCCGTTGGGCGGCAAGCGTGGAGAGCTGGTCGAGACTTCGCTTGGCAGCGACACGATCAAGGTGGATTTACGCCACGTCCGCGCGAACGTGCGTCAGGTCTTCGTGAACACGCCCGGCAGCCCGGCGCTGCCGGTGCCGTTTGCCGTGGGAGAGGATCCCGAGATCAGGGCTCCAGCCGGCGATGCCGCCATCGCCGCTCCGGTGACGATCAACGGGCGCCTGGCCGACGCGGGCCAGGTGGATCGCTACACGCTGCGCGTGCCGCCGACGCGTGCGATGACCTTCCGCGTCCAGGCCCGGGAGCTCGGAACGTCGAAGCTGATGGCGGTCGTGACCGTGCGCGACGAGAAGGGCAATCTGCTCGGACGATCCGGCGACGAGACGCTGGCCGAGGATCTCTTCAACGTCGGCCAGAGCCGCACCGCGGGGGATCCGGTACTGCGGCTGCAGCCGCCGGCCGGCGTCGAACAGGTCACCGTCACGGTCGAGGATCTGGCGCGGCGCGGCGGCCCGAACTATGCGTACCGGCTCAACGTTCGGCCGGTGGCGCAGGACTTTCGCGTCGTGCTGAACGTGCCGTTCGTGAACGTGCCTGCGGACGGGTCGGTGGCCGTTCCTGTGACCGTGCAGCGGCAAGGCTTCGAAGACGAGGTCCAGCTGCGCGTCACGAACGCGCCGAAAGGATTGCGCGTCGAGGGCGGCTACGTGGTCGCGGGGCTGCCGGTCAAAGACTCGCCGCAGAATCGCAACAGCCGCGGCGTGTTGATGCTCACGGCGGAGCCTGGCGCGGCGTTCGACGCCTTGGAGTTGACGGTCGAGGGCGTGGCCACGCTGCCGGACGGCTCACAACTCGTGCGCACAGCCGAGGGGCCGGGGATGATCGTGAACGTCGCGGGTGCGAGCGAGCAGGGCGCGGTCGATCGCCAGCGCTCGGTCACCGCGCCGTGGCTGGGATTCGAGCTCGTGACGGCTCCGACGAAACCGCGCGCCGCGCGCCTCGAGGTGACGATGATCGATCGCAAGCGGCTGGAGGAGGGCGACCAGATCAAGTTTCGGTGGAAATGGACGCCGAGGGAAGCGTCGCAGTCGCTGCCCAGAACCGTGTCGGCCGACATGGTGGGATCCGCGGATGTGCGGGTCATCGAGATGCAGGTGGACCCGAAGGATGCCTCTGCGGGCACGTTCACGATGACCACGACCAGGCTCACGCGGCCGTCCAAGTACGACGTGTACATCACGGGCCGCGTCAACCTCAGTCAAACCGAGCAGGAAGAGATTGTGTCGCGTCCGATCACCGTCCAGGTCGACGAGATCAGGGCCACGAATGCGGAAACTGGTTCGCGTCGTTAGCACGACTGCCGGCGTTCTCGGGCTGGCGACCGCGCCGCTCGTCTCACAAGCGCTCCAGCCCCAGCCGCCGCGCGTGACGTTTCTGCGCGACGTGGCGCCGATTTTGAACAAAGTCGGCTGCACGTCGGGCATGTGTCACGGCGCGGCCAAGGGGAAGAACGGCTTCAAGCTCTCGCTGCGTGGCTACGATCCGCAGTTCGATTATCAGGCGCTGCTCTACGACATGGCGGGCCGGCGCTTCAACCGCGCCGATCCCGGTCGAAGCCTGATGCTGGCCAAGCCGTCGCAGGAAGTCGTGCACGGCGGCGGCCGCCGGTTCGCGAAGGATTCCGACTATTACAAGACCATCTACGCCTGGATCGCGCAGGGCGTTCCCTTCGGCGATCCGGCGACAGATACGGTCACCGAGCTGCGCGTCGATCCGCCGGACGTCCGCATGACGAAGCCGGGCGAGACGACGTCGCTCAAGGTGCTGGTCCGCTACCAGGGCGACGAGACGCGCGACGTCACGCGCGAAGCCACGATTGAATCGAATGCGCCCGACTTGGCGTCGGTCGACTCCGACAAGTACACCGTTCACGGCGAGCGTGTCGGCGAGGCCACGCTGCTCGTGCGGTACCAGGGCAAGTTTGGCGCGGTCCCGGTCACCGTCCTCAACCCCAAGCCGGGGTTCGTCTGGAAGCCGCTCGCGCAGCACAGCTACGTCGACCGTCTCGTCGATGCCAAGCTCGAGCGCCTGAAGATCCAGCCGTCGCCGCCGACCGACGATGTGACGTTTCTGCGGCGGGTGTCGCTCGATCTGACCGGACGCCTGCCGACGCCGGCGCGCGTCACCCGGTTCCTCGGCGATCCCCGGCCGTCGCGCCTGAAGCGCGCGGCGATGATCGACACGCTCATCGCCAGTCCGGAATACGTGGATCACTGGACGGTGAAGTGGGGCGACCTGCTGCAGAGCAGCCGCAAGTTTCTGGGCGAGAAAGGGGCGTACGAATTCCAGCAGTGGATTCGCGAGGCGATTGCCAGCAACCGGCCCTACGACCGGATGGTGCGCGAGCTCGTGACCGCGCGCGGCAGCTCGTACGACAACCCGGCGGCGAACTACTTCCGGGTCGCGCGCGGCGCCAAGCCGGCGATGGAGAAGACCACGCAGGTCTTTCTCGGCGTCCGCATGGTGTGCGCGCAGTGCCACGATCATCCCTTCGAGCGCTGGACGCAGAACCAGTACTACCAGATGTCGGCGTTCTTCTCGGCCGTGGGGCTCCGCGCCGGCTACGAGATCGGCGAGGAGATCGTGTTCGACGAGCGCGTCGACTACGAGATGAAGCACCCGAAGGACGGGCGCGTCATGAAGCCGGCGTTCATGTCGGGGTCGAGCGGCTCGCCGGTGCCGGACGGCCCCGAGCGCCGCCAGGCCCTCGCCGACTGGCTGGTCTCGAAGGACAATCCGTTCTTCGCGAAGGCGATCGCCAACCGGCTGTGGAGCTACTTCCTCGGCAAGGGCATCATCGATCCAGTGGACGACATCCGCGCGTCGAACCCGCCGTCGAATCCGGCGCTCCTCGACGCGCTCACCAGGGATTTCGTGGCGCACGACTTCGATCTGCGCCACCTGATGCGCACGATCGCCGGCTCGCGCGTGTATCAGGCCTCCATCGCGACCAACGAGTGGAACGCCGCGGATCGCGACAATTTCTCGCACGCCACGCCTCGGCGTCTCTCCGCCGAGGAGCTGATGGATGCGGTCGCCTCGGCGGCGGGCGCCAGGCCGCGCTTTCCCGAAGTGCCCGAGGACACGGCCGCGTCGCAGCTGGTCGATCCGCACATCGGCAGGGAAGGATTTCTGGATGTGTTCGGCCGCCCGCCGCGGGAGTCTTCGTGCGAGTGCGAGCGGCGATCCGATTTCAGCCTGCCGCAGGCGCTGAATCTGGTGAACGGCAAGACAATCTCCGACGCGATCGCGGATCCAAAGGGGCGCGTGGCCACGCTGGTCTTGAGCGGCAAGAGCGACGAGGCGATCATGAAGGAGCTATATCTCGCGGCGCTCGGCCGGCAGCCGACCGCGGACGAATATCAGCGCGGCGTGGCGTATCTGCAGGCGGGCGCCAAGGGGAGCCGCGCGCAGGATCTGCTGTGGGCGCTCGTCAACAGCAAAGCGTTCTTGTACATTTATTGAGGCGCGCCGATGCTGAATCTATCCGGACACCGCGGCTGCAACTGCGAAGGACCGACGCGGCGCGAGATCTTGCGCATCGGCTCGATCGGCCTGATGGGCCTCAGTCTGCCCCACTTCTTCTTCTGGCAGAGCCGCGCCGCCGCGGCGGCGGCGAGCAAGTACGCCGGCGCGCGCGGCTGGGGCGCCGCGAAGAGCGTCGTGATGATCTTCCTCCAGGGCGGGCCGTCGCACATCGACATCTGGGATCCCAAGCCCGACGCGCCGTCGAACATCCGCGGTGAGTTCAAGCCGATCAAGACCAGAATCTCCGGCGTCTCGATCGGCGAGCACATGCCGATGATGGCGGAGCATCTGGACAAGGCCACGTTGATCCGCTCGATGAGCTACACGCCGAACGGGCTCTTCAACCACACCGCGGCGATCTACCAGATGCTGACGGGCTATCCGCCCGACCGCGTGTCGCCCTCGGGCCAGCTCGAGCCGCCGTCGCCGGCCGACTTTCCAACCGCCGGGAGCCAGGTGTCGAAGCTGAAGCCGCCGACCGATCCCGTGTTGCCGTTCGTCGAGCTGCCGCGGCCGCTGCAGGAATCGGGCATCATCGGCAAGGGCGGCAGCGCCGGCTTTCTGGGCAAGGCCTACGATCCCTATCGCATGTACCAGGACCCGGCCAAGCCGGTGAAGCTCGAGGATCTCTCGCTCCGCAAGGACATCCCGCCCGAGCGCCTGAAGGATCGCTTCGAGCTCCTGAAAGGCGTCAACGGCTCGATGCCGGAGCTGCAGAAAGCGCTGAACGACTACGCCGTCGACGAGTACTACGGCAAGGCGTACGACCTCGTGCTCTCGGGCAGGGCGCGCGACGCGATGGACCTGGAGAAAGAGCCGCCCGCGATGCGCGAGCGGTACGGGATGCACACGTTCGGACAGAGCCTGCTCATGGCGCGCCGGCTGATCGAGGCGGGCACCAGGTTCGTGCAGGTGAACTGGCCGTCGGTGGCGAACGGCGATCCCGAGACCAGCGCCTGGGATACGCACGCGGCGAACTTCCGGCCGCTCAAGAATCTCCATTGCCCGAAGCTGGACCGCGGCCTCTCGGCGCTCCTCGAAGACATGGATCAGCGCGGACTCCTGAAAGAAACGCTCATCGTCGCGGTCGGCGAGTTCGGGAGGAGTCCGCGGCTGGGCGTGTCGACGTCCGGCAACTCCAACGCGCCGGACGGCCGCGATCACTGGCCGTATTGCTACAGCGCGGTCGTCGCGGGCGCGGGCATCGCGCGCGGATCGCAATACGGCGAGTCCGACGCGACCGGTTCGTCGCCGAAAGAGAAGCCCGTGCACCCGGCGGATCTGCTGGCGACGGTCTATTTCGCGCTGGGGATCGACCCCGACATGGAAATCCGCAATCACCTCGATCAACCGCGCGAGCTCGTGAAAGGCACGCCCGTCCTCGCGCTGTGGTCGTAGCGCGCGGACGTGACTGAAGAGCGGTTCACGATTCCCGTTCCCGACGAGGTCATCGACGATCTGCACCTACATGGACGCGATTGACGGAGGCACCCGGAGTCCGTCCTCGCGTTGCGCCTGAATTACATTCCCGGCGCGTATCGTCCGTGGGTCGATGAAGCGACGCAGTCGCGAGTGTGCCACGGGCGGCCGTTTTGCCGCCTCGGAAGAACCGGAAATGTTTGCCGCAGATGTGCGGGAGTTCGTCCGCCACGTTGCGGTGTTCGCAGCGACCATCATGAAATGAGGTGTGCGATGACGCGCTGGCCGTTCTGGGTCGGAGCTCTAGGGTTGAGCGCCGCTTCCCTCGTCGCTCAAAGCCAAGGATTGCAGTTTCCCGCCGACTTGAGCTCGAACGGACAGGATTGTGGAGCGTTCTACAACAACGCTCCCCAGTGCTCAGCCATCAATCAATTCGCCGGTCAGGGGATCTGCGACCGAGATGCTCCCTTTTGCGCTGGCGGCAATCCCGGACAGACTGGCGTCTCACCCTGTCAAGATACCCCGTTTTGTTTTGGTCTCTGCCCGCCTCACTGGGGCCTCGCCGACGCCAATGGTCCACCGCTGGACCTGATCGGTCTCGTGGGCGGAGGGTACGTTGACAACGCGACAAGCGCCAACTGTGATCTGCCTGGCTTTCCCGCTTGCAGGGAGCCCCATCTTTCCAACGACGATCTGTGCCATCACCATAGAGACCGTGACATCAATATCGTGTTTCTGCCGGCGACGTCGTGGGATCGCAGAAGATTTGACCCGAGATGGTCCTTGCGCGACAACTTGAACGGCTGGGATGTGGGCGCACCGATGGGCGCCATCAACGCTGAAATCGAGTGGAGATACTTCTTCCCTACTATCCGGAGCGCCGGCTTCGACGACGGCCCCGCCGACGATGGCAATGTCGCGCTGCGGCCCGGTCAATTTCCGGGAGCGTGCGGAGCATGGAGTAACAGCGGCGACTGCAAGTTCAACCTGGCGCCGCCGCACAGCGGGGACGACATTTACATCCGCGGTCGAGTCGTCCGCGACTGCGGCCACATTCAAGTCACGGGCCCAACGGAAATACACCCGTTTACCGGAATGATATGGATGCATCCGTTGGCCAACGATACCAATGGAAATCTGCAGAACGCGGCGGATGGCGTTGTCTGGCTCCGCCTGATGTCTCACGAAGGGCACCCTGTTCAGAACTTTACGCCGGCCAATTCGACGCAACAGTCCTTTAGCGCCCAGGGGTCGAACGGGGACATGATCGGTCGATTCCACATCCCGGGATATCCGAGCCCCACTGGAGAAGCGCTCTACATCGGGCCCGTGAAGACAGACTGGGTCCTGGATCCGAACCACGGTGTCACGGCGGCCCCGGTCGGTGGCTGCGACTGCCGTTCCTTTCCCGATCCCGTCCCGAGCGAGTGGGGCTGCAATCACCCCGTCGGCGGCTGGCAAAACGCGTCGGGGCATCCGGCAACGGCACGCGACGATATGAACTTCCATCGCGCGACGGACATCTTTGCGATCAGCGCGGTTGATGATTCAGCGGCGAATCCCGGACTCATCAAGGTCACAGCTTCGTTCAGAGGCGTACCTCAGGGTGAGTCTGACGCCAGCACAGATCTGCCGTTCATCGTGGGCGCTCACCTTCAAGTGTGCTATCCGACCTGCGACGCCAACGGATGTCAAACCAACAATTGTCCGGGAATGTGCAAGAACGCGGGAAGCTGCGTCGGCGGATACCGAACGAACTTCGATGTGGATAGCAATATCGTCGTTCCCCTGGCGGTTACGTACACGACGGACACCACGGTGGGTCTGCCTCATACGATGTCTGGCGTGACCGTCGCAGGCCGCGGAGTTGGCAACCTGGACGTATGGGACAACGCCCCTGCGACCTTTCAGCCGCCTCTTGACTCATATCGAATGGAGCTGTTCGGCTTGCGGCCATATTTTGGCAACGGCAGATGGGGCTACCAGTGTTCGAGTCCGGTTTTCGGAAGATGGGCGGATGGCACTGAAGTCAAATACGGGACGGATTGCCGAAGATACAACACTTCCTGGCGATACAACGCGCTGACAGGTCAGATCAGCATCGCGCGAACCACGCCAAACGCAGAGCCCAACTCGACGGCCAAGTGCCTCGACACCCAGGGCCAGCGCACCGCGGTGGGCACCCACGCTGTCATCAACACGTGCGACCCGAATAGTCCAACTCAGAGGTGGGCCATCGACCAGGGAAACTCAGTGATTCAGGCCACGTCGTACGGCCTGATTAACAGCATTTCCAACGTCGGAAGCGGGCTGTGTCTTGCAGAGGCGGACGGTAGCTATTGGCTCTATCTGGAGGACTGCTCGAGCCTCGCTCGGGGTGTGAATCTTTCCTGGGTTGCATTCTGATACGACGACCTCGGATGGCGACGCGAACACTGTTGACGGTTGAGGCAACGCACATGCGGATCGACATCGACAAAGTCTTGGTAGCATCGATTCTACTCGTCATGCCCTCGGGCCTCGCAGCTCAAAACCTGCGCGTTCGGGGCAGTATCGGCATTGGGACCTTCAGTCCGTCCGGCCCGCTGCATATCATGGGCGCAGCTCCGCCGCCCTCCGGTCTTTCCGCTGGAAACAATGGTTTGTTGCTGGGAAGCAGCGGCGAGAACAACAGCTACAAGTGGATTCAGAGTTACAGCGGTCCGCTGGTGCTGAATCAGTGGGGCAATAATGTGGGTATTGGCACCACGAATCCCGCTTTCACATTGGACGTCGGCGGGATTGTACGCGTTGCCGGCAACTCTAACTGGACTCAATCGGGGCCGAATGCGCTCGGGCTGCAGTTTGGCAGCCTTGACGGCGGTTTCAAATGGATTCAGAGCTTCGAGTCGCAGCCGTTGATCCTGAACGGCGGCGGGAATCGGATAGGCATAGGAACCACTGCTCCTGCGAGTGCGCTCGACATCGCCGGTGGCAGCGGACCTGGACTGTGGGTTCGCGCTTCCACTCTCACCACTCCGACGGGAGCCCCCGGAGCAGGAGTTTATCTGGGGATGGGCACCGTCAGCCCGATTGGATATCTGTACGCGTATGACTTCAGTGGCAATAACAAGAGGGATCTCGCAATCCAAGGCGGCAGCGGCAACGTCAGCGTCGGCCACAATAGTCCGGTTACGACTTTGGATGTGGGGGGAGGCAACGGGTTGTGGGTGCGCGCCTCAGGTGCGGTCGGCAACCTTGCGGGTGGCGGTGCCGGCATGTTCCTGGGGAGCTCGACCAGCGATAACACTGGCTACCTCTTCGCCTATAACTACACCAACAACACCGGTCAGAATCTCGCAATCAATCCGTCGGGCGGCAACGTGGGTATAGGGACCACGACGCCCGCTTACAAACTGCACGTGAACGGGACTGCCGCAGGCACGAGCTGGACTAATTTGTCGTCGGTCGAGTACAAAGAAAACATTCGTTCAGTGCCCGAATCAAAGCAACGCGAAATGCTGGATCGCCTGACGAAGCTGGAGCTCAAGACTTACCAATATAAGAGAGAGATCGGCGATAACACCGATGACAAGATCGGATTCATTGCCGAAGACATGCCGAAAGAGGTGCTGAGCGCGGACGGGAAGGCCGTGGACCTCTACGAACTACTGGCCTATGCCATCGGTGCGCTCAAGGCGCAGCAGGAGCAAATCCGGGCCGAGCATCAGGAGATCGAACGTCTGAGGGCCGAACTCATTCACCTTGCTCTGACGAGAAAGTGATCTGCGTACCAGCCGTCGGGCACCAGGGAGCCACCGACTTCCGGCGTGGTCACTCGGGCGGGAAAAAGGGTAGGCTGAGCCTCGGGGCATGTCCACGAGGTTCTTTCGATCGAGACGCCGCGCGGAGGCGGCGCTCGCGATCCTGTTCGTCGCGGGGCGGTGGTGTACTTCGTGATCACCATCTCACCCGTGCACTCCGACGCCGCTGCCGTACCGTTGACGACGGCCGATGCGCCGGCCGAGCGCTACTCGGGTGCCGTCGAGGCTGCGAGGCGCCTGGCGCGCTCGCTACTCATGGACGAGAACCTGCCGGGTCTCTCGGTGGCCGTTGCGGTGGATGCCGCGATCGTCTGGGCCGAGGGGTTCGGCTGGGCCGACGTCGAGCGGCGCGTGCCGGTCACGCCGCTCACGCGCTTCCGCATCGGCAGCGTCTCGATACCGCTGACATCGGCTGCCGTCGGTCTGCTTCACGAGCGCGGGCGCATCGACCTCGATGTCCCGGTCCAGCGGTACGTGCCCGCGTACCCCGCGAAACAATGGCCGGTCAGCACGGGGCAGGTGATGGGCCACGTGGCCGGCATCCAACACGACGCTCAGCGTCGAATCCGTCACGCACCAAATCCACTCGACTCTCCTCGGTCGTCGTCGCGTCCAGTACGACGTCGGGGCACTCGCGGGCGAACTGCGCGATCTTCGGGGCGAGGATCATCCGTGCGGCACGTCGTGACGCGACCACCCGGACGCGTCCCGCCGGTTGGGCGCTGAGACCGGCTATGTGATCCAGTACCGAGTTGACGTCATTGAGCGCGGGACCAAGCCGCGCGAGCTGCTCGCCGGCGTCCGTCGGCGCGACGCTCCGTGTCGTTCGCGCGAGCAGGCGCACGCCGATTGGCTCTTCCAGCACCCGGACGCGTGACTGAGCTACGCTGAGGGTGGGGAGGGACGACAGAGATGCAAACGCGCACGTTAGGCAGAAGCGGGTTGGAGGTGTCGGCGTTGGGCTTTGGGTGTATGGGGATCAGCTTTGGTCTCGGGCCCGCGGTGAGCCGCCAGGACGGGATCGCGATGATCCGCGCGGCCGTTGACGGTGGCGTCACCTTCTTCGACACCGCCGAGGCGTACGGGCCTTTCACGAACGAGGAGCTCGTCGGCGAGGCGCTTGGCCCGGTCCGCGACAAGGTCGTGATCGCGACGAAATTCGGCTTCAGGTTCGAGAACGGCAAGCAGGCGGGACTCGACAGCCGGCCGGCGCACATCCGCGAAGTCGCGGAAGCGTCGTTGAAGCGGCTCGAGACGGATCGGATTGACTTGCTGTACCAGCACCGCGTCGACCCGGAGGTCCCCATCGAAGACGTCGCGGGGACAGTCAAGGACCTGATTCGCGAGGGCAAGGTCAAGCACTTCGGGCTCTCCGAAGCCGGCGTGCAGACGATTCGTCGCGCGCACGCCGTTCAGCCGGTGACGGCGCTCCAAAGCGAATACTCGCTGTGGTGGCGCGAGCCAGAGAAGGAAGTCCTGCCCGCAGTCGAGGAGCTCGGCATCGGATTCGTGCCGTTCAGCCCGCTCGGCAAAGGGTTCCTCACGGGCAAGATCGACGACAAGACGACGTTCGATCCGACCGACTTCCGCAACGCCGTGCCGCGCTTCAGCGCGGAGAACCGGAAAGGGAACCTTGCGTTCGTCGACTGGCTGAAGACCTTCGCCGAACGGAAGAAGGCCACGCCGGCGCAGATCGCGCTCGCCTGGCTGCTCGCGCAGAAGTTGTGGATCGTGCCGATCCCAGGCACGACGAAGCGCCACCGGCTGGAGGAGAACCTCGGCGCGGTGAAGATCGAGCTGACATCAGACGACCTTCGCGAGATCGATCGCGCCGCATCACAGATCGAAGTGTACGGCGCGCGTTATCCAGAGCATCTGCAGAAGATGGTCGGTCGGTAATCGAGTCCAAGAGGACACCGATGGACATCAGGTGAGCGGGTTCACAGCCGTCGACGAGAGGGGCCGGCCCGACTGGCTGGAAGAAGTGACTGACGAGCAGTACGGCGGTCCTCGTCCTCGGCTCCTGGGCAAATTTCGACGATCGCAGAGACCTCATGACCGGCCGTGCGTAGAGCGATGACCACGGCGAGGTCGCAACTCTCGTCGGCGAGAAAACGCAACGACTATTCCCGTTTGCGCGCCGGATCTTGGTCGACGAAAACGATCTGTTCGTGAGCGAGCGTGTCGGCCGCCTCGACGTGCATGGCGCGCCTGGCAGGACTCGAACATGCTCCCCCCGGCTTATAAGGCAAGATTCCTATCCACGACAATCGCTATGTACACCGGGCGCACGGCCATGGAAGATTCGACGCGAGTGATTTGACGAAGCACCGGCTCGCATCCGGCGACGAGAGGTACTCCTCGAAGAGCGGGTTGCGCAGGTACTCCATCACCTCGGAACGAGCTGTCGGCGCCATCGTTCTGGCGTCATTGACTCAGAACAGAACCTTCAGCGCAAGCTGAATCTGCCGCGTCGCACTCGCAAGTGCCGTGATGCGCCCTGCCGCCGGACTGTACGCGCCGCCTCCATTCGCCGTCTGTGCGAAGACGCTCGGGTTCGGCAGAAGGAAGTTCGGCCGGTTCGTCAGGTTGAAGGTTTCGGCGCGCAACTGAATCGACGAGGAGCCGTGAAGAGCGACGTTCTTGATCACGCCCAGGTCGAGGGTCATGAAGTTGGGCCCCGTCAGGCTGTTGCGGCCCACGGTGCCGAGTGTGCCCGGCGCCGGCAGCGTAAACGCCGTCGGATCGAACCACTGATTGATGTTGCCCGTCACGACGCTGTCGAGATCGCGGCCCGGCGCCAGGTTCGGACGCTGGCCGCCCGTACCAAGCCCGGACTGATCGAAGCCGATGACGGGGCTGAACGGTATGCCGCTGCTCGCGTTCAGAATCCACGTCAGTTGCCACCCCTCGACGACCCGGTTGCCGCGGAACGGCAGCACCCACACGCCGCTCGCTCTGAGCGTATGCGTCCGGTTGAAGAGGCAGGGTCCGTCGTCGTACGCCGGGTCGTACGGATTGGTGGCGGCCGTACCACCCTCGGGACCGAAGTTGCCCGAACTCAGGTCTCTGCATCGCGCCAACGTGTACGCGACTTGCGCCTGCACGTTGCGAGAGAACCGCCGATTCAGGCTCGCCTGCAATGAATGGTACGTCGAGGTCGCGAACGACGTGCCGGTGTTGAGGGCGTTGAACGCTGGGTTCAGACGCGCATTCGGCGTAATGCCCTGACTGGCGCCGCGCGGAACACCGTACACGACCGTGCCGTCGGCCAGCGTTCGCGGCATGACCGGATTGACGTCGCGCTGCTTGAACAGGTTTTCGCTGTGCGACCCGACGTATCCGACGGTCACGGTCGTGGCGTCGACGAACTCACGCTGCACGTTGACGTTCCACTGTTCCTGGTACGGGGTGTTGTGGGTCTGATAATCGATACCGTTGGTCTGCGTCGGGAGTGTCGCCACCGCCGCTGTGAACGGCGTCGGGAACGTCGGCGGCACGACGGACAAATCCTGGCGACCGATCGTGTACGGCGGATTGAGATAGTAGGCGGACGCATACACGCGAGGCGCGACGATGTTGTGAAACACGCCGAAGCCGGCGCGGATCGACGTCTGGTGGTTCTCAAACGGATCGTAGACGACGCCGAGCCGAGGCTCGACGTTGCGCAGCGAGACATTCTTCGCAAAAACCGTGTCGACGGGCGTGAACGCCGGCGACCGCGGCGGATCGACAAGCGTGATCCCCGGGGTCACCGTGGCGTTGGTCGTCGGCGCGTACCGCAGGCCGAGATTCAGGGACAGTTTCGGCGCCGCCTTCCAATCGTCTTGGACGTACGCCGTGAAGTCGTTCTCCCGGAATTCGCGGTAGGAGTTGTCCTGCCCGGGCAGGGCGGCCACGAATGACGCGGGCTGGTTGCGCAGGAACGCCTGGAGGCCCGTAAACATCCACAAGCCACCCCACGCGGAGGGCGCATTGATATCGGTTTCCTGTCGTTCGATGGAGCCGCCGATCTTGATGGCGTGCGCGCCTCTGCTCACGTACACGTCGTCGGCCACGGAGTACTTCCGCTGCAGGATGTTGAAGGGGTTGAGCTGGCTCGCGCCCACGCCGCTGATGCCGCTTCCAGGGCTGACGAAGCCGTTCATCCGACCTGGAAAGAACGCGAGCACTGACACCTCGCCGGTGGTGTCCGACCGCTCGCGCGTCCGCACGATGCCGACCCGCACCTGGTTGATCACGCTGGACGACATCAACCGCCGTTCTTCGGCGGTGAGAATCTGGTTGTTCGTCTTGTCCGTCGCGGGCCACAGCGGAATGCTCGATCCGCTGAACGGGTCGAAGGCTTCCGCCTTGTCGGAGACATACCGGGCAAAGAACGAGCGCTTCGGCGAGAACGTGTAATCGACGCGCCCGAGAACATCGTGTTCGTGTGCGAAAGAAGACGCGACCTGACTGACCACGCCGACGCCGCCACCGAGCAGCGTCGTTGGCAGCGGGTACAGATCCAGCACAGGTCTGATGGCGTCGGCGACGCCGACATTGGTCAGGACGCCGGCGACCGGAATCAGCCCGTTGCGCGCGTTGGCGTCCGGCACGGTCGCGACCTTCGTGTCGCGGCTTGTCGACGTGATGCCCTCGTAGTTCAGAAAAAAGAACGCGCGATCCTTCCTGATCGGACCGCCGACGCTGCCGCCGTACTGGTTCCTGTAGGCCGGCGGTTTGGGCAGGGTCGGGTCGTCGAAGAACCCGCGCGCATCGAACGCGCTGTTGCGCGCGAACTCGAACGCCGATCCATGGACCCCGTTCGCGCCCGAGCGGGTAATCGCGTTGATCGCGCCGCCGCCGCCCCCGAACTGCGCGCTGTACGTGTTGGTCAGCGTCTGGAACTCCGCGATCGCGTCGACCCCGAGCGTGGTCCCGATCACACCGGAGCCGGCGGCGCGATTCCAGAAATTCGCCACGTTCGTGTTGTCGAGCAGGAATACCTGACCTTCCGGTCGGCCTCCCGCGACCGAGTACACCGGCTGCCGCCCGAAAAACGAACCGTTGCCGGGCATCGTCGTGACGCCGGGCGACAGCGTGATCAGTTGCGCGTAATTCCGGCCGTTGAGCGGTAGTTCGACGATTTGCTTCTGAGAAATCGTCGTGGCGACCGCCGCCGACGTCGT
>Ga0114129_10003364_pt1 | contig 22462 bp, 22 predicted proteins | sample RhiMetdeltSRZDD1_FD_80071 | JGI IMG/M metagenome (GOLD analysis project Ga0114129, IMG submission 80071) | Populus rhizosphere microbial communities from Tennessee, USA - Rhizosphere MetaG P. deltoides SRZDD1 (version 2) (version 2) | ecosystem: Host-associated > Plants > Roots > Rhizosphere >... | reverse complement strand
TCGAGATACAGCACGCCGATCGGCTTTGATTCGACCTGCGCGCCCGGCCGGTCGACGTACCGCACGAGCAGAAGCGGTACGCAGAGCACCTGCCGGATGCCGTGCGCGATCGTCGCGAAATGCGCGTCGGCAAGCTCCCCTTCGCGGAGATCGCGAACGACCATCTCCCGTCCGGTCGCAAAGACCTGCTCGGGAATCTTGCGGCTCGTGTCGAACCGGGTGCCGGAGAGCGAGACACGTCCCTGCATTCGCGCCAGCTTCATCTCGAGCTCGCCGCGCTCGCTGGCGAGCATCACGAACCCGCGTTCGGCGCCCGTCACGTCGATGGCCGCATCCATCACCAGGGTGAGGACTTCATCGAGTACGCGGCTGCTCCCCAACCCACGCAGCGCGTCGAGCAGCGTCGCGATTTGTCGGAATCCGCCGACGATTCCAGACGCCCCGCCGCGGGACCCAGTGTCAGTGGCGATGTCGTGGACCAGGAATACGAGCTGGGCTCCGGCTGCCCTGCCGACCTGAATCTTGTCGCCGTGCACGAGCCGCCGCTCGGTCACGGGGGCACCATTGACGTACGTGCCGCACCGCGACCCGCGGTCGCGAATCAGGTAATTGCCGTCGCTTCGCAGGATTTCGGCGTGATCACGGGACACGTCGGTCCCCGTCAGCTGGAGGTCGTTGACCGACCGGCGCCCTATCGTGAAGGTCGCCTTGTTGAGCACCACGATCCGCCGGCCCTGCGCATCATTGACTTCAAGGCGCGCGTCTTGAATCTCGGTCACGGATGCGCGGATTATAACGAACGGCTATAATCCGCCTGCTTTATCGGCCACGGATTCCCTTCACGTACCACGCACCAGGAGTAGGACATGACGATTCAGGAGCGCGTCGTTGGCTCGGTAACGGTTCTCGATCTCAGTGGAAGGCTCGTACTTGGCGACGGCGACACGCTGCTGAAGGACAAAATCCATAGCCTCGTGTTCCAGGGCCGTAAGCAGATCATCCTCAACATGGGCGGCGTCGCTTATGTGGACAGCTCCGGTCTCGGAGCCCTGGTGGCCTCCTCGGTGACGGGGAAAAACAACGGCGGCCAAATCAAGCTCGTGAGCCTGACCAAGCGGCTCCAGGACCTGCTGTCGATCGCGAAGCTCCTCATGGTCTTCGACTGCTACGACAGCGAGGAAGAGGCTATCAACAGCTTCACCGCGCAGGCAACAGCCTAAGACATTTCACATTAGCCACGGCGAGCGCGGCGCAGCTTCCGCGCTCGCACACTTCTATATCCAGGTCAAACGCCGCGAAGAACCGCCGCGGCGAGCGCGCCGATGAAAATCAGCATCGTCGTGAACTGGATGCCCACGACCCACATGAAGTGACGATCGACCTTATCGTCCAACCGCTCTACCCGGTCTTCGAGCCTTCCCAAGCGGTCTTCAAGGCGTCCCATGCGGTCCTCAAGGCGGCCCAACCGGTACTCGACCTGTTCGAACCGTCTGTCGATCTGCTCCAACCGCCTGTCAATTTGTTCAAACCGGTTATCAATCTGCTCGAACCGCTCATGAATCTGAGCGAACCCCTTTCTCATTTCATCGAAGCCGAGCCGCATCTCCGTCCCGATGTCCGGAGTCATCCTCGCTTCCAGTTCCGCGACGCGCTCTTCGATCGTGGCCATCCAACGATGCTCCGACCGGCCGTCATGGCCGAATGCTAACATCGTCGTCACAGCACGCGTCGTGCCGCACTTGGTTTCTTGAAGTCGGGCCCATCGGGCTGGTACAACGCGCAATTTCCGCGATGCGTCCGCTATTCGACTTTGGCGATTTTTGCGCCGAGTGCTTTGAGCCGATCGACCAGATGGCTGTAGCCGCGTTCGACGGTTTCGAGCGGCGCCACCCGAGTCTGACCATCCGCGGCGAGGCCAGCCGCGATCAGTGACATCCCCGACCGGAGATCGCGGGTATCGAGCATGCGCCCGCCACGCAGTTGCGTGGGGCCCGTGACGATGATGCGGTGCGCGTCCGCCAGAAAGAGATCCGCGCCCATGCCGCTCATCTGCTCCAGCGCAAACAGCCGCAGCTCGTACATCCAGTCGTGCACCAGTGTGCGTCCCTCTGCCTGCGTCGCCAGCACGGTCACGAGGCTGATCAGGTCGCTCGGAAACGAAGGCCACAGTCCTGTGGTGATACGACGGACAGCCTTTGGCTTGGACGGCTTCACCTCGAACGTGCCATCGCGCATCCCGCACTGCACGTTCATCCGTTTCAACACCGATGCGACCACCTCGATGTCGTCTTCCCGCGCGCCGTCGATCGCAATCTCGCCGCCGGTGATCGCCGCGATGACGGCCCAGCTCCCCGCTTCGATGTAGTCGCCGCCCAGTCGATGCTGTGCTCCGTGGAGGCGAGACACCCCTTCAATCCGCAGCTTCGAACTCCCGATCCCGTTCACCACTGCGCCCATCTTCGACAGAAATTCGCAGAGTTCGACGACATGCGGTTCAGTGGCGGCGTGGCGGATTTCGGTCGGACCTGGTGCGCTCGCGGCCGCGAGCAGCGCCGTCTCGGTGCCCGTCACCGACGCCTCGTCGAGATACATCGAGGCGTTCTTCAGCCCGTCATGTGTTTCGAGGAAGTGATCGTCACCCGATACGATGCGCGCACCCATCGCCTGCAGCGCGCCGAGATGCGTGGAGATGCTGCGACGCGCCGGAAAGTCACCCCCGGGCGGCGCGATGTGGGCGCGGCCCGTTCGCGCCAGCAGGGGCCCGAGCAGAAGCACGGAACCACGCAGCCGTCCTACCAGCGACCTGTCCGGCGCATGGGTCTTGACGTGCTTCGCGCGAATCCGCAGCGTCGTCGTTCCAATGCCTTCGACTCCCACTCCGAGATCGAGCAGCAGACGCGCCATGACCTCCACGTCGCCGATGCGCGGCACGTTTGTGAGGACGCACTCCTCGTCGGTCAGCAGGCACGCCGCGAGCAGCGGCAACGCCGCATTCTTGTTCCCCTCCACCGAGACGCGGCCGCCAAGACGGTGGCCGCCTTCAATCAGCAACGTTGACATTCAACCGCCGTCTGGAACGAGTTGGTGGTTCGAGGTTCGTCGCTGGTAGTGGCCGATGCCGACGAAGCGGTGTTGTCGACGCGTTGACAAACCACCAACGACCAACCAGCAGCTACCAACCGTTCGTGGTGTCACGACGTGAGAAACGCGACGTCGTCATCGTCGGGTGGAAAGCCGACGAAGACCGGTTCGGGACGCAGGTTGATATCGAACCGCTCGCGCACGGCGAGCTTGATGCGACGCGCGAATCGCAGGATGTCGCGTGCCGTGGCGCCGCCGCGATTGATGATGGCAAGCGGGTGCTTCGTGGAAAGCCCCACGGCACCGTCAGCGTGGCCACGCGCGAAGCCGCTCTGTTGAATGAGCCAGGCGGCCGGAATTTTCACGCCGTCATTGTCCATCAGATAGTGCGGGGCGGGAGCAATCCGCTCGAACGTGGTGCGATCCACGACGGGATTCATGAAGAACGAACCGACGCTGCGCGTGTCGGAGTCTGCAGCGTCCAGGACCATTCCCTTCCGGCGGCGAATTTGCAGTACGGCATCCCGTACGTATCGGACCGTCGGGCACTGAATCTTCTGCTGCGCCAGGTAATCAACAACATCAGGATATGTAACCGTTGGCGGCGCACCAGGTCTCAAGCGAAACGCGACCTCGGCGATCACGAAACGCCCGGCGTCTTCCCGCTTGAATCGGCTCATGCGATAGGCAAAGCCGCAGTCGTCACGTGACAGTCGTACGGCCGCTCGCGTGAGGCGATCGAGTGCCGCTACCGATTCGATGACGGTCGCAACCTCCTGACCGTATGCGCCGACGTTTTGGATCGGCGTGCCGCCAACCGTCCCTGGAATACCGGAGAGGCACTCGATGCCGGCAAGATTCTGCTTCACGGCCGAGTCGACGAGCGAATCCCACGATTCGCCCGCGCCGGCCGCGAGGATCACGTCCTCGCCGTGTCGCGTGGTATTCACGCCGCCTATCGCGATCTGCAACACCAGACCGCTGAAGCCCTCGTCAGAGATGACGAGGTTACTGCCCCCGCCGAGTACCAACACCGATCCGCCTTGCCATTCCACTACCGCCGCAAGATGGTCAACGTGCGTTGCACGCGCGAACCAGCGCGCCGGTCCTCCAATCCTCAACGTCGTCAACGGCGCAAGCGGAACGTGTTCCTGCAGACGCTCAACCTGCACGGAACACCTCTTCCTGTTCCGTCAAGGCGGCGATCGCCTCGACGCGAGTACACAACGCGAACTCGATCCAGTCGCCGGGTGCAAGCTGACCCGCGAGCGGGAGATCCGCAGTAATGACCGTGGCGATCTGCGGATAGCCACCGGTTGTTTGCCGATCGGCCATCAGCAAGATCGGATCGCCCGACGGAGGAATCTGGATGCCGCCGGTAAAGGCGGCGTCGGAAATCATGGACCCAGCCGGAATTCGGGATTCGGGAATTGGGATTCGACTTGAACCAGGCACTAGGCGATAGCCCATTCGGTCGGATTGGGGTGAAACCGTGAAGCGCGTGCCCGCGAGCCAGTCAAGAGCAGATTCCTCGAACTGGTAGTTTTGCGGACCACGCATGGCACGGAGACGAGCGCCGTGAATCGTGCGAGTAATAGTTTCCTGTGGCGCAAACCTTAAAGGTTTGCGCCAGAGGGGATTGGGTTCACTTCGCTCGTCATTGGGGGATCCCAGAGATACACGATCACCAGCTCTGAGCGCACGACCATCGATTCCGCCGAGGCCGCTGACAACATGTGTCGAGCGGCTTCCGAGTATTACCGGCACGTCGACACCGCCGTCGATCGCGATATATGCCCTGGTGCCCGATCGGCGCGCGCCGAACCGCAGAATTCCGCCGCTCTTCACGCGGTGCGGAGTATCGATCGCTGCTGGCTTGTCGTCGATCGCCGCCTCGAGATCCGCGCCGGTTACCGCCATCACCGTCGGCTGATCGAATCGCAATTCCGGACCAAGCAGCGTCGCTTCCAAAGTCGCCGCGTCGGGCGGGTTTCCAACCAGCGCGTTTGCAAGACGATGCGCCTGGCGATCCATCGGTCCGGAAACGGGCACACCGCGATCCTGATAGCCCCATCGACCACCATCCTGAATGGTGGTGAAGAGACCCGGGCGAAGTACGGTCAGGCATCGACCCGACATCATTCCCCAGTGGCGCAAGCCTTTGTGGCTTACGCTATCGGGAATCCACGATTCATTTGCGCGAACCTCAAGGGTTCGCGCCACGGGTGAATGAATTTCGGCAGGAATGAACTTCACGCGATCGCCGGCCCGAAACAGCGACGCGGGTTCGCGAGCCGGATCGAACACATTCAGCGGCGTCCGGCCGATGAGCTGCCAGCCGCCCGGTGAAGAACGGGGATACACACCCGTTTGCCGTCCGGCAATGCCGACGCTGCCTGCAGGAATGCGCGTTCTCGGCGTCGCCTTGCGTGGCGCAGCAATTGATGCGTCGACGATTCCCATGTACGCGAAGCCAGGAAGAAACCCCAGCATGAAGACCCGGTACTCCGGCCCGCAGTGCCGATCGATGACGGTCCGCGCCGGCAGTTTTGCAAACGCCGCCACGTCGTCGAGATCCGGTCCGTTATCCCCGCCATACGAAACCGGCACTTCGACCAGCGAGCCGCTCGCCGATGCCGGCGGCGAAGCTGCGGCCTCGCGCATCGCCTTGCGGAGGGCCTCGATGTCGCACGTCCACGGATCCAGGTGAACGGCAACGGAACGATATGTAGGGATGACATCGCGGACACCAGCCAGCCGTTGATCTGTAATCGCCGTCGCAATCGCAATCGCCCGCGCGTTGACGGCAGGATCGATGACGGGTTCGAGTTCGAGCAGAATTGCGGAATCTCCCGCATCGCGAATCCCGAATCCCGAATCCCGAATCCCGTCCGGGCTCACGCCAACGCCTTCAGCAGCTTCCGGTGAATCCCTCCGAACCCGCCATTTGACATCAACACAACAATGTCGCCGCTTCGATGTTCATTGGCGACGGTGGCGACAATGTCGTCAATCGCCGGAATGTAGCGCGCCCGCTGTTTGCGCGCTTGCAGATCTTCGACGAGTTGCTCGGCCGACAACCGCTCCGACTCCGGCAGCGACGACCGGAACACGGCCGCGATAATCACTTCGTCGGCGGCGCTGAACGCGCGCGCGAAATCGTCCTGGAAGACTCGGCGGCATGACGAAGCCGACCGCGGCTCGAACACGGCCCAGATCCGCCGATCCGGATAGCCGTTGCGTAGTGCCGACAACGTTTCATGCACGGCGGTTGGATGATGCGCAAAGTCGTCCATCACGGTAACGCCATCCGCGGTACCGACGATTTCGAGCCGACGCTTGATGCCCTTGAACGTCCTCAACCCGTCGGCAAGATCCGCCGGCGGAATCTCCACATAGCTCCCCACCGCTATCGCCGCGACGGCATTTCGTACGTTATGCACGCCAAGCAGTGGCGACGCAAAACGGCCGAACACTTCACCGCGCCGACGCACCTTGAAATGCGTCAGGCCATCGGCCGCTTCGATGTCCGTCGCCTGCCATGTCGCCTCCTCCGATGTGCCGAACGTTTCAAGAGGACTGACCGCGTGTCTTGCCAGTCCCGCGGCGTGATGACTATCGACGCCGAGCAGCAGCAATCCGTTTCGTGGGACGAGATTGACGAGCCGTTTAAAGGCAACGAGCACCGCATCGAGATCCGCGTAGATGTCGGCGTGATCGAACTCGACGTTGTTGACAACGGCGACGTCGGGCAGATACTTCAGGAACTTTGCGGTTTTGTCGAAGAAGGCGCTGTCGTACTCGTCCCCCTCAATCACGAAATCGCGGCCGCTGCCCACCCGGTAGCTCGAACCGGCGTCGCCAAAATTGAGCGCAATGCCGCCGACAAGCACCGTAGGGTCCAATCGGGCATTGGTCAACAGCCACCCGGTGAGCGACGTGGTCGTCGTCTTCCCGTGCGTGCCAGCGACGACGATCGACCGTGCGCCCCACAGAAAGTGATCGCGAATCGCTTCAGGCAGAGAGCAGTAGCGGATCTTGCGTTCGAGAACGCTTTCAAGCTCAGGGTTACCACGCGAAATAGCGTTGCCGACGACGACGAGATCGACGTCACTGCCGATGTGGTCGACTGAATAGCCAGTCATGATTGGAATGCCCTCGGCCGTGATGAACTCGCTCATCGGAGGGTAGACGTTCTGATCCGAGCCGCGCACGTCATACCCACGCCGCTTCAGCAACGCCGCGAGTGTTGCCATCGCGGTGCCGCAGATGCCAATCAGGTGGATGATCCGGGATCCGGGATCCGGCCGGGATTCGGGATTCGGGGTTCGGGATTCGCGTTGGCCGTTAGTCAACGGGCGACTCCTCGACGACGACGGTGGGGCGCGGGGCGGTAACAATGCGCACGCGGACGCCGAGCGGAAGCGTCCAACACGGCCCGGTGGTATGGCCGGACGGAAAGCCTGTGATGACGGGGCCTGCGCATTGCGTCGTCAGGCCGCGAATGACGTCGAGCGCGCTCGCCTGTCCGTTGGCTTCATCACACGCCCGCATCTCGCCAAATACGAGCGCCCTTGCCCGGCCGAGAATGCCAGCCAGCTGAAGCTGCGTCAGCATGCGGTCGAGCCGGTACGGACGCTCATTGACATCCTCGAGGAACAGCACGCATCCCGCGGGCGGATCGAATGCGTACGGCGTGCCGAGCGATGCGGCGAGCTGCGTGATCGTGCCTCCGAACAGCGGGCCAACCGCTTCACCACCGCGCACCACGGCCAATCCATCGGGGCTGAGCGTGCGTCCCTCTCCGTCGTGCATGAATGCGAGCATCGAATCGACGTCGAATCCCTCTCTGCCTTTGGCGAGCCGGCCCTCAATCATCGGGCCGTGGAGGGCGGTGACGCCGCATCGGCATGTCAGCCAGGAGAGGAGCGACGTATTGTCGCTGTAACCGATGAACAGCTTCGGCGTGCGACGAATCAGCGTCTCGTCCAGCAGGGGCAACAGCTGCACGCTGCCATATCCGCCACGAACGGCCATGAGCGCGGCAATCGACGGATCCACCCACGCCCGGGAGAACGCCGCAGCGCGCAGCGCGGGCGTCCCTGAGAGGTAGGTCCCGGCGCGAGCGAATACATCGTCGTCGTACGTCGGTTCGTACCCCAGCCGCCGGAGCTCGTCGACGCCGCGGTCGAATTCCTCGCGGGAAAAGGGACTTGCGGGCGAGACAATGGCAATGCGGGCTCCTGGCCTGACCGCCGCTGGTTTCAACACGATCTTTAGAGGAAACGAGCCATTTCGTCGGCAATACGCCGATGAATGTCGTTGCCCAGGACCTCGCGCAGCGCGGCACTGCGGCCGGGCGCAACGGGCGCTGTAAGGAACCGTTCCTTTGCGCGGCGGTTGCGCAAGAGCGCGTCTTCAACTCGCTTGTAGGGGATGCGGTCGTCTTCGACCGCATGCACCAGCGCCTCCAGCACCGCTGCCTGCACCTCAGCATCCTGAGACCGCTCCGATGAAAGATGCCGGCACACAAGGACACCGTCGCATCCGGCCGCAATCGCCTGCACCGCCGCGTCCGGAACGGTGTAGGTGTCCGCGAGCGCCTTCATTTCGAGATCGTCACTCAGGATCACCCCTTCAAATCCGAGCTCCTCGCGCAACATGCCCTGAACGATCGTGGAGGATAGCGTCGTCGGTTTCTGCTCGTCGAGCGCAGGCACCAGGATGTGCGCCGTCATCATGAACGCGACATCATTGCGAATCGCCTCTCGAAACGGGACGCACTCGACTCGGCGGATGCGATCCGGCGGGTGCTCGACGATTGGCAACGCGAGGTGCGAATCGACCGATGTGTCTCCATGTCCGGGAAAGTGCTTGCCGCATGCCGCCACGCCGTTTTCCTGAAGGCCGCGGATTACGGCTGCCCCAAGTCTGGCCACCGTCTCCGCGTCGTCGCCGAGCGCCCGATCGCCGATCACAGGATTCCGTGGATTGGTGTGGATATCCAGCACCGGGGCGTAATCGAGCGTAATGCCGACGGCCTTGAGTTCTTCCGCGAGCGCCGCAGCAAAACGATAGGCGAGTTTGTCGTCGCCGCTGCGACCCAGCGTGGCCATCGGCGGCCACTCGGTAAACGGCGCATGCAGACGAGCGACGCGTCCACCCTCCTGATCGACAGCCACCCAGAGCGGAAGCTCGGAGGACAGCATCTGAAGATCGTGATTGAGCTCGGCAACCTGCTCCGGCGCCTCGATATTACGCTTGAAGAGCGTGACGCCACCGAGCTGAAACTCTCGCGCCAGCGATCGCATCTCCGGCGTGATCGTCGTCGCTGGAAGACTTCCGATCAGCAGCTGACCGATTTCGCGGCGAATAGACGAGGGCACGAAGTTATTTAATCACGAAGCTTCGTGGTTTACATTTGCTTCGTGGTCATTGAAACTTCCGCGCCCACGCGCATCGACCTCGCGGGCGGCACGATCGACATCTGGCCTCTCTATCTGTTTCATCCCGGCGCGCAGACGCTCAACGCCGCGATCAGTCTGCGAGCGCGAGCGCGTATCGAGTCACGCCCAGACGACGGGATCGTCATCCGCTCCGAAGACACGGGCGTCACTGTCGAAGCTGCCGACTGGCGCGAGTTGCGCGATCGACGAGAGCTGCGGCTGCTGTCGCTGCTCGTCCACTTCTTCGAAACCCGTGGTATCAGGCTGACGACGTCATCTCAGTCGCCCGCAGGCGCAGGGATCGCAGGTTCTTCCGCACTCAACGTCGCCGTGTGCGGCGCGCTTGCGGATTGGAAACGTCAACACTACGAGCCGGAAGCGCTGCTGCAGATCGCGATGAACATCGAAGCGCAGACGATTGCAGTCCCGACCGGCCTACAGGACTACCGGCCCGCGCTGTACGGCGGGATCGCAGCGCTCGAGCTCGGCGTCGACGGCATCCACCGGATTCCGCTACAGGTCGATTTCCGTGAGCTCGAACGTCGAATCGTCTTGTGCTACACGGGCGAACCACGCAATTCGGGAACGAACAACTGGGAGATCACGAAGAAACATATCGACGGCGATCGGCACGTGTTCGACTGCTTCGAGCGGATCCGCGACACGGCCAGCGCCATGCGCGAGCGACTGACGCGTGCGGATTGGGACGGCGTCGGTGCGGCGATCGCCGAGGAATGGGAGAACCGCAAGCGGCTCGCGCCGGGCGTCACGACGCCCGCGATCGAGGGGCTCATCGCCCGGGCAACCGCCGCGGGTGCGACAGCGGCAAAGGTCTGCGGCGCCGGCGGCGGCGGGTGTCTGTTCTGTTACGGTCCCCCGTCCAAACACGCAGCCATTGCGGAGGCACTTGCCGCGGGTGGTGCGCGACTCCTCGACTACACCATCCAGCAGGACGGGCTCACGCGTGGATAACTACCCGATCGCACAGGTCTTCTCCGAGATCGCGGATCTGTTGGAAATCAAAGGGGAGAACCTCTTCAAGATTCGGGCGTATCGCTCGGCGGCGGACACGATACGTGCGTGGGCCGATCCCGTGGCGCGGATGGACGAGAAACAGCTGCTCGCGCTGCCAGGCGTCGGCAAGGACCTGGCGAAAAAAATCCGCGAACTCGCCGAGACTGGCACCTGCCGTTTCCATCAGGATCTGCTCCTGGAATTTCCCCCAACCATCCTGGACCTGCTTCGCCTGCAGGGCGTCGGTCCAAAAACGGTCGCACTGCTCTACTCGACGCTCAACATCCGCAGCGTCGATGAACTCGTCGAAGCCGCGAAGGCGGGACGCCTGCGCGCGCTCAAAGGAATGGGGCCGAAAAAGGAAGCGCTCATTCTCAAGGCGGTCGAGGAGCGCGAGAAGGATCGTGGCAGACACCTGCTCTCCGACACGACGGCGATTGCGGCGGAGCTGGTCTCGTATCTGCGTGAAAAATCGCCCGACGCCGACTTCATGCCCGTTGGCAGCCTCCGGCGCGGCTGTGAGACGTGCGGCGACATCGACATCCTCGCGACCGGTGGCGACGCGTCGTTGATGGACCACTTCATTGCGTTTCCGCGAGTCGAACGGGTGCTCGCGCAGGGTGATACGAAAACCAGCGTGCGCATCACCGGGGGGTATCAGGCAGACCTTCGCCTCGTATCCTCCGACAGCCGGGGCGCGGCAATGCAGTACTTCACAGGGTCAAAAGCCCACAACGTCGTGCTTCGTGACCGCGCCATTCAGCATGACTTCAAGCTAAACGAATACGGGCTGTTCCGCGTGGCCGACGACAGTAAGGTCGCCGGTGAAACCGAGGAGGGCATCTACGACGCGCTCGAGATGACATGGGTGCCTCCGGAACTTCGCGAGAATCGTGGTGAAATCGAAGCGGCCGTCGCGCGACAGCTTCCGCGGCTCGTCGCGGCCACCGATCTTCGCGGAGACCTTCACATGCACACGACCGTGACCGACGGCCGCGACGATCTCGAGACGATGGCCGCGGCCGCACAGCGTCTGGGTTACAGCTACGTGGCGATTACGGACCACAGCAAGTCCCTCGCGATGTCCAACGGGCTCGACGAGCATCGCGCGCTCGAGCACGCGGCGCGCATCAGGGAGCTCAACGGGAAACTCGAGGGGCTGACACTGCTGGCAGGGATCGAATGTGACGTGCTCGCCGATGGGACGCTCGATCTGGCCGACGATTGTCTTGCTCAGCTCGATGTGGTGATCGCCTCCATTCACGCCCAGTACACACAAGGCGAAGCGCAGACAACCGAACGGATTCTGAAGGCGCTTGATTGTCCCTGGGTCGACATCCTCGGGCACCCGCTGAGTCGTCGTCTGCTGCAGCGGGAACCGCTGAAGATGGACTTCGATCGCATTGTCTCGGCCGCGGTGGCAAACGGCGTCGCGCTGGAAATCAACTGCCAGCCAGATCGGCTCGACTTGAGCGACACATTTGCACGCACGGCGCATGAGCGAGGCGCGATGATTGCGATTTCAACCGATGCCCATTCGGTGCTGGCCCTTGGCAACATTCGTTGGGGTATTCAGGTTGCACGCCGAGCATGGCTGCCGCCGGAGGCCGTACTGAATGTTCGCCCGGTGGACGATATGCGCGCATTGTTGCGGAGGAACAGAAGGGCCGGCTAAAGCCGGCCCCTACGTTCATGTGAAAGTACGGCCCCCCGTTCGGTGAAAGTACGTAGGGCCGGCTTCAGCCGGCCCGGAAAAGACGTGACTGATAAACCCCTCGGCTTCGTCGCGCTCAAATCGATCCGGCAGGGTCCTGCCGATTCGCAGGCCACCATTGCCGAAATCCGTGAGATCTATTTCAAGACGACCAAGCGCACGATTCAGCACGATATCGTGCATGCGATCGAGTTGCTGAAAAGTCTGCCGACTGAAGAGGAACGGGAGAAGGCCGCCGTATACATGGAGGGGCTCGCCCAGATGCGGGCGGAATGGGCTCGCGCCGAAAAGAAGAAGAGACGGAAATGAACGAACAGCCCCGCCGCTTCCTCGAGCGCGTCTGGCGTTCCGTACGCCCGGCGCCTTCCGCAACCCCCGGTCGCGACGCCGACCACCTGATCGACCTGTGCGATTCGCTCCTCTCCAAGCGCGGCGAGGTGTCGAGCGCCCGGATCGCCTCCGAGGCCGTTGAGGCGTACGACCAGCTCACCGACCGCGGGCGCGAGATCTTTTTCAGCAAGCTCGTCGACGACTACGGCGCCGACGCGGGTGCGGTTACCCGTGCCATCGCTGCGTACCAGCGGGATCCGTCACCGGCGCACCTCGAGGCGCTGAATGCCGCGACCGAATCACGGCGGCAGGAGTTGTTCCGGCGCCTCAACACCGCCCCTGGTGGTACGCGTCTGCTGGTTCGCATGCGCGCGGATCTGCTGCGTACCCTCGCGGAGCACCCCGAACGCTCGCCCGTCGACACGGACCTCAAACACTTGTTCCGTTCGTGGTTCAATCGCGGCTTCCTCGTCCTGCAGCGAATCGATTGGCGGACGTCGGCGCTGATTCTCGAGCGCCTGATTGAGTACGAAGCCGTTCATCAAATCCAGGGCTGGGACGACCTTCGGCGGCGGCTCGAAAAAGACCGGCGATGCTACGCCTTTTTCCATCCGGCCCTTCCCGACGAGCCGCTGATTTTCATCGAGGCGGCGCTGACGGCCGGTATCCTCGGGTATGTGCGGCCGCTGCTCGATCCGCAGTCGACCGTCGACGACCCTGGCGAAGCGCGCTGCGCGCTTTTCTACTCGATCACCAACTGCCAGACAGGCCTTCGGGGAATCTCGTTCGGCAACTTCCTGATCAAGCAGGTCGTCGAGGATTTGAGCCGCGAGTTCCGCAAGATTCGCAAGTTCTCTACGCTCTCGCCAGTGCCTGGTTTCCGATCGTGGATGATGCTCCACCGCGACCTGATGTCGCCGACCCTGGCCGCTCTCTCGCTCGACAGTCCGGCGGCCCTCACAGCTGTTCCGGATACGGTGCGCGACGAGATCATGCACCTCTGCGCGTACTATCTGCTCCGCGCGAAGCGAGGACACGCGCCGCTGGATCCGGTGGCGCGGTTCCACCTCGCGAATGGCGCGCGGCTGGCGCGGCTGAACTGGGGCGGCGACGTCTCGTCCGCCGGCATCGCCTCGTCGCTCGGCATCACCGCGAACTACGTCTATCGCATGGCGGACGTCGAAGAGAACCACGAGGCATACGCGAAGGATTTCAAGGTGATGGCGTCGTTCACACTCGAACGCCTCGCCCGTGAGGTGAAACCAGCCTAGGCGCGGCCGGCGAATTCACGTGTTTCGGTGTGCACCTTCACCCGTTCGCCTTCCTTGATGAAGAGCGGCACACGAATCTCCAGTCCGGTCTCGAGTTTTGCCAGCTTCGTCACGCCACCGCTCGCGGTGTCTCCGCGTACGCCTGGCTCCGTATAGGCGACTGTCAATTCAACGTGCGGCGGCAATTCCAGGCCGATCGGCCTTCCGTTGAAGCGCTGGACGTCGACGTTCACATTGTCGGCGAGCAGTTTGGCGGCGTCCCCCACAACTTCCGGAGTGAGCGTGACCGTTTCAAACGTTTCCTGGTTCATGAAATTGAAGCCGGAGGCGTCCGCGTAGAGAAACGAGGCCGTCTCGGTCGTGAGGTCCGGCTCCCTGAACTTGTCTGCCGCTTTGAACGTCTTGTCGAACACGGCGCGTGTCAACAGGTTGCGCATCTTGATACGCACGAGCGTCTGCCCGCCACGGGCCGTCGGCTTTGACACTTCGACGTCGATACAGTGGTACGGCGCACCTTCGTGTTCGAAAAACATCTTGCGTTTGATATCTATCGCTTCAATCTGTGTAGCCATAGGTCAGAGGGCAGTGTATAAGAACAGCGCCAAGGAGCCTACGCGTGACAAATCATTTCATCGTCAGCCGCCGCAAATTGCTGCAGTCAACGGGAGCGTTGTTGGCGACCGCTGCGTTTCGCCCGCGGTTTGCGGGTGAAGTCGCCGAGGCGGCCGAGGTGAGCGACGTCATGACGACGCTCAGCACGTTCATGGCCGGCGCCGCGACGCGGCCGCTGCCGGAGCCCGTCGTCGAGAAGACGAAGTTCATGATTCTCGACACGCTGGCCGCCATGATTTCCGGTTCCGAGCTGCCGCCCGGCAAATTCGCGATCCAGTTCGTGCGGGCATACAGTGGCAACCCAATCTGCACGGTCGCCGGTTCGTCAATACGCTGCGGCCCGATGGAGGCAGCGTTGGCGAACGGTATCCTCGCGCATTCCGACGAGACCGACGATACCCATCCGCCGTCGCAGTCCCATCCCGGCTGCGCCGCCATTCCGGCTGCGCTCGCCGTGGGCGAACGCTTCGGCATCGACGGCACCCGGTTCGTACGCTCCGTCGCACTTGGCTACGACGTGGGGACTCGCGTCACCGCGACGCTCGGCAAGCTGCAGTACATGTTCGAGACGCATCGCAGCACGCACGGCATCGCGGGCACCTGGGTTGCCTCCGCGGCGGCGGGATGCGCTGCGGGGCTCAACGCGCAGCAGATGCGGTGGCTCCTGTCGTACACCGGCCAACAGGCGTCAGGTCTCGCCTCGTGGCAGCGCGATATCGACCATATCGAGAAAGCATTCGATTTCGGGGGGATGCCGTCGCGCAACGGCGTCACGGCGGCGCTGCTCGTCCAGGCGGGCGGCACCGGGGTCGATGACGTTCTATCAGGCACTGACAACTTCTTTCAGGCGTTCGTTCCGAAGAACAACCCGATGATGGTCGTCGAGGAGCTGGGCCGGCGATTCGAGGTCATGCGCACCGACATCAAGAAATGGTCGGTCGGCGCGCCGATTCAGGCGCCGCTCGACGCCCTCGACACGCTCATCAAACGAGAACGATTCGATGCGTCTCAGGTGAAGCAGGTCGTCGTCCGCGTCGCGACCGACGAGGCCGCGATCGTCAACAACCGCGAAATCTCGGACATCAATCTGCAACATCTGATCGCCATCATGCTGCTGGACAAAACCGTCTCGTTCAAGGCCGCGCACGATGTCGGGCGTATGAAGGATCCAGCGGTGTTACGGGAGCGTGCGAAGGTGCAGCTCGTACCCGATGATGAGCTCGAAAAGCTGATGCCCCAGCGCACTGCCATCGTCGAAGTAACCCTGACCGATGGCCGCACGGCCAGCGAGCGCGTTGGAACCGTACGCGGCACCGCGGCCAATCCGATGACGAGGGATGAAGTCGTCGCGAAGGCGAGAGACTTGGTTGTGCCGGTGCTTGGCGCCGCGACGTTCCAGAAACTGTCGGACACGGTGTTCGCGCTCGAGGGCGTGAAAAACGTAAACGAGCTGCGGACGTTGCTCCAGAAAAGCTAGCGGGGTATCGCCGCGCTCCGTCCCTGCCGTTTCGGAAGGTTTATTGCAGCTGTCAAACTTCATGACAGCTCATCGAATCGCACTCTCGTTACTCGTCGGTTTGACCCTGAGCGGCTGTGCGGCAGTGATGGGTCACGGTTACAGGAGTGAGAGCCGTTTCGATCCTCGAGCGCGCATCATCGCTCGAGCGCAGGTGTGGCGGCCAACCAACATTCGTTCAATCGACATGAAGAAAGGTCCGCAAGGAGCCGGCGCCTTCGCGCCGCGAGCGATCGTCTATTGCGACTTCGTGGACAAGAGACTGGACGGGAACTCTCCAAAGTTCGCCTGTCGAATCGGTGCCCAGGACGAAGTGAAAGTGAAGTACGGTGGCGCCAATGGTGAGGTCTACGGAGAAGTCTTAGCGACGCGATTGTTGTGGGCGCTCGGCTTCGGCGCCGACGCGATGTATCCGGTCAATGTGATCTGCCGCGGATGCCCGCGATCGTTCGGTGGAGTTGCGCGACCCGGGAATGAATACCGCTTCGATCCGGCGGTGATTGAGCGAAAGATGGAGGGCGCGGAATTAGCGGAATTAGACGTCGAAGGACGGCCGGGATGGTCGTGGGCGGAGCTGGATCAGATTGACACGATGTCACGCGGTGCCCCGAAAGCACACCGCGATGCGCTCAAGTTACTCGCCGTGTTCCTGCAACACACCGACAGCAAGCCGCAACAGCAACGAATCGTCTGTCTCGGTCTTCTCCATCCGGTTGCGCGGTCCTGCGACCGGCCGTTCCTGATGATCAGCGATGTCGGCTTGACGTTTGGCGTCGCCTCACGCACGAACGCGAACGAGGTGGCCGGGGTAAACCTCGAACGATGGCAGCAGAGGCCGGTCTGGAAGGACCGGGATGGCTGTGTTGGCAACCTCCCTCGGTCCTTTACCGGGACGCTCGACGATCCCGTTATCAGCGAAGCGGGCCGGCGCTTTCTCGGCGATCGCCTCGAGCAGCTCTCCGATCGGCAGATTCGCGATCTGTTCGAGGTGGCTCGCGTGAACCTGCGACTCCGCGCCCCCGGTCATGTCGATTCCGGCTATTCGTCCGTTGACGAGTGGGTGCTGGCGTTCAAAGAGAAACGCCACGAAATTTCGGAACGCCGCTGCGCGTGACGTTCCCCACCAGCATTGCTACCGCTTTTTCGCGCTGCGTCGGCGGCGTGGTGGTCTGTCGGCGGCTTCCTCCAGGGGCAGAACGATCGTAATGCCTCGCGTGAGTTGGGAGTACGCGCGCGGGTTGTCGAGCGGAATAACGAGCGCATCTTCGGACTCCCGTACGAGTTCAGCGTGTCGCGATTGGATTAAGTAATGGCCAACGGTGGGATCAAGGTCGTAGACGTTGTGGGGCACGAGATGCGCGAGACTGACCCCATCCATGATGCCTTCGCCTGGTTTAAGGATACGGACGTGCATCGCCTTCTCGCTAAAAGAGATGCAATCGGTACTCCCGAAATTTGGATGGGTCTCAGGTTCGACCTGAACGGTCTGCGGCGACTAGCGAAAGCGTCCTTCTATTCGGTCAGCAATTTCAATCGCTCTTATTTCTCGATGACCACCCGCTTGCGTGCGCTGACGCGAAGCACGTCGGGCACGTTGCGGTTAGTCGAGAGATTCCGCAAATCCTTCTCGCTCAAGCGCGCGAGAAAGTTCATCGATAACGCCACCGGCGTCTTCGGATTTCTGACGAGCGCGTGGACCACGGCATAGTTCTTCGTCCATGCGCGGGAGAAGCCGATCATCCGCAGGATCTCGTCGGAAACGTTTGCCATCTTGGCAATGCTTTCCACTTCCGTTTCGGTCAGCTTTGGACTACTCAGCACGGCGACCGCGACGATCTTGTTCGGGTCGCGGACGAGCACGGCGCGTTCTTCGCGCGACCCTTTCATGGCGAGTGTCATGCGCTGGGCGACGTTGAGGCCGGCAATCTTCTGGACTGTGGACTCACGTACCTGACCGTCCGCCGGCTCCTCTTCGGTCGCCATGATGGCCGCCAGCTCGTCGGCGGCGGCGCTAGATTCGACCAGCGGCGCGTCGGCCGCCGGCGCGGAGACGGCAGCCGGTTGAATGCCGCAGCCGGCAAAGAACTCGCGCATCTCGGTCGAGGCGTCTGAGCGCGCCAGGAACGCCTCGAGCGCCGCGCGTGGAATCATCGAGACCGTCGCCGCGGCGGCAGTGGCGATTTCCGGGTCGTGGTCGTCAACGAGCAGCATCAGCAGCGCAATCTGCTCGTGCGCCCGTGGCGCCATGCCGCCCTGCGCCGCCTGAAGGCGGATATCGCGCGCGACCTCGCCGCGCCGGAAAAAATCCAGCATTGGAGTGCGAAGACCCGGATCTGGCACGTCTCCGGATGTTTCGGCTTATTTGAGCGACAGGAACAGGATGACCACCACGACGACCGCGATCGCGATCATCATGGCACCCGCCAGGAACTGTCTCCCACGCGACCGCTCGTCCGCCTGCGCGTGTGGCCCCCCGCCCGAAACGGATTCGTACGGGAAGTGGGACAGAAAGTCGCGCACGGTGTCTTCAGGGTCCGCGCCGATTTCCGTGGCATACGAACGGACGAACGCACGCGAGAAGATGCCGCCAGGCAGTCGCGAAATGTCGTTGCGTTCGAGCGCTTCGAGCGCGCTTACCGAGAGCTTGGTGGTCTGCGCAATCTCACGAAGCGAGACACCACGTTGCTCTCGAATGTGACGCATCCGTGAACCGAAGTCGGCCGCGGACGGGCTAGGCAGTCCCATGTGGAGCGGTCATGTTAGGAGACGTCCGATGGCATGTCAAACATGCTGATGCCGGCCACGCCCGCGGCGCCTGCACGCATCACGTCTGCGATCCTGTCGGATGTCATTCCTCCGATCGCCAGGACGGGGATTCGCGTCGCATCCGCGACCGCCGTCAGCTCACGCAGACCGGCGGCAACGCGATCGGGCTTTGAGCGGCTCTCGAAAACTGTACCGAAAATCAGGTAATCGACCGCATCACCATCGGCGGCCATCACTGCGTCCGACGCCGAATGCACCGAGCGGCCGATCAGAAATCCGGGAGGCGCGTACGCGCGAATTCTTGGCGCCGGAAATGAATCACCGCGCAGATGCACACCGTGCGCGCCCGACGCGACTGCCACATCGAATCGGTCGTTCACCAGCACCCGCGCGCGCGTGCCGCGAATCGCGTCGACACACGCGCTTACCAGACGCGTCAACGGCCCGCCGTCCAGATCGCGCTCACGAATTTGAACGAGGTGTACCCCCTCGACCGCCGCGGCACGCACCCGGCGGACCAGCGCCTCTTCCCACGACGCGCCGAACCGTCGGCGATCGGTGACGAAGCAGAGGACCGGAGTCAGCTACTTTTCCACTTACTCGTGGCCGCGGAGCGTGAGCGGTGCGGCCTCGGGGTTACGGGCGAGGAGGATCGAAATCAGCTCGACGATTCCAGAGGTGAGATTGACGACGCCAAGCCCCGATACAGCGCCGCGCACGAAGTTGTTTCTGATGATAGTGTGAATGAGCGGTACCGCCTCAGCAAAGTAGTTCCGATCCCAGAACGAGGACCACGGAACCACGAGCAGCGCTATTCCGAACTCGAAGAAGAATGCGACGATGAACAGCCGTTTCACGAGCGGTGGCTCTCCGCCTGCTGGGCACGGGACAGATACATGATGCGTGTGCGCACGTCACGGTACCCATCGGCTTCAGCGTCGAGTTCCATCAGGATCGCCAGCGCCCGCGCCGACTCGCCTTGGGCCTCGAGGGCGCCCGCAAGCTCGTAGAGCAGGTCGTAGCCCTCCTCCGGCGACGGCGCCGGCGCCTCGGCGGCGCGCTCCAGCCATTCGACACCTTCGTTCAGGTCACCGCGGTCGATCAACAGCCGGCCAAGGCGGGCCGCGGCCTTGAACCGCATCATTGGCACACGGGCAGCCGCCTCGAGCGCGGCGATTGCCTCGCGATCGAGGCCCTGCTCGATGAACCGCGTCGCCTCTTCGTACTGCGCCAGAGCGGCTGAGGCCTGCTGTTCACGGGCTGACTTCGCGCGCATCTCGGCGAAGACGCCTTCGATGTCGGGAGCGGCCTCCGAGGCGGAGAGCACTTCTTCCGACGGGTCCACGGCATCGGTTGGACACGCCGACGCGAGTCCCGAGAGCGCCGTGCTCAGATCGATCTCGGCCAGCTGTACCGGCGCACTGTCGTCTTCATCATTCAAAACAGGTGGATTGGGAATCGACGGGTCCGCCTCCAGCGGCTCCGCCTGCACATCGAGCGCCTGCGCCACGTCGCTGATCGCGACATCGACGTCGAGCGCGTCGTGCGCCAAGGCATCTGCTAAAGAGATGCCCTCTAACGAGCGAACGCGCGCTAGGACTGCCTCCGGATCGAGTTCCCCTGTGAGCGTGAGCGCACGGCGAAGCCGCTGCGCATGCGCCTCGTTTGCGGGGTCGCTGCGAACAAGCGCTTCGGCGATGGTTCGAGCATCCTCGCCGCGGGACGCATCGAGGTAGGCATCCACCAGTTGCGCCTGCGTCTCGCGCAGCCGATCGCCGAGCCCGGCTTCCACCGAGATTCCGGCGAGCTTTGCGAGCGCAGGAATGTAGGGCGTGCGCGCGACGAAGGCCTGCAACGCTGCGGCGGCGCGTGGGGCGTCATCCTGCAGCAACGCCGCGTCGGTAATCGCATCCACGCACGCGAATGCGGATTCGACGCGCGACTCTTCCATCAACGAATCCGCGATACGCGCAATTTCGGGCTCGCGATCGGGCGCAAGTGCCAGCACGCGTGCCATGGCGATGCGGGCGTCCTCTTCCTTACCCTCGGCGAACTCCACGGTCGCCAGCGCCAGCAACAACTCGGGATCGTCTCCAGCCGTTTCGAAGCTCAGATACGCGCGGGCGCGCTTGGGCTGTCCGGCCGCGAGGAACTCGCGCGCCAGCCTGACGCGCAGCTCGGAATCGAATGGATCGATCTCAGCGGCATCGGCGAGCAATTGCAGCGCCTCATTGCGCTTCTTCTGCTTTTCGAGCAGCTGCGCCGCCTCCTTCAACAGCTCCACCGCGCGAAAGCCATCGCCAATCTGCTGCGCCGCCTGCACGGCGGCGAGTTTCGATTCGACGTCGGCTTCCGGCAGCGACCCAAGACGAAGGATGCATTCGGCGGCCGCGCGGTCCTCACCGCGTCCCTGCCGCTGCCTGGCCACCTGTTTCAGGAACTGCTTGGCGTCGACAAATTTCCCCTGACGCTCGCCAATCTCCGCCAGCTGCATCAGGATGTGCTCGTTTTCCGGCTCGAGCTTCAGCGCCTTTTTGTAGAGCGCGGCGGATTTCGGGAAGAACCCTTCAGCAAACTGGTGATCCGCCACGCGGATGTATTGCTCGATGGCCTTTTCGCTGTTGCGCGCGCGCAGGTACAAATCGCCAAGCGCGTTGATCGTCGTCCAGTCCTGCGGCTGATCGTCGACGAGGCGCACGTACTCTGCGATCGCCGCGTCGAGCTTTCCCTGCTTAAGCAGCTTGTCGGCCTGCTTTAACGTTGCTTCTCGATCAATTGCCACTGAAATACTAGGGGTGGAAACGCTCTACTCCTCAACGATCGTATCAAACAGAGAGGGAGGTCTGAAGGAGCGGCGGTGCAGCCCAGAGTACCCGTACTGCGCGACAGCCGCGAGATGTTCCGCGGTGGCGTAGCCCTTGTGCCGGTCGTAGCCGTACCGCGGATCGGTGCCGTGGTGCGCCAGCATCTCACGGTCACGCGTCACCTTCGCGAGGATGGACGCCGCCGCGATGGAGGTGCAGCGCCGATCGCCATGCAGCACGCCACGCTGCGCCATCAACAGCTCGGGAACGCGGAACGCATCGACGAGGACCAGATCCGGCAGCGGCGCCAGCGTCATGATCGCGCGACGCATCGCCTCGAGCGATGCGCGATGAATGTTCATGGCGTCAATTTCCGCCGGCTGCGCGGAAGCCACCGACCAGGCAACCGCCTTTCGCGTAATGACGCCGTAGAGACGCTCGCGCTCGAGCGCGGTTACTGTCTTGGAGTCGTGAATGCCGGGAATGTAGCGATCCGGATCGAGCACGACGGCGGCGGCGACGACCGGGCCCGCAAGACAGCCGCGTCCGACTTCGTCGACGCCCGCGATGCGATGGAACCCAAAACGCCGGAAGGCGTTCTCGAGAGTTCGCATCGCTCGCGTCTTGACCATGTTTACTGCTTCTTGGTGACGCTTTCTTTCATTCGTGCGGCCTTGCCCTTCAGATCCCGCAGGAAATAGAGCTTCGCGCGCCGCACACGCGCCGATCGGACAACGTCGACCTTGGCGATCGTCGGCGAGTGCAGCGGAAAGATGCGCTCGACGCCCTGGCCGAATGAGACCTTCCGCACCGTGAAGCTGGCGCGCGCGCCACCGCGGTGCACGCCGATGACGATCCCTTCGAAGATCTGGATTCGTTCCTTGTCGCCCTCGCGGACTTTGACGTGC
>Ga0114129_10003363_pt1 | contig 22462 bp, 17 predicted proteins | sample RhiMetdeltSRZDD1_FD_80071 | JGI IMG/M metagenome (GOLD analysis project Ga0114129, IMG submission 80071) | Populus rhizosphere microbial communities from Tennessee, USA - Rhizosphere MetaG P. deltoides SRZDD1 (version 2) (version 2) | ecosystem: Host-associated > Plants > Roots > Rhizosphere >... | reverse complement strand
GATGCGCTGTGGTCGGCGGGTCTGTTCGACGAAGCCGATCGGGCCTATCGAGATGGGCTCGCACAGGCCCCGACGTCGTCACGCGCGAGATTTGGCGTTGCGCGCACGTTGGCCGCCACCAACCGCCTCGACGAGGCGCTCGATACGGCCTTGACCGCCTCGGCGAGCGCCCCGCGTGACGGCGAGATCCACGCGCTCGTCGGGGACATCTACGAGCGGCTGCACCGGTTCGCGCAAGCCGCCAACTCCTACCGCAACTACATCAACCTGCTGCCCAACAAGGACCGCAGCGAGAAGGCCGCGTGGGCACGCGCGCAGGTCGATTTCCTCGATTCGTTCGGCGACACGGCTCCGGTGGACATCGACGAGCAAGACCTCAACATGCTCCACACGATTCCCTTCACGCTCGAACGCGACAAGATCATCGTGAAGGCCCGCGTCAACGGCGGACGTCTGCAGGACTTCATCCTGGATACCGGCTCGGAAGAGACCGTTCTGTCGCGTGAGACGGCCTCGAGGGAGCGCGTCCGTCCGGTGACGTACACGCTCAGCGCAGGCGTCGGAGAGGTCGGCCTTCGCGGATTGCAGCTGGCGCAGATCAAGTCGTTCGAGGTGGGCACGCTGCAGGTGAGGAATCTGCCCGTGCTCATCAAGAACCCGGCGCTGCGGGGTATCCCGAAGCGGGAAGGCGAGTCGTTCTCGCCGCTCTCGATCGGGTTGTCGATGATGATCGATTACCAGAAGCGGTTCCTCACGATCGGTCGCAAGCTTCCGCACGGCGACGCCGACATTCGGCTGCCCATGCGCGTGCATCGACTCGCGATGGTTCGAGGGCTGCTGAACTCGACCCACCCTGCCTATTTCGTCGTCGATACCGGCGGTGAGGTCATCTCGATCAGCGCCGACACCGCCGGCTTGCTCCCGGCGTCTCCGTTCCGCCGGATCCCGCTTCGAGTGTGGGGCACGTCCGGTTGGGATCGAGAAGCATTCCTGATGCCGGGCATGAGCCTCGACTTCGACAGCATCGAGTACCGCAACTTCTCGCTTGTCGTCTTGAACCTCCGCGCGCCGAGTCTGCTGCTCGGCTTCCAGCTCGGAGGCATTGTCGGTCACAAGTTCCTCGCGCCGTATCGCGTCTCGATGGATCTTGTGGCGAGCGAGCTTCGACTCGAAAAGTTCTGAACCAGCCACACTCGTTCGTTCGGCTGACCACGACGGTCGCCGTGCTTGCCGCGGCGCTCACCGGCCTGCTGCGAGCGCAGGACGTCTCCGATGCTCGCGATCTCTATCAGCGCGCGTTGACGCTCTACGCGCAGGGCGAATACGCCGGGGCGCTCCGCACGTTCATCCGCTCGCAGACGTCTGCCGATGCATCGTTGGCCGTGCTCGGCCGCAAGGGCGCGGTCCGGGCGGCACTGCGCATTGCGGAATTCGATGTGGCGCGCCGCGAAGCCGAGGCGCTCACGCGTGAGGTCGGCGCGGATGCCGAGAGTCTCACCTTGTCCGGGGATGCGATGTGGGCGGCCGGCCTCTTCGAGGAAGCCGATCGCGAGTACGCGCGAGCGCGCGAGCTCGATGGCATGTCCTCGCGCGCGCGGTTTGGCATCGCGCGATCGCTGGCATCGCGGTCGCGTTTGGAGGAGGCCTTGGCCGAAGCGCACGAGGCCGTGCGGACCGAGCCGCGTGATTCCGACGTTCGCGCCCTCACGGGCACGATCGCCGAGCGGATGAACAGGTTTGATGAGGCAGCCAACGCGTATCTCGCCTACGCGGATCTTCTGCCGGTCGGTGAGGCCCTGGCCGCATCAATCGCGCGCGCTCGCGCCGACTTCCTGCGCAGCTTTGCGGACCGTGAGCCGCTCTCGATCGGCGGTGAGGACGCCGGCGTCTCGCATGTGGTGCCGTTCAAGCTGGTGAGCAACAAAGTGATCGTGCAGGGCCGGTTGAATGGCGTCGGCGTCGAGTGGGTTCTCGATACGGGCGCCGAGCGGACTGGCATCTCGCAGTCGTTGGCGGACTCGGCAGGCGTTCGGCCGATTGGTACCACGCTGACGGCCGGCGTCGGTCGGCCAGCGTTGAGACGTGTGCGACTCGGTCGGGCCGACAGTCTCGAGATTGGGTCGCTTCGCGTGCGTCACGTGCCCGTGTCCATCAGGCAGCCGGTGGTCGGCGGGGCGCCGCGGTGGCAGGGGCAGAGCCTGTCGCCGCTGCCTCTCGGCCTCTCGGTCGTAATCGACTACCGCCGCCGGCTGGTCACGCTGGCGAAGACGCTCGAGGATGCGCCACGTGGTGTCACGCTGCCGATGCGAATCCATCGGCTGCCATTCGTTCGCGGCACGCTCAATGCCACACATGCCGCGTACTTCGTGGTCGACACCGGAGGCGAGGTGATCTCGATCAGCGCCGAGACGGCGAACGCCTTGGGCATGGAGTCGGCGCGCAGGATTCCGCTGCGGGTGGTGGGATTATCCGGCCGAGATGAAAGCGCGTTCCTCCTCCCAGGCGTCGATCTCGATTTCGAGGACATCGAGTACCGCAAGGTCGGTCTTGCCGTGCTCAACCTGCGTGCGCCGAGTGTGCTCCTCGGATTCCAAGTTGGGGGAATCGTCGGTCACAAATTCCTGAGTCCCTATCGCGTATCGATCGACGTGCAGCGCAGCGAAGTACGGCTCGAGCGGCCTTGAAAGAAAAAGGCCGATCCAAAAGGACCGGCCCTGCTGTGTCGAAGGGTCGGACGTGCCCACGTTTTCAGAAATCGTACCCGATCCAGATCGTGAACTTCGGCTTGCGGAACGCCGAGCTGCCGCCGAACGCCGCGAACCGCAGATCCTCCCACTGCTTGTTGAGCATCGTCTTCCATGAGTAGTCGAAGTGGATTGGGAAGCCGAGCGCAAAGGTCTCGAGCCCGAGGCCGTACGACGCGCGCGAATCGATCAGGCGAAGACCGTCCACCGTCTGGGGGGGGCCATAGACCGGTTCCTGCTGTGTCAGGCTGATCGCGCGATAGCCGACGATGGGCGTGTAGAGCTCGGAATCTCGCGAGAGCCATCGGAACGGCTGGCCCTTGAAGTGAGCGCCACCGAAGTTCGCGAAGAAGACGCCTCGAATGCCGCCCAGTATGCCGACCGGCGTCAGCATCGCATCGATGAAGGGGAAGCGCAGCTCGGCGTTGAAGAAGGCACTCTCGTCGCCGACGAACTCGAGATACTCGTAGCCGCGCATTTCGGAGTTGCCGCCGAAGTACATGAAGTCCGGCGACTCGCCCCAGCTCTTGAACCCACGCGCGCGAAGCGCGAGAAGCCCTGAGGCCCCAATCCGTTGGTAATACCGCGCATCGATGTCGCCCGTTTGCCGTGAGAGCGTGTTGCCGATCTTCGGCGCCACCTCGTAGGACACGCGCATGGTGTTGCCGGCAAGCGGCCCGAACTCCCGGAAGATCGTCGTCTCCTGCACGAAGTTCACGCCGAGCGGGACGTATGTTCCCGAGCGGAACAGCTGTCGCCCGAAGTTCTCGACCTGATAGCCGGCCGAGTAGTCCTGGAGGTTCGGATCGTTGAACGACTCTCTGTACTGCAGCAACCCGCCGAACAGCTCGACTCGACGATAGCGGTTGAACGGCCAGATGCCAAACACCGAGCCGCCTCTGATCGTGCGAGTCGCCACCGAGAGATCGCGGTCGATGAACCCTGAATAACTCGGATCGTAGAAGACGTTCTCGAGGTTCCCGTAGAAGAACTGGGTCTGCGAGTATCCCTGGATCGCGTAGTTGAAACGGTGCGCGAGGTTGAGATACGAGAGCGAGAGCGTTCGGTATTGAGAGATCGACGCCGCGTAGAGGCTGAACTGCTGATCGCCGAGAACGTCACTGAAGTTCACGGCCGACCCGCCGAAGATATCCCCACCGCTGGTGACGCCAACGTTCACGGGCGGCCGGCCGTCCATGAACATCTTCTCGAACGTGCCCTTCTTCTTTTTCTTCTCGGCAACGAGCGTGTGCGACAGCGGCGATTGGAAATCGATGATGTTCGAACCCGGCGTGCCGAAATCCGCCGAAGCGGCGGTCACGATCGGATCCTTGCGCTCGAGTGTGTGAAGCTCGTACTCACCCTTGTAGTAGGTGATGACACCGATACGCGGCGTATTGGTGCCCTCGCGGAGGATGACGTTGTACAGGTTCCCGCCGACGGCATCGCTGTACTGCTTCAATTCGCCGGTTTTCAGGCTGAGCGTCCAGGTGTTGTAGATCTTGCCGTTCCGCGCCACGTCGGGGTCGATCGGCTGCGAGGGATCGGTCGCCGTCGACGCGAACACGAGCGTGTCGGGGTCGAGCCAGTGGGCGGCGCCGTCATCGTGCGTACCAAATGTGAGTTGCGTTTTGCGACCCGATGCGAGATCGAGGCGGAACAGCTTCTCGTTGCCGCTCACGCGCGCGATGTAGACGATCGACTGGCCATCAGGCGACCACGTCGGCGCGGAATCAGCAAAGGCATCCTTGGTCAGGTTGGTGATCTGTTTGCTTTGCAGATCCACGACGTAGATATCGCCGACACCGTTCTGGAGCGCGGCAAACGCAATACGCTTGCCGTCGGGTGAGAAGTCGGGGGACTCAGGCTCATCGAGCGTCCGCATCTCGATACGCTCCTCGATGTCGCGCGTGAGCACGTTCTGCAGAATCAACGTCCGCGACTTCTCCGTGCGCGTAAAGTAGGCGAGTCGGTCGCCCGTGGCTGACCATGAGAGCCACGGCACCGTGACCCAGCGTCCGCCCGGCGTGACGATGAACTCGAACCCCTTGTCCTTGTCGAATCCGCTCGTCAGGCTCCTGACGACCGAGCCGTCCTTCCTCGAGACGAGCACGATGTCTCCCTCGCGGTCACGTGCGTTCCCCGTGAAGATGGCGAGCAGGTCGCCAGACGGGGAAGGCTCGGCGGTATAGACGCCGCGATACGGCGTCTTCTCCGGGTTGGGTCCGAGGTTTCGACCGTAGTCGGCCGGCCGCTCCTTGTCGCGGAACGGCTTGAAGCGATCCTTCAGGTACTTGTCGAACTGCTGATCGAACTCGTCAGCCGTGATCTTGAAGGCTTCCTCGTAGGCGTCCTCGCCGCCGCCGATCACCGACTTGCGCAGCGAGAACAAGTACGCCCGGAGACCGTCCTTACCCCATTTCGATTCGATGAACTCGAAGATGGCGTGCCCCAGGTTGTAAATCATGCGCGCGCCGCCAACGTCGCTGTAGCCTTCGAGCTTGCTCATCTTCGGGATGATGTCGGCGACCGCGGCGTCGCGCACCGCCATCAAATCCATCGGGCGCCAGTCGCCGGTCATGTAGTCGGCGAGCCCCTCATGAATCCACAGCGGCGATCCGCGCCGCACGAGCGACGCCGGGATGATGTCGTAGTCGAATTGGTGCGTCAGCTCGTGCGTGATCAATCGGTAGAGCAAGTCCGGCGGCTCGTCCATCGGCATGACGATGCGCTGCCGCGTGGGCTCGGCGAACGCGCCGACCCCTTCCTGAGCCGCACCAGGGACGACGTTCTGCTGCTGGAACTCGCTGCTCGTCTGGAACAGGATGAGCGGGACCTTGTGAGCGAGGTCGTACTTCAACTCGGAGCTCACGTGCTGATAGGCGCTCTCGGCGTACCCCGCCATCCGCTCCAAGTGCGGCTCGATCTCGGGGTAGTAGTAGATGATGAAATGGTCCGTCTCGTACGTGTACCAGTTGAACTTGTCGTATCGAATCTGGTTCTTGCCGAAATACGGAATGTAGGGGGTCTGCGCGACGGCAGGCACGGCCCCGAAGGCCAGCGCTGCCCCAAAGGCTACGGCTACCGCCACCCTGCGAAGGCGGGCCCCGCACCAGGTGCGGATGCTCATGTGACTTCTCCTTGCAGGGTCGCTCCCTGCCTGGCCTCGGCCCGCGAATCGGCTGGCGCGTCGAGTCGAGCCGCGATCTTACTGCTGACGCTGCAGCGCTCGCAATTCGAGATTGTGGTCGCGACGAGCAAAGGATGTACCGATGAGATATCTCGAAAGCGACTGGGATTCTGCGCCAAGAGGCGCGCGAGCACATGTGTGGTGTCCTCGCGGAGCCGCTGGCCATGTCCTCGACGGTATACTGCTCGTGCCTTGGACCGCTATGCGGCTTGCTCGGAACCGTATAGCGGTCCTAGGCGCGCGAAGCGCGCCAATGAAATACTGTCCCGGTCCTGGAATAAAGCCGCAAATACCGGGGTTCTACCGAGGGGCCTGAGTATCGCCGATGTTTCGACGTCGTCAGCGAACTGCCCCCGATGCATTCGGTACGGAGGTGCTGAGTTACCTCGAGCCGCTGTTCGCGACGGCGATGCGCCTGACGCGGAACAGGGCCGACGCTGAAGATCTGGTGCAGGACACCGTCGTCAAGGCCCTGCGATTTCAGGACCGCTTCACGCGCGGCACGAATCTCAAGGCGTGGCTGTACACGATTCTCCACAACACGTGGAGAAACAAGCTGCGCGACACGGCGCGTGAGGGCACTGACGTCGACAGCGATCGGATTGAGGAGTTGGCCGCACGGGCCGACGGCCCCGCGGCGTTCGAAACTCCCGAGCAAGTGCTGCTCCGAGAGACGTTGGACGCCGATCTTCAGACGGCTCTCGACGAGCTGCCCGATGCGTTTCGTCAGGCGGTCTGGCTTCGTGACGTCGAAGAGTTTTCGTATGCGGAGATCGCGGAGATGTTGAGCATTCCGATCGGCACGGTGATGTCACGCATCTCGAGAGGGCGAAAGCTGGTGTTCGAGGAGCTTTCGAGGTCCAAGGGCAAAGGGCAAAGGTCAAAGGATAAGGCAAAGGTACCTGTGTAGAGATGAGTGAGTGCCGTCGCATAGCCGATTCGCTGACGTCATACGTCGACGACCTTCTTGGTCCCGCCGATCGCGCTGACATCGAGCAACATCTTCGTGAATGTGTCTCCTGTCGCACTCGCGAGGCGAGTGAGCGAGGCGGGCACATCGTCTTGCGGCACGAAGCGGCCCGTCTCGTTGTCTCACCGTTGCCGCCTGGCCTGCGGACGCGTTGTGAAGCGCTTGTCAGCGATCGCGCCACACTCAAGAAGGGCAGTGGGTTAGCCGGCCTGTTGCCGAATTGGCCAGCCAACCTCGTTCCAACGGTTCTCAGCGTTGTCCTGCTCGTCTTTACCGCATCAGCCTTGTTCTCGCTCGCGACCCGACGGTCCGACGCGGTCCTCGCCGCTCAGTTGACGCTCGACCACTCCAAGTGCTTCAAGCTGTTTTCGAGTGATGACGCCCCACTGGTTGATGCACGCGACGTCGAGCACATGCTGTCGCAGCAGTACGGGTGGGACATTCATGTGCCGCCCTCCTCATCCGCCATCGGCGTGCAGCTCCTCGGCGCGCGGCGATGCTTGTACGCGGACGGGCTGATTCCACATGTCATGTATCGCGCGAACGGACAGGACGTGTCACTCTATGTGCTGAAGGGTGTCACGCGAGAGGCGTCCGAACTGGTCACGCTGGGGCACCGCTCCCAGATCTGGACGCGCGACAACACGACGTTCGTGCTGGTCTCTCCCACCGACGAGACTGGCCGATTTGCGAACGTCGCCCGATATGTCATGACGGAAGCGGATCGCTAGGGGAGACGGAGACGCATGTCAGCCGATTTCGAGCAGCCACCTGTCGGGTCCGACCAGAGCGCGCCGGATCCCGAAACGCCTTCAGGCGGTGAGCGAGTGCTCTCGCGCAAAGCCACGTGGCTTGCGATGGGAGCCGTCGCGCTTGCGCTGGGATTGATCTGGCTGGCTCCAGGACTCGAGCACATCGACGAGCCGGCGACGACCGCCGGCGATCAGCCAGGAGAAGCTGGCGATTCGGATGTGATAGGCAAGCCGGCACGCCTCGATTTCGAGCTCAAGGACATGAACGGCGTCGATGTGAAGCTGGCGTCATTCAAGGGCAAGGTCATCCTGCTCAACTTCTGGGCAACATGGTGTGGTCCGTGTAAGGCCGAGATTCCCTCGCTCATCGAGTTGCAGGAGAAGTACAGCAACGACCTCGTCGTGCTGGGATTCTCCGTCGACGATCCGGTCGACAAGCTCAAGCCCTACGCGGCGGAATATAAAGTGAACTATCCGTTCCTGGTCGGCAACGGGCGAGAAGACGTGCAGGAGGCATTCGGACCGCTCCTGGGCATTCCCGTGTCGGTCATCATCGGGCGAGACGGCCGTATCGCGAAAAAGCATACGGGCATCGCCACCAAGGAGCAGTTCGAGCGGGAGATCAAGGCCCTGCTGTAGTATGATGCCCACATGTTGAAAGGCTTCACGCATGGCCGCCTCGCGTGCGGTTGTCGCATCGCATTTCGCGACGGCGTCGAGGGTAGCCCCGTCACGGTGATCATTGACGAAAAAGGGGCTGCTTGCGTGATGTCACTGCACGTCCGAGACCTTCCGGTGTACGACTACCGCGAAGCTCTCCGGCCGCCCACGCGCTTTCTTCCTCTCGAAGAAGAAGAGTTCGAGGAAGAAGGCTAGCTGAATCGCACTCTAAGTTCGGCGACCAGCGGCAGGTGATCAGACGCCATCAGCGATAGTCGCGTACGAGGAAGTTCGAGTTTCGCCACCTCCACGGTTCCTTCGTAATAGATGTGATCGAGATGTAACACCGGGAACACGCCGGGATACGTCCTGCGGCGTCGGAGGTGTGCGCGCAGATCGATGCTTTCCAGCCGCTCGCTCAACACGCGTGTGGCCAACCCACGCATCCACTCGTTGAAGTCGCCGACCACGAGCTTCGGCACACCCACGCGGCGGTCGTGCACGATGGTCCGCAGCCGCCCCGCCTGATACCGACGCTCGAGAAGCGCCGTCCCCAGGTGCACGTTGTACAGATGCAGCGTGTCCTGTCCGAACGCCACGTCGACGCGCTGACAGCAGCGTGGCTCGCACGTCTTCCACGACAGGTCGTAATGCGCGTGATGCAGGATCGGATGTCGACTCAGGACGACGTTGCCGAAGAGATTGCCGCGCAGGTGCCGCGCCGGCGCCATCACCCACCCCATGCCAAGCAGCGCCCCGAGCTCCTCGGCGTGCCCGTTCGAGGCTGGTCCGGCGCCGACCACCTCTTGAAGAGCCACGATGTCGGCATCGATTGCGCGGATGACGTCGGCGATGCGGGTGGGATTGGTCCGCCCGTCCAATCCCCGGCAGCGGTGAACGTTATATGTGGCGACGCGAAGCGTCCGCCATCGGGAGTCCGGCACCGCACTAGAATAGTGCTATGGCGAAGCTAAAGAGCGAGATTGAGGTTCAGTGTCCATGTTGCAACGCCGTGCTCGTCGTGGACACCAATCTTGGCCGCGTCATCGAGCACCGTGAGCCCGTTCGCTCCGACAGACCCGAGCTGAACGATGCGGCGCGAATCCTGGCGGCAGCCGAAGCGAAGCGCGAGTCGCTGTTTCAACAGTCGATCGAGGCCGAAAAGGGGCGTGATGATGCCCTGACGCGGCGGTTCGAGGAGGCGTTGAAGCAGGCCAAGACGGAGCCGATCACGAAGCCGGTCAGGGACTTTGACCTTGATTGATAACGCCCAACTCCCAACGTGATTCTTGTCCCCAACTCCCGAGACAGAGAAACTCCTTTGGGAGTTTTGGAAGTTGGTAGTTGGGAGTTGGAAGTTGAGTTCGCTCACCCTCGATGGGCGAACTCTGGCGGCAGCGCGGTCCACGTGTCGCGTCCCCGGTAGTATTTCCATGGCTTGTAGCCATGGACCTCACGAAACCGGCGATACCGCCTCCGCATCTGATGGGCCTTGCGATCTGAAGTGACGATCCGACGATGGGGCCAATCGAGCAGCACCTGCTCGACCTTCCAGACATTCTTGAGCGAGAGACGCCAATCGTAAGCCCCCAGTACACGCAGATCGACGACCGCGTACGCCTTGATGCGCCCGGTGAAGTCGATGTAGGACTCGCCATAGCTCAACGCAAGCGCGCGTGGCGTGGCAAAGAGCGGCTTGCGTCCGTGAAGACCTGGATCGCGCGAACGAGCCACCGATCCCCAACCGGTGGCTGCGCGATACACGAAGATGACGTGATCGAGCAGGTCGATCGACTCGAAGCTGAGTACCAGCGGCGGGTAGCGGTGTTGTTCCATGATCACCGCGGCGGCGAGGGCGGCCTCCAGACAATGCGCCGTACCTGTGCGCACGACGCTGCGGAAGCTGCGCAGCGTTTCGCCGCCGATCTCCGAGTTGTACGGCAGCGCGTTGAGCCATCCCTGCACAGCGAGCGGCGTCCGAAGTCTGTCGATGATGCGGCGCTCGGCACGCGTCAGCGACAGCGACGGCGGGTCAACCGGATCAGTGCGCGGGAGGGGGGATCGCGGTGAGGTCGGCAACGAGTTCGGCCGGCATCCAGGAATTGCCGGTGTGTACCTTCACGAGACGGCCGTCGGGATCGATCACGGCGGTCCGCAGATTGTGGATGAGGCTGGACGCGTCCTGTGAATCGTGATCGACGTAGACGCCGAGCTGCGATCCGAAGCGATTGACGTCCGAAGGCGTGCCGGTGAGGAACGACCATACTCGCGGGTCGGCTCCACGTCGTCGCGCGTACGGCTTCAGAACCGCAGGCGTATCGAATTCAGGATCGAGTGTCACCGTGACGAGACGCACGTCGGCGAGCGCCGGCTCGCTCGCGAGCGTCTTTTGAATCGAGGAGAAGTGCCTGTCCATCAACGGGCAGAAGTCGGGAATGGGACACCGCGTGTAGATGAAGGTCAGCGCGAGGCGGTGGCCGCGGAATGAGGAGAGCGGTTTTGGCTGCCCGTCTTGATCGATCAGCCGTGCATCATCGAGCCGATCGCCGGGCTGACGAATGTCGGGCGCCGGCGCCGGGGGAGGCGCGTCGAGCGCCGCATGCCCCGTCTTCACGAGCGTGCTGAGATGCGCGTTGACCTCGCCAACGACCAATGTGGCCGTCACGAGGTCTCCGGCCTGCTTGCCCTCGAGGAGCGCCGCATCCTTTACCGTGAAGGGCATCGTCATCCCGGGCATGAGGCCCTTGATGTCCCCGTGCTTGATCACGACCTCCTTGCGCTCCTGCCGCACGGCGAGAATCTGACCTTGCAGTTCGTAGGCGTGCGATGGCGTGTCGGCAGCGCGATCGCATGCAGCGAGAGCCAGACCGGCCAGCAGAGGAACCCACACTGAGCGCATTCCGTCCACTGTAACAACTTTCGAGTGGCCGGGCCACATCACGGGCCCGTGATATAACGCGCTCACACAAGGATCTGCATGGAATCAGCACTGGCGCTGCGCGAGATCAGGAAGTCGTTCGGGTCGACGAACGCCGTCGACGGAATCACGCTCACCGTACCGCGTGGGGGGCTCTACGGTGTGATCGGACCGAACGGCGCCGGAAAGACGACGTGCATCCGCATGATCATGTCGATCTTGTTTCCGGACTCGGGTGAGTTGTCGGTGTTGGGGCATCGCTCGGCGCTCGAGGCGAAAGATCGCATCGGCTACCTTCCCGAGGAGCGCGGCGTCTACCGGAAGATGAAGGTGGCAGCCTTTCTCATCTACATGGCACAACTGAAAGGGATGAGCGCCGCGGACGCGGGTGCGAGAGTGCCGAAGCTCTTGAAGGACATGTCGCTCGAGGGCACCGAGACCAAGCGCTGCGAGGACCTGTCGAAGGGAATGCTGCAGCGCATTCAGTTCATCAGCGCGATCATTCACGAGCCAGATCTCCTGATCCTGGATGAGCCGTTCAGTGGGCAGGATCCGGTCAGCGTCCGCGTCCTGCGCGATCACATCCTTCGCGAGCATCGCCGCGGCGCGACCGTGCTGTTGTCGACGCACGTGATGGCCAACGCCGAAGAGATGTGTCAGCACGTCGTCATGATCCACCAGGGGCGAAAGGTTCTCGATGAACCGATGGCGGGCTTGAGACGTCAGTTCGATCCTCGAACGATCCTCTTCGAACCGTTGGATCCACACGCGGATCTGTCGAAACTGCGCGCGCTGAGCGGGGTACGGCGCGTCGATGCGACGAGCGACAGCTACACCGTGTTCCTCGAAGACGGCACCGATCCCGCGGGGATGATCGCCAGGCTTGCGACGGCCGTGCCACCCGCACGCGTAGAGCTCGCTCGACTACGCCTCGAGGACGTGTTCATCCGCATCGTCTCGGAAGGCGCACCTGGCAGCGACGTCGCCCGAGCGCTGCGCGCGGGGCTGCAATCGCCTGACAGCGTTGAAGGAGCATTCGCATGAGGCGGGTATGGCTCGTCGCCGGCCGCGAGTTCATGGCGGCAGTGGCCAACAGAGGGTTCGTCATCGGACTGCTCCTGATGCCAGCCATCTTTGCCCTCATATTCACGCTGCTTCCGCGGCTGATGGATACGCAAGGTGAACGGATCCGCGGGGAAGTCGCCGTCATCGATCCGACGGGGCAGCTTCTCGAGGGGCTTCGGGAGGCGTTGACGGTTGAGGCCGTCACTCGCCGAAGGAACGAAAGCGCGAAACGGGCACTCGAGAATGCGCCAGGCGCCGTGCGCGCGGTTGCTGGAAGCTCCGAGGCGACGATGGAGCGTGCGCTCGGTGCGCCGCCGGAGTTCACGTTTCTCGCGCGACCCGTGACGGCCGATGTTCAGCAGGAGAAGATGTGGTTGAACGAGCGCACACCGCCTGGGGCGCTGCGACATCTGGCACTGGTGATCCTGCATTCCGATGCGGTCTCGCTTGCGGAGGGCAAGGACGCGTACGGCGCGTACGACATCTTCGTTCCCGAAAACACCGATGAACGTATCGAGACGACGATTTACGACGGACTACGGGAAGTGCTGTTGAGTGCGCGCATCCGTGCTCGAAACATGGATCGCACGCAGGTCGAGGCGCTGATGCGGGTGCCGAGAGCGAGATCGGTGACCGTTGCGCTTGGGGCCGAGCGACAGACTAATACGGGCTTCAACCGAGCGCTGCCATTCGTGTTTGCAGGGCTCCTGGTGTTCGGCATCATGATTGGTGGCCAGACGCTGCTGACGCAGACGATCGAGGAGAAGTCGAGCCGTGTGATCGAGGTCCTCCTGTCGGCGGTCTCCCCACTCGAGCTCATGGCGGGGAAGATTCTTGGCCAGATGGCCGTCAGCATGCTCGTCCTGGCGCTCTACATCGGGATCGGCCTGCTCCTCCTGACGTCGTTCGCCATGATTGGTTTGCTCGATCCCCTCCTTGTGGTCTATCTCATCGTCTTCTTCCTCGTCGGCTATCTCGTGTTCGCATCCGTCTTCGCGGCCGTCGGCGCCGCCGTGAATGAGATGCGCGAGGCACAGTCGCTGATGACGCCGCTCATGCTGGTGCTGATGTTGCCGTGGCTCTTCGCGGCTCCGATCGGGCGCGATCCCAATTCGACGTTCAGCATGGCCATGAGCGTGATGCCTCCGGTGAACACGTTCGCCATGATGATTCGCCTGGCCTCGAACACTCCTCCTCCGGGCTGGCAGGTTGCGCTCAGCATCGTGATCGGCCTCGCGTCGGCTGTCGGTGCGACGTGGTTCGGAGCCAAGATCTTCAAAGTCGGCCTGCTCATGCACGGGAAGCCGCCGAGTTTCAGGACGCTAATGAGGTGGGCTCGCGAGGCCTAATCGATCCATCAGGAGCTTCGCGAATTCGGGTCCCTTGCCGCTCTCCTCGTGTTTGAAGTAGACGAAGACGTTCTGACAGCTGGGTGTCTTTTCACCGATGACCTCAGCCCACCGTGCGATGTCGGAGTCCTGATACCCCTCGTCACGCAGCCTGAAGTACGCATAGTCCGCGGTGATCTCGACCGGCGTCGAGAGCTTTTCGCTGTCGGCGATACACAGCGCCAAGTTGCGCGCGCGCAAGCGCGTGTACACCTCCTCGTCCAGCCATGAGATGTGGCGAAATTCGAAGGCTGCGCAGACGCGCGGCGGGAACGAATCGAGAAACGCATCGAACAGCGCGATGTCCTTCTTGAGGTTTGGCGGAAGCTGGAACAGCAGCGCGCCAAGCTTCGGCCCGAGTGTGGCCGCCGTCTCGAGAAACTGGCGCACGCGGTCGGCGCAGTCGCGCAAACGCGCGTCGTGCGTGATCCGTTTGGGAGCTTTGAGCGTCAGCTTATAGCGCTCCGGCGTGGCCTTGTTCCAGCCGTCGAGGATCTTCTCATTTGGTGCGCGGTAGAACGTGTAGTTGATCTCGACCGTCGGAAACCGCTCGGCGTAGTACGGCAACATCTTCGCCGCCGGCATCGTGTGGGGATAAAAGCTCCCCTTCCACTCCGGATAGTTGTATCCCGACGTTCCCACCCAAATCGCCATCTCTAACCCCTATCCCCTAACCCCTCGCCCTTGCCCCTTGCTACTTCCCCCTTCCCCTTCTCCCTTCCCCCTGCTCGGTTATGAACCTCACCACCTCCCGCTCGGCCCAGTACCCGTCGTACTCGCCGTTGCCCTTTTCGACAAATGCGCAGTGGCCGCCGTGGCGCGTGACGACCGTCGTGATGTGCGGGTTGCTGACGACCGATGGATCGCGAAACGGTGTGAGTGGCACGAAGGGATCGTCTTCTGCGGTCAGGATCAATGCCGGCACGCGTATCCGATCGATGACGCGCATGGCGCTGGCACGATGGTAATAGTCGCTGGCGTCGCGAAACCCGTGATGAGGGGCTGTGTACGCTTCGTCGAACTGCCGCACGGTCCAGACCCGTCGAAGAGGCTCCACGGAGAAGTCGCCGGGAAAGATCGAAGCCTTCCGCCGCATACGCGCCTTGAGCCTGCGCACGAAGTTGAACTCGTAGGCAATGTTGGATCGACGCTCCAGCGCCTTCACACACGCTGCGAGGTCCATCGTCGGCGAGACGGCGCAGACCGCTTTCAGCGGAAGAAACGAGTCTCCGATTTCGCCGGCCAGCTTCAGTGCGAGGTTCCCACCCAGCGAGTATCCAGCGACGGCAACGGCCTGTATGCCGTCGACGCTGACGATCTCTCGCATCACGAACACCGGATCATTCGTAAGCCCCGAGTGATACAGGCCTCGTGAGAGGTGCTCCGTGTTGCCGCAGTTGCGCTGATTGAGGCGCACGACGTTCCAGCCAGCCGACCACGCCTTGCTTGCCATGCCTGCCATGTAATGAGCGGTGCTCGAGCCCTCGAGACCATGTAGGAGCATCAGCGTCGGATGATCGGCGCGCGCTTGGTGCCAGTGACAGTGCGCGAGCACGCGTGCCTCGGGCGCCACGTCGAAGTAACGCGCCTCGGGAAGTGACAGCCGCGGAAAGGCCCGCGGCTTCGCCCACGCATACACCGTCTGAACATGGCCGTTCGCGTAGAGCGGCCGGTACTCGGAAGGTTCGAATCTCACACGAACGCCGACAGGCTGAGTTTCATCTCGAAGTACTAGTGTAGGCCGACGCACCGGAGGTATTGTCAGGCGGCATTCATGTCACTCCATCCCGGCATCCGCCTTGGTCCCTACGAAATCCAGTCGCCTCTCGGTGCTGGTGGAATGGGGGAGGTCTACAAGGCGCGCGATACGCGACTCGACCGGGTCGTTGCGATCAAGGTGCTGCCTGGGCACGTTGCCGCTGATCCGCAGCTGCGCGAGCGGTTCGACCGAGAGGCGAAGGCCATCTCCAGCTTGAACCATCCTCATATCTGTGCACTCTACGACGTTGGCAGCCAGGATGGCATCGACTTCCTGGTCATGGAGTATCTGGACGGTGAGACGCTGGCCGATCGCATCGTGCGGACGGGTGGATCTCACGCGCCCGTCAACATCAGTGAGGTCCTCACCCGTGCGATCGAGATCGCCGATGCGCTGGACAAGGCTCATCGCGCTGGCATCATCCATCGGGACCTCAAGCCTGGCAACATCATGCTGACCAAGGCGGGTGCCAAGCTCCTGGACTTCGGTCTCGCGAAGTCGGGCGCACTTCTCAACCGTGACGCGGGTGCGTCGGCGTTGCCGACGACACCAGCCACTCTCACCGCACAAGGCACGATTCTCGGCACGTTTCAGTACATGGCGCCCGAGCAACTCGAGGGCTTTGAGGCGGATGCACGGTCGGACCTCTTCGCGTTTGGCGCCGTCCTCTACGAGATGCTGTCTGGAAGACGAGCGTTCGATGGAACGAGCCAGGCGAGCGTGATCGCCGCCATCATGCACACTGATCCGCCACTACTCTCGACGCTGCAGCCGATCCTGCCGGTTGCGCTCGAGCGGGCCATCCACACCTGCCTGGCGAAGGATCCCGACGACCGGTGGCAGAGCGCTCGCGATCTCTGTCGAGAATTGAAGTGGATTGGGGCGAGTGGATCGCCTGGGGCGACCGCGTCGCAGCAGGTCGGGCAGGCGAGCATCCGGAGAGCCGCGATTGCCTGGGGTGCCGCAGCCGTGATGACCGCCGTCGCCGCTGCGTCAATCCTGTTGCCGTTTCGCACACCTGTTTCGCAGCCGGTGACTCGCTTCGTGGTTCAGATGCCTCCGACGCACGACCTCTTTACCGGTGGCGGCGCGGCACCCGTGCTCTCGCCCGACGGCAGAACGCTCGTCTACATCGGGACGTCGGCTACAGGCGGACGCACCTTGTACGTCCGGCGGCTGGACCAGCTCGATCCGATCGCCGTCCAGGGTCCGAGTGCAAGCGTCAGAATGCCGTTTGTCTCTCCCGATGGTCAGTCGCTCGGGTTCTTTTCAGACGCCGGTCTTCTGCAGAGAGTCAGCCTTGCAGGCGGAGCGGTGACAACGGTTGCGGAGGTCACTGGAAGAGGAGGCACGTGGCGCAATGACGGCACCATTGTCTTCAGCGGCGAAGCCGCTGGCGGACATCGCCTCTTCAGAGTCCAGGCCACCGGCGGCATTCCAAGCGGCGTCACCAGCACGGACGCGGCGGCACATGTGGCGCACATGTATCCGCACATGTTGCCCGACGGTTCGGTCGTGGCGTACACGGTGTGGTCAGGATCATTCGATTCGGCGCGCATCGCGGTGCGCTCGATTGACACGAAGGAGGAAAGAGTCCTCTTCGCCGGCACGAGCCCGCGACTGCTTCCGACCGGGCATTTGATCTATGCGCGCCAGAACTCGATCTGGGCCGTCTCGTTCGATGCTCAGCGACTACAGGCAGTCGGGGAACCGCTCCGCGTCGTCGAGAACGTGCAAGTGAACTCTGGAGGTCTGGCCCTGTTTGCTGTGTCAGCCAACGGAACGCTGGCGTACGTCCCTGGGATTAGTGCCGGGACGCTACGTACGCTCGCATGGGTCGATCGGCAGGGACGTGAAGTCCCGATCGACGTGCCACGGCGAGCATATATCTCGGCGCGGTTGTCGCCGGACGGCGGCCGCGTGGCGCTCGACGTCGAAGAGACGAAGACCTCCGATATCTGGATCTGGGATGACGCACGGTCTGCGCTTGTACGATTCACCGCCGACCCTGGCGACGACTTCTCGCCCGAGTGGACACCCGACGGCCGTCGCATCGTGTTCACATCGACTCGTACCGGATCGAGGCGCTTGTTCTGGCAGGCCGCCGATGGAACGGGCACCGCGGAGTTACTGGTCGAAAACCCAAACGCAGAGTTGGCATATTCACCCGCTCCCGACCGATCCGCGCTCGTGGTCACGGGGCGTGATGGCGCCGGTCTGCTCGCGCTCGGCGCAACCCGCCAGGTCACGCCGCTTATTCCGGCGGAGAAGCGCCCGGTCGATGCTGCCGTCGCTCCAAACGGGTCGTGGATCGCGTACGAGTCGACCGAGTCTGGGAGCTCCGAGGTTTACGTGCGACCATTCCCGAACGTCAACGACGGCCGGTGGCAGGTCTCTCGAGGCGGCGGCGCCGCGCCCGTTTGGGCACGAAGCGGCGACGAGCTTTTCTATGTCGGCCCGGACCGAGGTCTGTGGAGCGTATCGGTGAGAACGAAGCCCGCGTTTGTCGCGGGCGACGTGAAGCGCATCCTCGCGGATCGGTACCTCATGTTTGGCGAAGGTCGACGGAGCTACGATGTGTCGCCCGATGGCCAGCGGTTTCTCGTGATCAAGGAAACCGGTGGAAGCATCGTCGTCGTCCAGAACTGGACCGAAGAGCTGAAGCGATTGGTACCTACACGCTGAGGTGATCACGCGCGGGCAACGGGCAGCGTCTACGATGCGGGTGGAAGATGCCGGAAACCTCACACTGTTGATAGCGACGCGTCGAGCCTCTTCAGGTAGCACTCGGTCATGTTGTGATCGTCGATATTCTCCACGCCTCCCCGAAGAATCTTACGCCACTGCTCGAGAGCGGCCTTCTCTTGATCGCTCGTGATGTCGCCGGCCTTGTGTCCGTGGCCGAGAAGATCCGCGGCCTTGTCCTTGAGGAGATCGGCTGCCTGCAGCAGCGGATCGACGTTCAACGCGAGCGCTGCAAAACGAAGAGCACTGGCCACGGTCTCGACGCTCGAGGCGAGAGGGGAATCGGGGCCCTTGCCTGCGTGGTCGTACAACGTCTGACACCCGTAGTGACGATAGCCCGTGCTGAACAGCGGTACCCTCGGAACGATATCGCGGTCGTTGACGAACCTGAAGATGTGAGATCCCAGTGTCCCGTCGACCAGGGTTGCGAAGGCTTGGTTGCCGACGCGAGGTTGCCCGAACGTGTACACACCCTGCACCGGAATGCCGTTGACGAAAAACGCCTGGGCGGCACAGAGCTCCGCGAGCGCGCCGCCCAGACTGTGACCGGTGATCCAGACCGTCCGGTTTCCTCGGTTGAGGAGCCGCTCCGGCAGCACGTGCCGGCCGTCAGGGAGCTTCACTCCCCATATCGCCCGGAGCGCTTCGTAGAACCCCTTGTGCACCGTGCCAACCCCGTGGTCCCACGCATGTGGAATTGCCCCGGCATCGACGAACCAGTCCATTGGATGGGTTGGCTGGGTCCCTCGAAATGCGACGATGATGGCCGCGTCATTCTGGACAACGAACCCCTGCGTATCGCGGTTATCGAAAAAGTCGAGGGTCGATGAGGGAAAGCCGTTGGCATCGGCCCATGCGCCGCACACCGGCTTGGCCTGATACGCAATAGCCGCGGCTTGGCCAAGCACCCGGGCATTCTGCAGGGAAAATGTGGTGGCGTGGGGATCGAACGGCATATCGAGGTCCTTTCCCGGAAAGAGCAGGAGCAGTATAGTGCGGTCGTTACTAGAGATTCCTCGACGCGTGCACCTCAGTGCATACCGTCCAGTAGAGGAGGCCATCAATGACCCGAAGCGTGTTACATCTTCGAATCGCGGCAGTCGTGGCCGCGGTGTTTCTGGCGGCGTTGCTTGGCCGTACGGGTGCCGCGCAAGCCCCGACAAAAGCCGTGTCGATCGACAACGACGACATCGGCGGTGTCGTCACGGGACCGAAAGGCCCCGAAGCCGGCGTCTGGGTCGTTGCCGAGACGACCGACCTGCCCACGCGCTTGATCAAAAGCGTGGTCACCGACGATCAGGGTCGCTACCTGCTGCCCGATTTGCCGAAGGCGAATTACAACGTCTGGGTGCGCGGCTATGGCTTGGTCGACTCGCCGAAAGTGAAGTCGATGCCAGGGCAGCAGCTCGCGCTGAACGCGGTTCCCGCGCCGAGCACTCGCGTGGCCGCCGAGTACTACCCCGCGCAGTACTGGCTGTCGCTTCTCCAGGTACCCCCGAAGAGCGACTTTCCTGGCACCGGTCCGACCGGAAACGGCATCTCGCCCAACATGAAGAGCCAGGGCGAATGGATTCGCAACGTCGTCAACACGGATGGGTGCACCGGTTGTCACCAGATGGGTAACAAAGCGACGCGCGAGATTCCGGAAAACCTCGGGCGATTCGAAAACTCCAGAGCGGCGTGGGATCGCCGGATTCAGTCAGGACAGGCCGGCGGCGGAATGAGTGCGCGCTTTACGCAAGTCGGCCGACCGCGTGCGCTCGCGATGTGGGCGGACTGGACGGATCGGATTGCGGGCGGCGAGCTTCCGGCCGCCGCGCCATCACGCCCGCAAGGTCGCGAACGGAACGTCGTCGTGACGATGTGGGACTGGGCGGATCCGAAGGTGTACTTGCACGATGAGATTGCGAGCGACAAACGCAATCCGACGGTGAATGCGAACGGGCCGATCTACGGCGCCCTCGAGGCGAGCGCCGACTACATGCCGGTGGTCGATCCGAACAAGCACTCGGCGACACAGGTCAAGCTGACGGTGCGCGATCCGAAGACGCCAAGCGAATCGCAGACGCCGCCCGCGCAGCCGTCGCCCTATTGGGGCGAAGAGGCGATCTGGACCAGCCAGGCGAACGCGCACAGCTTCGCGATGGACAAACAGTCGCGCGTCTGGATTGCCGCTCGCATCCGTCCCAATCAGACCGCGGAGTTCTGTCGTCAGGGGTCGTCGCATCCGTCGGCACAGGCGTTCCCGGTGAATCAGAGCGGCCGGCAGATGCAGATGTACGACCCGAAGACGAAGATGGTGACGACGCTCGATACGTGCTTCGGCACGCACCATCTGAACTTCGACAACAACGATGTGTTGTGGTTTACCGGCGGCGGCCCCGTCGAGGGGTGGTTCGACACGCGCATCTACGACAAGACGAAGGACGAGCAGAAGGCGCAGGGCTGGACCGTGTTCGTGCTCGACACCAACGGCAACGGCAAGCGCGACGCGTACACCGAGCCCGATCAGCCGGCGGATCCCACCAAGGACAAGCGGATCAACGCGCCGTTCTACGGCGTGGCGCCGAGCCCCGCTGACAATTCGGTTTGGGGATCGGTGCAGGGCATGCCCGGCGCATTCGTTCGTCTGACTCTTGGCGCGAACCCGCCGGCAACCGCGCTGTCGGAGATCTATGAAGTTCCGTGGGCCAACCCGAAGGCGTCGGCTCAGGGCTTCGCTCCCCGCGGGATGGACGTCGACAGCAATGGCGTCGTGTGGGCCGTGCTCTCAAGCGGACATCTGGCGAGCTTCGATCGTCGCAAGTGCAAGGGGCCACTGAATGGTCCGACCGCCACAGGTCAGCACTGCCCGGAGGGCTGGGCTCTCTATCCGCTGCCTGGTCCGAATTACAAGGGCGCGCAGGATTCGGCGAGCGCGGACACTGCGTACTACGACTTCGTCGATCGGTTCGACATGCTCGGCGTCGGGAAGGACGTACCGCTGGCCACTGGCAATGGATCGGAAGCGCTGCTCGCGCTGGTCGACGGGAAGTTCATGACCTTCCGCGTGCCCTATCCCATGGGCTTCTACGCGAAAGGCATCGACGGTCGGATTGACGATCCGAAAGGCGGTTGGAAAGGCAAAGGGATCTGGACGACCTATGCGACGCGCGCGCCGTTCCATGCCGAAGGCGGCAAGGGCACGACGAGCAAGCTGGTGAAGTTCCAGGTGCGCAACAGTCCGTTGGACAAATAGGCTCTGGGCTTTGGGCTCGAGGCTTCGGGCACGACGTAGGGGCCGCCTTTAGGCGGCCCTTCGTTTGTACACTCAATCATGCTCACACGCGCGCTGCTGGCCCTTCTCGCCTTGCCGGGCCTCGTGGCGTTTGCCGTGCCGCTGCTGATCGCATGGCCGATCGTGCGATCTGGATCGTTCCGCGCACTGTCGCTCATTCCGTTGCTCGCGGGTATCACGCTGTTGATCTGGTGCGTGCGCGATTTTCTTGTGACCGGCAAGGGGACGCTCGCTCCCTGGGATCCGCCTCGCAACCTCGTGTCGTCGGGACCGTACCGGGTGTCACGCAACCCGATGTACGTGGCCGTGAGCCTCGTGCTCATCGGCTGGTCTCTCGCGTTTCGATCGGGTGCTCTGCTTCTGTACGCCCTGATCGTGATGATCGCGTTTCACCTTCGCGTCGTGTTCGGCGAGGAGCCCTGGCTCGCGCGCACACACGGGAACGCATGGAAGCAGTACGTGACGCGAGTGCCGCGGTGGTTCTTTCCGAGCCGTCGCGCAGTCGTCTTGTCGTGGCTGGGTGCTGCGATCCTGCTGCCGGTGGCCGGGTTGATCTATGAGGCCTACGCCGACGCGCGAACGGCGCGCGAGTTTCCTCCACCGGGCACGCTTGTCGACATCGGTGGGCGTCGCCTGCATCTTCTCTGCATTGGCAAGGGCTCGCCCACCGTGCTGTTCGAGGCGAGCGGCTGGAGCAACGCGCTCAGTTTTTCCGCAGCGCGCGAGCGCATAGCGGCCCGCACGACCGTCTGCAGCTACGACCGCCGAGGCAAAGGCTGGAGCGATCCCGCGCCAGGTGCGACCACTGTGGCTGGGTTGGTCGGTGATCTCGGAGTGCTGCAGGATCGCGCCAAGGTGCAATGGCCGCTCGTCATCGTCGCCTCCTCGATCGGCGGCTTGACGGCGGAGCTCTTCGCTCGTGCGTACCCCGAGCGTGTGGCAGGACTCGTATTCGTGGATGCGGCGAACAGCTTGCTCGCTCCACGACTGGCCTC
>Ga0114129_10003361_pt1 | contig 22468 bp, 23 predicted proteins | sample RhiMetdeltSRZDD1_FD_80071 | JGI IMG/M metagenome (GOLD analysis project Ga0114129, IMG submission 80071) | Populus rhizosphere microbial communities from Tennessee, USA - Rhizosphere MetaG P. deltoides SRZDD1 (version 2) (version 2) | ecosystem: Host-associated > Plants > Roots > Rhizosphere >... | reverse complement strand
TCGGTGATCCCGCTCAGCCTGACCTCGATCAGGCTCCGGCCCGTGGTGGCGCAGGCGGGCTTCCTGCCGCCGGAAACCCCGACATTCGAGATCCGCGATGCCCCAGGCGCTGCTGCTGTCGCGCGACATCGTCACGATGAACGAGCCTGAGCTGTTCAAGCCTGAAGAGTTCGACATCAACCGTCCGTGGGAGCACCTCAAGCAGAAGATTCTGGATGATGCAGCCAAGGCCAGGGTCGATCGTGCTCAGTTCGGGCTCGATCAGACCCAGGAGAAGCGATAGGGCCGCGCCCGCGCACTAAATCGCGATCTCGCTCAAAGCATTTGTTTGGTCGCATAATCTTATCCGAAAAGTCTGCAACTTTTCGGGATCATGCTCCATTACTCGGCCTTGAGGCCCGCCGCCTGTATCAGTTGGCCCCATTTCTTGAGGTCCGCCTCGATGAGGCGGCGCATCTCAGTCGGACTGTTGGGGGCAGGATCGAGACCCGCGGCGGACAGAACCTTTCGCGCTTCCGGCATCGCCGCGATCTTGGCGATCGCGGCATTGAGCCTGGCGATGCGATCGTCCGGCGTGCCGCGTGGCGCGAACAGCGCAAGCCACGACATGGCGCCGAAGTTGGGAACACCGGCCTCGCGTAGCGTCGGAATATTCGGCATGGACGGCGAGCGCACAGGCTCGGCCACGCCCAAGGCGACAACCTGGCCGCTGCTGATCATCGGCAGGATCGCCGCGGTGTCCGTCAACGCCAGGGGGACCTCGCCGGACGCGACTGCAACCGCCGCCGGTGCGCCTCCGCGATAGGGCACGGCTTGCATCGTCAGCCCCAGCTCGCGCTGGAGCAATTCAGCCGCGAGATGGGCCGACGAGCCGCGAGCTGCGACAGCGTAGCTCAAGGGCTTGGCCTTTGCGGCCGCGACGAGATCCGCAATCGAGGCGATTCCCGCCTTGGCATTGGCGCTCATCATGATTGGGCTGCTCACCACCTTGCTGATCGGAACCAGGTCGATGAGCGGATCGTAATTGAGCCGCAACAGATGCACGTTGATCGTGACCGGGCTGTCCGAGAGGAGGGCGAGGGTGTGGCCGTCCGGATCGCTTCGCATCAGGGTGTCGATGCCGATGGCGGCATTCGCGCCCGGTTTGTTTTCCACGATGACGGGCTATCCGACGCTGTCCTGCAGGTTCTTGGCGATGACGCGCGCGGTCAGATCGATGCTGCCACCGGCCGGATAGGGCACGATAATCCGGATTGTCTTGCTCGGGAACGTCTGCGCGTGCGCCGGTGCGGCGATGGCGACGAGCGCGGTCAAAGCGATCAACCACCACTTCGCGTGAAGGATGCCCATGATGAGAAATTCTCCGTCGGCGTCCAGCGGTCCGCGCCAATGATGGGCCGCGCGCGGTGGAGGTAGCAAGCCCATCACGGTCAAAAGGCAAACGTGGTCTGTCGACTTTGCGAATCCAAAGACTTTCCCGCATGATCGATCGTGCCACGTCATACCGGTGCCGACGCGGCGAGCGCGGTTCTGCTATGTTGGAACGGCCGTGCCTGGGATCGCGGCGTGCGTCTGGAGGGACGAATGTCGTCAAGCTGTAAGATCGCGATTGTCGGCGGCGGGCTCGCCGGGCTCGCGGCCGCGCATGCGCTCAAGACCTTCGGGATGAAGGCGGAGGTTTTCGAGACCGCTCCGGCCTTGGGCGAGATCGGCGCCGCGGTCAACGTAAGCCCGCAAGCCGTCAAAGCGCTGCAGGCGATCGGCGTGGGCGACAAAATCGCCGCTGTCGCGACGTCATCGCCCGGAATCTACACGCGCAACATGCAAACCGGCGAGTTCCTCGAATTAAACGATCGGCACAAGGCTGCGGCGCGGTACGGCGCTCCCTATTACACCTTTCACCGCGCCGACCTGCTGGACGCGCTCGCAAGCGGGCTCGATCATAGCGCGATTCACCTGGGCCACCGCCTGACAGCAATCGAGGAGCGGAGCGACCGTATCGTGCTCGCGTTCGCCAATGGCACCCAGGTCGAGGCCGACACCGTGATCGGCGCCGACGGCGTGCGGTCGGTCATCCGGCGGTCCCTCTACGGCGACGACAACCCAACCTATACCGGCCAGATGGTATGGCGCGCGCTGCTGAACGGCGGCGATGTGCCGGAGGCGGTGCTCGAGCCGACGGGCCATATCCAATGGGTCGGGCCGGGTTGCCATCTCCTCGCCTATTACATCCGCGGCAGGAAGCTCGTGAATATCGTCACCCAAGAGGATACGGACAAATGGGTCGAGGAAGGCTGGTCGACCCGTGGCGATCCCGACGAGATGCGGTTGAGCTTCCCCAACCCCGAGCCGCGCCTCGAAAAGCTGCTCAGCCTTGTGACCGAGTGCTCAAAATGGGGCCTGTTCACGCGGCCGCTCACGCAGAATTGGGGCCGCGGCCGCATCCAGCTCATCGGCGACGCCGCGCATGCCATGCTGCCCAATGCCGGGCAAGGCGCCTGCCAGGCTTTCGAGGACGCCTACATCCTCGCGCGCTGGCTCGAAGCTTGCCGCGATCCGGTCGAGGCCTTTAGCAATTTCCGCCGCATCCGCATCCCGCGCGTGCATGGGGTGCAGCGGCTCTCCTTCTCCAATGCCCGCTTCAAGCACATGCGCGACAGCGCGGTGCAGAAAGAGTCGATCACCGCCGGCAAAAGCAGCGTCCACGGCAACGCCGACTGGGTCTGGGGCTACGATCCCATCGGCGAATGGGACAAAGCGCCGTTTGTTCCCACCTCCTACGCTGCTTGAGGTTGGATCTCTCGAACCACCGGCCAGCGCCGGACACGGCACCGGCTAAGGCTGCCCGATGGGATCGAAGCGGGAGCACGAGATCAACACGACGGCCATCGGCTGATGGCCTGGCGCGAGCCGGCCGGCATCCGGCTGGCTACGAAAAACCCGCACGACTGGACGGACCGCTATCCGTCCGCGCTGGCGGCCGAAAACGGGCTCGCCATATTCGATCCGTGCGGCTCATGCCCAGGTGGCGAAGCTCAGCCCGGTGCCGGTGCCTGCCGGCGTGCGATAGCCCGGCACGTATTCGAACCAGTTGAGGTCGAGGTGCTCGAGCGCACCTGCGAGCGCGATCCAGTTGAGGATCTCCGAGGAGCCGGCCTGCAGCTTGTTGCGCGGCAGGTTCTTCAGGTACTCGGCATTCTTGTCGGCGCAGGCCTTCAGGATTGCCTTGTCGAACTCTTCGTCGACCAGGAAATGCGATAGCCCGCCCGAGGCCGCGATGCCGACGCGCAGATTGTCGGGGAAACTCTCCACCGCCTTGCGCACCGCCTGGCCGAATGCGTAGCAGCGCCGCGGACGCGGCTGGTTGGGCGGGTAGTATGTGTTCAGGAAGACCGGCACGATCGGGATCGGGTTGGTCTCGTCCATCACCCGCCGATGGACGTAGGCCATCGCATGACCCTCGCCTTCGCCCTCCGGCAGGCGCTGCGAACTGGCGAGATCGAAATCATCCATCAGGCTTTCAATGAGATGCAGGGCGAGATTGGCCTGCACCGGATAGTCGCGCGGCTTCTCCTGCTCGAAGAAGGCCTGGCGGGTCTGCAGGTACCAATCGGGGAAGCGCTCACGATAGAACGCGTGCTGCTCATTGCTGTTGCGGATGGTGTCGCCGAAATAGACGGCGAAAGCGGGCCGGCAATCCTCCTTGTAGCTTTCGTTCTGGTCGTCGCCCATCACGACCAGCGCGTCGAGTTTGGCCTTCGTCAGCGTGGCCGTAAGATGCTTCGTCGCCTGGCGCGCCTTGTTCTGCCGTACCGCCATCTGCTCCGGGGTGGTGATTTCGGCGAGCCGCGCGTCCGCCTTCTCCAGCAGTTCCGAATAGCTGGTCGGGTTACCCTCCTTGTCGCGATGCTTCATGAGCCGGTCGGTCTCGACGAAACGCGGCAGCGTCTGGTCGTCGGCGAGCAGCATCGGCGTGTGGGACGTTCCCAACCCGAATACGATCGTGGCCATTGAATTCTCCTCTCCTCCGTGTCCAGCCGTACGCCGCGCCGCTCGTGCATGAGGACCCGTAATGGCGCCTTTGCACGAGCCGGATCGCGATCCGCAGCGTCGGCGCGGCGACCGGGCGCGCGTCAATCGATCTTCACGTTGGCCTTCTGCGCGACCGATCTCCATTTCGCGAGCTCGGCCGCGATGAAGGCGGCGAAATCTTCCGGTGATCCTGGGCTGGCGACGGCGCCGAGCTTGGCCAGCGTCTCCTTGGTCGCCGCCGTCAGCAGGCCCTCGTTGATCGCCGCGTTGAGCTTGCCGATGATCGGCGCCGGCGTTCCGGCGGGCGCAGCGATGCCGTTGAAAGTCGTGACCTCGTAGTTCGGTACGCCCGCCTCCATCATGGTCGGCAGATCAGGCGCGAGCGGGGTCCGCGCCGGGCTCGTCACGGCGAGCGCGCGGACCTTACCGTCCCTGATGAGCGGCAGGAGGATGCTGATCGCCTCGAACGTCATTTGAACGTTTTGGCCCAGCACTGCCGTGACGGCCTCGCCGCCGCTGCGATAAGGCACGCCGACGATGTTCGCGCCGGTGCGCGCAATGAAGAGCTCCGCGGTCAGGTGCGGCAGCCCGCCGACGCCGGTATGCGCGTAATTCAACTTGCCCGGGTTGGCCTTGATGTAATCGAGCAGCTCCTTGACGCTGGTAACGCGCAGCGAGGGATCGACCACCAGGATCTGGAAGCTCTCCGAGAACTTTGCGACCGGCGCGAAGTCCTTCAGCGGATCGTAGCCGGCCGAGGTCGAAACCGCCGGATTGACGGCGAACACGCTGGTGTTGCCAACCAGCAGCGTATACCCGTCAGGGGGCGACGATGCGACCGAGCGGGCGCCCAGCGCGCCGCCGGCCCCCGGCCGGTTCTCCACCACGCCAGGCTGGCCGAGCTTCGGAATGAATCCCGCGGTGATCCGCGCCGGGATGTCGGTTGGGCCGCCCGGTGCGCTCGGAACGATCAGCTTGATCGGGTGATCGGGATAGGTTTGGGCGGGCAGCGGTGACGCAAGGAGGATGGCACCTACAAGAAACACAGCGCCAAGCGAGGCGCGACGCATCGAACCCATCATCCTCCACCCTCCAAGTCATTGTTCTTGATCGCGGCCCAACGCACCACAGATGACCAACTGTTTCAATAGCCGGTCCGGATCAGCGGTTCGCTCAACGAGCTCCAGCGACGCGTCACCGCGACAATGCAAACACCGCAGTTAATTGGTGATACACGAATAGGGCGAGCCGCCGCGACGCCTCGACGTCGTATAGGGACTCGAAGAGAGACGGCTCGCGCCGCGCGCAGCCGGCGAGTCGTGTCCTATGGCTCAGTAACGGTAGTACCTGCGCCCATAGTAACGGCGCGGCGCGTAGGCATATCCATAGTAAGCGGGCCGATAGGCGTAGCTGTACGCCGGATAACCGTAGCCGTAGCTGTAGGCCGGGTAGCCGTAACCGTAGCCGTACGCGGGGTAGCCGTAGCCATAGCCGCCATAGCCATAGCTGTAGGCCGGATAGCCATAGCCGTATCCGTAGGACGATGACGCGATCGCGCCACCGATCACGGCCGCCGCAATGCCAGCGCCAACCCAGCAACCGATACACCTGGCCTCGGCAGGTTTCGGTGCAGCAATGCCGGCTGCGGCAATACTGGCAGTCGCGACCAGGGCCGTAATCGTCCTACGCATGACATCCTCCAAGATATTGCGCGACCGCTCGCCTGAAACACCGCGCGTCGGTCGACCGAACCGCGGCCTTTTTCAGTGGGCGGACTCGTCTCCATGGGTCCAACCCAAAGCATAGCCTATTTGTTCCAGACTGGGCACCCCGTGGCCTGGGGGACCTCGGAGGTGCGAACGTTCATATCCCCCAATCACACCCTGCTCGCAGGATCGGGCGCTGGCATCGGTGTGATGATCCGATCGTATTCAGGAGGAGGCCTCGCCGCCCTTGCCGCACCTTCAGGCGGGGAGCGGCGCCGTGCTAACGTTGCGCCATGTCACGGCAGGAGGGCGCGATGCAGATCCGGTTCAAAGCCATTCTGATCGGCGCGCTGGTGATGCTGCCACCGGCGGCGCAGGCGCAGACGTTTCCGGGCGCCGACTGGCAGCGCAAGACGCCGGCGGAGGCGGGCATCAACCCGCAATTGCTGAAAGACGCGATCGACTTCGCCATCGCGAGCGAGATCAAGAACCCGCGCGACCTCAAGCTCAATCACTACCGGACCTTCGGCCGTGAACCGTTCGGCGACGCCATCGGTCCGATCAAGGATCGCGGCGAAGAGACCGGCGTCATCATTCACAAGGGTGTTCTGGTCGCCGAATGGGGTGAGCCGCAGCGCGTGGACATGACCCACAGCGTCACCAAAAGCCTGCTGTCGAGCGTGGTCGGCGTCGCCTACGACGGCGGCATGATCCGCCGCGTCGATGATCTTGCGCGCGATTACATGGCGCCGATCCAGCTCTACAACCCGGTGCCGGCGGGCAACCGCGCCGAGCGCATGGCCGCTCCCGACCTGATCGACCTGTTCGCCACGCCGCACAACCGCACCATCACCTGGAACCATCTGCTGCGGCAGACCAGCGACTGGGAAGGCACGCTCTGGGGCAAGCCCGACTGGGCGGACCGGCCGAGCGACAAGCCGGACGAATGGCTCACGCGGCCGCGCAACAAGGCCGGCACGGTCTACAAATACAACGACACGCGCGTGAACGTGCTGGCGCTCGCCACGCTGAACGTCTGGCGGCGGCCGCTGCCACAGGTGCTCAAAGAGAAGATCATGGACCCGATCGGCGCCTCCAACACCTGGCGCTGGTTCGGCTACGACAACGCCTGGGTCGTGATCGATGGCCAGCCGGTGCAGTCGGTGACCGGCGGCGGCCATTGGGGCGGGGGCATGTTCATCAACGCCTATGACATGGCGCGCTTCGGCTATCTCACCTTGCGCCGGGGCAAGTGGGGTGACCGGCAATTGCTGTCGGAGACGTGGGTGAATATGGCGCTCACGCCGACCGGGCTGCAATCGCCCTACGGCTTCATCAACTATTTCCTCAACACCGACCGCAAACAGTGGCCGAGCGCGCCGGCCACCGCCTTCATGCACAATGGCAACGGCCTCAACATGATCTATGTCGACCCCGAGAACGACCTGGTCGCGGTGGTGCGCTGGATCGACAACAACGCCGTCGACGGCTTTCTCAAGCGGCTGATCGCGGCGGTGGCGGCGAAGAGCTAATGTCCCGATTCCGAAGGTCGCACACCGTCGCGGCCGCCGCTGTCGCGAGCTTCGGAATGAGAGGGGCACCCCTGATCTCGCATCCGGCTCCGGTGCAGCGCTTGCCGTAGGAAACTGGATGCGCGGATCAAGCCCGCGTATGGCAATCTCACAGGGCAGGCCGACCCTGCGCGATTTCCGAGGCTTCGAGCCGCGGCCGATCCGGGATGCCGGTCAATACGCGTCGTATTGCTGATGCGCCAGGTCCTTTGCGTTCCTCATCAACTCGAGCGGGTTGATCGGCCCACTCGATGCCGCGGACGCCTCGGCGCGATTGACGGAGGTGGTCGTCGCACTGGACCAGGCACCGATTGCGAGGAGCGCCAGCAAGGCGCCAAACCCGAACGCCATGACCGTTCGCATGTGATGGCTCCTTCATGGTTGAACCCGCGCGGCTTTGTTTGGACACGGGCTTCATTGCACGCGGGATACGTGCCGCGGATTCGTCACTCCATCATCGCGCCGCGACGTCGCTCACGGCCGGGATAATGCCGTCCTTCGCCTGCATCGCGCTTGTGACGCGTTCGATCGCCGCCTTGCGCCGCATCCGACGCGCGGGATCGTCCCACCCGCCCGCCGTGCTTTGTCGGGCGATCAACCGATTGATGGTGTCCCTCGCTTCCGGGGAGAGTGTTTGCGCACGCTCGATCTTGGGCACGAGACGCTCGAGCTGGGCGACGTCCTCGACGCGGCCGGCGGGGCTCATGAAAGCCGCACCAAATCCCGCGACCAGCACAGCGATCCAGCACCAGCGCGTCAGCATCGGACGGTCATCGGCGGGAATGCGCGCGCCGGCGGACATCGGGCTCCGCGATGCGCTCCGGGCGGTCAACACCTGCTGCGCGGCGGCTCTCACCTGAGACTCCTCGATCGCTCGAAGATGACCTGTCGCGTCTTGTCGGACCGTCGTGGGAGCGTTCTGACCGCGGGCGACGCAGAGACGCAACGGCAACGATGCTGGACGGTAATGAGAGAGCTGCTTAAGGTCTTTGGTTCAGGAACTGAAATGTTCTGAATTCGCGGCCATGACTGGTTGCGGGCGATGAGCGGCGAAGAGGTAACATTCGGCCGATTTCGGTTCGACCTCGCACGGCGGGAACTGTCGCGCGACGGAATTCCGGTGCGCGGCAGCCGGGCTCTCGACGTCCTCGCCGTGCTGGCCGGCGCCGGGATGAGCTGCTGGCGCGGGTCTGGCCGGGGCAGGTCGCCGCGGAGAACAACCTCCAGGTCCAGGCTTCGGCGCTCATGAAGGCACTGGACGAGGGGAAGAGCGGACAGATTACCGTACCGGGCCGCGGCTACCGCCTCATCGGATCGCTGGCGGCCACACTGTCCGAGCTTCCGGACAAGACGAAACGCGCGTTCTCCGAGGCGCCCGTTGTCGTCAACGCCGGGATTGTGAGTGCAAGTCAACGAGCTGTCCCGCAGGTCAGCTTCGCCCACCGACAGATTCCCGGCAATTCCTCGCTCGATCCCATATTCGACCTGGCGGTCAGCCGAAATCGAAATCGCTGGCGTGCAAGCTGTGCAGATTCACGCCCAGCAGAGTGATCGAGTTGTTGGCGTCCACGGTGATCACGGTGTCGTGACCAACTTGCTGGCTCGCGGCCAGGACCTGATGAAAATTGTGGAACACGCCGCCGTCGAACTCGATGCGATCCGCGTGGCTGTAATCGGTAACCACGTCATGCCCGAAGCCGGGTCCGAACACGAAGGTGTCGTCTCCGTGTCCGCCGGTCAGCCGGTCGTTGCCGTCGCCGCCGATCAAGCGGTCGCTGCCGTTGTTGCCGAACAGGAAGTCGTCGCCGCCGCGGCCGTCGAGGGTCTGCGCGCCCTTGCCGCCGGCGATGATGCCGCTGCCGTCGCCGCCAACCAGACCGTTGGCGAGCACCATCGATTGGCCGGTGTCGCGCGCCACGATGGTCTCGATCGGAAATCCGTCGAAGTGGTCGACGATGCGGAAGGTGCCGGTGGTCAGGATGATGACGAGATCGTCGCCGTCCCGTCCGGTTTGGAGCCCGCCGAAACTGGGAAGAATCTGGCTGAAACTGTCGATGATCACGCGGTCGCCGGTGCCGCTCTCGTCGGAGAACCGATCTATGTCCAGGCCGTTGCCGGTGAAATCATAGGTGTCGTCGCCGGGGCCGCCGATGATCGTATCGTCGCCGCCACGGCCCGCCAGGGTATCGTTGCCATCAGCGCCTTGCAGAACATTGTCCTGCTCGTTGCCGATGATGATCTCGGAATGGCTGGAGCCGCTTACCCTCTCGATGCCGCGCAGGACGTCGGCCTCGACGACCTGCGGCACCCCGTTGACGATCTCGAACCGCGTGTAGCTGCCGTCGGCACCGCCGGCGCCGAGCTGGACCAGATTGATCTCGCCGGGAAGCAACGGCAGGCTGTCATGGCTGCCATAGAACACGATGTCGTCGCTCCCCGTATTGCCGATGATGACGTCGTTGCCGAGCCCGCCGTCGATCAAGTCATCGCCGCCGCGGCCGTCGAGCACGTTGTCGCGCTCGTTGCCGAAGATTTGCTCCCCTTGGTTGGAGCCGGTCACGTTCTCGATGCCGCGCAGGATGTCTCGCTCGAACGCGCCGTGATCTAGTCTCACGTAGCTTCCATCGGCGCCGGCCAGGCCGAGCCGAATGTCGGGGCTGAGACCCCCCACTCCGTCGTGGCTGAGGTAGCTCGCCGTGTCGATCCCGCCATCCCCGCCGATAAGCGTGTCGTCGCCGAGACCGCCGTCGAGGACATCGTTGCCTGCGCGCCCATCGAGGACGTTGATGCCATCGTTGCCGTTGATGACCTCGTCGTTGTCGGACCCGGTCACGTTCTCGATGCCGCGCAGCACGTCGGTCTCGACGGCTTGCCGGATCGGACCCAGGGCCTGGAAGCGGATATAGCTGCCGTCGGAGGTGCCATTGCCGAGCGAGATGACATCCGGACTGCCATCGGCGGCCAGGCCGTCGTGGCTGAGGAAGCTCGCGGTGTCGGTCCCGCCATTGCCGATGATGACATCGTTACCGAAGCCGCCGTCGATGATGTCGCTGCCGCCGCGCCCGTCGAGCACGTTGTCACGCTCGTTGCCGGTGATGGTTTCGCTGTGGTTCGACCCGGTCACGTTCTCGATGCCGATCAGGATGTCGGACTCGACCACATCGATCACTCCCGGAAAGCGCGCAGAGGGTTGCGACAGCGTGAAGCTGCCGGGACGGCCGATGAGCCCGAGCGCAATCACGTATTGCTCGCCATGCTGAACCGCCACCGCGTCGTGGCTGGTGTAGTTGGCGGTATCGATTACGCTTCCGCCGATCAGCGTGTCGTCGCCGAGTCCGCCGTCGAGATCGTTGCTGCCCCCGCGTCTATCGAGCCGATTGTCGAGCTCGTTGCCGACGATGATGTCGTTGCCCACCGTGCCGATCACGTTCTCGATGCTGATGAGGGTGTCGGTCGAGACGCGCGGGAACGTGCCGTCGCGCTGCAGCTTGAACTCTGCCCCGGTACCGTTGGCGCCGGCGAGCCCCAGATGCACCTCCACACGATCGGCGGTGTCGCCGAGATCGAAGAAGTGGTCGCGCGAATAGTCGACGGTGTCGCTGCCGTCCCTCCCGTTGAGCACGTCGGAGCCAAGCCCTCCCGCCAGCAGGTTGTCGAGGGAGTTGCCGGTGAGCCGGTCGCCGAGCGCCGAGCCGACGAGGCCCTCGATGGAGGAGAGGCTGTCGCCGCCGGCATCGCCGCCGTTCGCCAGCGCGGTCTGGGTGTCGCCGTTGACGCCGGCGAGCCGCACCGTCACCGCCGCCGGCGAGGACTCGTAGCTGGCGAGATCGAAGCCGCTCTGCCCGTTGAGGGTGTCGGCCCCGCCCCGCCCCTCCAACAGGTCATTGCCCCCTCCCCCGTTGAAGGTGTTCTGACCGGGATTGTTGAAGATGAACGAGATCCCGGCGGGATTCTGCAGCGGGTCGACGCCGCGAATGACATCGTCGAAGCCCGAGCCGTCGATTCCCGCCATCGCCTCGCTGAGGTTTCCTTGCGCGTCGAAAAAGGTCAGCGTATCGCCCTCGGCGAATCCGCCATGCTGGGTCGAGCGCTCCAGGTCGATGAAGACCGGCGCGGTGGAGGCGCTGTAGTCGACGGCGTTGCCGGCGAAGACCTGGAAGAAATAGAGCGCCTCGCCGTTGGCGACGGCGAAGTCCTCCATGGCGCCGATCGGATCGCCGTCGCGCGGCAGGTCGTGCCCGTTGAAGCCGAAATCGAAATGCGTCTCGAAGCCAAAAATCCCGAAAGTCGTAAAGTAGCTGAGCGCCACCGAGTGGCTCGGATTGGCGAACAGCTCGGTCGACGCATGCGCGGTGAACGTGGAGCCCATGGCGCTCTCTCCTGAATTGATATTTATGTTCCGTGGGAAACGGCGCCGTCGCGGCCTCCCTGCCGCGCGGTGACCGCTGCGCTGATCAGTCGCTCATGGCGCGGCCGACGGTGCCGCCGGTCGCGTTGTCCTGCCTCGCTTGCATCGCGTGGATCATTCGTTCGATCGCCGCCTTGCGCCGCATCCGATGCGATGGATCGCCGGCGGCGCCAGCAACGCTTTGTCACTCGATCAACCGGCTGATGGTTTGCGTCGCCTCGGGCGAAAGAGTTTGCGCACGCTCGATCTTGGGGGCGAGACGCTCCAGAATGACGAGCGCTGCCGCACAGCACCAGCGGGCAGCGTCGGACGGACGTCAACGCGCGACGTCGGGGCAATGAAACTCGGTGGTGGGCTCCGAGCGGCGGGGCCGTAGTCCGCGATGACTCTCACGTTCGCTCTCCCCCCTCTCTCGACGAGGACCACTCACGCTTCGTCAGGAACCTCGCCGGCGAGCCTCGTGGCCGGCGAACGGTGCTGGACCATAGTGGGGCACCCCCTTAAGGTCTTTGTTTCAGGAACTTAAGAATCCTGAAACCGCAGTCGCGACGGGTTGCGCTGGATGAGCGGCGAAGAGGTGAGATTCGGCCGGTTTCGGTTCGACCTCGCGCGGCGGGAACTGTCGCGCGACGGAATTCCGCTGCGGCTCGGCAGCCGGGCTCTCGATGTCCTCGCCGTGCTGGCCGGCGCCAGGGGAGATGTCGTCACCAAGGATGAGCTGCTGGCGCGGGTGTGGCCAGGGCAGGTCGTCGAGGAGAACAACCTCCAGGTCCAGGCTTCGGCGCTCAGGAAGGCGCTGGACGAGGGGAAGAGCGGACAGAGCTACTTGGTTACCGTGCCGGGCCGCGGCTACCGACTCATCGGGATTGCCGGCGGCTCGCACGGTCCGGCGCTTCCGGACAAGCCCTCGATTGCCGTGCTGCCCTTCCAGAATATGAGCGATGACCCGCAGCAGGAATACTTCGCGGACGGCATGGCCGAGGACATCATCACGGCGCTCTGCCACATGCGCTGGCTGTTCGTGATCGCGCGCGATTCGAGCTTCGTCTACAAGGGGCGGACGGCAGACGTGAAGCAGGTGGGTCGCGAGTTGGGCGTGCGCTACGTCGTCGAGGGCGGCGTGCGCAAGGCCGCGCATCGCGTGCGGATCACGGCGCAACTGATTGATGTTTCGACCGGCGCGCATCTGTGGGCGGATCACTTCGACGGCGATCTCGCGGACATCTTCGATCTGCAGGATCAAGTCACGGCCAGCGTGGTCGGCGCCATCGCACCGAAGCTGGAGCAGGCGGAGATCGAGCGCGCCAAGCGCAAGCCGACCGGGAGTCTCGACGCCTACGATTACTTCCTGCGCGGGATGGCAAGCACGCACCGCATGACGCGGGAGGCGACCAGCGAGGCGCTGGACCTGTTCGCGCGAGCAACCGAGCTCGATCCCGATTTCGCCTCGCCCTACGGCGTCGCGGCGTTCTGCTATGTCGTGCGCAAGATCAACGGCTGGACGACCGATCGCAGGCACGAGGTGGCCGAAGCCGCGCGGCTGGCTTGGCGGGCGGCGGAGCTCGGCAAGGACGATGCGGTCGCGCTCGCTTTCGGTGGGCTCGCCCTCGGTTACGTCGCCGGCGATCTCGAAGGAGCCATCGCGCTCATCGACCGGGCGCTCGTTCTCAATCCAAATCTGGCGGTGGGGTGGTACGCCAGCGGTACGGTGCGGGCGTTTCGAGGCGGCGAGCCGGACGTGGCGATCGCGCACCTCCATCGCGCGATGCGCCTGAGCCCGTTCGATCCTTTCATGTTCACCATGCAGGGCGTGACCGCATTCGCCCACTTCTTCGCCGGCCGCTACGACGAGGCCACGGCATGGGCCGAAAAGGCGTTCTGGGAACGGCCGAACATCCTCGCGACCCTGCGCATCGCGGCGGCCAGCAATGCACTCGCCGGCCGGATGGAGGAGGCGCGCAAGGCCATGGCGCGTGCGCTCGAGCTCGACCCGGAGATGCGCGTGTCCAATCTCGAGGGCCGCATCGGTCGGTTTCGCCGGCCGGAGGATTTCGCCAAGTATGCCGACGCCCTGCGCAAGGCCGGCCTGCCGGAGTGATCGCTGATCATCACGCCCGGACATTGCCCGAGCTCGCCCCGGCCACGCGGCAATTGGGTACCGCGATGACAGTGCGGACTCGCACGCAAGCAAAGCACGAGGGGGTAGATTTACCGGGACGGTTCAATCGAATTGACACCGACGGCCAAGGAAACGACCCCGGGCCATTGCGGTTGTTCGGGTTTGAGGATTGCGACCTTTATCCTCGAAGCCGCTTCGATCGCGGCCCGCAGCGCGATGGTGGCGGTACCGGATCCTTGTCCGATTGTGACGCCGGCTTCCAAGCCGCTGCCGATGCCGAGGGTGGCGCCCTCCCATCCCGCGCGCTTGAACGCTTCGTGAAAGCTTTGGGCCAACTCCTTGCCCAACGCATTGTCGTACATGATCTGAACGCGAATTTTTGGAATATCCGTCAGTTTGGCGCTCAGAGCGGCAATCTCGGCGTCATTCAAGGGTGTCCACCTTGAACCGATCGTCGAGGCCACCATTCGCTTGAGGGTATCGATATCTGCGTTCCCGGTTTCCCGGGTTGCTCCCGCTGGTTTGTCCGAATGGTTCGAGCGCCGGTCTATTTGTCCGCGCTTGCTCAGGACGCCGCGATAGGACCAACCGACAGCAAGTGAGATTGCGGTCGCGGCGCCGAGTATCGCGATCGCGAATGGAAGAGGCGCAGTGGTCACCACAGCCCACTGCTCCCAGAGTTTGACCATCCAATCCGGCATGAGGGGAAATCCAGACCGCCTGCATGACAACGGTCGACCCTGACGGCAGGCGTTTGCTCGCGAGTTGCTGAGCCCTGAATCGATCGCAAGCTCACTCCATTGACGGGCCCATCGATGCCGCGGCGCGCGCGCATGCGGCATTCGTTCGGGTCGCCCGGCATGTCCTACCGTGCGACTCGGCGCGCGCGCCTGTCGAGTAAATTTAGCATGACGGTCGGGATGACGGGGCGATAGAAAAGCCCGATGAAGCGGGGCAGGGGGATGATGGCGTGGGCGGTGTTGCCGACCGACAGCCTGCTGTTGAAACTGTCCGGGCTTGGTGTCACTTTTCTGAGCTGAGAATAACCAACAACCTTCCGGTTTCCGCGCAGCTCGTGTCCACCCGTGCACGTTATCCAAGCACTCGGGATGCGGGCGACGCCCTGTAAGGCGCTTATTCGTGAATACGATCGACTGGCTTCCGGCCGCTGTTCGAGCTGTGGCGACCGAGCGAAGGCTCAAAGCCGGCCAGACCCTGTTCCGACAAGGTAATAGGACCTCCGGCCTGTATGAGATCGTGGAAGGCCAGGTGCGCCTGGTGCGCGTCAATCGCGCCGGCAAGGAGGCCGTGCTTCACGTCGCGATGGCGGGCGAGACGATGGCCGAAGCGTCCTTGTTTTCGGCGTCCTACCACTGCGACGCGCTCGCGAGCACCGATGCGGTCGTTCGCCTGTATCCGAAGGCCGCGATCCTCGCCGAATTCGATCGCAATCCCAAGGCAGCAAAGAAATTCGCGGAAGTGCTCGCGCGCCAAGTCATGACGCTACGCACGCGCCTCGAACAACGCAACATTCGCGCCGCCCGCGATCGCGTTCGCCATTACCTCGCGGTCAACGCCGACGCGGATGGGCGTACGGTCACGCTTTCAGGAACGCTCAAGGACCTGGCGGGCGAATTGGGGCTCACGCACGAAGCGTTGTACCGCACGCTCGCGGACATGGCGGCGGATGGCGAGATCACCCGGAGCCCGGGGGCGATCCGCCTGCTGAAATCCACCTTATGATCGCAATCATATCGGCGAACGCGGGAATGGCATAAGAAGGCATCGGGGGCGCGCATGCAAAGAGGTCGATTATGTCCTCATGGTCATGGAAGGCCGGCGTTGCCGGCGCAGCGCTCGTGGCGGCGACGGCTTATGCGGCCGCGCAGATGCCCTCCGGACCCTCCGGAACGCCCGCTGAAACGGGTCCCAGCCCTCAGAGCCAACAGCCGGCGCCGCCGCAGGATGGAATGCACGGCGCGATGCACGGCCGCATGATGCAAATGATGCAGGGTGGCCAGCAGGGCATGCCTGGCGGCATGCGGCACGGAATGATGGGGCCGCAAAGCGGGACGGCGGGTCAGCCTACCATGCCTGGGCAGGACGCATTCGGCACAATCCAGGAGGTGGTGCAGATCCTGGAGGCCGATCCGACCACCGACTGGTCGAAGGTGAACATTGGCGTTCTGCGCGAGCACCTGATCGACATGCACGAAGTCACGCTTCGCGCGGTCGCGACCGAGCGCGCGCTTGAGAACGGCGTCGAGATCGCGGTGACCGGCGAGGGCCGTACGCTTGAGGCGATCAAACGAATGGTCCCGGCGCATGTCGGCGAGCTCGTGAAGATCGGCTGGAACGCCAAGACGGAAGAATTGCCGAGTGGAGTGAAGCTCAGCGTGACGAGCAATGACTCCAAGCAGGTGGCCAGGCTCAAGGCGCTGGGCTTCATGGGACTAATGGTGCAGGGTGGGCACCATCAGGCCCACCACCTGATGATGGCGAAGGGCGAGCTCCACGTGCACTGAAGCGTCCGACGCGAAAGGCCGGGCGGGCTCCAGGAATCGTTGTGATCCTGCCGCCACGTCGGAAGACTGCAAGAACGGTCCAATCGAAGCAAAACCGATAAAGCTAGCCTTCAGGCGGGATGATTAGTGGACGGAGGTGGCAGCAGCGCGAGGAGCGCGATGATGAAAACTCTTTTTGCGGCGGTGTGGGCGCTGGCCTGTATCGTCGGATCGACCGATGGCTTTGCCCGTGCGGGATTTGCGCATGGTGCCGGCTTTGCCTACGGCTCCGGTCGCGGCTTCAGATCCGTTCCCGCCGTTGTGCGTCCGGTCGCGCAGATTGATCGTGCTCCGGGGAGTTATGGGTTCAATCGCGGCTATTACGGTGGACCTGACCACGCCTGGCACGGTGGCCCCAGCTTTTTTCGCGGCGGCGGCGTGGACTGATGGCCGGAGAAGTTAGGCGTCCTCTTCAGCGGATGCTGACGCGCAGAGCTCGCGCACGCGTGGCGTCGCGTGGCAATGATCGAGGCGCGCGCGGGATGACCGCCGGCTGATGGCGCAGACGCCGCCATGTCCGACCCCCCGTTCATCGACTGTGACCTACCTCACACCGGACTAGCGGTATTTCTGCGAGCTTGAGGGAACTCACCAGGCGCTTGCTTTGGGGGGATCCATGAAAGCCATTGTCATACCGTTGGCCAGCCATCGCCGCGCGGCTCGCGCGAACGTCGGCCGCAGCATTGGTTTGCTCAGCGTCGCCATCCAGCCGCGCGCCCGGCGCGCAGCCGCGTCCGCGCAGCAGCGGGGTGCGAGCCATGACTAACCGGCTGATCTCCGGGCTGTTCTCGGGGCTGTCGTTGCGGGCTTTGGCCCGCGCCATGGGGCGCGTGCCGACGACCGAACTTACGGCGGAGGAATCGGCATCGACGCTGTTCCGTTTCTTTCGCTCCAAGCACGTCAGGGATCTCAAGCTGATCTTCATGGCGGCGCTGTTCGTGCTCGCGCTGCATCTTCTCATCGTGTTCTGCCTCGGCCTCGGAAACGCGGTGCATACCTTCATGTCGAAGCCGGAGGGGTCCCAGGTCGGCGTGGTGGGCCAGTTCCTGTTCTGGGTGAACCCGGCCGATCCGCCCGGGTTTTTCGAAAGGCTGTTCACCGCCGCCGGGACATTCCTCTCGTTCTTCATCACCTATGTGGGGCCGGGCGTCCCGATCTACGGCGTCATCGTCGGATGGGCCTACCAGAGCGCGTCGTCGCGGCTGGGCATCGTCGACCTGTTCGCCTGCGAGATCACCACGCTGTGCCGCGTCGGGACGATCTTCGATGTCGGCAAGCGCTATGTCGACAGCTACGAGGCCGGCCCCAGCCCGGTGCGCGCGTCGGTCGCCACCGACAAGTTCGTCTCGCAGGAGGAGTATTTCCCCGTCTTCGACAACAATTGCCGCGACCTGCAGCTGCTCGAGGCCTCGGTCGTCAACAACATTACCGAGTTCTACACCTACATGAAGGCGATGCGGGACTCGCTGCGCAAGCTGTCCGAAATGCCGACGCAACCGGCGGCCGGCCCGCGGCCGGCGGTGGCGGCCGACGAGCCCGATGCCTGGCATGCCGCCATGGTCAACGTCGTCTACCTGCTCTACCTGGGCTACGAGAGCGCGCGCAAAGCGGTCAAGGACCTGATCGAGTTTCAGCCGGCCCGGGCAGAGCGCTCGATCGTCATCCTGCTCACCGAGCTCAAGTGCTATGCGTTCCTGCGCAAGCATTTCAAGCCCGGCGACCTCAGGCGCAAGCGCCTCGAGCTGCGCGCGGCCGGCTACCGGCAGGACGTCCGCGACCTCTATCACGAGGTGAAGGCGTCGGCCGGACATTCCGACGAGCTGTGGGTGCAGGCGCGGGAAACGCTGCCGGTGCTGGTTGTCCGGTACAACGAGGCGATGGACCACGACCTGGAGGCCAAGCTGTCCGGCTAGAGCAAGTTCTGCGGCGGATGCGGCCAATCCCCGGAGCCAACACCGTGCCGGATTTGCGCTACAATGCGCCGAGCACAATGCGGGGAGATACCGACGTGAAAAGAAGGCTTACGATCGGCTTGGCACGCGAGTGGCTGATCGCTCTCGTCGTCGCATGCATCGTCATTCTCATCCTTATCGGGATTGCCACCTGGTGGGTCGCATGACATCCACGAGCCGACTGGGAGGCTTCTGACGTGCTCAAGGACTGGCAGCGCACATCGTTCGGCGTGTTGGGCTGCTTCGGGGTCTGTGTCGGTCTCCTAAGCTTGGCGATCTGGATCATCTGGCAAGTCATGGAGTCCATGGGCCCCGGCTGAGCCGTCGGCGTCGCATTGACATCAGCTTCGCGCCGAGATCCTGAGCCAGTCGTCGAACGATGGAAGTCCTACCGGCGCAACCGCACCCAGACCGGCGCATGATCGCTTGCGTCCTTCTTGCCGCGCATGTCGCGATCGACCCCGGCATCCTGCAGTCGCTCGGCGAGCAACGGGCTCAGCAAGACATGGTCGAGGCGCAGGCCGGCGTTGCGCTGCCACCGGTTCCGCATGTAGTGCCAGAAGGTGTAGATGCGCTCGTCGGGATGGAGCGCGCGCAGCGCGTCGGTCCAGCCTTGCTTGACCAGGCGGGCATAGGCGGCGCGGCTCTCGGGCTGCACCAGCGCGTCGTCATCCCATGACGTGGTCGGGTAGATGTCGAGCTCGGTCGGCGCGACGTTGTAGTCGCCGGCCAGCACGACCGGCATGTTCGCGCGCAGGAGCTTGCGCGCGTGTCCGTGCAGACGCTTGAACCAGGCAAGCTTGTAGTCGAACTTCGGGCCGGGCTGCGGGTTGCCGTTCGGCAGGTAGATGCAGCCGACGAGGACGCCATCGATCGCCGCTTCGATGTAGCGGCTCTGCATATCATCGGCGTCGCCCGGCAGCGCGGTGCGGGTCAGGATCGGCTCGCTGCCGCGCGCGAGGATGGCGACTCCGTTCCAGGTCTTCTGCCCACGCCATACCGCGTGATAGCCCGCCTTGCGGATGGCATCGGCGGGAAATTCCGCGTCGGTGGCCTTGAGCTCCTGCAGGCAGGCGATGTCGGGCCGCGCCGCCTTGAGCCATTGCAGCAGGTTCGGCAGCCGCCGCTTGACGTTGTTGATGTTGAAGGTCGCAATCTTCATGCTGCGCCGGTCTTTCGACCTTCCATATCCCCCTCACCCCGACCCTCTCCAAAAATGGGGAGAGAGCGCTCACCGCGCTTGCGGCATCGTCGGTGATCACTTGCGATCCGGTCGCTCGTCTTCATGAAACTGCTCTAGCGTGCCGCCGTCCACCGTCGCTGGCGAACAATGCTGTCGGCGATCGCAACGGCGTCGCGGGAGATCGCGCGCAGCAGACCGGTGACGGGATTTCTGAAGCCCACGAAATGGATCGTTGCATCCGGGTTCGCCCGGTCCGGCAGAGCATCACCGGGAGTCTCGATGGCGTCGGCGTCAAGAAAGCTGCGATAGCCGGGGCGATAGCCGGTGGCAAAGATGATCGCGTCGAATGTGCCGCTGCCGCCCCCGACGAAGACGGCGCCGTCCGCGGTGACCTCCGACAGCCCCGGTACGACCTTGATGGCTCCCTCGGAAATCTTCCCAACCGTGCCGACGTCGAGGACCGGAATCCTGGCCGCGTCGGCGACCTGTTGCAGAATTCCCTGTTGCGGCCGCTTGAGGCCGTGCGTCGACAGGTCGCCGAGCGCGAGATCGAGAATGAACGGAAACAGCGCGTCGATGGTCTTCGCCGGAAGCACGCTGGTCGTGAGCATGGCCACGATCTGGATCGGAATGCCGAACAGGTCGCGCGGGACGATGTGAACGCCGTCGCGCAACGAGATGCTTGGGCGCGCGCCGGCCTCGGCGAGATCGAGCGCAATCTCGGCGCCGGTGTTGCCCATGCCGACCACCAGCACCGATTGGCCGGCAAATGGCCTGGCGTCGGCGTAGTCGGCGCTGTGCAGGACTTTGCCCTTGAAGGTTTCCATCCCGGGAATGGATGGAGTCACAGGCTCGGCATTGAATCCGGATGCGATCACGACATGGGGGGCGCTGATCGACGATGACGTGCTCTCGACGTGCCACTCGTTTCCATGCCGGCACACGGAGCCGGCGGCCTCGCGGAATCGCGGTTTCAGATCGAAGCGCGCGGCATAGCTGTCCAGATATTCGATCACCAAATGCCTCGGCACGTAGCGCGGATAGCTTGCGGGGAAGGGGAGGTAGGGCAGGGCCGACAGCTGCTTGATCGTATGAAGGTGCAGTCGCTGGTAATGCCGGCGCCAGGACGAGGCGACCTGGCGATTCCTTTCCAGGATGATGAAGTCGAGGCCCGCCCGGCGCAGACACGCGCCGACCGCGAGCCCGGCGGGACCAGCGCCGATGACGGCGACGTCCGTGTGTTCTGCCATCTGTTGCTCCGGCTGCGCCGGCGGGATCAAAGCCGTCCGTGCCGCTGCGACGGCCGCCGCTCTCTATGTCGGTGCGGCGGCCCCGGCGGGCAAGGCGGACCAGCCGACCGGGGTGCCGCTATGGCGCTCACGGCAGTGGACGGATCGCAACGCGGGCACAAGCGACACGGGCGGCGCGGCGCTTCAACCGCGCAGGCACTGCTGGATGAGGGTGCGGCGCGCGGCGAACGACGCCCGCAGCGCATCCGCCTTGACGCGACAGGTGGGCATCCGGGCCTCGACGAGATAGAGCACGGTTGCGCGCGCGGGATAGGGGGGTCCTTCCACCGGGCAGGGATAGACGGTGTAGGGGATATCGGCTGCCTGGTTGATCATCTCCTCTTCGTCGAGCTCATCGCTGAGCCGGTTGCCCGCTGCCTGCAGCTCCAATGCCAGGCCGGGCAGCCGATAGAGCACCGCCCGGCTGGCGAGCCGCGATAGCTCCTTCACCACCGCCTCGCCCTCGCGCATGGTGCCGCAATAGCCGGGCGGGACCGGGGTGGTGCCTCGCCAGCTCGCGGGGCCGCGATGATAGGCGCGAATGCGAGCGCTCAGCGCGTTGGCGGCGCGGATGGTGCCGCCGGCCTCGCGCCCCACCAGGGACTGGGCCGGCGCGCTCATGGTCGTCGCCGCCGTAACGGCGAGCGCGACCAGTGCAAGTGCAAGCAATCGGCGCAACATCAGCCCCCCTTGGCGCTCGACGATCAACGCTCGTGTCCCGATTCCGAAGTTCGCACGCCCTGGCGATGCCCTCTGATGCGAATGTAGGACTCAAAGGGACACCAGCAATTTCATGATGCTAGTGCGGCCTTTGACTTGAAGCTCCTCAACGAGCTCAAGGATATAATGGTAGAAACTTCAAATCCACCGCGCTAGCGCAAAACCGCTCCCATCGACAGCGTTGCGCAGGCACCGCCGTGGTATCTGCGCGGGGGTCCCGGCGGCTCTGGTGTTCCTTGCGTTGCCCGTCACTCCGCTGAAATTCGTTGTAAAGTCGCCTCCGACCTGCCGCCCACCCGATTGCGAAACGTGTCAGCTCCGTCCGTCGCTCCTCCATCCCCATCCGGCGCTCCCGTCGTCGCGCTCGACGGCGTCGGCAAGACCTTCGCCAACGGCGTGGTCGCGCTCGACCGCCTCGACCTCGACGTGCGGCCGGGCGAGTTCGTCTCGCTGCTCGGCCCGTCGGGCTGCGGCAAGTCGACGGCCTTGCGCATCATCGCCGGCTTGAGCGAGCCGTCGCGCGGCACAATCGCGTGGCCGCAGCCGGAAACGGCGCGCGCGGCGGGCCCGCGCCGCATCGGTTTCGTGTTCCAGGAGCCGACCTTGATGCCGTGGGCCGATGTCGCCGCCAATGTGCGGCTACCACTGAAGCTTGCGAACATGCCGGCCACTGAAGCCGATAGCCGCGTCATGGCTGCGCTGGCGCAAGTGGGGCTTGCCGAATTCGCCAAGAGCTATCCGCGCGAACTGTCCGGCGGCATGAAGATGCGCGTCTCGCTGGCGCGCGCGCTGGTCACCGATCCCGACATTCTCTTGATGGACGAGCCGTTCGCCGCACTCGACGAGATCACGCGCTTCCGCCTCAACAACGACCTGCTCGCGCTGTGGCGCGACTTGCGCAAGACCGTCATCTTCGTCACCCAT
>Ga0114129_10003360_pt1 | contig 22468 bp, 21 predicted proteins | sample RhiMetdeltSRZDD1_FD_80071 | JGI IMG/M metagenome (GOLD analysis project Ga0114129, IMG submission 80071) | Populus rhizosphere microbial communities from Tennessee, USA - Rhizosphere MetaG P. deltoides SRZDD1 (version 2) (version 2) | ecosystem: Host-associated > Plants > Roots > Rhizosphere >... | reverse complement strand
TCTCCTCCCGCGGCGCCTTCCGTGGTGAGCCAGGCCAGCCCGCCTACGGAGCGAGCAAGGCCGGGCTGAACGCGTTCGGCCAGTCGCTGGCAAGGGCCCTGGCCCCGGACGGGATCGCGGTCGCCACGGTGGCACCGGGTTTCGTGAAGACGGACATGGCGACGCGGTCCCTCACCGGGCCATCGGGCGACGAGATCCGCGCGCAAAGCCCGTTCGGGCGGGTGGCCCGCCCGAACGAGATCGCGGCGGCCGTGCTGTACCTCGCCTCACCGGACGCCGAGTGGGCCAGCGGCGCCATCCTCGACCTCAACGGCGCCTCGTACCTCCGCTAGCCCAAATACCTGCGCTGGCCCGACTCCGCGGCCACCGCCTCCAGAAGTCGCCGGAACCGTCCTGCGAGCCGGCCGGAACTCATCGCGCCAAGACTTAACCGAATCGATCCGGTCGCCGCTCCTCACATCGCTCACGTCCTCGGAGCATCGGTACGGCGCACCACGGTACGGGGGCCGTTAGCGTGGTGGCTGCGGCGTTGCGGCCGTCCAGGCACGGCGAGCGCGGAACGGAGCCACCGATGGCGGGAGAGGGCGGGGGCGCCGACACACGGCCGACGCTGACCGGCCGGCGCGTCAGGCTCCGGCCGGGCCGCCCCGGTGACGCCGAGCGGCTGCACGCGATCCTGGTCGAGCCGTCGGTGGCGCGGTGGTGGGGCGAGCCGGATCCGGTGCCGGTGATCGCCGAAGAGCTGCGGGGCGGCGGCTCATCGGTCCTGCTCGTGGTGGAGGTCGGCGGGCAGTCCGCCGGGGGAATCCAGTACCACGAGGAGAACGACCCGATGTACCGGCATGCCGGGATCGATGTCTACCTCGGCGGCCGCTTCCAGGGCCGGGGCGCAGGGCGGGAGGCCGTCGCGCTGCTCGCCGCGTTTCTGTTCGAGTGGCGCGGACATCACCGGATCACGATCGACCCGGCGGCCGCCAACGAACGGGCGATCCGCAGCTACGCGGCGGTGGGATTCCGCCGCGTCGGCGTGATGCGCGAGTACGAGCGCGGCGCCGACGGCCGCTACCACGACGGGCTCCTGATGGACCTGCTGCGCCACGAGCTGAGACGGCCATGAGGTGATACCGCATGAGCGCCGCTGACGTCGCGCCGCTCTAGGGTGGGAGTGTTCCGAGCGTGACCAGGCTGGTGGAGGATGGCCGATGACCTCTTTCGTGCTGATCCCGGGTGCTGGCGGCGCTGCCTGGTACTGGCACCGGGTCATCCCGCTGCTGCGGGATGCCGGGCACGACGCGGTCGCCGTCGACCTGCCCGCCGATGACGAGACGGCGGGCCTGCCCGAATATGCGCGGCTGGCGGTTGACGCGGTCGGCGGCCGGGAGGACGTGGTGCTGGTCGCCCAGTCGCTTGGCGGGTTCACCGCACCGCTGGTGGCCACCGCGGTCGCGTTGCGCGGCCTTGTCTTCGTAAACGCGATGATCCCGGTGCCGGGCGAGACGGCCAACGAGTGGTGGGAGTCCACCGGATGGGCCGATGCGCGCGTGGCCGCGGCGCAGGCCGGCGGCTACAGCACCGATTTCGACGTGGACGTCTATTTCCTGCACGACGTGCCGCCGGACGTCGCGGCGGCCGGCGAACCGTACCAGCGGCCCGAGGCCGCGGCGGCTTTCAGCTCGGTATGCGACTTCGCCGCCTGGCCGGCAATTCCGATCCGGGTGGTGGCCGGTTCGGACGACCGCTTCTTCCCGGCTGATTTTCAGCGCAGGGTGGCCGGGGAGCGGCTCGGCATCGAGGCGGACGTGCTACCCGGCGGTCACCTGATAGCGCTGTCCCAGCCCGCTGCGCTCGCCGCTTACCTGCTCAGCACCTGACCGGGCGGCCAATCCCGTTGGCCTCCGCCGAGGATCTCGGCGGCCGTTCACCGGAGCCGGCCTGCGTGTTTGAATCGGCTGGAACGCGTCATAGCGGGAGGCAGCGATGGCCGAGCCGAGCATTCCCCAGGGGTTCGACTTCACCGATCCCGACCTGACCCGGGTGCCCATGGATGAGTTCGCCGAGCTGCGCCGCACCGCGCCCGTCTGGTGGAACGCGCAGCCCCGGGGCGCATCCGGCTTCGACGACGACGGGTACTGGGTGGTCACCCGGCATGCGGACGTGCTGGAGGTGTCCCGCTCCAGCGACCTCTACTCGAGCCAGGAGAAGACTGCGATCATCCGCCACGCGCAGGCCGTCACCCCGGAGTCGCTTGATATGCAGCGGCTCATCCTGCTCAACATCGACCCACCGCAGCACACCAAGCTGCGCGGGATCGTCTCGCGGGGTTTCACGCCGCGGGCGATCGGCCGCCTGCGCGAGGCGCTGACGGCGCGTGCGGAACGGATCGTCCGGGTGGCCGTGGCGGACGGCACCGGGGACTTCGTCACCGACGTGGCCGCCGAGCTTCCACTGCAGGCGATCGCCGAACTGCTGGGGATACCGCAGGAAGACCGGCGCAAGATCTTCGCCTGGTCGAACGAGATGATCGGCTATGACGATCCGGAGTACGACGGCGACGGTCAGGCCGCCGCCGCCGAACTGGTCAGCTACGCCATGGCGATGGCGCAGGAACACCGGGCCTGCCCGCGGGACGACATCGTCACCAAGCTTGTCCACGCCCAGGTCGACGGGGGGCGAGCTTTCGGTGGACGAGTTCGGCTTCTTCGTGATCCTGCTGGCCGTGGCCGGCAACGAGACCACCCGCAACGCGATCTCAGACGGGATGCTGGCCTTCCTCGACCACCCGGACCAGTGGGAGCTGTTCCGGGCTGTGCGGCCCGGGACCGCGGCCGACGAGATCGTCCGGTGGGCGACCCCGGTGACGGTGTTCCAGCGCACCGCGGCCGGCGACACCATTCTGGGTGGCCAGCGGATCAGAACCGGCCAGCGGCTCGGCCTGTTCTACCGGTCGGCCAACTTCGACGAGGAGGTCTTCGACGCACCCGAGCGGTTCGACATCCTGCGCAGCCCGAACCCGCATCTGGGCTTCGGCGGCACCGGGACGCATTACTGCCTCGGCGCGAACCTGGCCCAGCTTGAGATCGACCTGATGTTCAACGCGATCGCCGACGGCATGCCAGGGATCCGGCGGGCGGGCGACGCGGTGCGTCTGCGCTCAGGCTGGCTCAACGGCATCAAGAGGCTGCCGGTCAGCTACGGGTGAGCCCGGCCGGACCGCCTTCCTTCTCAGGCAGCATGACCGCTCGCCTTCGCCGCTTCGCCATGACCGCTCGCCTTCGCGGCTTCGCCGTTGGCTTCGGCCGGGGCGGTCTTCGCGGCTTCGCCGTTGGCTTCGGCCGGGGCGGTCTTCGCGGCTTCGCCGTTGGCTTCGGCCGGGGCGGTCTTCGGGGCCGCCGTGGATATCAGGCGCACCCGCGGGCCGCCCGCTGACGTGTGGGCCGGTGTGGCCTGGTCCGCGGGCCCGACGTGGTCCGGGTCAATGACGGCCTCGGCCTGCTTCTCCAGCCGCAGCAGGAACCGCTCCGACGCGCCCAGCAGTATCGCTGTGCCCAGCACCGCGGCGGATGGCGCCCGCAGGCTGTCCAGGGAGGTCTGCAGGGCGGTGAGCTGGAGCACGTTCGCCGTCTGCAGCAGGGAAATGAGAGCCAGCCCGGCCCATGCCGCCAGCGCGCCAAGGACCGGTGCGCAGAACAACGGCCCCCACGAGCTTCCGTAGGTGACCGGGATACGGGTGGAGAAAACCAGTCGCTGCATGCGGCTGACCAGTCCGCCGATCGCCCCCGCTACCAGCAGCATGCCGAAGCCGAACCCGGCCAGCACCGCCAGCGGGAGCAAGGAGACGAGGATGATCCAGGTCGCCCGGTTGTAGAGCCCCGACAGTTGAATGGCGTTGCCGTTGGACGCCTCGTAGATCTCGCCGAGAACCTCATCGAGATATGCGCGGTAGTAGGCGTCGTCCAACCGCTTGTCGGCTTCGTCCTCGTCGGCGAGCAGCGTGCGGATCTTGAACTCCCACGCCTCCCGCCGCGGCAGCGGCAGCTCGTCTAGCTGCCCCAGCGCCCGCTCCAGCCGGGCGACCAGCTGCGCATGATCAAGAGCAGACAAGGACATCCGTTCGGCCTCGTGCATGAGCACCCACTGGGCGATCTGGTGGGAGCCATTCCAGCCGACAATGCCGCTGAGACGGCTCTTGGGATTCTGCGCCTTGATCTTCTTGAGCAGGCGCCGCAAGGCCAGTGGCATCACCCGCGCCTTGCCGTTCGCTGACGGGCTGCTCCCCGATTGCAGCGACAGGCGCCCCGTGATCGCTTCAGCCTGCGCCCTGGTCCAGATGACATTGGTGCGTGCGATGTAGATCCACCGGGCCATGATCACCAAGACCATGTACGCGCCCAGCAGGACCAACCCCCAGGCGAAGTCAGACATTGCGCCCCCCTCTTACCGGCGGGACCGTTCCCTCATTGATAAGGAGGAGGGCTCCGGGCGGGAAATACATGCGGGGCGGCGCCCACCCAATCGAGAAGTCCCGTGCGGCCAGGCGCCGTGCCACCCTCGGCGCATGAAGGCGAACCGGCAATAATGGTTCAACGTGCTGGGGCGAAAGGGGGGCACAATGCCATCGAGCATCGCTCTTATCCCTTCGGGGGACACCACGGGGGCGACCGACACCGCCGCGGTCAACACCGCTCTGGCCAACGCGGGTGCTGGCGGGAGCGTGCTGCTCGGGCCGGGCAACTGGTACACCAACGCGCCGCTGGCGATCCCCGTTGGGGTCGAACTGGCGGGCATCAAGGGCGCGATCAACGGGCCCACGGCGCGGGCTCCCGCCGGGTCCGTGATCCACCCGGTCGCCGCGTTCAGTGGACCGGGTGTCATCAGCCTGTCGGCCGTCGCCGGGGTGCGGATCAGAGACCTCGCCATTCTCAACGACCTTCGCACGCCGGCCAACGTGGACGGGATCTCCTGCCGTGGAAACGTCAATGGCCTGGAGGTGCTGCACGTCTCGGTCACCCAGGTAAGCGGCTACGGGCTTGCGTACTACCGGTCTGGCGGTGCCGACGGCGACGGGCTGTGGATGAGCCGCTGCATGTTCCAGCAAACCGGCAAGTCGGCGGTTCACCGGCCGGTCAACGACGCCAACATTCACAACGTCCACATCCAGTACGCGGGCACCGTCGCCGGGGCCGTGGACGGTCATGGCTTCTTCTCGGATCCCGGATCGGCGGGGAATATGACCTACGTTGGGTGCCGGGCCGACCTGTGCGCGGGCAGCGGCTGGGTCATCGACCACAGGGGCGCCTTCGGCGACGCCACCAAGCTCGTCGGCTGCTCTACCGAGCGCAACTCGCAGGACGGCGTCCTGATCACCAACACGTCTGGCACCGGCACCGTGTGGCGGTCGCCGGTCATCATCAGCGGCTGCTGCTTCGAGGGCGACGGGAAGGGCAGCAACGCCGGGGGCGAGTACGCCGGCATCCGGGTCCGGGGGCGGAACCGGGTGTTCATCGATGGCACCACCGTCATGGTCAACACCACCGACGTGAGGGCCGGGGCGCCGAAATACTCGCTGGGGATCAACCAGGCCGGCTCGGCTCGTGGCCGGCCGGAGACGATCGAGTGGGCCAGCGGGCGGATGAACTACTCCACTGGGCAGGGCGGGCTGGCCATCCAGAACCACTCCCTGGTGGATCATCTGGTTATCGGACCGACCGTCACCCAGGCGGGCGGGTACGAGAGCACGGCCATCTCGCCGCGGACGGGCAGCGTCACCCTCTCGGGCGCGACCGCCACCGTCTCCACGCCCTGGGCGTTCCCGCAGAGCCTGGTCTATCTCACCAACGTTCGCCCTTCCGGCACGGTGGGGACGCCCTACGTCTCCGCGCGCGGCACCGGGTCGTTCACGATCCAGTCCACCAGCAGCACCGACGCCAGCACCATCGCCTGGATGATCATGTAGCCGGGCGCGGCTCAGCCGTTGTCACCCTCGGTGAGCCGGCGCAGCTCATCATCGGCGTCCGCCGCCGCACCGTGGGTCAGCGGACCAGGGCTTTCCCCTGGATGATGGTGGGCACGGATCAGCACATACGACCTCAGCCGCGCGGTCTCGCCAACGGTAGCCCAGACACTCACGTCCACCCGGTCGATGAACTGCAAGTCCCTGCCGTCACAGATCGCCAGCTCAACGGGACCATCCAAGCCGCCGGGCGAGTCGGCGGCCGCGGCAGTGAGCCGGTCGATGAACTCGCGGACGGATTCTCCCTCCACGCCCCCAGTGTCGGCACCGGACGAACCACCTGGCAAGGGGTGCAGGCGCTGACCCGCGCGACGGCTTACGCTGACCGTGGCGTCGGCAGGCGTCTGCGCGGGAGGCCGGAGATGAGGATCGCGACCAACGTCGGCTACTGGAGTTCCGGCCCGCCCGATGACGCACCCGAGCTGTTCGCCGCCGCGGACCGGCTGCGGCTCGACCAGATCTGGACCGCGGAGGCCTACGGCAGTGATGCCTGGACCCCGCTCGCCTGGTGGGGTTCGCGCACCTCGCACGTCCACCTGGGCACGGCCATCTCGCAGCTGTCCGCCCGCCCGCCGGCCACCCTGGCGATGGCGGCGATGACGATGGACCATCTCACCGGGGGCCGGGTCATCATCGGGATCGGCACGAGCAATCCACAGGTGGTCGAAGGCTGGTACGGCCAGCCGTACCCGCGCCCGCTGGAGCGCACCAGGGAGTACGTCGACATCCTGCGCGCGATCATCGCGCGGGCGGGGCCGGTGGCCTATCAGGGCAAGCACTACCAGCTGCCGCTGGCCGGCGGGACGGGCCTGGGCAAGCCCCTGCGCTCCATCCTGCACCCGTACCGGACCGAGATCCCTGTCTACCTGGGGGCGGAGGGTCCGAGGAACGTCGCGCTGGCGGCCGAGATCGCCGACGGATGGCTCAGCATGTTCTTCTCGCCCGCCATGAACGACTTCTACGCGGCCGCCCTGGCCGAAGGCTTTGCCCGTCCCGGTGCCCGGCACACCAGCGTCAGCTTCGACGTGGTGGGCGGGCCGCTGCGCATCATCGTGCACGACGACGTGGAGCGGGCGGCCGACATGCTCCGGCCGACCCTCGCCCTCTACGTCGGCGGCATGGGCGCGCGCGGCGTCAACTACCACCACGAGGTCTTCGCCCGGATGGGATACGAGGCGCAGGCCGCCACCATCCAGGACCGCTACCTCGCGGGCGACAAGAAGGGCGCCGTCGCGGCCGTCCCGACCGCGATGGTCGAGGACGTGGCCCTGATCGGCCCGTGGGCCAAGATCGCCGACGAGATCCAGCTGTGGCGGCAGACCGTGCTCACCACCTTCTCGGTCAGCACCGAGGTGCGCCACCTGGAACGGATCACCGACCTCCTGCGGAGCTGACCGGCCCGGGGGGCCAGCTTGGCGGCACGGTCGCGGATGGCCGACACTGGTCTCATGCGTGCCCGGATCAGGGCCCTGTTCGACGGCGCTGGCTGGTTCCCCGGCCTGGCGGCAGCGCTGTTCGTCTTCGCCTTCCTTGCCGTGCTGCTCGAACTCCAGTCGCCCGATGCAGTGCGCTGGACGGGCCAGCACGTGGTCGGGACCGAGATCGGCGGGATCGTCAGCTACCGGTGGCACGGCCAGACCTATTCGCTCGACGCGCCGGGGTATGGGTCGTCGAAGGCCGTGAGCGTCTATCTCGACCCGGCCGACCCCTCCAATGCCCTCATCGACAACCTGTTCCTCCGGACGTTCGAAGGGTCGCTGGTGGCCGTGCCGCTGGCCGGCGGCGTGGTGCTGCTCGTGCTCGGCCTGACGCGCCGGTGGCGGTGGGAGCGGCGGCAGCTGCGCGCCGCGTCCCGGGCCGGCCACAGCCTGGACCAGGATTTCGTCGCCCGGCACCTGCGGGAGCTGCGGCAGGACCACCGCGGCGACGGGTAGCGCGGTTATCGCCCGCCGATGCGCCGCACCGGCGGCGCCACGCCGGCCGGTGCCGGCGGCGGCGATGAGTTCCGCGGGGCGGGGCCGTCATACCTGACGGGCGCCTGCCCGACATAGGGGCCGGTAAGCGGGCATACCGCGACCGGCCAGAGCGGTTTATTGATTAGCCGGTGTCAGAGGCTGCCGATAGGTTCGGGTGCGCGTGGACGTGGATCGGGAGGATTAGTGTCACAGATCAGCTCGGGGCCAGCGATTCTCGTTGAAGGCCTGGTCAAGTCGTTTGGGGAGGTGCGCGCGCTGCGCGGTATCGACCTGTCGGTGCCGCGCGGGACCGTGCTGGGTGTTCTCGGCCCGAACGGGGCCGGCAAGACCACGGCGGTGCGCATCCTGACCACCCTGCTCCTGCCGGACGGGGGACGGGCCTGGGTGGAGGGCCGCGACGTCGTGCGGGAGGCCGCCGCGGTCCGCCGCGTGATCGGCCTGTCCGGACAGTCGGCGGCCATCCAGGAGGAGCTCACCGGCAGGGAGAACCTCGAGATCATCGGGCGCCTCTATCACCTGGGCAAGGCGCGGGCCCGCAGCCGCGCGACCGAGCTGCTGGAGCAGTTCGGCTTGGTCGATGCGGCCGACCGGGCGGCCAAGACGTTCTCCGGCGGGATGCAGCGCCGCCTGGACCTGGCCGCCAGCCTGGTCGGCCAGCCCCGGGTCCTGTTCCTCGACGAGCCGACGACCGGCCTCGACCCGCGATCACGGCTGGCGATGTGGGACACCATCCGGTCGCTGGCCGCCGGCGGCACCACGCTGCTGCTCACCACCCAGTACCTCGACGAGGCCGACGAGCTGGCCGACGAGATCGTGGTCATCGACCACGGGGTGGTCATCGCCGCGGGCACCGCCGAGGAGCTGAAGAGCCGGGTCGGCGGGGACGTGCTCGAGTTCACGGTGCCGGACCGGACCCGGATCGGTGACGCCTGCGCGGCGGTCGCGAAGATCGGGGATGCCGAGCCGCACATGGACGGGGAGACCGGCGTGATCAGCGTGGGAGTCGGCGGCCGGGGCTCGGAAGCGCTCATCGAGGCCGTGCGCGGGCTGGACGGCGCCGCGGTCGAGACCCGCGGCCTCATGCTGCGGCGGCCCTCCCTTGACGACGTGTTCATGGCGCTGACCGGCCACGCCGCCGAGGAGACCGCCCAGCCGGCCAAGCGCCGTGGCCGGCGCCGACCCGCCGACAAGGACACCGATCAGGACACCGTGAGGGCAGCGTCATGACCACGATCGCCGTACCGCTGGGAGAGCCGGACCTGCTCACCCGCGCTCGCTGGGCGGTGAGCGACACGCTCACCATCACCCAGCGCAACCTGCTGGTCTGGATGCGGGTCCCCGCCTACATCGTGTTCACCATCATCCAGCCAGTGATCTTCGTCCTGTTGTTCCGATACGTCTTCGGCGGCGCGATCCCGGTGGACGTCCCGGGCGGGTACGTCAACTTCCTGATCCCGGGGATCATCGCGCAGACCGCGGCGTTCGCGACGTTCGGCACCGCCATCGCGCTGGCGGTAGAGCTGCAGAAGGGCGTCATCGACCGGCTGCGGTCGATGCCGATGGCGCGCTCGGCGGTGCTGGCCGGCCGGCTGACCGCCGACACCATCCGGATGACCGTGACGATCCTGATCGTCCTCGGGGTGGGGTACGCGGTCGGGTTCCGCTTCCAGAACGGCTTCGGGCCTGCCGTGGGCATGGTCGTGCTGTCCATCGTGTTCGGGATGGCGATCTGCTGCATCGCCGCCTTCACCGGGCTGGCCATCGGGGACGAGGAGTCGGTGCAGGCGTTCGGGCTGATCTGGCTCTTCCCGCTCACATTCCTCAGCTCGGCATTCGTGCCCATCGACACCATGCCCGGCTGGCTGCAGGCCTTCGCCAACAACCAGCCGGTCACCTACGTCGTCGACACGATGCGCGCGCTGGCGCTCGGCGGCCCTGTTGCCGCGAACCTGTGGAAGAGCATCGCGTGGCTGGCCGGGATCTTCATCGTCTTCGCGCCGCTCGCCGTCCGGGCCTACCGGCGCGCAAGCACGCGCTAGCCGGGTCGCGCCAGCCTGCGGTGATCCCAGGAGATCATCCGCAGCGGCGGCTCCACGACGAACCCCACCCGCTTGCGGGCGGTGCGCGCCGTGTACTCCGCCAGCGCGTCGGCGGTCATGCCGGTCGTCACGGCGGCGACGCCGCGGCCGATCTCCAGCACCCCCGCCGGGTCCTCGACGCACCGCGCGGTGCCCACCACCTGCACCCCGCGCAGCTCGAAGTAGTCCTCCCCGGTTTCCACCAGGCAGGTCACCCGGGGGTCGCGGGCCAGGTTGCGCGCCTTCTGCGACGAGCGGTAGGTCCAGAACGCGATCCGGCCGCCGAGCATGACGTAGAACATCGTCACCAGGTGCGGCGTCCCATCCCGGTTGATGGTCGCGAGCTGGAGCTTGTGCGACCCCGCCAGCAGGGCCGCCGCGTCCGCGGCCGTCATGGCGACCCGGTCCCGATGCCGCGTCATGCCGTCCCTCCGGCGTCATCAGTGGCGGACATGGCCCCGCCGCACCGACTCTAGCGTTCAATGCCGCGCGGCCGCTGGCGCCGGGTCCGGTAGCGTGCGAAGGTGTAAAGAGGGTGCCTAGCTGGGTACATGGTCTCCCTAGCTCGGTAAGCGGAGGCCTCATGGGTCGTGACATTCAGGCCATCAAGATCAGCGGCGAGGACAGGGCCAAGTACCGCGACAAGGTGCGGCGCTCGCTGGAGGTCTTCGCGCGGATGCTGCAGGAGCGCCTGTTCGAGGCCAACCCCTCGCAAGTGGGCGTGGAGATCGAGCTGAACCTCGTCGACTCCCGCGGGGCGCCGTCCATGTGCAATGCCCCCGTGCTCGACGCGATCGCCGACCCGGCGTGGGCGACCGAGCTTGGGCAGTTCAATCTCGAGATCAACGTGCCGCCCCGGCGGCTCGATGGCGGCGCGGTGGCGGACTTGGAGGCCGAGGTCCGCGCCAGCCTCAACACCGCTGACGCGAAGGCCCGCGGCACCGGCAGCCGCCTGGTCATGATCGGCATCCTGCCGACGCTGGGCGAGCAGGACATGCACGAGGAGACCCTGTCGGCCAACGAGCGCTACCGCGTGCTCAACGAGCAGATCTTCGCGGCCCGCGGTGAGAACATGCGCATCGAGATCGAGGGCGCCGAGCGGCTCGTCACACACGCGGACAGCATCACGCCCGAGGCCGCCTGTACGAGCGTGCAGCTGCATCTCCAGGTCAGCCCGGACGCGTTCGCGAGGTACTGGAACGCCGCCCAGGCAATCGCGGCGGTCCAGGTCGCGCTGGCCGCCAACTCGCCGTTCCTGTTCGGCAGGCAGCTGTGGCACGAGACCCGGATCACACTGTTCGAGCAGGCCACCGACACCCGGCCGGATGAGCTGAAGCAGCAGGGCGTGCGGCCCCGCGTCTGGTTCGGCGAGCGCTGGATCACGTCGGTGTTCGACCTGTTCGAGGAGAACATCCGGTACTTCCCGGCGCTGCTGCCGATCTGCGAGGACGAGGATCCGCTGGCCGTGCTCGACCGCGGCGCCAGCCCGCAGCTGGCCGAGATGAGCCTGCACAACGGGACCATCTACCGCTGGAACCGGCCGGTCTACGCCGTCGTCGACGGCAAGCCGCACCTGCGTGTCGAGAACCGGGTCCTCCCGGCCGGCCCGTCGGTCGCGGACGTCACGGCCAACGCGGCGTTCTACTACGGGCTCGTGCGGGCCCTCGTCGAGGCGGACCGCCCGATCTGGACCCAGATGTCGTTCGCGACCGCGGCCGAGAACCTGCACGAGGCGGCGCGCTACGGCATGGACGCGCAGCTCTACTGGCCGGGCCTCGGCCAGGCGCCGGTGGCCGAGCTGGTGCTCCGCCGCCTGCTGCCGCTGGCCCGCGAGGGACTCGGCCGCTGGGGCGTCAACCCGGCCGATGCCGACCGCCTGCTTGGCATCATCGAGCAGCGCTGCCTGACCGGCCAGACCGGCGCCGCCTGGCAGATCGCCACGACCGCGGCGCTCACCGAGCGCGGCGGGGCCGACCGGCCGGAGGCGCTGCGGCTGATGACCCAGCGCTACATCGACCACATGCACACGAACGCGCCGGTCCACACCTGGCCGGTGGGCGCATAGGGCGTGTCTCGTGGATGCTGGAGATCTGCGAGACATGCCCTAACGCAGGCGGGCGTCCTCGTCGCGCACCCACAATCCGGTCAGTCCCCGCAGGTGCTCGATGAACTGGTCGTGCTCGTGGGCCGGGTAGACGGACCGGACCGTCTCGATCAGCAGCTGGTCGAAGTCCGGGCCAGCCGCCCAGTCCAGCACGATCTCGTCGAGATGCGGGAGCCTGTCCGCGCAGAAGTCGTGGTAGCGCTCCGACTCGAAGTAGGCGTCGGCGAGGCCGGCGTAGGCGTCGAGCTTTTCGGTGTACGACGCGCCAGCCTGGTCGGCGATCTCGAAGAACCGGTCGGTCTCGGTGTCGAGCCTGGGCCGCCGGCCCGTCACCAGCGCGTAGACGCACCACTTGACCAGCGCCTTCATCGCCCAGGGGAAGTAGTAGTGCAGGCTGGTCAGCGCCAGGTCCGGGCACGCGTTGGCGTAGTCGATCGGGTAGACCTCGCCTCCGGCCACCAGGGTCTCGCACGAGTTGAGCTCCCACCGGAAGAACGCGTTGACCAGCCGCCCGATCGTCACCACCTCGGCGCCGGCCTGCGGCGACAGGAAGCTGTGGTCGACCGCGTAACGCAGGTGCATCGGCTGGTCCGGCTGGAACCGCACGACCATCGTCTCGGCGCCGATCGACAGCGAGCGGGCGAAGACGTCGTAGTGGTCGATGGCTTTCTGCAGGTGCATGAGCATCTCGCCGCTGGCGTTGTAGGCGGCGTGCAGTTCGGACGGGCTGCCGATGCGCGAGACGCCGCGCCAGGCGCCGCCGTCGTAGGGCTTCATGAACAGCGGATAGCCGATCCGCTGCGCGATGGCGTCAAGGTCGAAGGGCTGGTTGTACCGGGCGGCGGTATAGGCGTAACGGGCGTTGTCCACCGGGTTCTTGTAGGGCACGAGCACCGTGTCCGGCACCTTGAGCCCGAGCCGCATCATGGCGCAGTAGGCCGCGTGCTTCTCCATGGACTGGAACGTGAAGGGGCTGTTCAGCAGGTACACGCCGTCCATCAGCGCGACCTTCTTCAGCCACTCCCGCGGGTGGTAGTACCAGTACGCCAGCCGGTCGATGACCAGGTCGTGGCGCGGCCGGTCACGCAGGTCGAACGGCTCGATGGTGATCCGCTCGCAGTCGAAGGCGTGCCGGGTGCCGCCCGCGCCCGTGACCGGGCCGAGCCGGTGCAGGATCTGCTCGAACGCGCTCGGCCAGTCCTCCTCGGTACCGAGCAGCAACCCGATCAGGTGCCTCGTGTCTGTCACAGGGGGCTCCGGTCGTGAGCAGTTACGGCGCCGGTCATTCGCACATGCTGCCTGCTCCGCGCGGCGGTGACAATGGCAGCCGATACAGTTCGCAGTGATGGACACCTCGGTCCTGCCGTCGCCCGTGCTTGTGGTGGACACGGGCGCCCTCGAGGCCAACATCGCCGCCGCGGACCGCTGGTGCCGCGGCACGTCCAAGCGGATCCGCCCGCACGTGAAGGCGCACCGCACCCCCGCGCTCGCGCTCCGCCAGCTGACGGCGAGCACCTCCGGCCTGACCTGCGCCACGGTCGGCGAGGCGGAGGTCATGGTCGACGCCGGGGCCAGCGATGTCCTGGTGGCGAACGAAGTCGTCGACCGCCGCAAGCTCGACCGCCTCGCGGACCTGGCCCGCCGCGCCACCGTCTGCACGGCCGTCGACGCGATCGAGGCCGCCACGGCGCTCGGCGCCGCGGCCCGCGCCGCGGGGTCGACTGTCGGCGTTCTGGTCGACCTGGATGTCGGGCTCGGCCGCTGTGGCGTGCCGGGCGCCGCGGAGGCGGTCAAGCTGGGGGCCGTCGCCGAGCAGGCCGCCGGTCTGCGGCTGGCCGGCCTGATGGGCTACGAGGGGAGGCAGCGTGCCGGCGAGGGACGCGCCGCCGTGATCGAGCGCGCCTACGCCATGCTGGCCGAGGCCAAACAGGCCTTCGACCGGGCCGGGCTGCCCGCCGCCACCGTGTCCTCGGCCGGCACGTCGACCTTGCGCGAGGCCCTTGCCGACCCGGTCATCACGGAGATCCAGGCCGGTACCTACGCGCTCATGGAGACCGACCTCGAGGGCCTCGGGCTGCCGTTCGTGCCGGCCCTGTCGGTCGTGGCGACGGTGATCAGCCGCACGCGGGACCGGGCGGTCCTGGACGCCGGCCGCAAGTCGATCGCCGGCGACTACGGCCCCCCGGCACCGCTGATCCCGGGGGCCGAGGTGGCTGGCTTCAACGAGGAGCACACGACGCTGCGCTTCCCCGACGCGGCGGCCGCGCCGCCGCCCGCGCTCGGCGACCGGGTGGCCCTCCGGCCGGCGCACGCCCGGCTGACGTTCAACCTCCACGACGCCGTGTGGCTCGCGCATCCGGACGGGTCGTTCGAGCGCGCGCAGGTCACCGCCCGTGGGCGGTCATGGTGATCACGCGCCGGCCGTGACCAGCCGCAGGGCCTCACGCACCGGGGCCGGCTCGTGCTCGGGATCGAACAGCGCGATCAGGGTCAGCGCCGTCCGCGCGAGATGCCGGGCAAGCTGGGTGCTGGCGGCGGCGGCGTCGCCGGACGCGCATGCGTCGAAGATCGCCGCGTGCTCCTGGGCGGCTGCCGACCATGCCCGCGGCTCGGCCATGTACACGCGCCGGTAGCGCCCGGTGTGGTCGGACAGGTCGCCCGCAAGCCGGTCGATCCTGCCCCCCGCGTGCTTGCGGAGCAGCCCGTGGTAGTGCTGGTGCGCCTCCTCCCACTTGTCGAGATCGTGTCCCTTCAGCTCGGTCATCTCGGCCAGCGCGTCCTTCAGCTCGGCGAGGTCGGCCGCTGTGTAGGCGGGGACGGTCAGCCGGACCGCGAGCGCCTCGATCAGGACCCGCGCCGCATAGAGCTGCTCCAGGTCGGCCAGCGACAGCTTCGCGACCCGCACCCGGCGGTTCGGCTCCGAGTCGATCAGCCCTTCGCGCTGCAGCATCCGGAGAGCCTCGCGCAGCGGCGTCCGGCTGACGCCGAGCCGGGCCGCGAGCTTCACCTGCGACAGCGGGACCGTCGGGTCGAACTCTCCCCGCAGGATCGCCGTGCGGAGCCGGTCGTGCACCACCTCGGTCGACAGCTCCGCGCCCGGTGGGCCGCCGCCGGGACCTGCCCGGCCCGCCCGGCGCGCCCGGCCCGCCCGCGTCATGTGCCCGTCCTCAGCTGGCCGCGGGTGGGGCGGCCAGGCGCGCGGCCACCTCGATGACGAGGTCCTCCTGCCCGCCGACGGATTTCCTGCGGCCGACCTCGACCAGGATGTCGCGGGCGTCGACGCCGAACCGGTCGGCGGCGCTGAACGCGTGGTGCAGGAAGCTGCCCGGGACGCCCGCGAACCCCTGGGTGAGCGTGGTGCGGTCGACGATCGGCGGGGTCGTCATGATGGGCCGCACGACCCGGTCGGCGACGTCCTCCAGCGTCCACAGGTCGATGCCCGGGCCCATGCCGGTCTTCTCCATGACCGCCACCAGCGCCTCCAGCTGGCAGTTCCCGGCGCCCGCCCCGGCCCCGGCCAGGCACGCGTCGGCCAGCGTCGCGCCCTCCTGGAAGGCGACGATCGTGTTCGCCACGGCCAGCGACAGGTTCTGGTGCGCGTGGATGCCCGCCTCGGCGTCGCCGCCGAACTCGGCGAGCATGGCGGCGATCCTCGCCTTCACGTCGTCCATCGTGAGCGCGCCGGCCGAGTCCATGATGTGCACGCCCGTCGCCCCGGCGTCGACCATGATCCTGCCTTGCCGGGCGATGGTCTCCGGCGTGGTCATGTGCGGCATCATCAGGTCGCCGTGCACGTCCATCCCCAGGTCCCGGGACAGCCCGATGTGCTGGATGGCGATGTCGGCCTCGGTGCAGTGGGTCGCGATCCGCACCAGGTCGGCGCCCAGCTCGGCGGCCCGCTCGAGCTGCTGCTTGGTGCCGATGCCCGGCTGGAACGTCACCGCGAGCCGGGCCCGCTTGATCACCCGCCGCGCCGCGGTCAGCAGCTCGTCGTCGCTGTGCAGCGAGCGCATGTACTGGATCGAGGAGGCACCGAGGCCGTCGCCGTGCCCGACGCCGATGGAGTGCACGCCGGCCTCGTCGAGCTTGCCCGCGATCATCGCGACCTGCAGCGGTGTGTAGCGGTGCCGGATGGCGTGCGACCCGTCGCGCAGCGTCGAGTCGAGCAGCCGGATCCGCTGGGTGTTCGTCGCCTCGCTCATGCTGCCTGCCTCTCCGCGTAGCGCTCCGCGACCCGGACGGCCGCCGAAGTCATGATGTCGAGGTTCCCCGCGAAGCGCGGCAGGTAGTCGCCCGCGCCTTCGACCTCGATGAAGGCCGTCAGCAGACCGTCGGAAACAAGCGGGCCGGTCGCCAGGTGATAGCCGGGCACATACGCCGCCACGCGGTCCACCGCGTCGCGGACGGCCGCCATCGCCGTATCCGGCGCCATCCCGTCGATCTCGGCGTAGACCGCGTTCCGCATCATGATCGGCGGTTCGGCGGGGTTCAGGATGATGATCGCCTTCCCCTCCCCGGCGCCACCGAGCGTCTCCAGCGAGCGCGCCGTGGCGATCGTGAACTCGTCGATGTTCGAGCGGGTGCCCGGCCCCGCCGACCGCGACGCCACCGTGGAAACGATCTCCGCGTAGCGCACCGGGCCGAGCGCGGACAGGGCCGCCACGACCGGGACCGTCGCCTGCGCGCCGCACGTGACCAGGTTCGTGTCGGGCGCGCCGAGGTTCTCGTCGAGGTTCACGTCGGGGACCACGGCGGGGCCGAGCGCCGCCGGGGTCAGGTCGATACAGCGGACGCCGCGCGCCGCCAGCAGGGGCGCGTGCTGGACGTGCGCGTGCGCCGACGTGGCGTCGAACGCCACCGCCACATCCGGGTGCTCGTCCAGGAACGGCCCGGCGCCGCGGTCGGACGCCGCGATGCCGAGTGCCCGGGCCCTGGCCAGGCCCTCGGACGACGGATCGGCACCGGCCACCCCCGCCAGCTCGAACGCGGGGTTCCTGAGCACCTTGTACATCAGGTCCGTGCCGATGTTGCCCGACCCCAGGATCGCGACTCGGAGTGTCATCTCACGTCACCGTCGTCAGAATATGGCTATCGGGTTCACCGGTGACCCGGTGCCTTTCTCGATCCGCAGCGGGGCGATGACGCAGAGGAATTCCCACCGGCCCTCCCGCTCACACGCCACGGCGAGGTCCTCGAAGTTGAGGCTGTCCACGTAGTACAGGCCCATCGCGCTGATCCCGATGGCGTGGATCGGGTAAGCCACCCCCTCGCACTGGCTCGGGACCGTCTCGCCGTCGCCGTCCCAGCCGATCGCGGTGACGCCGCGCTCATGGAGCAGCGGCATGACGGTGGTGTGCAGGCCCGCCTTCGCGGTCGCCGCGTCCCAGGGCCCCTCGTCCAGCCGTTTGCGCGCGTGCCCGGTGCGCAGGAACAGGATGTCCCCCTCGGCCAGCCGGGTGCCCTGCGCCTGCTCGGCGGCCTCGATCTCGTCGGCGTAGACGAAGTCGCCCGGCTCCACCCATCGCGTCCCCCGCAGCCGCGGGATGTCGATAAGGACGCCGCGGCCGACCAGGCCCTCCTTCGCCACGTCCACCGTCTGCATGGTGGCACCCAGCGAGGTCACCGCCTCGTCGACCGGCACGCCGTTGTACAGCAGGCCCTTGTAGGCCATGTGGCACAGCGCGTCCAGGTGCGAGTGCGCGTCGCCGTGCATCTCGATCCCGATGAAGTCGCCGGCGAAGCGGAGGTCACCGGCGTCGCCGATGTGGATGTCCTGCATGACCGTCATGTGGTGCAGCACCGGCTTGGGGTTGTCCGGCCCGGCCCGGGTGTCGAGGGCCCACGAGCAGGAGACCGTGCGCCCGGACCGGGCCAGCCGCGTCGCGGCGGCCACCCGCTCCGGCGTGATCAGGTTCAGCGCGCCTTTCTGGTCGCCGGGCCCCCAGCGGCCCCAGTTCTTGCACGACTCGTACGTGCGGGCGAACTCCCCGGCGGACACTGCCGGTGATGCGGGTCTGGCCCCGGTCATCCGTTTCGCAGCCTTTCTGTCTCAGATGTCCCTGTGCAGCACCGCGGCGGCTATCCGGGCGAACTCCTCGGCGTCGAGCAGGTCGCGCTTGCCGAGCGACGCCTCCTTAGCCTCGGCGAGCATCCGCTGGCGCTGGTCGTCCCCGGCGTCCGCGGCGCCGTCGACGCCCGAGGCCTCCAGCGCCTCGGCGACGTTGTCCAGCCCGCTGCCCTTTCCGAGCACGATCCGCGGGCCCTCCTGGCCGACCAGGGCGGGGGCGTAGGGCAGCGCCTCGGTGATGTCGGTGCCGCGGACGTTGCGGACCCAGGTCGCGATGATCCCGGACTCGACCGCGAACAGCCTGCTCCCGGTGACCGGGCGGTTCGCGGGCTGGTCGACCCCGGCGAGACCCATGACCAGGCGGGCGAGCCCGGTCAGCCGCTCGGTCCGGATCCCGATGTCGCGGTCATAGAGCGTCAGCAGCGCCAGCACCGTCTCCTCGAGCGGGGTGTTGCCCGCCCGCTCTCCGATGCCGCCGACGGTGGTCTGGATCACCGACGCACCGGCGCCGGCCGCGATGAGGCTGTTCGCGACGCCGAGCCCGTAGTCCATGTGGAAGTGCGTTTCCAGCGGGACGCCGAAGGCCTCCCGGCTCTGCTCCACGTAGCGGCCGACCGCGTGCGGGGTCAGCACCCCGAACGTGTCGACGAGCCCGAGCGCGTCGAGGTGGCCGTCGCGGGCGACCGCTCCCACCAGTTCCAGGTACTCCTGCGTCCCCGCGCGGGTCGAGTCGATCGGGAAGAAGGAGACCGCGACACCCTGGCTGTGCGCGTAGGTGGTCGCCTCGACGGAGAGCTCGATGGCGCGCTCGACCGTCCAGCGGTAGCCGAGCTCGATCAGGTGCCGGCTGGATGGGATCTCCATCACGATGCCGGCCACGCCGCAGTCGACGGCGCGCTTGACGTCGTCGAGCATGCAGCGCGAGAACGCGTAGATCACCGACGGGAGCCCCAGCGCCGCGATGCGCCGGACCGCCTCCTCGTCGTGCCTGGACACGGCGGGCAGGCCGGCCTCGATCCGGTGGACCCCGGCCTCCGCGAGCGCCTCGGCGATCCGGACCTTGTCGTCCGCGGAGAACTCGACGCCGGCCTGCTGCTCGCCGTCGCGCAGCGTCACGTCGTGGATCTGGATATCCGCGGGCAGCCGCAGGGTCCCGGCGACCGCGGGGTCATGGTTCCACGGGCTGGTGAACCACCGGTCCGTGTGCCAGGGCGTGGGTGCTGCGGGCGGCATGGCGCTAGTGACCACCCCCCGACTGCTCGAACACCAGCTGCGCCTTGCGCATCCAGTCCTCTCTGCCGGTGACGCGCAGGTAGATCAGGGCGGCGATGGTAATCAGCAGAACGACGATGAACACCAGCAGGCCCCAGTAGACCGGCCCGGTGCTGGTGAACGGCGAGAAGTACGACTTCCAGACCACCACGACCCCGGCCGCCGACGCGACCACCGGGATGATCACATGCAGCAGCACGTTGAACTGGCTCCGCCCCTCGGTGAGGTAGTACTTGACCACGCCGATGTTGGCCAGGATGTACATCAGCACGAGTCCGATCGTGATGGCGTTCGCCCAGGTGAAGAACACGTCCTCGGCGCCCCAGATGATCACGCACAGGAACGCGACGACCTGCACGGCGACCTCGAGGTTGATCGAGTTGACCGGCGTCTTCCGCGCCGGGTTCACCTTCCCCAGGGCGGAGGGCAGCACGCCGGAACGGCCCATCGCGTACCAGGTCCTGGTCCCGCCGTTGAAGCACGCGATCGACACGGCTATCGCCGAGTTCAGCAGGGCGAACAGCAGGAACACCCAGGCGCCGCTCCACACCCGCTCCGCGAGCGTCGCGACCGGGAACGCCGACGCCGTGGGGATGCCCGCGACCTTGTCCACCCCGATGCCGACCAGGTATCCCCAGGTGACGAACACGAAGTAGATCATCAGGATGATGACCGAGCCCACCAGGCCGATGGGCACGTTGCGCTTGGGGTTCTTGCTCTCCTCGGCCAGCGGGCCGGTGGATTCCCAGCCGCTGAACGCGAAGATCGAGAACACCACGCCGAGGAACAGGTTGGTTGCCAGGCCGAAGTTGCCCGGGTTCAGCGGCGCGAAGCTGAACCCGCCGGGTCCCGGCGAGGCCAGGCCGGTGAAGGCCAGTGCCACCATGATCAGTATCTCGATGGATCCGGTGATGATCAGCGCCTTCTCCGAGAGCACGATGCCCTGGTAGGCAAAATAGATCACCAGGGCCAGGCTAGCCAGCACCCAGATCCACCAGAAGATCGTGACGCCGTACTCGGCCTTGATCGACGGCTCGAGGACCTGCGTGGACAGGAACGACAGGGTGAGCACGGCGACCGGCGGCAGCCAGACCGAGAACAGCACCCCGGCGAAGAACCCGGCCCGTGGGTGGAGGGCCCGCGCGATCCACGTGTACCAGCCCCCGGCCGACGGGAACACCTTCGCCAGCTGCGCGGCGTTCAGCGCCTGCAGGGCCAGCAGCGCCCCGCCGAACAGGTAAGCCCACGGCGTCACAATCCCCGCGAAGCTCACGATGAACACGAATGAAGCGAGGATCGCGTACGACGGCGCGATCGTCGCAATTCCCTGCATCAGCATCCCGGGAAGCCCGACCGCGTTCTCCCGCAGATCGGTCCCGATAGTTCCCCGGCCTGACTGATCAGCCTCTACCGCCACCGCCCCTCTCCTTCCGTTGTCCTTCACCGCGCCGGCCACCGGCGCGGCCTCATGCCTGCCGAGCTATCGTTCCGAGGTCGGCGAGGGTCATCCCGACCTTCGCCGTCTGGCCACCGTCCACCGCGAACACCGCGCCGGTGACGTAGGAGGCGTCGTCGGAGGCCAGGAAGGCCGCCGCCGCCGCGAGCTCCGCCGGCTGGGCCAGCCGGCCGATCGGCATCGCCTCGCCGAAGCGCCGCATCTCGTCGTCGGTCATCACGCTCCCGAGCATCGGCGTGGCCGTCGGGCCGGGCGCGATCGCGTTCACCCGGATGCCCTGCGGCGCGTGATCGACCGCCATCGCCTTGGTCAGCATGGCGACGCCGCCCTTCGAGGCGACGTAGGCCACGTTGCCCGGCGACGCGTCGTGCGCGCCGGTGGAGGAGGAGACGGTCACGATCGCGCCGCCGCCGCGCTCCGCCATCGCCGGGATGACCGCCCGGGCGGCCAGGAACGTCCCGGTCAGGTTGATGCCGATGACGCGGTTCCACGCCTGCGGGTCGGTTTCGGTCACCGAGCCGAACGACAGCACGCCGGCCGCGGTCATCAGGATGTCGATGCCGCCGAACTCCGCGACCGCCCGCGCGGCCATCGCCGCGGTCTGAGCCGGGTCGGACACGTCCACCGCCATGGCGGCCGCCCGGCCGCCGCCGCCGGAGATCTCCCCGGCCACCGCGCCGGCGCCGTCGGCCGCGATGTCGGCGACCAGGACGCAGGCGCCCTCGCCGGCGAACCGGATCGCCGCCGCGCGGCCGATGCCGGAGCCGCCGCCGGTGACGATCGCGACCTTCCCGCCGAGCCTTCCAGGCACGTCCGCTCCCTTCACCCGGTCACCCGCCGTCGTCCTCGGCGCGCTCGAGGCCGAGGTCCTCGATGCCGAGCGTCGCCCCGAGGGTGAGCCCGCCGTCGACGATCACGTCCTCGCCGGTCATGTACGCGGCGTCGTCCGACGCGAGGAACAGCACGACCTTCGCGATGTCGTCGGGGGTGCCGTACCGGCCGGCCGGGATCCGTTTCAGGTACTCGGGCCCGGCGACCGGGTCGTGGACGAGCGCGGCGGACAGCCTGGTGTCGATGATCCCGGGATCGACCGCGTTGATCCGGATGCCGTGCCGGGCGAGGTCCATGGCGGCGTTGCGGACGAACATCACGATGCCGCCCTTGGTCGCGCTGTAGGGCACGTTCGACTCCTCGGCGAAGAACGCGTTGGTGGACGCGAACACGACGACCGAGCCGCCGCCGTGGCTGGCCATGACCCGGCCGGCGGCCTTGGTCGCGAGGAACACGCCGGTGAGGTTCACGTCGACGATGCGCCGCCACATGCTCTCCGGAAAGTCAAGCAGCGGCGTCAGCTCGACCACGGCCGCCGCGTGGACGAGGACGTCGATCGTGCCGAACCGCTCGACGGTGCGCGCGACGGTGGACTCAACGTCGGCCGCCTGTGCCACGTCGCCGCGGATCGTCTCGACGGCGTGGCCGCGCTCGCGCAGCCCGGCCGCCGCCGC
>Ga0114129_10003359_pt1 | contig 22473 bp, 33 predicted proteins | sample RhiMetdeltSRZDD1_FD_80071 | JGI IMG/M metagenome (GOLD analysis project Ga0114129, IMG submission 80071) | Populus rhizosphere microbial communities from Tennessee, USA - Rhizosphere MetaG P. deltoides SRZDD1 (version 2) (version 2) | ecosystem: Host-associated > Plants > Roots > Rhizosphere >... | reverse complement strand
TCATGGCTGTTTTCCCTTCGTCAGGTAATCGAGGATGACGAGGCTCATCGTCTTGATGCCGACGGGGATGGAACTGTCGTCGGCACGGAATGTCGGCGTATGGTGATCGCCGGTCGTGGTCCCCGGCTTCACCTGGCCGAGGCGAAAGAAGAAGCCGGGCACGTCGTTGGCGAAGAACGAGAAGTCCTCGGATCCCATGGCGGGAGGAATGCGCGTGACACGGTCCTTCCCCACCGCACGCTCGAGTGCCGGGACGGTCTCGCGCGTCAACGCCGCATCATTGATCGTGGCCGGCGCGCCGCGTTCGTAGCGAACCACTTCGCCAGTCGCACCGTTGGCCTCGGTTACGCCTTTGAGAATCGCTCGCAACCGTTGCTCGGCGAGGGTACTCATCTCGGGACGGAAGGTTCGGATGGTGCCGGTGAGCGTGACTTCGGAAGGAATGATGTTGTGGCGCTGACCGCCGTGAATCGATCCAATTGTGACCACACCTGGTTCGTGTCCCGAGAGCGTCCGCGAGCGAATCGTCTGGAGTGCCTCGACGAACTGTGCCGCGGTCACAATCGGATCGATAGACAACTCCGGACGCGCGCCGTGCGCCTGCTTGCCCGTAATCTTCACTTCCCAGGTATCAGCCGCCGATAGCGCCGGCCCCTCGGAGTAGCCGATGTCGCCAACCGCCATCTCCGAGAATGCGTGAAGCCCGAATATCGCCTGCGGGCGAGGATTCTGCAGCACGCCTTCCTTCACCATGAGGGACGCGCCGCCTGGCTCGCCGGGCGGCGGACCTTCCTCGGCCGGCTGGAAGATGAACTTCACCGTTCCCGGAAGATCGGCGCGCATCGCCGTCAGAACGCTGGCGACGCCGAGTTGCACGGCAGTGTGGATGTCGTGGCCGCAGGCGTGCATCACGCCGACGTCCTGGCCAAGGTAAGTCGAGCGCACCTTGGAGGCGAATGGAAGATCGGCCTGCTCCGTGACGGGAAGCGCATCCATGTCCGCGCGGACTGCGACGACGGGACCCGGTCGACCACCCTTGAGCAAGGCAACCACGCCATGCCGCGCGACACCGGTCTTCACCTCGAGTCCGAGTTTGCGCAGGTAATCAGCCACCAACGCAGCGGTCTTTTCCTCGCGATTCGACAATTCCGGATTCTGGTGAATGTGATGCCGGATCTCTGTAATCGAGGGCGTGACTTTGTTCGTCTCCTGCTCGATGCGCGCTAACGGGTCCTGAGCTGCAAGCGTCAGCGACGCGGTGCACGCGGCCGCCACGGTCAGTTGAACTAGCCTCATCGTCGAAGCCCTCTCGTAGGAATGGCGCATTATCGCGCCTGACTCGCCGGCGGAACGATTCCGTTCATGCGCAGATAGACAACCAGCTGACCGTAATGATCGGACGCATGCCAGACAGCAAGCGTCGTAAGACCAAGGCGTGTGCTCTTGCCCCCGTACGGGCCGCCTGCAGCTTCGAGCGCATTGGCCGGCGTAAGCGTCGCCATTACTTTATTCGCGTAGGTAAACGACTCGCGAAGATACGCGACGACTTCCTCTTTGGTCTTAGCCGGGCTCGGCCCGCCGGTCCCACAATTCGCAGGCGGCTCCTTCTTTTCGATCTCGTTGAAGAAACCGAAATTGGCACAAGCGACGTGTTTGACCTGCTCGCCAAAGGTTCGAACGTCCGAGAACGCGCCGCCGCTTGGCTTGAAACCATATTTGTCAGCAGGCATTGCCTCGGCAAGGCTGACGAACTGGCGTTCGATCATCGAGAACCACTGGCCAACCGTCGTGGCCATCGACCCCGAGGGTTCCTGCGCGTACGTACTTGCAGGGATGCAGCAGCATGCCACGATCAACACCGCGCGCATCATGTTCAACCTCGCCTTCTACTCCTGTACTTGTCGGATTCAACGTTCCCAGTTGAGCGCCGCGATTCTCGGATCATCCGCAAACGATTTGCGGTCGAACTCGAGCCTCGACTCGGGGAACGTGCAAACGGCACGCACACCGTAGCTGCCCACATGGATTCGCCACGTCTGCCGCTCTGCCGGCTGGCGCGCAGCGAACGCCTTGCACGTCAGCAACGCCAGGTTCACACCATCCGCCGCGCGGGCCGACGGATACTTCAAAGCCTCGATTCGTGCCTCACGAGCGCGATCCGCAAGATCCTGACACGTCGAGTAGTCGGTGGGGTGAGTCCACCGGCGCCGATCGGCGTTCAGCGGCGGCCGCGTCAAGTCCACCGCGGACGCGGTTCGGAATTTTACCGAGAACACGGTGTACTCGCCCGCGACGCTGGGCCAACGCGTTTTCGGAGACTCGGCAAAGAACAGGATGCGGTGGAAGGCGGCCTCCGCAACGGCAGTGGCGGCGCCGGTCGACCCGTAAAACACACCCGGGGAGAACCCCGGCCTCCGAAATCGGGATCCGGACGGATACGGAGCCCCGTACCTGAACGGCGTTGCAAGCAGGTAGTGGAGGTCGCGGCATTCGGATGGCACCGGCGGCTTCGTACCCTCCAGGAGCGTTTCAAGAAGGCTCTGTTCAGCAAGCGTGTCAACGATCTTCATCGTCGACGCGACATGCTGGGCTTCGACGACGCGCCAGCATAGGCCGGAGAGCCGGCGGCGCTCAGACGAGAGCGCGGCGGGCGTCCAGGTACGCGACGGCATGTACGAGACCGGGGACCGACCGGATGAGCGCGAGCGGCTGGCCGCCAAGAGCCGTGTTCTCGTTGCGCAACCACTCCCGCGCGACGGTCTCGTCGCCGTGAACAATCGCGTCGAGCGCGCGGAAGAGCCGGACGAACAACACCGCGAGATCGAACGACTTATTGCCTGGCGTCAACGTGTAGGTGCCGCCGCCCATCCGCGAGATGCTGGCTTCGGACAGCCCGATGATCGCGGCCAGCGCCTTGTTAGACACCGCAAGCTGGCTGGCGGCGCGACGCACCGCCTTCGTCATCACGGCACCTTCAGTAGCGGCGGCTGGCTTGGCAGCAGCGTGAGGCATATAGGCCATGTTTCTCCTGAAATATTTTACCATAATTATTTCTGGACATGGGTGGCTAACGTCAGCGCCCCCGCCCGGTCGACGCGCGTTCGAGCTCCTCAATCTGGGCGTTGAAGGCCGTCCAGCGGGCCTGCTCATCCTGTAACTGATTCTCGAGCGAGATTTCTTCGGCCTTGAGCTCGGCGTCTGACTTGTCCAACGCTGCCAGTTGCTGCTTCAGCGGTCCGAGGAAGAACTCGAACTCCTTGGGATTGTCCGGTGACGCCGGATCCTTCATGGCCGCAAACATCTTCATCGGACCGAGGAATGCGGTGCGGGCCGCCGAGTTCTCGCGCATCCGCTGCCGAACGTCGCTCAATTGCCGCGCGATTGTGGCAATTCGTTGCTCCTGCAGTTGTAGCCGCATACCGAGCAGTTGGCCCCGCATGCTGGCTTGCATGGCTCGCTCGAGATCGGCGCGCAGCCCGCGGACCTCGGCGACAAGCTCGTCCATCTGGGAACGGGCTGGCGCACTTTGGTTGGCCTGCCCGGAAGCAATCGGCCCGGCGCCAACCGCCATCGCGGCGGCCAGCGCCAGAATTTGCAGCGTCTGGTTGCGGGTCATCATCGCCTCCTCAGAAAGTTGCAGCAGTCTACTCCGGGGCCGGACGCTACTTCGATCGCAGCGCGCTGATTCTGTCGAGCAGTCGCTCTGTCAGCGTGCGTTGCTCCGGCGAAAACTGGCTGGCCGCGGCATACACGTACGGCCGCAGCTGCTGGACGGCGTACGTCGCATAGCCCCTCTCCTGGATGCCTCGAAGTGTTTCGCGATAGTGATCGAGTAAGGTTTCAGCGAACACTCGCCCCGTGCGCTTCGCGCCAACCTTTGTCGACGCCGACAGCCACTTGACGCCCTCGGGCACCGAACGCACCGCCGAAATCGCCATCATCGATGAGGTTTCGAAGATCGAACGGTTCTGCGCAGCGGATTCCGATTTCAGTTGCGACCAGAGATGTCCAATCGTCTCTCGCGACGGCAAGCTTGCCGGCTGCAGCGACCGCGCCGCCTCACGAATCCTGTCCCAGTCCTTCCTGAGTCCGGCGACATCCAGCGGCGGAGTATTGATCGTGCTCGCCACGCACGACGAAGTACGTTCGAGCCCGTCGAGCAATTCGTCGACGCTCGTAAACTCGGCGTCTTTGTCGAGCAAGCCCTGGGTTTTGAGAGCGTCCGCGATCTCCGGGATCAAGTGCCGGCCCATTCCGCAGACATCAGCCAGAGCAGCAAGCACCCAGACCGGCGACGCACGAAAGGCGACGATGCCGAGAAGCTCGACGGCGTTGCCGGCGGCGCGCCGCACCAGAAAGTCATCTGGCACGGCCTCGCCTTCGCTCTCAGGACGCTGTGCGCCACCGACTTGTTCGATCAAGAAGTTGAGAGTGGTATCGACGAGATTCTGATAGAGCTGACTGCGACGCACCGCTTCGGGTACAGCGAGCGTGCTCGCTTCCTTCGCCATACCGGCACCAAGTCCGATCACGGCGCGGAGCAACCGTTCCGGCATCGACAACACGTACGTCTTGAAGGTCATTGATTAGATCGCCGTGGGATGCCGAGGCTCGTACAGCATCACCTCGAGGCCGCCGGGCAATCCCAACATCACCGTGATCCCCCATCCCTGATCTTCGGGCTCGCCTCGTACCTCGATTCCTTTCGAGCGCAAGTCACGCGAGGTCGCCACGAGGTCGTCGCACATCAGCGTGAGTTGATGCAACGTTCCCGTCTCGCCTATGGGTCCTTCCGCCGGGTGAATGCCAAGTTCAGCAGGGGGCATGCCGAAGATCAGCCAGCCATGTCCCACGTCCACATGTTTCCAGCCGAACACGTCGCGGAAAATCGCGCGCACAGCATCTGGTTCAGATGTGTAAAGCAATGCGTGAACGCCAATAATGGCCATCGGCTACCTCCGACATCTGAGAGTTTTTCACGGCAGGCTCAGGACTTCTCACGTGCATCTGCCTATTCTGGCCCAATGAGACGCGTCCATGTGTCCGTCCTCGCGTTAAGCCTTCTTGGGAGCGCGACGATCACGCATGCGCAACAAGCACCAGCGGCGACGGTGACCGCTGGATTCACCTTCATGAGCGGCGACATGGGGCACGAGATCAAGAAGGCCATGCTCAACCCGGAGCCGCCGACACCCGCGCTAAGCGCAAACACCACATCACAACTTCATGTATACGCCGAGGCGCACGTCAGGCGGGGAAAGTCCCGCGCCATCGGCATCGTGTTCGGCGGAACACACGGCTACACAAGCCTGGACGGCAATCCGACATCTCGCGACCGCCTGGAGGTGCGGGCGTCGTACGAAGTCACGACGCTCGGCGTCCTCTACTCCAAATGGCTTGGCGGCTACTTGAGAGTCGGGGCTGGACCGGCGCTCCACACCACCCGGATGCGCCTGTCCGCAGGCATCCCGCCGGACATTCCGCCTGAGCGAGAACAGTCCCTCGGATGGATCGCCGAAGCAACGGTGAACCTTCCCAACGAACAGCACAGAAATCAGGCCATTGAAATCACGATCCAGCGTCGTCACGTGTCCGACCTTGAGCTTGCGCCGCGGCTCCTGCCGCGCGGTTTCGACTACAGTCGAAACGTCGAACGTCCGCCGTTTGAATGGCCGCGAATGAAGGTCAGCCCGTCGCACTGGATGCTGGGCGTATCGATGGGCGTGCGGTTCTAGTCCATCGAAAAACCATCTCTGTCACGAGCAGCGGAAGAACCCAGGAGAGCCACGCGATGACGGCGAGTTGTGACGATCCTAGAAACGACCAGATCGGCAACCCCAACAACCATCGGAACGTGACGAAGGCGAACGTCACGACGTAACCACGGATCATCCAGGTTTTGTGGGCTTCAACGTGGCCCTGCTTGATGGCGTAGATGGCCATCCCAACGGTCCCCCACCATGCGACACCGAGAGCGAAGAGCGCAACGCCAAAGTCTGTCGGTTGAGCGTGCAACGCGAGATAGAACGCGGACGTGCCGCCGATGAGGACGCCGGTGACGTAAAGACGGCCCGTCCACCGATGGATTTCGTAGTACCGGCCGCGCAGTCCCGACCACAGTTGAAATGGCCCGCTGAACAGCGCGAGCGTTCCGCCGAGAAGGTGCCCGAGCAGCCAGAAACGCCGCGGCCAGAAGCGGCCGAAGTTCTCTTCCGTGTAATCGGCGAAATGAACGATGGTGTCGGAATAGAAACTGAGGGCGATCAGCGCGAGGAGACCGGAGCCCGCGACTGTCGCCAACTGGCGGACGAGTCCGGATCGAGCGACTACCGCCCCGCCGCCCACCGAATCGCTCCGGCGATCAGGCATGGTCTCGCTCGTCAGGTGCCACGAAGCGAGCGCGCCAGCACGCCGAGGCCGCCGAACAGCAGGGCGAGCATGACAAGCGTGTTGAAGAGCGAGGTGGTGCGGAAATAGATGTCCATGTTCATCAGGATGCCGGCGAGGATGATCGCCGCGCCAAGGCCTGTCAACACCCAACCGATCACGGACTTCCCGTCATAGAAGAGAAAGGCAACGCCGACAAGAAGCGGCAGGAGCGTCAGTCCGAACCCGCCATACCGGCCGAAGTTCCAAAATGACGTCGTGACCTGCACCTGGTTGAGGAGCAAATACCCTCCAACCACGGCCATGGTCAATCCGAGGAAGAACTGGCCGACGCCGCCCGGTGTACCGCCGGCGCCGCGCGGAGTCGGCAACGTGGGTTGGGTTGTCACGGCTGCAAGGATAGCAGAGCGGCTTTCAACGCCTCTATCCGACGCTGCCGCCGTCCCACTCGTGCCGCGGATCTGGAAGAAACGTCAGCCCGTGAGCGCCGCCGATGTGAAACTGCGATACGACCAACCAACCGCCCGGCACCTTCGCCCGCTCGGTCATGTACTTCGAGTCGAGCATCCCGTCTTCTTCACGCGTGGTGTTCAGAGTTTCCCAGCGCAGTACGGGTCCGTTCGTAGGCCGTTCACTCATGTCGGTCGACTCCTTCCGGGTTACGCGGATAAGGACCCGCTAATCCTACACAGAATCGATCGCCCCGCACTGACTACTCGCCGGTTCTCTCCCACCGGACTTCCACGCCTTCGCCCGTTCCCACTGCAGTGCGCAGGAGGGCAAGGAGCTGTTGCGAGGCGCCCCGCTGTTCGAGCAGTTCGATGGTGGGCCCGTCGATGAAATAGTCCCGATCGTCGAGCGATTCCTCCTCGAGTGCGCCGATCAACATCTGGAGGTCGGCCTCGGAGATCGACCCCAACGTATGGTTAGTCGAGCCACTGACGAGTTTGAGTGTCATGTCCACTCCTACCAAGTAGTGTAACGTCCGCGAGTGAAACGAAACCGCCACTCACGAACCCGGGTCATCCGTGGAGCGACTTCCGCATTCGTACGGAGGCAATGAAATGACCGGATGTGAGGTGCGCCCTACCGCGACCGACCTCGACATATCCGTTGGCGGCGTAGAACGCTCGACCGGCCAGTGACGCTTCAATCTGAATGGTACTGGCGCCGCGCGCAGCGGCGTGCGTCTCGGCGCAACGGATCAGCGCGGTGCCGACACCCTGACGGGCAGCGACGCCTCGAACGTAGACGGACGTTCCGTGTGTCGTGCCTCTTATCGGATAGTCGCTCGAGAAGCCGAGCACCATGGCTTCGCCATCGACCTTGCCGGTGGCGATGAAGAACACTTCACCGTACGCCATCGCCTCGAGATAGAGTGCCGGGGCCACCCCCTGCTTCCATGCCTGAACATCTTGCGGTGAATAAAACGATGGACCGATCGAATCGATCGAATCGCGATGGGCGTCGGCGATGTCGGCAACATCCGCCGCCGTGGCGAGACGAATCTCGATCTCAGTGAGAGCCAGCGCAGTCATGGGGCCCGAAGTGCCACCACCGGATCGACGCGCGCTGCACGTCGCGCGGGTAGATAGGCGGCCGCCAACGCAACCGCTGTCATCAACAACACCACGGATGCGAGCGTGACGGGATCCGTCGGATGAACGCCGAACAGCTGAGAAGCGATCAGCCGCGACAACGCAAGCGACGCGGTTACTCCGACCAACAACCCAACGCCGGTCAGCACAATCCCACGCCGAAGAACCATCATCGCCACGTCGGCCTGACGAGCCCCAAGCGCTATGCGGATACCGATTTCCCGGATCCGTTGTGACACTGAATAGGCCATCACGCCGTAGATGCCGAGCAGTGCGAGCGCCGTCGCCGTCGCTCCGAAGACTACGACCATGCGCATCAAGAACTGACGCGTTGCTACGCTCGCCTCGATCAACTCCGACATCGTGCGAAAGGCGTACACGGGAAGGTCGGCGTCGATGGCCTTGATCTCACGCATCACACTCTCGCCCATTCCAGGAATGCCGGGAACGGTACGAATCAGTAATGCCAGCGACAGGTCGGAGGATTGCTCGAGTGAGCGGTACAGGATCGGCTGCGGCGGCTCGGTCAACCGCCGGTTGAGAACATCGCTCGCGACGCCGACCACCGTCATCCACGGAGTCTCCGGCGCAAAGCGAACGCGCCCGCCGATAGGATCGCGGCCTTTAAACAACGTGCGCGACGCCGCTTCGCTCACGACCGCGACTGGTTCGGCGCCCGCTCGATCGGATGTGCTGAATCCCCGACCTCTGACAATCCGAATCCCCAGCGTGTCGAAATAGCTGGGCGAGACCTCGAAGTAGTGAACGACCGGTCGAACTGTCGCAGCATCAACATCGAGGCCGTCGACTTCGATGACGAGCGGCGGATTGAATCCACCCATCGGGATCTGCGACGACATCGCGACGCGCTCGACCCCTGGCAATGCTGCAATTCGGCGTTCGGCTTCTCTGTAGAGCGCAAGGCGACGCTCGGGATCGAGGTAGGCGCCTACGGCAGGAGGATTCGGCCTGGGCAACGTGATGCGGGCGGTCAGAACGTTGTCGCTCTGGATACCGACCGGAACGTTCAACAATCCGACGACCGTTCTCGCGAGCAGGCCAGCACCAACGAGCAGAACGGTCGCAATCGCGACTTCCAGTGCGACGAGGACGTTTCGCGCACGGCCGGCCCGGCCGTTCGTGCTTCGGTCTCGCCCTCCCTCCTTGAGAACGCTGAACGTTGACACGCGGCGCAGATCGACCGCGGGAATCACCGCGAAAAGAACGGTCACGCCAGCGGAGACTGCAATCGCCACCAGAATCGCGGTCGCATCGAGCGTCACCTGCTCGATACGCGGCAGACGCCCAGGCGCAAGTGCCAGGAGCACCCGAACTCCCCATGAGGCGAGCAGGACACCGAGCGCGCCGCTCGCGACTGCAACGAGCAGGCTCTCGGCGACAAGCTGCCCAGTCAGCCGTCCTCCGCTCGCCCCGAGCGCCTGCCGAATCGCCACTTCCTGCCGTCGCGCGGACGATCGCGCGAGAAAGAGATGCGCCACGTTGACACAGGCCACCAGCAGCAAGAGCCCAACGCCACTCAACAGGACAAACATCGGCGTCGCTACGCTGGCAATCACATCCTGGTGCAGCGGAATGACGCGCGGTGCCCAACCGTTGCGAGTTGGGTAGTCAGAGGGAAACTGCTGACTCACCAACACGCCGTAATCGGCAAGGCGCGCTCGCGCTCGCTCCAGCGTCACACCCGTCTGAAGTCGAGCGAGGCAGCCTTCGAGACGACGCCGGCCCCTGCCTGTCGACGTGGATGACGGTCCGCCAAATCCCGCAGGACTCCACGCGTCGACTTCACCGTGCACCGTGCGTCCCGGATGCACGAACCCCGGAGGCATGACGCCAACCACCACGATGGGATCGGTATCGATGATGACGGTCTTGCCGATCGCCTGCACATCACCGCCCAGCCTGCGTCGCCAGAATCGATCGCTGACCACGGCGACGTTCGCCACATTCGGGGTGTCATCTTCCGGTCCGAACGTCCGTCCGTGCGCGGCGGGGACGCCGAGAACGGCGAAGTAATTCCAGCTCACGAGCATCATCTCGACCCGCTCGGGCGTGTCGCCGCTCGTCACGTTCGCGCTGATCGGCAGCATGCCGGCAACCGACGTAAACAGATCGGTGCGCGCCTGATAGTCGAACAGCTCTCCCGGCGAGACTCCAGCGTCAGTCGCGCCAAACCCGCGCAGCTCACTTGTGATCCTGACGAGCCGCTCCGGTTCTGAATAGTTGAGCGGGCGAAGCACGACCGCGTGGACGACGCTGAAGATCGCGGTGCTGGCGCCGATCCCGAGAGCCATCGTGAGCACAACCACCACGACGAAACCCGGCGAGCGCGTCAGCGTGCGGATGGCAAACTGCAGGTCGCGGAGAGTGGACATACAAATCCTCGAACACGGCGCCGCACCGTACATCCCAGCACCAGGACGTTCTGCCCCATCACCGGCTCATCGAAACACGAAGCCGGAATAAAATGTTGTATAGGACACTTTGAGGAGCCCAATGTCAATTTCCGAGTTGTCTTCATCTAGGCGCGTGTTGTCCGTGGCGAGATCGTCCGTGTTGTCCGTGGCCGCTCTGCTGACCGCCGCGGTATCACTGTCGTGCTCGAGCGGCGCCGCTCCCGCAGCCTCCGCTCCGGCGCCGCCGCGTCCGGGCGTTGACCTCGCAGTACTCGACAAGAACGTCAGGCCGCAGGACGACCTCTACAAGCACGTGAACAGCGCGTGGCTGGCGAAGACGGAAATCCCGCCGGATCGTGGCGCCTACGGCGGATTCTACGAAGCGATCGACAGGACGCAGGATCGCCTGCGCGCGATTGTCGAGACCGCCGCCAAGTCCAAGGCAGCCGGATCCGACCAGCAGAAGCTCGGCGATTTCTACACGGCGTTTATGGATGAGGCACGCGTCGCTACGCTCGGCAAGGCCCCGCTCGAGCCTGAGCTGGCACGCATCGACGCGCTGAAGACGCCGGCAGATCTCGCGCGGTATCTCGGCCGGATGCAGATGCTGAACGTCACCACGCTCGTCACCGGATACGTGGAGGGCGACGCGCAAGAACCGACTCGGTCCGTGCTGTATCTATTTCAGAGCGGGCTCGGCCTCCCCGATCGCGACTACTACCTCAAAGACGACGCGAAGCTGAAGGAGTACCGCGAGAAATACGTCACCTTCGTGGGAAAAATGCTCGGTCTTGCCGGGCAACAGAATCCGGCGGCGGCCGCCAAGGACATCATGGCGATCGAGACCTCGCTCGCCAAAGCGCACTGGACCAACGTAGAAAGCCGCGACGCGGTGAAAACCTACAACAAGGTCAATGTCGCCGATCTCCCGAAGCAGTTTCCCGGCCTCGACTGGCCAGCCATGTTCGCGGAGATGAACATCTCCGACGCGAAGACCGTCATCGTCGGGCAACCGAGCTACTTCAAGGCGATGGCGGCGGCCGTCGCGAAAACGCCAGTCGATCGTTGGAAGCCGTATCTCAAGTTTCACGCCACGAACGCGCTGGCGCCATACCTCAGCCCGGACTTCGTCGAAACACGCTTCGACTTTTATGGCCGGACGCTTCAGGGCACGAAGGAAATGCTGCCGCGTTGGAAACGCGCCATCAATAACCTCGACGCCACGCTCGGCGAGCTGCTCGGCAAGGTGTACGTCGAGCAGCACTTCAAACCCGAAGCAAAAGCACGGATGGATCGCCTCGTCGAGAATCTTCGGGGCGCGTTCCGCGAGGGCATCGAGAAGCTCGAGTGGATGGGACCCGAGACGAAGAAAGAGGCGCAGGCGAAGCTTGCCGCGTTTCGTCCGAAGATTGGCTACCCGAGCAAATGGCGCGACTACTCGAAAGTCGAGATCAAGCCGGACGATCTCGTCGGCAACTTGATCCGCGCGTGGATGGCTGAGAGCGTGTATCAGCTCGGCAAAGCCGGCAAGCCGATCGATCCTGAAGAGTGGGGAATGACGCCGCAGACCGTCAACGCGTACTACAACCCGGTGCGCAACGAGATCGTGTTCCCTGCCGCGATTCTTCAGCCGCCTTTCTTCGACATGGACGCGGACGACGCGGTCAATTACGGCGGCATCGGCGCGGTCATCGGCCACGAGATGGGGCACGGCTTTGACGACCAGGGACGCCGCTACGACGCCAAGGGGCACCTGCGCGACTGGTGGACGGAGAAGGACGCCGCGGAATTCATGCGGCGTGCGAAAAGGCTCGTCGATCAGTATTCCGGAATGGAAGCGCTGCCCGGCCTGAAGGTGAACGGCGAGCTCACGCTTGGCGAAAACATCGGCGACCTGACCGGTGTGACGATCGCTCATCGGGCCTACGAGCTGTCGCTCGGCGGCAAGGAGGCGCCCGTCATCGATGGGTCAACCGGCGCGCAGCGATTCTTCTACGGTTGGGTGCAGGCCTGGCGCGGCAAGTATCGCGACGACGCGTTACGGCAGCAGGTGCTGACGAACCCGCACGCTCCTGACATGATGCGCGGCAACGGACCGTTGCCGAACGTCGAGGCGTTCTACACGACGTTCGGCGTGAAGGATGGCGACAAGATGTGGCTCGCGCCGGAGAAGCGCGTCAAGATCTGGTAGCCCTTAATCCGTGATGAAGACGCCCACGGTCGCTCCAACTGCAGCACCGATCGGCGCGCCAATCAAAAACCCTTTCATGCCGGGGCTGTCACAGTCGCAATCGCCTTCGAGGGCCGCGCCTGTGTAGCCTCCGGCGATGAAGCCGAGTGCCCCGAGCCCTACACTGACGAGCATTCGGTACGCCCATCGCGATGTTCGCGGCGCGTGACGCATCGTGCCAGGCGGCGACTGCGTTTCCGCTCGCGTGCGACGGAGACCTCGCGCATTGGATAGAACGCTCGGCGCCACTGCACGTCCAAGGCTCAGGTCACGAATGCTCGCACGGCCAGCGGCGGGCTGAGCCGCCGCTGAGGATGACAGACACAAGACAAAAGCCGCCGACAATACCGCCTGCCCCATACCGGACCTCCTTGTCCGATATGTGCAAAGCGAGGCCAGGATGGCTCACCGGTCGCCGGGACCGCGTCTACCCGACACTCGCCGTAACCGGAGGCGCCGAGCGCAGCGTCTGCAGCACAACGCAGTAGCGCTCGGTTAGCTTCAGCAGCGTCGCCTTCTGATCCTCTGGCACGGAGTCGGCGAGATGGAACCGCAGGCGGATCTCGCGGAATCCGACCGGCGCATCCTTCGCGACGCCGAGCGTGCCGCGGAAGTCCAGATCCCCTTCCGCCGTAATCCGCGTTTCTCCGACCTCCACGCCGATTGAGGTTGCCACCGCGCGAAGCGTCACGCCGGCGCAGGCGACGAGTGCCTCGAGCAACATGTCGCCCGAGCAGACGGCTGAACCGTCGCCGCCCGTGGCAGGATGAAGACCTGCCTCGACGAGCGCCTTCCCCGTTTCGACTTTGCACGCCAACCCGCTCGCGCGCCCTTCAGCGCGAAGCGTGATCACCGCCGCTTGCGGATCCTGTCGGTATCTATCCTTGAGTGGTCCTTGAACTGCCTTCAGCTGTGCTGCATCCATCTCAACATCATAGTGGCTGCTGCGTCCTACAAGAGCTCTAAGGGACCTTTCGGCGTGCTGATCGTGGCCCGCAGCGCGGGAGCGGATCCCTGCGCGACACGGCCATCGATTCCCAACGAGGAGAACACTCGAACCAAGGCCTCGGGAGCGGGATGGATGAACTCCAATGATTTCAGCGCACATCCCTGCGGCGAGTCCTGCGCGGGATGCACCGAGTCCTGTGCCCAGTGGATGAAGAACGGCACCGGCTCCACCGTGCCATTTCCAAGCGTGCTCTGAACGCCCATGGACCGCCACTTCAGCACCTTCCCGTCAGGCTGAACGCGCGATCCATCACTCGGCCCGAAGATCTGCAACCCCGCCGCGCGAGACGTGCGCACGACCGAGTCGAGATCAGGTGCGAAGGCAGCCCACGTGATCAGCCTTGGTGTGTCCAGCGACCGAATGTCGAGCTGAAACGTATACGTCTGCTGGGCGGGATCGGGAGCAATCACTTCAAGGTACTGCCTGACGCCCAGTGACAGCAGCGCATTCCGCGTACCACGCCCCGGATGGCTGCCGCCGACGACTGGTTTGATGCCGGTGCGCTCCTGGACCCACGCGATGCCGCGATCGAGGTCGCGGGTACCGAGCAGAAGATGATCGACTGAACTGACGGCCGGTTCTTGCATCATCGCGGCGTTTTTCGCGCTGTCCATACAGAACGCGATGCCGGTGAGTCCCAGTAGACGCACAGCCGAGCGACGGTCGATCTCATGAACAGTCATCCGACACGCATTCGCCGTTCTGACGATTCATCGGCCATCGTCGTAAATCTGAATCACGTGCCGCGGCTCGAACGTGACGGCGGCGCCGCTGACGAGATCGCGGGTGCAATACGGATCGTTGTCGAGCACGCCGCGATAGAGACCGCCTTCACGCCCCTGAACGATGACCCACATCCGCTCGGCCTCGAGCGTCTCATGCCCTGTCGATCGATCCCGGACGGTCATCTGGAAGATCAGCTTGACGAGGTCACCCTTGACGAGCGATTCGCGACGCTCTTCGGCAGGCATCCAGAACGTCGCTGGTGCCTCACGATGCAGTTGCTCCCCATCGTCCAGGTCCCATGACACGAGCTGAAGGTTACGCCTTTCGACCACGACGCGAGTTATCGCGGCGTCAGCGTGCCAGCCGACGTCCTGCCAGAGTCTCGGCGGTCGTCGGGTCGATGCGCGCACGCACTTCAGAAATACGATTGGCTGGGAAACCACCCTGTCGGGCGTGCTCGCGGATCAGCTCTTCGTTTGGTGCGATGTAGACGCAATAGATCTTGTCGCCGGTGACGAAGCTCTCGACCCACTGAATCTGCGTACCCAGCAGGTTCAAGACGCCGCATGATTTCTGCGAGATCCCTTGCAGCTGCTCGTCGGATAGATCACCCACCCCTGGCAGTTCGCGTTCGATCACGTATTTCGGCACCGCTGTCCTCCTCGGGAGAATCGCTCGTTCGGCCCTTCAATTCTAGGCCGGTTCAACATCCAGCACCTTGGCAATCGCGTTCAGCGTATTCCAATTGCGCGTCGTCGCGGGCGCCCCATAGATCCGATCGAGCGTGCCAAGATACCCGATCACCTTCATCTCGCGCCGATAGAGGCCAACAACAAACCGGTTCTGTCTGGCGAGGATCCTCACCAGCCATCTTCCCTGCGACGGAATGCTCAAGGGTAATCGCGGTGTCGAGCGCGGTGCCCGCGACAGGACGCTCACAAAGCGGATGATGTCGGGGCGTGGGCGGTGGCCGGCGAAGTAGTCTCGCGAGACAAGCCGGACGATTTCCCGGTGGTCGCAAATGACGATGGCCGCCTCGAATGGGAGCCGGCGGGTGAGCTCGGCGCGCAATTTGGCGCGGGCGACTCTCTCACGAATCACCAACGTTCCGGTTGCGCCGATGTTGATCGCGCCGAGGTGCTTCAGCTGCGTCGCAAGCGTCGACGGCCGGAACCGTCGGTGTCCGCCGACGTTGATGCCTCTGAGAAAGACGACGAGCGCCACTGGCGGCTCCTATGGACTCGGTCCGGGACCGCTTACCCCTTTGCCGCGTACTGCTCCGCGCCCAAGAAATGCAACGACACATACGGTTCGTCGCCGACCACCCAACTGTCGTGCGGAACCGGCGGAATGTAGAACAGCTCGCCCGCTCTCAGCTCGATCACCGTTCCATCATCGAACGCCGCCGTCGCCGTGCCAGACACCACGAGCCCCACGTGCTCGACGCTGCAACGCGTCGCGCCCACCGCAGGACCAACGTGCAGCGACCACCGCCAGCCCGGCTCGTACGTGGCGCGGCCAATCGTTTGTCCGCCGAGCCGGACAATCTCGAAGCGCCCTTTCGTCATCACGCGGGTTTCGTCAGGCGCCTCGAAGCGTTTGAGTATGACGGCGTTCATCATTCACACTCTCTTCACCAGCAACGCCGGAACGAGAAGCAGCAAGCCATGGACAAGATCACCAATCGCAAAATCAGTCCGGCCCAGACGCACAAGAACGATCGGCGCGCTGAGCAGAATGGTCAGGGCAACGAACCGCGCGAGAAACAATCCCTCTTGCGTGTGTTTGACGATCCACCATACGGCGATACCGGCGATGGCGGCACGGACGAGCATGGCGACTCCGAGAAACGTCAGGGGAACGTCGACTCCCGGCGACATGGTGAGTCCCAAGCCCACCATCATGCCAGCGGGATCGGCGATCGAGGCGATGCCCTCGACGGCGTGGAGAAGAGCCGTCAGGCCGAGAAGGATGAGGAGAAGAACGCGCATCGTCACCGCGACGATGATACAGCGTCACGTCGGCTAGGCGACGGCAATCCGATCGAGCAGCTCGCGGTTGCAGAGCAACTGTCCGGCGCCGAGAACGACGCTGTCCAGGGGATGCTCCGCCAGGATGACGCGAAGACCGGTCTGTTTGGCCAGATGCATGTCGAACTTGCGAAGAAGTGCGACGCCTCCCGTCAGGACGACGCCGCGGTCGTAGATGTCCGCCGACAGCTCCGGCGGCACGCGTTCCAGGGCCTCGTGCACGGCCTTGACGATCGCCTTGATCGGCTCGGAGAGCGCCTCACGGATTTCCGTGTCCGTGACTGTCACCGTTCGCGGCAGTCCCTCGGAGAGATGACGCCCTTTGACCTGCATCCGCAGCGGCTTCTCGAGGGGTTCTGCCGATCCGATCTCCGACTTGATCCTCTCGGCCGTACTCTCGCCAATCAGCAGATTGTGGGTGCGCTTGATGTGCTGGATGATCGCGTCGTCCATTTCGCCGCCTGCAACACGCAGCGATCGGCCATACACGATGCCGGCCAGCGAGACGACGGCGATGTCGGTCGTGCCGCCGCCGACATCGATGATCATGTTTCCGGTCGCCTCGGTGATCGGTAGACCTGCGCCGATTGCAGCCGCCATCGGCTCGTCCACGAGGCAGACTTCGCTTGCCTTGACCCGGCTGGCACTGTCCTTCACGGCGCGGCGCTCGACGGCAGTACTCGCGGTCGGGACGCCAATGACAAGCCGCGAGCGCGCGAACCTGCGACCCCGCACCTTGTGCACGAAATGCACGAGCATCTTCTCGACCGCATCGAAATCGGCAATGACGCCGTGCTTCATCGGCCGCACCGGCGTGATGTTTCCCGGCGCGCGTCCGAGCATCTCACGCGCCTCGCTGCCGACCGCCTCGATGTGTCCGCGCGCGGTGTTGAAGGCGACTATCGACGGCTCCGACAGCGCGATCGCCCCCTGCATGTAGATGGAGGTGTTGACCGTCCCCAAGGAGACCGCCACGTCCGACGCTGTCGAGAACAGCCCCATGGGGCCGGGGCCTAACAAGTTCAGTTCCGCCGCGAGAATCGTAACCGCAGGGGCGAAGGAGCAGTCTTTCCTAAGGATTCTGCTCCTTTGCTACGGCCGTGCTTAGACCGTCCGGGACAGTTTGGCGGTCCGGATTACGGTTCTGCTCGAAAGGGCCACAGTCAGCCTAGCGTCTGCTCGGTGACTTCTTGAGCAGCGCCGCGGCCTTTCGCCGATCGGCGTCGTTGTCGAAGCCACATACCGCGGAGAACTTTGAACCGATCACCTGTGCGACCACGAAGGACAGGTTGATGCCCGCCGCCGCAATCGCCGCCGTTGTGTCGAACCCGATGCCAGGCTTGTTGGTCCCGGTCACGAGCACTGCAGGAATATCGTCCGCAGGGGTCAAGCCTGCGGCTTGAGCAGCTGCAGTAGCTTTCTTCCCGGAGATTGGAAACAGCTCGACGGCGCCACGGCTCTCGTCTCCAGGAAAGCGATAGGCCATGAGCACCTGGACATCGGCCTTGGCCGTGGCCAACGGACCAAGCACCTGCGCCAGCATCCCGGGACGGTTGTCGATCTCACGCCGCCAGAGTGTGATGTCTTTCACGGTTACGGCCATGGCAGCCTCCTTCCAGTTTCTTTCGCGGACCACTTCACGCCAACCACTGCTTCATCTGCGCGGGAGTGATATTGCCACCTGTCAGTATCGTCGCCGTCAGCCTTCCGCTGAACTGCGTGGGATTCGTCAGCAACGCCGCGAGACCTGCGGCTCCCGAAGGTTCGAGGACGATGCCCAGCTCGGTGAACGCGAGCCGCATCGCGCTCACCATCTGATCGTCCTTGACGAGCAGCATGTCATCCACAAGGCCGATGAGGTCAGTCACTGCCTCCGCAAACGGCGCTCGCACGGCGATGCCGTCGGCGATCGTGTCGCCCCAATCTAATGCCTGCGCGCGTCCCGCCCGCCACGATCGCTCCATCGCGGGTGCGCCAGCGGCGACAACTCCGATAACACGCGTCGAGGGGTGGTGGGCTTTGACCCAACGGGCTACGCCTCCCAGCAGCGCCCCATCGCCTACCGGCACCAGGATGTCGTCAAACGCCTCGGGCCAACGGAGGAGCTCCACGGCGATCGTGCCTGCGCCCTCAGCAATCGCCCGGTCTCGGCCGTCCTCCACTAACCGTCCGCCCACTTGCTCCGCAAATGCCGATGCCGCCCGATGCGCATCGTCGTAATCGGCGCCAACCGGCCGAACGTCGGCGCCCAATGCACGCATGCGCGCAATCTTCAACGGGTTGGCATCTGCGCTCGTGAAGATCGTCAGCGGCAGCCCACGAGTCCGGGCCGCGAAAGCCATCCCTTGGCCGAAGTTGCCGGCCGTGGCGCACACGAGATGAGGACCGCCCTCGAGTGTCGACACGAGGTACTCGGCTCCCCGCCCCTTGAACGATCGAATCGGATTGATCGTCTCGACCTTGACGACGACGCGGCAGCCGAGGTGTGATTCGAGTGGCTCCGCGCGGAACTGCGGAGAGTTGAGGAACACCGGATCGATGACCCTCGTCGCTTCAGCGATCCGCTCGAGGGACAGACGGTGATGAATAGAAGTCTCTGCAGCGTCTTTGCTCATAGCCGTGGCGGCTTCCCGTCAAGTACTTCTAACAGACGTCCCTCGCGCTCGAGCAGCCGATCGCCGATCTGTACCATGCGGCGGTTAGGAACGGCAATTGGCCGCTGCGCCAGGACATGCGCCATCGCCTCTCGTTCGTACCCAGGACCGAGCCAACACGCATACATGATGAGCGCCGTCGCCGACGCGCGACTCACGCCGGCCTCACAGTGAACGAGCACCGTGCCAGCCTCGGCGCGAAGGCTCTCCGCAAGCCCAATAATGTGCCGCACGTCAGCGTCCGTCGCACCATCGTCGGTGAGCACGTCGCCAATTAGCAGTCGAAGCTTGGGTCCGAATGCGTCATAGCCAGCCGGCAGGTCGTCGTACGGATCGCCGATCGACACGAGATAAATGAGGTCAGCGCAGCGCTCCGCCGATCCGAGAATCTCACCAGCTTCGATGCGGCTCGCGATCTCGATGTTCAATGCACTCACAGGTATCCTTACGTAAGAGAGGTGGCTGGCTAATGATGAGCCGCAGAAACACAAAGCGACGAGGCGCCCTTGTTCTCGCCGGTTGTGCCGCCCTGAGTGCCCTCGGACTCTTGGGACTGATCCTGATGGCGGTGCTCGGTTTCGAGGAGCCGAGTCTCGCCCTCTGGACTAGCTCGTCAATTTTTCTATTTGCTGCCCCCGCTTCCCTCATTGTGCACATCGTGATGACGAAAGGGCTTACGCGGCAGCAGAAGCGCCTCTGGCTCCGAGCCCTCCTCAGTGTTCATGGGGGCCGCGTCTTTACAGCGTACGTTCGTTCACGCGATCGCAGACGGACCGCTGAACGCATCGCGAGTTTGCTGAGAAAGCCGTCAGCCTACTGAGCGGTGACGTCAGGACATCCGGCGAACCACTCTCAGCCGGACCGACCATCGCGACTGGCGAGTGTCGCGATGCAGCCACGCATACCCGGCCTCGGCGCAGAGGCCGCCGCACTGCGCCTCGTAGTACACGAGCGCGTCCAGACCCTCGCGAGAGAGAATCACATCGGAGAACGATATCCACCCCGTGGCGTCAAATCGCGATTTGAACTCGTCCCAGAACCGCGAGCCGTGCGCCGCGTGAAGCGCGTCGATCTCCTCTTGAGATACCATGCGTGCCTCCGCAGGAAACACCGCCGGTCCGAACGGCTGCGCTTTCGTCGGTGACTGATTCATGGCTAGCTCACGAAGCTCGGCGGGCACGCTGGCGAATTGGCGCAGCCAATTGGACGAGGCGCCCTGAAGCGACGGCATCAGGATCGACCGATCGAGCACGCGCATCCCTGACGCGGGAAACGCGTGGTAGCGCTCTTCCCGGAGAACCGCGTAAACGTCGGGCTCGGGTGCCGACTGCGCGCCGACCGTCACATTTAGCGCGAGTGCCGCGATGAATCCCATTGTGCGCATGCCCTGTTTTACACCAGAACGAAAAGCGCGTCGTGGTACCATCCGACCTCGGCACTGAGGCAGCTGATATGACGAAGCGCAAAGGCGTACGCAAGAAAGTCCGGAAGTCCCGTAGCGCTCCGAGGCCAAAACGGGCGCCCACGCTGTCAGGTGACGCTCTTCTCAGACCTCTCAAGGACGTCGTCCGACGCGACGTCGGACATGTTCGTGTGGAGGCGGGGACGGCCGGCGAGGCGCGTGTGAAACGCATGATCTATCCTCCGGGATTCCGGTGGTCGGTCGACATGAAACCGGTCGTCGGCACCGACTACTGCATGCACGCGCATGTCGGCTTCCTCGCTCGCGGACGGATTCACATCGAATACGCGGATGGCTGCCGCGTGGAATGCAAGGCCCCGCAAGTCGTCGCGATCGAGCCGGAACACGACGGATGGGTCGTCGGCAACGAGCCGGTCGTGCTCATCGAGTTCGATTTCGAAGGAGACACGATCCGTCGTCTCGGGATGCCCGACCGTCATCGGCACGCGTAGTCCGCTTTGGGCGACATCGCACGGATCATGTTGACCGTCGCGGAGATCGAACCGTATATCACGCAGGCCTTCGCCGAAAGGCTCGAGCCTCGAGAGTTTCGACTCGTGGACAAGCGGCGTTGGATTCGGTCGACAAAAATGCCGATCCGCGAGATCTTCTCCATCGTCGCGGTGAAGGGCGGAACGTATTCGCCTCGCTGGGGCATCTCGTGCGGGTACGTGCCGATCCTGAAGAGCGGGAAATTCAAACGTCAAAACACGGAGCGGACGATCGCGGCGGACCTGCTGATCGATCCAATCGATATCACCGGGCAAGTCGATCCGCACACTTTCAGCTTCATCACCGGGGCCGACACGCGGGTTCCCATCAAGCAGATAGCGGCGTGCGCCAGCCATTTCGTTCCGCTCGCGCTTGCGGATTTCGATCGGGTCCACGATCTGCCGGCTTTCTGCCGATTCTTCCAGGAGCGCAGCACTCTCGAGTATCGGCGGTTCCAGTTCTTCATGCACGTCCACCATCGTCTGACGGGCGGATTCGTCGAGATCCTGCTCGGTCGACTCGACGAGGGCAAACGCCAGCTCGCGGCATTCTGCGCGGAGCAGGGCGTCGACTACGACGATCGGATTCTGACTGACTGCATCCGCGAGGCGGAAAACGCCGCTCGCGGGGCCTGATCGATAACCGGCGCGGCGCCGATGACGTTTGGCGTAGAATCAGCGGCGCTGTTCGCTGGAGGAGGCCGCATGCTCGGTGGACGATCGTGGGACGAGTGGATCGCGCAATACGCGGCGAGCCATCAACATCCGGTGAACCGCGTCTGCCATACGTTTGGCATCCCGCTCATTGTCCTGTCGATCGTCCTGGCTGGCCTCTCCCTATTCGTCTCGGGTCTCTGGATCGCAGCGCTGACGCTGTTCGTGGTCGGATGGATCCTCCAGTTCGTCGGGCACGCCTTCGAAGGCAAACCGCCCGAGTTCTTTCACGATTGGCGATTCCTGTTCGTCGGGCTGCGCTGGTGGATCGCGAAGATGCGCGGGCGCGCCTAGCGTCTACGATAGCTGCAATAGACGCTCGATGGTATCGAGCTTCACCTGCACGGCCTGCTGCTCGACTCGAATCCGCTGTAACGTGACCAACCCCCAAACGGCGGCTGCGACAGGAATCACCCACACCAAGCCCACCACGAAAATGACTATCAGCTCCGGAATTCCCAGCATCATGGCTTTGCCTCCAGAGTGCCCGCAACGGCGCGACAGAATGAAACCACACTTGGCGGGAATCGATCCACGCTCAGATCTGCAAGCTGGCGCGGAGAAAGCGTTCGACGTCACGTAGATCGCGCAGGCGGCGCACGGACGGTGGAAACGCCTCCAGCAGTGCGGCGTCGAGTGCGAAGCCCGCAATCGGCCTGCCGTATCGGATCGCGAGCGCGATTTCAGACAGGGTTCCCGCCTCTCCCGGCAGCGCCACGATCGCGGCGCTCGACAGAATGTTGATGTGATTGCGCGAC
>Ga0114129_10003358_pt1 | contig 22480 bp, 18 predicted proteins | sample RhiMetdeltSRZDD1_FD_80071 | JGI IMG/M metagenome (GOLD analysis project Ga0114129, IMG submission 80071) | Populus rhizosphere microbial communities from Tennessee, USA - Rhizosphere MetaG P. deltoides SRZDD1 (version 2) (version 2) | ecosystem: Host-associated > Plants > Roots > Rhizosphere >... | reverse complement strand
GTCGTCATCACGCCCGACGCCGAGGTCGCTGCAGTCGCGAAACGTTGGGGCGCCCTCGTCGTCCGGGAGACGGCCGCCCATGGGCACACGGCCGCGGTCGCGCGAGGTGTCGCGCTCTGCCGGGAGTGGGGCGCGACGGTCTTGCTGACCGTCCCGGGCGATCTCCCCTGTCTCACTGCCGACGAGGTGCAGCGTATCCTGGAGGCCTGCGGGCCCGCGCCCGCGGCCGTCTTCGTCCCGTCTCGGAACGGGCTCGGCACCAACGCGGCCTGCCTCGCGCCACCCGACGCCGTTCCGCTGCGCTTCGGCGAGCCCTCGTTCGCCGACCACCTGGCGGCCGCACGAGCGCGCGGGATCGAGCCGGTGGTGCTGGCCCTCCCCGGCGCCGGCCTCGACATCGACCGGCCGGAGGATCTCCATGAGCTTCGGCGGACCGGGGCGGCGACGCGCGCGGCCGCCGTGCTCGGAGCACCGGTCGACGTTCCCCCGCCGCGCGCTCCCCGGCTCGAGGTGTTCGGGATACGCGGTCTGCCGGAGCTCAGGCCCGGCGACGATCTCGCCGGCCTCACGCTGGCAGCGGCCGTGGCCCAGGGCACGCCACTCGAGTCCGGCGACGTGGTCGTGCTCAGCCAGAAGGCCGTCTCCAAGGTCGAGGGTCGCCTGGTGCGGCTCGCCGACGTGACCCCATCGGCGCTGGCGGTCGAGATCGGACGCGCCCACAAGAAGGATCCCCGGCTGATCGAGATCATCTTCCGTGAGTCTCGTCGGATCGTGCGGATGGACCGCGGCGTCCTGATCACCGAGACGCGCCACGGCCAGATCTGCGCCAACGCGGGAGTGGACCAGTCCAACGTGGGTCTCGGCTGGGCGAGCCTCTTGCCCGAGGACCCCGATGCCTCGGCGCGGGCCTTCGCGGACGGAGCGCGCGCCGGCCAGGGCGTCGAGGTCGCGGTCATCGTCGCCGACACCTTCGGCCGCCCCTGGCGGGAGGGCCTCGTGAACGTGGCGATCGGCGTCGCGGGACTCCGCTCCCTCCAGACCTACCTCGGCATACCGGACGCCCACGGCTACACGCTCCAGGCAACGATCCTCGCCGTGGCGGACGAGCTGGCCGCGGCGGCGGAGCTGGTGATGGGCAAGCTCGACCAGGTCCCGGTCGCCGTGGTACGCGGCTATCGCTACGAACCCGGCGCGGGGTCGGCCCGCGAGCTCCTCCGCGATCCGACCCTGGACCTGTTCCGGTAGAGTCGCGCCGCGCGAGAGTGCCGACGGCCGGGCTCGGGCGGGCCCGCGTGATACGCTAGCCCGCAGATGAGCCAGCACATCGAGGCGGCGGGCCGCTTCTACGCCTTCCTGCGGCTCGTGGCGCGTTTCTGGATCTGGTTCCTCTTCCGCGAGGTAGCCGTGCGCGAGGTCGGGCGCGTCCCGCCGGCGGGTCCGGTCCTTCTCTGCGTCAACCATCCCAACAACCTGATCGACTCGCTCCTGGTCGGTGCGGTGCTGCCGCGGAAGGTCCACTACCTCGCCAACGCCTCGCTCTTCCGAAACCCGGTCCTCGCGCGCTTTCTCGTCCGCGCCGGGGCCATCCCCGTGTACCGGCGGCAGGACGACCGCGACCGGGCGGATCGCAACGCCGCGACGTTCGCCGCGGCCCGCTCGGCGCTCGAGGCCGGCCACGTGCTCGCGATCTATCCCGAGGGAACCACGCACGCCGAGACTCGTGTCCAGCCAATCAAGACGGGCGCGGCGCGGATCGCCCTCGACTACGAGGCGGCGCGAGAGCCCGGACATCCGGACCCGCTTCCGCCCCTCGCGGTGCTGCCGGTCGGACTCTCGTTCGAGGCGCGGAAGTCCTTCCGGGGCCGGGTACTCGTCGCCTTCGGGGAGGCGATTCCGCTGGCACCCCACGTGGCCAGGGCTCGCCTAGAGCCGGTGGCGGCGGTCCAGGGCCTGACCGACGCTATCCAGAGCGCCATGGAGGCCCAGGTGGTCCACGTCGAGCGGATCGGCGTCGCGGAGGTGGTCCGCGCCGTCGAGGATCTGTACCGGGACGAGCTCGTCCGCCAGCTCCGCGCTGAGCGCGGGCTTCCCCCCGAGGCCATCGACGTGTTCCGCCTCTCCCGGGCCATCGTCGAGGCGGTTGCGCATTTCAAGGTCCACGATCCCGACCGGGTCACAGGAATCTGGCAGCGGATCCAGCACTACCGCGCGCTGCTCGCCGAGTGGCACGTGCGCGACCAGGCCGTGGGAGCCCGGCTCCGGACAGGCGAGCCCCGCCACCGGCTGCGCTCGTCAGGCGCGGCCGTGGTCGGCCTTCCCCTCTTTCTCTACGGAACCATCGTGAACGGGCTCGCGTACTTCATCCCGCGCTGGCTCGCACACGCCTTCGCGCACAAGGAGACGGACTACGCGACGATCCGCCTGCTCTCGAGCGTGATCGCCTTCCCGGCCTGCTGGGGGCTGGAGACCTGGCTCGTCTGGCGAATCGCCGGCTGGGGCTGGGCGATCGCGTTCGCGGCCACGTTGCCGCTGAGCGGCCTCCTCGCCTACCACTACCTCCGGGGCCTGGACCGACTTCGAGCCAGGACACGCTTCGCAGTCCTCGCGCTCACGCGCCGGCAGGCGGCGTCGCGGCTCCTGGTCGAGCGCCGGGAGATCCTCGCCGCGCTGGAGCACGCGAAGGCGGACTTCCTGGCAACGCGGGAGCGACACCTTTCCCCGGACCGGGCAGTTCCGCGAACCGCATCGGACGCCGTGACGCGGCCAGTCCCCCTCGAGGTTGGAGGCCGCACCACGGACGTCCAGGCCAGGGAGAGCTTCCGATCGGTGCCACCCCCCGGCCCCGAGCGTCCCCTGTGAGCGTGCTCCGTCTCGAAGAGCTCACGGCACCGGCGCTCGACGCGCTCGACCGGCGCCGGACGCTCGCGGTCGTCGGGGTGAGCCCTCTCGAGCAGCACGGCCCGCACCTGCCCGTCGGCGTCGACTACCTCGCCGCCCGGCACTTCGCGGAGACCATTGCCGAGCGGATCGTCGCGCATCGCCCGGGGTGGACGGTCGTGCTCACCCCGACGCTCCCCCTCGGCAGCTTCACGTTCGAGGCGGTCGGAACGATTGGCGTGCGCCAGCGTGTCGTCCGCGACGCCGTCGTGGACTACGGGCGAGCGCTCGCGCGGGCCGGGTTCCGCTACATCCTGGTCTCGAACGCGCACGCCGGTCCCGGGCACCTGGTCGCGCTCGAGGAGGCGGCGACGATCGTATCGCGCCGCCACCAGGTGGCGATGGCTTCGTTCACCGGCCACATGGCGTGGGAGTTCTTCCGCGGACGTTACCTCCCGAAGATCGAGGCGGCGCTGGGGCGGCCGCTCACGGACGAGGAGCGCCGCGCGTTCAATGACGACGCCCACGGAGGCTGGTGGGAGACGTCGCTGATGCTGTTGCTCCGCCCGGACCTCGTCGACCCCGGGTACCGAGACCTGCCGCCGGCCCGCTACCCCCTGGCGCATCGGCTCCGCCCGAACTTCCCGCTGCGGGGCGACGGCCGGGGCTACGTCGGCGACCCGGCGCGCGCGGACCTCGCGTTCGCGAAGGCGACGCTCGAGGTGCTCGTCACGGAGGCGGCCGAGCTCGCCGAGCGACTGCTGGACGGCCGCCTCGAGACCCGCCATCGCCGCTCGCCCTTCTCGCTGGTCCCCCTCCTGCGCACCGACTTCTGGCCCGTCGCTGGTGCCGCGCTGGCAGCCGGGCTGGCGGGCCTCTGGCTCGGCCGCCCGGCTCGGCGGCGCGCACGAGCCCGCCCCGGCACCGGCGGGGGACCGCCCGATCCAACCTCGACTGCCGAGACCAGAGGCCGCCGCGCCCCCGAGCGCCGCAGGCGCGAGGCGCGCCGGCCGGGTTGAAAGGAGCCTCGATCCGATGATCGACCGGCCGCTCCTGGTCCCCGCCCCCACCCTGAAGGCCTTCATCGTCTCGGTCTTTGACCGGTGGGGGACGCCGCCGGCCATCGCCGATCTCACCGCCGACCTGATGGTCCGGACGGACCTGCGCGGCGTGGACTCCCACGGCGTCGGCATGCTTCCGACGTACCAGAGGTGGCATCATCGCGGCTGGATCGTGCCGGCCGCCGAACCCAAGGTCGCCCGTGACGAGGGGACCACCGCGGTCGTGGACGGCCAGCAGGCGTTCGGGCACTACACCGCCACGCTGGCGATGGAGCTCGCCATCGCCAAGGCGCGCGCTCACGGGGTGGGCTTCGTGACCTGCCGCAACTCGAACCACTATGGCGCGGCCGCCAACTACTCCATGATGGCGCTCGCCCACGACATGATCGGGTTGAGCCTGACCAACTCCGGGCCGGCCGTCGTCCCGACGTACGGGCGCCAGGCCATGCTCGGGACCAACCCGATCTCTCTCGCCGCACCGGCGGGCCGCCACTGCCCCTTCGTCCTCGACATGGCGACCAGTACCGTGGCGATCGGGAAGCTGTCCGTCGCGTTGCGGTGGGGGAAGCCGATCCCCCCCGGGTGGGCTCTCGACGAGGAAGGTCAGCCGACGACGGATCCCACCGTCGCCTACGAGACGCGACTCTTGACGCCGCTCGGCGCGACCCGGGAGCTCGGCGGCCACAAGGGGTACGGGCTGGCCGTCATGGTCGACATCCTGTCGGGCGTGCTTGCCGGCGCCGCGTTCGCCGACGTCCGCCGACGCAACTCCGACCCGGTCCGGCCCGACATCGGGCACTTCTTCGGCGCGATCGACATCACCCGATTCCGCGACCTGGACGCGTTCAAGGCCGACATGGATGACCTCCTCCACGCCCTGAAGGATTCGCCGAAGGCCGAGGGACAGGACCGCATCTACGTGGCCGGCGAGCCCGAGTGGGAGTGTGAGCAGCGCCGGCGGCGCGAGGGAATACCGCTGGCCCCTGGCCTGGTGAGCCAGCTCCGCGCGGTGTCGGCCGAGACAGCCCTCCCATTCACGCTCGGCGTCTGAGCAAGGAAGAGCCCATGCCCCAGTTCGCCTACTTCTGCGGCCACGAGCAGTTCCAGCCGGAGGTCCTCCTCGAGCACGCCGTCCTCGCCGAGTCGGTGGGCTTCGACGCGCTGACCGTGTCCGACCACTTCCACCCCTGGGTCGACGACGTCTCGGCCTGCGGATTCGCCTGGACCTGGCTCGGCGCCCTGGCGGTGCGCACGCGGCGAGTCCGCATCGCCACGGCCGTCACGTGTCCGCTCTTCCACTACCACCCGGGCCTCGTGGCGCAGGCGGCAGCAACCGTCGACCGGCTCTCGGCCGGCCGCTTCGCGCTCGGGGTCGGGACCGGTGAGGGTATCAACGAGCGACCGCTCGGGTTCCCGTTCCCCGGTTACAAGGAGCGTGCGGCGCGGATGACGGAGGCGATCGCCATCATCCGGAGCCTCCTCGCTGGAGAGAAGCTCGACTTCAACGGCACCTACTACCGGACCGACAAGGCCCGGCTCTACAGCCCGCCCGTCGGCCGGGTGCCCATCTGGATGTCGGCCGGGGGCCCCCAATCCGCCACCCTCGCCGGACGCATCGCGGACGGGCTCATCCTGAGCGTCAAGGTCCCGGCCGAAGCGCGCGAGCAGATCATCGTCCCGTTCCACGCGGCTGCGCGGGCGGCGGGCCGCCCCGCGCCGACCCTGGTCGCGCAGCGCTGGTCGATCCTCGCCGCCGACGAGGACGAGGCCTGGCAAGCCCTCCAGGCCTGGCGCGGTCTTCGCGTGGAAGGGCGGCTGGAAGAAGTCGATCCCGCCGTGCTGCGGGCCCGTGCCGACGCCATGGATCGGCGTGAGATCATCGGGAAGTACGCGTGGGCGCGCCGGCCGGAGGACCTCGTCGAGATCTACCGGCCGCTCGTCGAGGTGGGGGCGGACGTGGTCACGATCCAGGTGACGTCCGTCGACCAGCCCAAGACGCTCGAGGCACTGGGCCGAGAGGTCCTCCCGGCCCTCCGGGCCATGGTGGTTCGGTCATGAAGCCCGCGATCGGCTGACCGTCGGGCGCGGGCTCCCCGGACTGGCCGCGGTCGCCCGATTCGCGTCCGTCCCGGAGGGCGGAGGACCCCTATCGCCCCCGCGCAACCCCGACGGCGAGAAACAACACGGCGAGGGCGAAGACCAGGAGGATCCGGTCGAGGGCCCGCACGCCCCACAGCGCCGCCGGCGGCTCCGCGCCCCCCTCGATCGCGCGGAGGGCACGGGGCAGCATGGCGAAGTCACGGTGCGCCGCGAGGGCGAGCAGGGCGATGACCACGACGAGTTTGGTCGCCAGCCAGGGGCTGACCACGGACACACGCCGGAGGTTCTCGAGACCCGTCACCACCAGGACAGCCCAAGCCGCCCAGGCCACCGCGCGACCTCGCGCCAGCAGGGACAAGCTATCGCGACCGCCATGCGCGGCCGCGGGCACGACGAGGTGGCTCGCGTAGAGTACCCCGCCGACCCAGGCCGCGGCGGCAACGACGTGGAACCAGACGACGACGAGCCGAACCACGGGTCGCCTATCCCCCGAGCATCGCCGCCAGCGCGGGCGCCTGGTCCGAGAAGTCGACGAACACGTGGTCGGGCTGGTGGGCGGCGAGATCCTCGAGGCTATGCCAGCCGGTAGCCACCGCGATTGCCGTCGCCCCGAAGGCCCGCGCGCACCCGATGTCCCGCGGGGTGTCTCCGATAATCACGGTGTCCGGCCCACGGAAGAGCCGCCCCACCAGCTGCTCGGCCCGACGCGCCGCGACGCGCGGGAGCCGGGTCCGATCGGCGTCGTCCGACCCGTACGCGCCCAGCCGAAAGTGCGGCCACAGGCCGGTCGGACGCAGCTTGATCCGTGCGCCGACCTCGATGTTGCCGGTCAGGAGTCCCACGACGACGTCGTCTCGCGTGGCCAGAGTCTCCACCAGCTCGCGGACGCCGGGGTACAGGCTCACCCCGCTCCCATCGCCGATCTCGGCTTCGAGCAGTGCCTCATAGCGCCGGTACACCGCTACCTCGCCGGCGGCGATCGCCTCCTCGCCCATGCCCGCGCGCCCGAGGAGATCCCGGATGATCTGGGGATCGGTCCCGCCCCGGAAGTCGTAGGCGTCGATCGGGCCCGCCGTGCCGTACACGTCCCGCAGGGCCCGGTCGAGGGCCCGCCGCCCCGCCCCGCTCGCCGTGAGCAGGGTGCCATCGACGTCGAAGAGGACGAGCTTCACGGCCGTGCGGACCCAGGACTCACGCGAAGGGGGACGCCGCCCGGAGTCGCTCGACGATCGGCGGAAGATCCGCCAGGACCACGTCGATCTCGTCGGCGGTCGTCCAGCGTCCCAGGCTGAAGGCCAGGGCGCCCTGCGCCTCGCGGTCGCCGAGCCCCATGGCCCGCAGGACGTGCGATGGCTCCCCAGTGAGCGCGCCGCACGGGGTGCCTGACGCGGCGGAGATGCCGGCGAGGTCGAGCGCCAGCACGAGGCTCTCGCCCTTGACACCTGAGACCACGAAGCCCGCGTGCTGCGGCAGTCGGTCCCGGCGGGGTCCCACCAGCCGCAACGCGGGACACCTCGACCCCAGACCGTCGACCAGCCGATCACGCAGCGTCTGGAGGCGCCCGGCCTCCGCCGGGCCCTCGCGGAAGGCGAACTCCGCCGCCACGCCGAACCCCACAGCGCCCGCCAGGTTCTCGGTCCCCGAGCGCAGGCCGCCTTCCTGCCCACCACCCAGGAGCTGTGGGGCGAGACGAAGCCCGGGCCGGATCCACAGCGCTCCGACGCCGGGCGGACCGTAGAGGTCGTTCGCGCTCATGGTGAGAAGGTCGATCCCGTCCGCCTCGACTGCGACGGGGAGCCGCCCGAGGGCACCCACCGCGTCCAGATGGAGTGGCACGCCCGCCCCGCGGGTCACGGTCGCGATGGCCCGCCACGGCTGCACCGTCCCCGTCTCGCCGTTGGCCGCCCCGAGCGTGACGAGACACGTGTCGGCCCGCAGGGCTCGGCGCAGGGCGTCCGGGGATACCCGCCCCTCGGCGTCGACCGCCACGGTCGTCACTTCGAGCCCGGCCTTGATTAGATCCCGGCACGGCGCGAGGAGGGAGGGATGCTCGATGGCGGTCGTCACGACGTGACGACCCGGCCCCCGCAGGGCAACTCCCTTGACGGCGAGGTTGTTGGCCTCCGTCGCCCCGCTCAGGAAGACCACACCATCGGGGCGCCCTCCGACCAGGCGGCCCACCTTCGTGCGGGCCGCGCGGAGCGACTCCCGCGCCTCCTCCCCCAGGCTATGACGGGCTGCCGGGTTGCCCACCCAGCCCTCCAGGAAAGGCCGCATGACCCCCAGCACGCGCGGGTCCACCGGAGCAAAGTCCCAGTAGTCGAGATACGCCCGGCGGGCGGCACGGACGCCCGCGCCGAGCCTATCGGGTCTTCCGGACCAGGAAATGGTAGACGGCGGCGTTCTTGGTGACCTCAAGGAGCTCGTTCCCCGTTCGACGGGCCCAACTGCGCATGTCCGCGTCGCTGGCGGGATCGTCCGAGAGCATCTCGAGAACCTGCCCGACCACCATTTCGCGGAGGGCCTCCCGGGTCTTGACGATGGGCATGGGGCAAAACAGCCCGAGACAGTCCAGGGTCCGGTCGGCAGACAGGCGCTGGACTGAGGTGGGAGTGCACACGCGAGGCCACGCTACTGTAGGGTGCCGCAGCGTGTCAAGGCCCGCCCAGGGCCCCTGGGGGCTCCGACAATTACCTTGACTCCTCGCGGCTCCAGTGGAACCATATGGATCAAGCGTGAATAGTCCACAATAAAAACGAGATAGGAATCGGAACCGGGAGATATGGACCCTGTTGATCGGAAGGGCCGCGGTGCCGGGGAGATCCTGACCATCCGCGAGGTGGCCGGGTACCTCAAGCTGCCTGTGTCCACCGTCTACCGGCTGGCCGAGCGGCGGGACCTGCCCGGCCACAAGGTCGGGCGCCAGTGGCGCTTCCACAAGTCCGTCCTCGACGACTGGTTCCGGCAGCACGCCGCCACCAGCCGCTCCACCATCCTCGTCGTCGACGACGAGGAGGCGATCCGCGAGCTCATGGTCACGGCCCTGGCCTCGAAGACCCGCGACGTCCTCACCGCGGGCAGCGGCGAGGAGGCTCTGGAAACCGTGAAGCGGGCCGACGTCGACCTGGTCCTCCTGGACCTCGCCATGCCGGGAATGAACGGCGTGGACACCTTCCGCGAGATCCACTCGCTTCGCCCGGCCCTGCCGGTGATGATCGTGACCGCCTATCCTGACTCGGACCTCATGGCCAAGGCGCTCGAGATCGGCCCGTTCACGATGATCTCGAAGCCGGTGGACCTCGCCCAGATCCAGAAGACGGTCGATCGCATCGTCGGCAGCTGATTCCGTCGGCTTGACCCCGCCGGACCCCCCTGTTATCACAGTAGCGCGGCGGCGGCCTACTCTCGACCCCGCACCTCCGTCCGGCCCCGGCCGGATGCGCTCCCCAAGAAAGGCGGTGGCATGCCAGGAACCGAGAGCGGGTTGATCCGAGGCCTCGAGGGTGTAGTCGCGGCCACCACCAGGCTGTGCGATCTGGACGGCGCCAACGGGCGGCTGGCCTACCAGGGATACGCCATCGAAGACCTCGCGCGTCACGCCTCCTTCGAGGAAGTCGTCTGGCTCCTCTGGCACGGAGAGCTACCCCGCGAGGCCGATCTGGCCGCGTTCCGGAAGGAGCTGGTCGATGCCGCCCCGCTCCCGCCCGAGGCGGTGAAGGTGCTCAAGCTCCTGCCGAAGACGATGCATCCGATGCGCGTCCTTCAGATGGGTGTCGCGCTCCTGGGCGGGCTCGATCCGGACGCGGAGGACAACTCTCCCGAAGCCAACCGCCGCAAGGCCACGCGGCTCGTGGCCCGAGTGTCATCGCTCACCACGGCGTTTCACCGGATCCGGAACGGCCGCCGGCCGATGGCGCCTCGGCCGGACCTCTCGCATGCAGCCAACTTCCTTTACACGCTCTCGGGCCGGAAGCCGCGGGTCGTCCCGGTGCGAGCCTTCGACGCCGCCCTGGTCCTCTACGCGGAGCACGAACTGAACGCCTCCACCTTCACCGCGCGGGTGGTCGCGTCGACGCTGTCGGACATGCACTCCGCCGTCTCGGCGGCGATCGGAGCCCTCAAGGGGCCCCTCCACGGCGGCGCAGGCGAGGCGGTCATGCGGACGCTCGAGGAGATCGGGCAGCCGGACAACGCGGACACCTTCACGCGCCAGGCGCTGGCCGAGAAGCGGCGCCTGATGGGCTTCGGGCACCGCGTGTACAAGGCCGGGGATCCACGGGCGAAGATCCTGCGCACGCTCGCCGCGAAGGCCTGCCGGAACTCCTCCGAGGCCGTCTGGTTCGAGACGGCGCTCAAGCTCCACGAGGTCGTCAACCGCGAGAAGGGTCTGATTCCGAACGTCGACTTCTACTCGGCGCCGCTCTTCAAGGCGCTCGGGATCCCGGTCGACCTGTTCGTCCCAGTGATCGCCGTGTCGCGGATCGCCGGCTGGACGGCCAACCTCCTCGAGCAGTACGAGGACAACCGCCTCATCCGCCCGCGCGCGGACTACGTGGGACCGGCACAGCGCGAGTTCCGGCCGCTCTCCGGACGCAGCGCCTGATGCCCGAGAGCCTCGTCCAGAAGCTCGTGGCCGGGCATCTGGTCACGGGTGAACCGGTGGCCGGCCGGGAAATCGGCCTCCGGATGGACCAACTGCTCCTGACGGACACGAACGGGACCATGGCCTGGCTCCAGTTCGAGGCCATGGGCTTCGACCGCGTCAAGGCGCCGACCGTGGTGACCTACGCGGATCACCAGGTCTACCAGTTCGACGCGCGGAACACGGAGGACCACCGGTATCTCCAGACCGTGTCCCGACGGTTCGGCGGCCACTACTCGAAGCCCGGCAACGGCATCTGCCACCAGGTTCACCTCGAGGCCTTTGGGGTGCCGGGGCTCACCCTCCTCGGCACGGACAGCCATACGCCTCTCTGCGGGGCGCTCGGCATGCTGGCGATCGGTGCCGGCGGCCTCGACGTCGCCTGCGCCATGGGCGGGAGTCCCTACTACCTGCCCTTGCCCCGCGTCGTCCAGGTCGCCCTGACGGGCCGGCTGCGACCCTGGGTCGCCGCCAAGGACGTCATCCTCGAGCTGCTCCGGCGGCTCACCGTCCGGGGCGGCTTCGGCAAGATCTTCGAGTACACGGGCCCGGGCGTGGCGACCTTGACGGTGCCCCAGCGCGCGACGATCGCGAACATGGGCGCCGAGCTGGGCCTGACCACGTCGGTCTTCCCGTCGGACGACGTGACGCGGAGCTACCTCGCCCGTCTCGGGCGCGACGCGGCCTGGCGACCGCTCGCCGCGGACCCGGGCGCTCTCTACGACGACACCCTCGAGATCGACCTCTCGACGATCGAGCCGCTCGTCGCGCTTCCCGGGTCCCCCGATCACGTCGTCCCGGTCGGCGAGGTCGAGGGAACGTCGATCGAGCAGGTCCTGGTCGGGTCGTGCACGAACGGTTCGTGGGAGGACATGTCCGTCGTCGCCGAGGTTCTGCGCGGCCAGCGCGTTCACGCGGACGTGTCGTTCGTCCTCTTCCCCGCCAGCCAGCAGGTCCTCGAGACGATGGCGCGCCAGGGTCTCGTGGCGGACCTCATCGCGGCGGGCGCGGTCATCTCCGAGTCGACGTGCGGCGCGTGCCCCGGCATCGGCCATGTCCCGGCCACCGGCTCTCGGAGCTTGCGAGCCTTCAACCGAAACTTTCCGGGGCGGAGCGGTGTCAAGGGCGACCAGGTCTACCTCTCGTCCACCCAGACGGCGTGCGCCTCCGCCCTGCGCGGCGTGATCACGGATCCGCGGCGCCTGGGCGAGGCACCCGAGGTGATCTTTCCGGCTCGCTTCACCGCCTCCACCGCCGGCCTCGTCCTGCCGGCCTCCGAGGGCCAGGACGCGCCTGTCGTGAAGGGGCCAAACATCCGCGAGGTGCCCGTCGGGCGGCCGCCCGGCGACGAGGTCACGGGCCCGGTCCTCATCAAGCTCGGGGACAAAATCTCGACCGACGACATCTCCCCCTCCGGCTCCCAGGTCCTCGTCTTCCGCTCCAACATGCCGGCGATCGCCGAGTTCACCTTCCGGAACGTGGATCCCGAGTTCGTGGCCCGGGCCCGGGCGGGTGGCGGGGGCTTCATCCTGGCGGGCCAGACCTACGGGCAGGGCTCCTCGCGCGAGGCCGCCGCCGTGGGGCCCATGTTCCTCGGGGTCCGCGGGGTGCTGGCGAAGAGCTTCGCGCGCATCCACCGCGCCAACCTGATCAACTGGGGCGTGCTCCCCCTCGAGCTCGCCGACCCGGCGGACTACGACGCGCTCGCGGCGGGCCACCGGCTCCGGATCCGAGACGTCCACGCCGGCCTGGCCGCCGGCACGCTCGCCGTCGAGGACCAGACCGCCGGCCGGCGCATCGAGGTACGCTGCGCGCTCACCGAGCGCGAGCGCGCGATCCTGCTGGCGGGCGGGCGCTTGGCCCACACGCGCGCCCTCGGCGGGCAGGCGGCCTGATGCAGCGGCGTATCCGGGCGGTCTTCGTCCGCGGTGGCACCAGCCGGGCCCTCGTCTTCCACCACCGGGACCTCCCCGGGGACCGCGCGGCCTGGGACACCGTCTTTCTCGCCGCGCTCGGGAGCCCCGACCCCCACGAACGGCAGCTCAACGGCTTGGGCGGCGGCATCTCGTCGCTCTCGAAGGTCGCCGTGGTGGGCCCGTCCACCCACACGGACGCCGACGTCGACTACACCTTCGGCCAGGTCGAGGTGACGCGACCCGCCGTCGACTACCGGGGGAACTGCGGCAACATCTCGTCCGCGATCGGACCCTTCGCGATCGACGAGGCGCTCGTCGCGGCCCGGGAGCCCATCACGGTGGTGCGCATCCACAACACGAATACCCGGAAGCTGATCCACGCCCACGTGCCGGTGGAAGCGGGCGAGGCCGCCGTCCGAGGGGACTTCGCCCTCGACGGCGTGCCGGGCACTGGAGCGCGGATCGCGCTCGACTTCCTCGACCCGGGCGGCGCCGTCACGGGGCGGCTCCTCCCCACCGGCCGCGCCCAGGACGCCCTCGAGGTCCCCGGTCTCGGGACCATCACCGCGTCGCTCGTCGACGCCACCAACCCGATGGTGTTCGTCCGCGCGAAGGACCTCGGCCTGGACGGCACCGAGCGCCCGGAGGACCTTGACGCCCGTCCCGGGGTCCCGGCGCGCCTCGAGGCGATCCGCGCCGCGGCGGCGATCCGGATGGGGCTCGCGCAGACTCCGGAGGAGGCCGGCCGGGCCAGCGCCGCCGTGCCGAAGATCGCGATCCTCGCGCCGCCGGCCGGGTACCGCACGCGGGCCGGCGACACGGTCGAGCCGCACGCCGTCGACCTCGTCGCGCGCATCGTGTCGATGGGCAAGGTGCATCGGGCCTTCGCGCTGACCGGCGCCATGTGCCTCGCGGTGGCCGCCCGCATCCCAGGCACCGTCGCCCACGAGGTGGTGGCTCTCACCGGCGCCGCCGGCGACGTCCGCATCGGCCATCCCTCCGGGATCCTGCCGGTCGCCGCCGCCGTGAAGCGCGGATCCGACGGCGCCCCGGTGGCGCAGACGGTCACGGTCTACCGGACCGCGCGCCGACTGATGGAGGGCTTCGTTCGGGTCCCCTGACCGACCGCGGCGGACGCGTCGCAGCAGGCCGCACCGCTTGACCGCCTCACCGAGTCCGCCTAGACTGCCCCCGAGCTTGCCAGAGCCCCTCACCGGAACCACCGAAACGCCAGTGATCGCTTCGAACGGAGGTCCGACATGAGCCTCGAGTGGAGAAGACCGGCGGCTATTCCCGCCGCCCTGTTCCTGGCCTTCGCCGTGTGGGCGGGCGGGCCGGCGCCCGCGGCCGCTCAATCCGCCAAGTTCAAGGAAGCGCCGATGCTGGCCGAGATGGTCAAGGCGGGCAAGCTCCCGCCGGTGGACCAGCGTCTCCCCGCCGACCCGCTGGTCGTCCCGGTCGTCGAGCGGACCGGCCAGTACGGCGGCATCTGGCGCCGGGCGTTCCTCGGCCCCGCCGACTTCAACAACTACGTGCGGGTCGTCTACGACGCGCTCGCGCGATTCTCGCCGGACGGCGCCAAGATCGAGCCGAAGATCGCCGCCGGCTGGCAGTCTTCGAGCGACTTCCACACGTGGACCATCAGGCTCCGACGCGGGGCCCGGTGGTCGGACGGTGCGCCGTTCACCGCGGACGACATCGTGTTCTGGTACAAGGACGTCGTCCTGAACAAGGACCTGATGCCGTCGGTGCCGGGGTGGATGCGCAACGGCGATGGGACCCCGGCGTCGGTGGAGAAGGTCGACGCCCAGACGGTTCGCTTCAGCTACAAGCAACCGGCCACCCTCTTCCTGACGGCGCTGGCCAACCAGGACGGGGGAGATCGGACGTACGCCGTCTTCCTGCCGGCCCACTACCTGAAGAAGTTCCACCCCGGCTACGCCAAGAAGGAAGACATCGATAGGCTCGTCCAGGCGGCGGGCTTCAAGACGTGGACCGAACTGTTCGCCGCGAGGAACGCGCCGTTCGAGAACCCGGAGCGCCCGACGATGGCCGCCTGGGTACCGGTGACCCGGGTGAGCGACCAGGTCTTCACCCTCCGGCGCAATCCGTACTTCGTCGGCGTCGACCCCGACGGCAACCAGCTCCCCTATCTCGATGAGGTCCGCTTCACCTTCTTTGCCGACCTGCAGGCACTCAACTTGGCCGCGATCGCCGGCGAGCTCGACATGCAGGAGCGGCACATTGTGATGACGAACTACCCGGTCTTCAAGGAAAATGAGAAGGGCGGGAAGTACCGCGTCATCACCTGGCCGACCTTCGGTGGCGCCGACGCCGTGGTGGCGTTCAACCAGTCGTACAAGGCCGACCCGGAGCTCGGGAAGATCATGGCGACGAAGGAGTTCCGGATCGCGCTGTCTCATGCGATCAATCGGGACCAGATCAAGGAGTCGGTCTTCCTCGGGCTCGGCGAAGCACGTCAGGGAGTGCCGGCGCCGTGGCACCCGTACTTCCCCGGCGACGAGTATGCAAAGAAGTACACGCAGTATAAGCCGGACGAGGCGAACAAACTGCTCGACGGCATGGGCCTCGCCAAGAAGGACGCCCAGGGCATCCGGCTGATGCCGAATGGCAAGCCGCTCATCATGGAGCTTAGCGTCGTGCCCAACTTCTCGGCGTGGCCCGACATCGCCCAGCTCATCTCGAAGGACTGGGAGAAGGTCGGGGTCAAGACCGTCGTCCAGATCCGGGAGCGGGCGCTCCACTTTAAGATGCGGGACGCCAACGAGCTGCAGACCGAGATGTGGAACGAGGACACCACCGCCTTCCCGTTCACCGGCAACGCCAAGGTGGACGTGCGGAACAACCCCATCCTGACCACCGGGCCGCTCTTCGCTCAGTGGTACCAGACCAAAGGCAAAGAGGGCATGGAGCCGCCGGCCCCGATCAAGAAGATCGTGGAGCTCGTGGACACCGCGCGGACGGTCGGTCCCGACGGCCAGATCAAAGCGGCCCAGGAGATCTTCCGGATCTGGGCGGACAACCTCTACGAGATCGGGACGATCGGCCTGACCCCGATGGTCCAGGGGGTCGTGGTGGCTAACACCCGGCTTCGGAACGTGCCCACGACGCTGGGGAACGACTGGCCGCTCCGGAGCCCGGGCAACGCCCGGCCCGAGCAGTTCTTCTTCACGAGGTAGCCGCCTGCCGGCCGGGTCTGGTCCCGCCCGCGATGGGTCGGGGCCGGGCCCGGCCCGGCCGCTCGCCATCAACCGGATCCGCCGCCCGCCTCCCTCGTCTGCGCCACGCAGGACGCCGTAGGCTCGACCACGGGACGGATCGACGATGACCCGGTACGCCCTGCGACGTCTGGTCCTTCTGCCCGTCCTCCTGTTCGTCTTCTCGGTGGCCGTCTTCGCCATTGTCCAGGCGCCGCCGGGCGACTTCCTGACCTCGTACATGGCGACCCTCGCATCCTCCGGCAGCTCGGTTAGCGCGGAGCAATTCGAGGCCCTGCGTAGGGACTACGGGCTCGACCAGCCGCTCTACGTCCAGTACTGGAAGTGGATGGCCAACATCCTGCGGGGCAACCTCGGCCTGTCGCTCGAATACCAGCGGCCGAACGCCGAGCTGATCGGCGAGCGACTCGTGCTGACCATCATTCTGGCGCTCTTCTCGTTCGTCTTCACGTGGCTCGTCGCCATCCCGGTCGGGATCTACTCGGCCACGCACCAGCGGTCGATGCTCGACTACGTCATCACGGTCCTCAACTACGTCGGCGTGGCCACGCCCAACTTCATGCTCGCGCTGATTCTCATGTGGATCGCCTACGCGTACCTGGGAATCAGCGCCACTGGTCTCTTCTCGCCCGAGTTCGTCGAGGCGCCGTGGAGCCTGGCCCGAGTGCTCAACCTGCTGGCGCACATCTGGCTGCCGGCCGTGGTGCTGGGCGTGGCGGGGACGGCCCGGCTCACTCGCGTGATGCGGGCCAACCTCCTCGACGAGCTCAACAAGCCCTACGTTGTCACCGCCCGCGCCAAGGGGCTGTCCGAGTGGCGCCTGATCCTCCGCTACCCCGTCCGGCTGGCCCTGAACCCCCTCGTGAGCACGATCGGCTGGTATCTCCCCGCCCTCTTCTCCGGCAGCCTGATCGTCGCGACCGTCATGAACATCCCCAACATCGGCCCCCTCCTCCTCCGGGCGCTGATCAACCAGGACATGTACCTGGCGGGCAGCATCCTGCTGATCTACTGCTTCCTGGCAATCGTCGGCACCCTGATCTCCGATGTCCTCCTGGCCTGGCTCGACCCCCGCATCCGCATGGAGAACTGACCGACGGTGGACGAAGCGGTTCGCCAGCCGGAGCGTCGTGGGTCGCCGGATGTCGTCGACGTCGCCGCTCCCCCGTCTGCCGCCGAAGAGCGGGTCTCGCTCGCGTCGAACTGGACGCTCGTCTGGTGGCGCTTCAGGAAGCATCGTCTCGCCATGGCGAGCGCCGTCGTCCTGCTCGGGCTCTACGCCATCGTCCTCTGCCCCGACTTCTTCAGCACCCAGGATCCCGAGTTCACCGAGGCCCGCCTGGCCTTCATCCCGGTGCAGCCCCCGCGGATGTTCGAGGGGATGCGGTGGAGCCCCTGGGTGCCGGCGGTCGTCGGGAAGCGCAACCCGACCACGCTCCGCATGGAGTGGCAGGTCGACCCCACCCAGAAGGTCCGCCTCCGCTTCCTCGTCCGGGGCCATCCCTACCGCCTGCTCGGCCTGTTCCGGTCGAGCCTTCACCTGCTCGGCGCCGCTGACGGGGGCACGACGGGCCGGGTCCACCTCCTGGGGACCGACCGTCTCGGACGGGACCAGTGGTCGCGGCTCATGCACGGGACCCAGACGTCGATGACCATCGGCCTGGTGGCGGTCACGCTCAGCGTCGTGCTGGGAGTCCTGCTGGGCGGGGTCTCCGGATACTTCGGGGGGCTGCCCGACCTCGTGATCCAGCGCCTCATCGAGCTGCTCCAGTCGCTCCCGACCATCCCGATCTGGCTGGCGCTCACGGCCGCGCTGCCTCGTGACTGGACGCCGATCCAGGTCTTCTTCGCGATCACCGTCATCCTGTCCCTGGTGGGGTGGACGACGCTCGGGCGGGAGGTGCGAGGCCGGTTCCTTGCGCTCCGGGAGGAGGACTTCGTCCTGGCGGCCGAGCTGGCCGGGTGTGGCCGACCGCGGATCATCATCCGGCACATGGTGCCCACGTTCCTGAGCCACATCATCGCGACGAGCACGCTCGCGATCCCGGCCATGATCATCAACGAGACCTCGCTCTCCTTCCTCGGGCTCGGGATCCGGCCCCCCGCGATCAGCTGGGGCGTGCTCCTGCAGGAGGCGCAGAACATCCAGACGCTGGCGCTGGCGCCCTGGCTCCTGATCCCGGGGCTCGTGGTCATCCTGTCCGTCCTGGCGTTCAACCTGGTCGGCGACGGCCTCCGCGATGCCGCAGACCCCTACAGCCACTGATCCGGCCCCGGCCACGGTGGCGCAGGAGGCCGCTCCTCTCCTGTCGGTCCGTGACCTCCGGGTGTCCTTCTTCTTGGAGGAGGGCGTGGTCCGGGCCGTCGACGGTCTCAGCTTCGACGTCTTCCCGGGCCAGGTGCTCGGGATCGTGGGTGAGAGCGGCTGCGGCAAGTCGGTCGCGATGAAGGCAGTCCTCCAGCTCGTGGAGTCCCCCGGACGGATCGTCTCGGGTCAGATTCTGTTTCGGCCTGCGGCGGCGCAGGTCATCGACCTGACCCGGCTCGCCCCCCGGGGCGCGCCCATGCGCGCGATCCGCGGCGCCGAGATCGCGCTCATCCCGCAGGAGCCGATGGCCGCGTTCAGCCCGGTTCACTCGGTCGGGGACCAGATCGTCGAGGCGATCCGGCTGCACTGGCGCCAGTGGCGGCCCGACGGACCGCCCCTGACGCGGCTGGAGGCCCGCCAGATCACGGCCGAGCTGTTCCGGGACGTCGGCATCTCGATGCCCGAGCAGCGCCTGGACGCGTACTCCTGGCAGCTCTCGGGCGGCCTTCGCCAGCGGGCGATGATCGCCATGGCGCTGTCCTGCAAGCCCCGGCTCCTCATCGCGGACGAGCCGACGACGGCGATCGACGTCACGACGCAGGCGCAGGTGCTGAACCTCGTCCGGGAGCTCCAGCGCAAGTACCGGACGGCCGTCATCTTCATCACGCACGACCTCGGGGTCATCGCCCAGATCGCCCGTGAGGTGGTAGTGATGTACCTGGGCCGGGTCATGGAACAGGGCCCGGTGGACGCCATCTTCCACGAGGCCAAGCACCCCTACACGCGCGCATTGCTGCGCTCCATCCCCGGCCTTCAGGCGACGCCTCGCGTGCCTCTGCCGATCATCACCGGCTCCATTCCCCACCCGTTCAACCGACCCCGAGGCTGCCCATTTCATCCGCGGTGCTCGGATGTGATCGCGGACGTGTGCAACCGGCGCGTGCCGGCCCTCCTGCCCGTAGGCGATCGACAGCAGGCGAGCTGCTTCCTCTACCACGACGTGGAGGCGGTGTCGTGACCTCCGGGGTCGCGGCCGGTCTCGGGACCCGGGGCGCCACCCAGGACCCGCTCCTCGAGGTCAAACACCTGCGGAAGTTCTTCCCCGTCCAGAAGGGCTTCTCACGGCGGATCGTGGCCGAGGTTCGCGCCGTCGACGACGTGAGCTTCGAGGTTCGCGAGGGCGAGACGCTCGGGCTGGTCGGCGAGAGCGGCTGCGGCAAGACGACGACCGCCCGCTGCGTCCTCCGGGCCATGGCCCCGTCGAGCGGACAGATCCTCTTCCGGACGCGCGAGGGTCCCGTCGTGGACCTGGCCCAGCTGTCTCGGAAGGAGCTGCGCCCGCTCCGACCCCAGATGCAGATGGTCTTCCAGGATCCGTTCGGCTCGCTCAACCCCCGGATGACGCTCCTCGACAACGTCGGCGAGCCGCTCCTGGTGAACGGCCTTCGGGACCGCTGGGCGCGGCGCGAGCGCGTGGCCGACCTCCTGCGCCTCGTGGGGATGCGGCCCGAGTACATGCACCGCTTCCCCCACGCGTTCAGCGGCGGCCAGCGTCAGCGCATCGGCATCGCGCGCGCGCTGGCCACGGAACCCCGGCTCGTGGTGGCCGACGAGCCCGTCTCCGCGCTCGACGTGTCCGTGCAGGCGCAGGTGTTGAATCTCCTCCTGGAGCTGCAGCAGCGTCTCCACCTCACGTACCTGTTCGTGGCGCACGATCTGGGCGTGGTGCGGCACATCTGCGAACGGGTCGCCGTGATGTACGTCGGCCAGCTCGTCGAGATGGCCCCGGCCACCTCGATCTTCAGCCGCCCCCGCCACCCCTACACCGCGGCGCTCATGAAGGCCGTCCCGGTCCCGGATCCCCGTGTCCCGAGCGGGGATGTCGCACTCCAGGGTGAGGTAGCGAACCCGGCGCATCCGCCGTCCGGCTGCTACTTCCACCCCCGCTGTCCCTTCGTGGTGGACGTTTGCCGGACGGATCCGCCGGAGCTTCGCGTCGTGGCACCCGGTCACCTTGCTCGATGCCATCGGGCCGATGAGCTGACGCTCGAGGGTATCGGCCCGGCCGACTCGCCGGCCCGGATGGGAGACCCGTGAGCTCGCCACCACTCGAGACGATCCGGTCCACCTCGACGAGGCGCTTGTGAGTCTCCCGGCGCGGCGCGATCATCGACGGCGGGCCCGGGATCGCGCGGGCCGAGCCGGCTGAGGAGCCGGGAGGAGACCTCGACGATGGCCGAGCGGAAGCTACCCCTGATCCCCTCCACGGTGGTCGGCTCGCACGGGCGCGCCGGCTGGTGGCACCTGGGCGTGAAGGCCTGGGAAGCCGGCGAGATGGGCCCGGCTGACCTCGACGAGATGCTGGACGACGCCGCCGACACGGCGATCCGCGACATGGAGCGCGCCGGCGTCGACGTGATCACCGACGGCGAGGTCCGGCGGCTCGACGGCTACGTCGACTCCTACTACGCGATCATCAAGGGGATCCGGCCGATCGACGTGCGCCGGAAGCTCGGCCCCTGGGGCTACGATCAGCAGACGCGCTACGAGGCGGTCGCCCGGATCGAGACGCCGGACGGCGGTCTCGGCATCGTCAAGGAGTTCGAGTATCTCAGGGCGAATGCGACGCGCGCGATCAAGGCGACCTGCGCCGGGCCCCTCACCTTCGGCTCCCGCATCCATCCCGGCACGACGTACAAGGGTGTCGTGGAGGTGGCGGAGCGCTTCGCGGAGGTCATCAATCAGGAGCTCCGGGCGCTCGTCGCCGCCGGGGCCGAGTTCATCCAGATCGACGAGCCTGCCCGCGGTCACGTGAGCGGCCGGGAGATGGCCCGGCTTTTCAACCTCGCGACCGAGGGCGTGCGCGCCCGGCTCGCCTTCCACGTCTGTTTCGGAAACCGCTTCGGCCGCTCCCGCTTCGACCGGACCTACCGACCCTATTTCCCAGCGCTCCTCGAGGCGCGGGCGGACCAGTTCGTGCTGGAGTTCGCCGGTCGCGAGATGGCCGAGCTCGACCTCATCGGCCAGTACGCCCACGAGGGGCGCGAACTCGGGGCCGGCGTGGTCGACGTCAAGGGCTTCCATCCCGAGACGCCGGAAGAGGTGGCCGACCGGATCCGCAGGGTCCTGAAGGCCTGGCCGGCCGACAGGCTCTACGTGAATCCCGACTGCGGCTTCGGCTGGAGCCCGCGGTACATGTGCAACGGCAAGATCCGCGCGCTCGCCGCCGGCGCGCGTCTCGTCCGACGGGAGCTGGGCGCCGGCTGAGACCGGCGGCGCGATCGATACAGGCACCAGCGGCCGGCGACGCACTCGCCGCCGCCAATTCCCGGCGGGCCGCCCGGACGGCCCGCCATCCAGGAGGTCCCATGGCACCCACGGGCACCATGCGCGCGGTCTTCTACCAGGGCGCGCGGAACTTCATCCCCGGCAAGACGACGATCCCCTCGGCCGGCCCCGGCGAGGCCCTGCTCCGTGTCCTGCGGGTCGGCATCTGTGGGACGGACCTGCACATCTTCCAGGGGCATCTCGACAACCGTATCCCCCGCGGAGGCATCATCGGCCACGAGACGTTCGCGGAGGTCGTCGAGGCGCCCGCCGGCAGCGGCGTCAGGGCGGGCGACCGCGTCGTGGTCGAGCCCGTGCGGTTCTGCGGCACCTGCCGGGCGTGCCGAATCGGGGCCAGCTACCTCTGCTACAACCTCAAGGTCCTCGGCGTCGACCTCCCCGGGGGAATGCAAGAGTACTGGCCGGTGCCGGTGGAGCGACTCATCAAGGTACCTGACACCCTGACCGACGACCACGCCGCGGTCATCGAGCCCCTGGCCGTCGCGACGCACGACGTGACGCGGGCCGGCGTGAAGGCCGGGGACGCGGTCCTGGTCTTCGGCGGGGGACCGATCGGCTGTCTGATCGCTTTGGTCTGCCGCCACCGGGGCGCGCGGGTGGTCGTCGCCGAGATCAACCCGTTCCGCGTCGAGATCCTCCGGCGCCTGGGCCTCGAGGTCGTTGGGCCCGGGGTGGACCCGGTCCGTTTCGCGACCGAGTGGACGGACGGTGACGGCGTCGACGTCGCCTTCGAGGTGACCGGTCACCCCGCCGCGGTCAAGGCCATCACCGAGGTCGTCCGCGTGTGGGGCACGATCAGCATCGTCGCCATCCACTCGGAGCCGATGCCGGTCAACCTCCACCGCATGTTCGCGCGCGAGCTGAACCTCCACGGGAGCCGGCTGTATACGCGGGGGGCGTGGGAGGAGGCGATCCGCCTCGGGGCCAGCGGGGCCGTTCCGCTCGGCCCCCTCGTCAGCCGGGTGATCCCGCTCGAGTCCCTCCAGGAG
>Ga0114129_10003356_pt1 | contig 22485 bp, 21 predicted proteins | sample RhiMetdeltSRZDD1_FD_80071 | JGI IMG/M metagenome (GOLD analysis project Ga0114129, IMG submission 80071) | Populus rhizosphere microbial communities from Tennessee, USA - Rhizosphere MetaG P. deltoides SRZDD1 (version 2) (version 2) | ecosystem: Host-associated > Plants > Roots > Rhizosphere >... | reverse complement strand
GGCTGTCTGCCACAGGCCGAAGGCTGTCTGCCACAGGCCGAAGGCTGTCTGGAGGAACTGATGACGGACCCGCAATCTTCGGGCGTTGGGCGCGCGGAGCGGGCTCAGACGGTGCTCGGCCCGGTGGCCCCGGAGTCCCTCGGCGTCACGCTGCCCCACGAGCACCTCTTCGTCGACCTGCGCTTCCTCTACCGCGAGCCGTTGACCGGACACGTCCGGGGACACGAGCGGGAGCCGGTCGCTCTCGTCAACCTCTACGAGATCAACTACGACTGGTTCTCGAACCTCGACAACCTGAGCCTGACCGACGAGGCGACGGCCATCGAGGAGGCGGGCCGGTTCCGGCGGGACGGCGGGCAGACCCTCGTCGACCCCACCACCGCCGGGATCGGCCGCGATCCGCTGGCCCTCCAGCGGGTCGCGCGCGCGACGGGGCTCCACGTCATCATGGGCTCCGGCTACTACACGGAGCCGGCGCACCCGCCCGCGCTGGCGGGAGCCACCGACGACGCCCTGGCTCGGGAGATCGTCCGCGACGTCACCGAGGGGGTCGGGGACACGGGCATCCGGGCCGGCCTGATCGGCGAGATCGGCTGCTCCTGGCCGTGGACGGCCACGGAACGGAAGTCCCTGCGGGCGGCGGCCCATGCAGCGCGGGAGAGCGGTGCCCCCCTCATGATCCATCCCGGCCGCGACCCGAAGGCTCCCGAGGCGCACCTTGAGGAGGTCCGCAGGACGGGACTCGACCCCCGCCGGGTCATCATCGCCCACATCGAGCGGACAATCATCGCCGACCCCGGGCGGCTCCGCGCGGTCGTCGACACCGGCTGCTACGTGGAGTACGACCTCTTCGGCATCGAGATCTCCCATTTCCCCTGGGGCGGGCCGGACATGCCGAACGACGCCGAGCGCATGCGGCAGGTCCTCTGGCTGATCGAGCAGGGATACGGCCGGCAGGTCCTGCTGTCACACGACGTGTGCTTCAAGATCCGGCTCACGCGCTTTGGCGGCACAGGGCTCGCGCACATTCCCCGCCGCATTGTGCCGCGCCTGCGCCAACGAGGCGCCTCCGAGGCAGACATCCGGGCGCTGATCGTCGAGAATCCCGCCCGGGCGCTGACGTTCGCCTAAGCGCGGGACCCCGCCGCCGTGACGTCCGCCCTGGCGGACGCTCCGGCGCACTTCGGGCAGGGCGACGCCCATGGATAGAGACAGGTCTGCCCGGCGTGGGGCCACTCCTGATCGCACTCGGCGCAGTAGTGTGGATGCATCGCCGCCTCGACGGCGGCGATGAGCTCGCGCTTCCGAGCCTTGCGCCCGGAGAGGAGCACTGCGCTCAACCCTGCCACCGCCGCCAGTCCCGCTCCAACCACTATGATGACCATGGACTCAAGCGTCGCACGTGACCACGCCGCGCGCCAAAAAAATCCGGGGCGAGGGCCGGGCGCCAGCTACCCCGGTGGCACGACCTGGCTCGGGGCCGTCAGCTCCGGCCAGCGCCGTGGTGGTCGGCAAGGACCTCGGCGACGCAGGCGGTGACGCGCACGCCAGTGGGGACGTGGAGAAATTCGTTCGGGCCGTGGGAGTTCGACCCGGGGCCGAGCACGCCCGTGATGACGAATTGAGCGTCGGGGAACCGCTCGCCGAGCATGCTCATGAACGGGATCGACCCGCCCACGCCCGCGGACATCGGTGGCCGGCCGAAGTGCGTCGTCGAGGTAACACGTCTCGGACGAGACGCCCGAGGGTCAGCGCGATCCTCGGCCTCAACGTCGCGATGTCGAGCGTCGGCTGGCTCGGGGCCGCGGCAGTCGGGGGCTGGCTCGTGGGGCGCCACGGCTTCGGGAGCCTCGGCGTGCTGACGGCCGGGGTCGCCGCCAGGGGCGCGCTCTTCGCTGTGATTGCTTCGCGGGCCCGTCGGCGATAGCGCTCTGGCGGTCGCGGCTCAGACTCCCGTGCCCGCGCCCTCTCGCGTCGCCTCCCAGGCCGTGATCTCCTCCTGCGCGATCCGGAGGGCCTTCAACGCGACGGGCATCCCGCCGTAGAAGGCCATCTGCATGAGGATCTCCTTGATCTCGGTGGGCGTCACGCCGACGTGAAGCGCCCCCTGGAGGTGGCGCCGGAGGTAGTCGTCCCGGCCGAGGACCGTGAGCGCCGCGACCGTCAGCATGCTCCGCGTCTTGAGGTCGAGCCCCGGTCGCGTATACACGCGCCCGAACACGAGCTCGTCGGAGAGCCGCAGGAGATCGTCCGCCAGGTGCCCGTGTGAGACTGGGCGCTCCTTCCCCGCCCCGAAGAGCCGGCGCTTCACCTCGAGTCCTTGCCGGTACGCGTCCTCGCTCACACGGCCACCCTCGGCCAAACCGGGATTGATCGGACGGCCTTCGGCCAGTGGACTCATCCTGTCCTCCATGCGCCGTCGGGCGCTCGTTTCGGGGCACGGGTCTCACGTCGAGGATTCCGAGGGGCCATCCGGCGGAAGTCAGCGGACGCCACGCTCAGTCAGCTACCACGACTCGGCCGGAGTTGATCGGACGGCCTGCGGCCTGTGGGCTCATTCGGGCGGCACGAGACCGAGGCGCGCCAGAGCCTCGCCCAGGATCTCCGCCAGGAGCTCGTCGAGCGGGCGCCCGAGCAGCTCCGCGATGATGCCGAAGGAGCCGTCAGGCGCGAACGTGGGGAGTGGGTTCATCTCGAGGAAGTGCGGCCGGCCGGACCGGTCCAGACGGAAGTCGGCCCGGGCGAAGTCCCGGCATTCGAGTGCCGCGAAGGCGCGGCGGGCCTGCACCACCAGCTCGGCCTCAAGCGCCGCGTCGAGCGTCCCCGGCGTGACGTGGCGCCAGCCCCCCGCAGGCGGGGGGTGACGCTCGAGCGCGTGGGCACCGATGCCGGTCGAAGCCTCCAGCGCCCGCTGGAGCGTGGGCAGCGCTCGGGGCGGCCGGCCCCCCACGAGCGTGACCGTGTACTCGGGCCCCTCGAGGAACGCCTCGACCAGGGCCGGCTGCGCATAGGTGCGCACGACGCGGTCCACCTCGCGCACGAGGGCGTCGCGACTCTCGACCCGGGAGCTCGGGCCGATTCCCTTGGCGGTTCCCTCCCAGCGCGGCTTGACGAACAGGGGGAACGGCGCCGGCAATGGCGCGGCGGCCGCTTCCTCCGGCGAGGCGAGACTCGCGTGCGGCGGCACGGGCACGCCGGCCGCCGCGACCACGCGATGCGCCCAGAGCTTGTCGAGGGTCGTCGACAGCGTCAGCGCATCGGAGCCGAGGGCCGGGATGCCTGCCATCTCGCAGACGGCAGGCACCCACGCCTCGCGATTCCGCGGACCGTAGCCCTCGGCGATCGTGAGGACCGCGTCGAGGCGCGGCAGCCGTACCTGTCCGGCCGCCCGGAGCACGGCGTGCGGGTTGCCGAGGCGTATCGGCTCGTGCCCCAGGCGGCGCAGTGCCGCCTCCAGGCCGAGGACTGTCGCCTCCGGCTCGTACTCCACCTCGGCGTCGGGTGGGTCGCCGGGACGCGCGGGATAGCTGCCGAAGAGATCGTAGGCAAGACCGATCCGGAGTCGCGGCACGGAGGGTACGATACGGGACCGTCCGGCGGGTCGCAAACCGGCGGGCCCCGGGCTCAGGTCTCGGGGAGGCCGTCCTCCATGCGCGCGAACCCCCAGAAGACGGGCTCCGGGTGAAGACGCACCCCGAAGCGGGCCAGGACGGCGTCGCGCACGCGACGCGCAACACGCACGATGTCGGCCGCGCGTGCGCCCTCGTGGGCGACGATCGCCAGCGTGTGGCGCGTCGAGATCCCCGCGGGGCCGTCCGCGTATCCGCGTGCGATTCCGGCCCGCTCGACGAGCCACGCCGCCGCGAGCTTCACACGCCCGCCGTCCGGCTCGGGCCACCGCGGCATGGTCGGGTCCCCCGCCACGGCCGCGATGCGCTCCGCCTCCGCGGCCGGGACCACCGGGTTGACGAAGAAGGACCCGCAGCTCCGCCGGTTCGGGTCCTCGGGCTCGAGAACCATCGACTTCGCGCGGCGCACCGCGAGCACGCTCTCCCGCACGTCCCCGAGCGTCGGGGTCTCGATCCCGCGCTCGGCCAGGTGCCGCGCGAGCTCCGCGTAGAGCACGGTCGGCGCTCCGCCCGGCCGCAGGCGGTAGGTCACAGCGAGAATGACGTGGCGGTCGGGCGTGCGGCTCTTGAAGGCGCTGTCACGGTAGCCGAACCCGCAGGCCGTCGGCGGGAGTGACACCACCGTCCGGGCGGCGCGGTCCAGCGCACGCACGGCCACGACGGTGTCGCTCACCTCCTGGCCGTAGGCGCCGACGTTCTGGATGGGGGTCGCACCGACGAGACCGGGGATGCCGCTCAGGCACTCGAGGCCCGCCCACCCCTTTTCGACGGCGAGGCGGACGACGTCGTCCCACGGCTCGCCGGCGGCCGCCGTGAGCTCGACCTCCCGGCCGCTGGCCCGCGCGGCGACGCCCCGCAGGGCGACGCGCAGGACGAGCCCGTCGACCCCCGCGTCGGCGACGACCACGTTGGAGCCACCCCCGAGCACGTGGACCGGGAGCCCCCGCCGTTGCGCCCAGGCGACGGCCGCCAGCACCGTCGGCTCGTCGCGCGCCTCGACGTACCACGGCGCGGGTCCGCCGACGCCCATCGTCGAGAGCGGGGCGAGCGGCACGCTCTCGTGCGGGAGGACCCTGGCGTCCCTCTCTCCCTCCACCCGGTCCCGAGCCTCAGGCGTCACGTAGACGTCGTCGAGGTCCAGGCCGGAAAGCGCCGACGCCAGGGCGCTGACCCGAGCCCCAAGCGGCGCTCGCGCGTCGAGAAGGATGAGCTCGCGCCCGTCGACCAGACAGCGTCCCCCGCCCCCCGCGGGCGGAGTCTCGAACGGCTCGATCCGGACCTCGACACCGAGGCGCGTGGCCACGCGCACCAGCTCGTCGAGCAGACCCCGGTCATCCACGCTCACCCTCTCCCGGCACCGCAAGGCGCGCGCCGTGCCTCTCCTATAACATGCGCGCCGGCCGAGGCGGATGGGATCGCCGTCAGTCGAGCGGAACGACGCCCTCGGCGGCGGCCGCCTCCCACGCGAGCCAGGGGATCTGGGTCGCCAGCTTCCCGCCGCTCACGTCGATCATGGTCCCCGTGATGTAGCCGGCCAGGTCGGAGGCCAGGAAGCAGACGAGGTTCGCCACCTCCCGCGCCTCGCCCCAGCGCCGGAACGTCAGCGTGTCGAGGAGACGGCGCTGGCGCTCCGGCGGCAGCTCGCGGAAGCGGTTGATCTCGGTCGGGATCATCCCGGGAGCGTAGCAGTTGACCGTGACGTTCCAGGGGCCGAGCTCCCCGGCGAGCACGCGCGTGAAGTAGTGCACGCCCGCCTTCGACGCCGCGTACGCGGAGCTCCCCGTGATCGGGAGGATCGCCGCGAAGGACGCCGCGTTGATGATCCGGCCGGAGCGCTGTCGCTTCATCACGGGCACAACCGCCTGGCACATCAGGAACGTTCCCTTCAGGTTGACGTCGAGGTTGAGGTCCCAGGCCTCCTCGGACAGCGTCTCGACGGCGCCGCCCGGCGCGACCCCGGCGTTGTTCACGAGCACGTCGATCCGGCCGAGCGTTCGCGCCACGTCGTCCACCACCGCGCGCGTCCGAGGGGCGTCCCGGACGTCGCAGATGTACTGGCGCCCGGTCCAGCCCTCCCGTCCGAACTCGGCGGCCACGTCGTCCAGAAGGTCCCGGCGGACGTCCGTGACCACGGTGGTCGCCCCCTCACGCGCGAGCGTCGCCGCGATTTCGCGGCCGATGCCGCGGCCGGCGCCGGTGACGATCGCGACCTTGCCCCTGAGAACGATCTCCATCTACGGGTCCTCCGTCGGTTCGAGACGAAGCTTGGAGTAGATCCGTGACTCGGTCACAACGAGGTCGACCCGGCGGTCGTTGGCGAGGACCGGCACCGCCAGGACGACCTGGAGCTCGAACGCGGCCGCCACCAGTGGTGGCGTGGGCTCCGGCCACGCCGCCAGGAGGCGGTCGTAGTAACCCGCCCCGTAGCCGATCCGTCCACCCCCCGGGTCGAAGACGACCCCGGGCACGAGCACGAAGTCGACCTCGGCGGGCGCCACGGTCCGGCAGCGCGACGGGACAGGCTCCGGGATTCCCCACGTCCCCGGGTGGAGCTCCGTCTCGAGATCGCGGACCTGGTGGAGCGCGAGGCGCCGCGCCGCGCGATCCACGCGCGGGAGCACGAGCGTCCGGCCGCCAGCTAGCACCGCGTGGAGGAAGGGACGCGTGTCCAGCTCGCTGCCGAACGAGGCGTAGCCGAGCACCACGCGGGCCTGGCGGAGGGCATCGAGGCCCCGGGTCAGCTCGAGGGCCGCCGCCGACAGCCGCGCTCGGGCGTCGAGGCCAAGCGCGTCACGCCGTGCGAGGATATCCCGGCGCAGCGCGGCTTTGACCGCAACGGGATCGGAGTCGGGGTCGGGCCGGGCCACGGCCGCCAGACTACGACACCGCTCGGCGCCGTGCCATCGGCCGGCCGCCGTGGGCCCGCTCAGCGCCGCGCTATCGCGATCCAGGTCGCACGCGCCACCGCGCGCACCGCGCCGTCCTCGCCGAGAATCGCCGAGCAGGCGAAGCTCTTCCGACCCTCTCCGCCGAGCGCCCAGCCCAGCACGACGCAGTGCTCCCCCGCCCGCACGGGGCTGACCACGCGTGCGGCGAGCTCCCCGAGGACGCTCGGCGGCCCCCCGTCCGCGACGATCGGGGCCCATCCGCTCGGGCAGTCGAGCGCCGCCCAGAGGAACTCCGGCCGGACACCGCCCCGGTCGCCGGTCAGCGATCGATCCGGGATCCAGGGAGCCGCGACGAGAGCACGTCCGGCGACAGGCCCGGGGAAGATCCTGAGCCCGTCCCCCGCGGCACGGTCCGGCCCGCAGCCGAAGCACCCAGGAAATACATGACCCTGGAAGCCCGGGTACTCGCGCGCCCCCGCTTCCGCCTCGCCGAACCCGACCGGATCAGGCAGGGTCACCTCGACCGTGGCCGGCGCCCCGGTCGCGATGACCTCGTCGCCGTCGACGAGCGTCACACCCTCCCCCTCCCGGCGGACCGCGAGCCCGCGGCCGAGTGGCGGCGGCCGACGGAGCCGCACTCGTACCGGTCCGTCGAGGAGACCCGCGACCAGGCCAGCGACGTAGCCTCCGTGGCCCGAGTCCGGCGGGCCCTTGAAGCGCGCGGCGATCGTCAGCTCCACGGCCGTGATCCGTCGACGCTTCCAGCAAGAAGCCCAGGCGACCGGAACGAGGCCCGGTGCCCCGCGCTAGGGCGAGCGGTGCTCCGGTACGGGAGACTCACCCGGGAAGCGCTCGGACTGCGGTCAGTAACTCATCATCGGTGGGGAACTTGCCTAGCCCGGCGAGGCCCTCGCGCGCGCACTCGATGCTCGTCCAGCGAATGGTGCCCTCGCGGTCTACGAGGAACTGCCCCAGGAACTGGAGGAGTGGCCCTCGGGTGTGGTCCTCGCGGTCGGTCGGGGTCGGCTCGAAGCCGTCCAGACGGCTGAGCGCGGCTGAGGCCTCGCGGATCGGGAGCGGCGCGGGCAACTCGCCCGTGGGGTTCACCGGGGTCGTTCGGAGCTCCGCTTCAATGTCCGTTCTCCGGAGCCCAGGTACCCCATAGAGGCAATGGGTTGCGAACTCCGCGTCGGCGGCCACTGGAAACCTCGGCAGGCGGAAGCGGAAGTAGAGTCGAGCATTCTCGGGGGTCGTCGCGACGACGGCCAGCGCGTCCACACCCTCCGGCCTGAGCCGCTCCCAGGCCTGACCCATGCGGACTAGCGCCCGCCGACAGAACGGGCAGTAGATCCCACGGAAGAGTCCCAGCAGCAACGGGGCTCGGCCACGATAGTCGGCCAACGACACAGTCCCTTCCCGATCCGCCGCCGGGAGCGTGAAGTCCGGAGCGCGATCGCCCGGCAGGAGGGGCGAGCGCCGAGTCTCGCCAGTCGGGCCATGGCCCATCGTCATCCTCGCGTGTCTCCGAGCACCGATGTCCCTCGCTCATCATAGCGCCGACATCCGATCGGCGGTACCCCGCTCATCGGCCGGGCCGCCGTTGAGGACACGTGAATTGCCGGCTGACGCGCTGGCGGCCAGGCAGCTGGCCCACCATCGTGGATCACGTGAGCGGCGCCGCTTCCCCAACGCCGCTCACGGATGGATCAGTTCGGACCCGCCGGCTTCAGAGCTAGAACTCCAGCGCCTTGCGGAGTGGGGTGTCGGCACCGCGAGGCAGAAGCGGCGCACCGCCCGGTTTCGCCACTTCGATGGTGAGCACGTTGGATGTCTTCCCCGAGGCGTCGGTCACCTTGATCTGCTCCGTGACGCTCGAGTTGCTCCCGAAGAAGAGACACGCCGTGACGGTGATAGTGCCCGATGTCGTTCCGGAGATCGTGACGCTCGGCGAGGGAACGGCCGGCGTAAAGGTCATGGCCCCGCCCACCGCAACGGAGGTCGTGTTCTCCAGGGTCCCGCCCCGAACGTTCCCTGCGGCATCGCCGTATTCGAAGGCGATGGTCTCGACCGTGCCGTGAACGCCGCCCTGGAGGGTGCACCCCCCGCCGAACGACACCCGGAGGTTCGTGATGATGGGGGCATTGGGATCCGCCGCCGCGTGCCTACCCCCACCGCTCTCGCCGCAGGCCGTTCCGAGAAGAAGCAGCGGAATGAAGCCCATGCTGGCCAGGGTCCTCCCTCTCATCGGTCGACCGTCCTTTCGTCTGGCCGGACGCCGGCCCGCCGGCGCCCAACCGGTTTGCAACGGGCCCCACTCGGGTGGCGCGCAACCGCGCCACCTGGTGGCCGAACGAAAGGCGGGACCGGTGCCATCGAGTGATGGCAGCGGAATCAGCGATTTACGAGTGGCCGAGGCCGCAACCGGCGTGGGACGCCGCCGGTGGGTGGGGAAAGCTCGGCGATCGGGGTCGGGGTTGGCGCTCGCGCGGTTTGCGTGTACCGTTCAGCCGATGCTGAGCTCGGGACTCGCGGACCGCTTCCAGACGCTTCACGAGATCGTCCGTGCCGCCCGCGCGAATCTCGCCCCGGGCCCCTGGGACTACCTCGTCGGCGGCACGGAGACCGAGACGACGGTCCGGCGGAACCGCCAGGCGCTCGACTCGATCGCCTTCCGTCCGCGGGTCCTCCGGGACGTGTCGACGGTCGACGTCACGGCAAAATGGTTTGGCCAGCCGGTGCGGCTGCCCGTCATGCTCGCCCCCATCGGCTCGATCGAGTCCTTTACACCGGACGGCGCCGCCACGGCGGCGAAGGGCGCGGCCCGCTTCGGCGTCCCGCAGATGCTGAGCTCCGCGTGCAACCCCGGGCTCGAGGCCACGGCCGAGGCGGCCGACAGCCTCCGCATCTTCCAGCTCTACGTCCGCGGCGACGACGCCGTGGTGGACGACTGGGTGCACCGTGCGCGGGACCACGGCTACTGCGGCTTCTGCCTCACCGTGGACAGCCCGTACTACAGCCGCCGCGAGCGCGATCTGGCTCGCCGGTTCGTGAAGCCCTGGCGCGCTGCGGTGACAGGCCTCGAGTACCAGCAGGGGCTGTCGTGGGATCAGGTCAAGCGCTTCAAGGACGTTCATCCGGACGTTCCGCTCGTCCTCAAAGGGATCGCCACTGCGGAGGACGCCGACATCGCCTCCCGGCACGGGGTCGAGGTCGTGTACGTCTCGAACCACGGCGGCCGCCAGCTCGATCACGGCCGCGGAAGCCTGGCCGTGCTGCCCGAGGTGGTCCGGGCCGTCGGGGGTCGCGCTCGCGTGTGGGTCGACGGGGGCTTCGTCCGCGGCACGGACATCGTCAAGGGGATCGCGCTCGGCGCCGAGGTGGTCGGGCTCGGCCGCATCGCCTGCATGGGACTCGCCGCGGCCGGCGCGGCGGGGCTCGTCAGGGTGCTGGAGCTGCTCGAGGAGGAGGTGCGGCTCTGCCTCGGGCTCCTGGGCGTCACGCGTTTCGACGAGCTCGATGGGACCTACCTCCATGCCGAGACGCCGGTCACCCTGCCCTCGGTCGTGAGCGCCTTCCCCCTCCTCGATCTGGACATCGGCCGGTACTGACGGGCGCTCGGAGCGCCCGTCCCGGACAGGAGAGATGGCTTACCGCGTCGGGTCGGACGTCGGCGGCACGTTCACCGACCTCATCCTGGCGAGCGAGGACGGCCAGACGTTCCGGGTCGGCAAGGTGCTCACCACCCCCGACCAGCCCGACGACGCGGTCATCGCGGGGATCGAGGCGGTGCTCAGCGCGTCGGGCGTGCCCGCCGACCGGGTGTCTCACGTCCTTCACGGCACCACCCTCTTCACCAACGCCATCATCGAGCGAAAGGGGGCCCGGACGGCGCTCGTCACCACCCGGGGCTTCCGCGACGCGGTCGAGATCGCCCGCGAGCACCGCTACGACATGTACGACCTCTACATGCAGCGTCCGCGGCCGATCGCGCCGCGCCACTTCCGCTTCGAGGTCGACGAGCGAGTGCTCGTCGACGGCACGGTACGGCGGCCGGTCGACCCCGCCGAGGTGCGGCGCCTGGCGGACCAAGTCCGGGCAGCAGGGATCGAGGCGGTCGGCGTGTGTCTCCTGCACGCCTACGCGAACCCGGTCCACGAGCGCCTGGTTGGGACGATCCTGCGGGAGGCGTTGCCGCAGGTGGCGGTCACGCTTTCGAGCGAGCTGGTCCCGGAGATTCGCGAGTACGAGCGCACGTCGACGACGCTCGCCAACGTCTACGTCCAGCGCCTGGCCCAGCAGTATCTCGGGCGGCTGGGGGACAGGCTGCGCCGCGTCGGCGTCGCAGGGAGCCTGTTCATCATGCAGTCAAACGGCGGGCTCTGCGAGGCCGAGACGGGCGGCCGCTACCCCGTCCGGCTGATCGAATCGGGCCCCGCGGCCGGGGCGCTCGCCGCGGCGCACTACGGCGCGCTCCTCGGCCACAAAGACCTCCTGTCGTTCGACATGGGCGGCACCACGGCCAAGGCCTGCGTCATCGCGGACGGCGAGCCGCTCGTCTCCCCCGAGTTCGAGGTCGACCGCCGCTACCACTTCAAGAAGGGCAGCGGGCTCCCGATCAAGGTGCCGGTGATCGAGATGATCGAGATAGGCACGGGTGGCGGCTCACTCGCCCGGGTCGACGCGCTCCGTCGGCTCCGCGTCGGGCCGGAGAGCGCGGGGGCGCGCCCCGGGCCGGTCTGCTACGGTCTCGGCGGCGCGGAGGCGACTGTGACCGACGCCGACCTGGTGCTCGGCTATCTTGACCCCGACTTCTTCCTCGGCGGCCAGATGCGGCTCGATCGGGACGCCGCCCAGCAGGCGATCGCCGAGCGGGTCGGGCGGCCGCTCGGGCTCGATCCCGTCGAGGCCGCCTGGGGCATCCACCAGCTCGCCAACGAGAGCATGGCCGGGGCCGCGCGCATCCACGCGATCGAGCGTGGCAAGGACGTGGAACGCTTCCCTATCTTCGCGTTCGGAGGCGCCGGGCCCGTGCACGCATTCGGCGTGGCCCGCATCCTCCGGAGCCCGAGCGTGATCTACCCGCTGGGCGCCGGCGTCATGTCGGCGGTGGGCTTCCTCGTGGCGCCCCTGTCGTTCGACTTCGTGCGGACGCTCCCCGGAGCCCTCGACAGCCTCGAGTGGGCCGCCGTCGCGCGTGCGGTCGCCGAGATGGAGGCGCAGGGGCGCGCCGTTCTCGGGCGAACGATTCCCGCCGGCCAGGTCCGCTTCCGCCGGTTCGCCGACATGCGCTACCGGAAGCAGGGCTACGAGATCCGGGTGCCAATCCCGGACGGGACGCTCGACGCCTCCCGGCGCGACGAGATCCACCGGAGTTTCGAGGCCGCGTATCGCGCAATCTACGGTCACACGGTCCGCGACGCGCCGATCGAAGCGGTCTCATGGCGAGTGATCGCCGAGGGTCCTCGGCCGACGCTCCGGCTCCCGACGAGCCCGGGCGCGGGCCGCGACCCGCGAGCCGCGCGGAAGGGTGTCCGTCGCGTCTACCTGCCCGATGTGCGGGGGTACGCGGACGTCCTGGTCTACGACCGTTACGCGCTCGGCGCTGGCGCGACGTTCGAAGGACCAGCGGTCATCGAGGAGCGCGAGTCCACGGTCGTCGTGAGCGCGGCCACCCGGATCCGGGTGGACGACGCGTCGAATGTGGTCGTGGAAATGCCACCGGCCGGAGGGGACGGTCCCCTGACCAGTTGAGCCACCTCCGGGGAGCCCTGGGCATGGAACAGATCACCCTCGACATCCTGTGGAACCGGCTGGTCGCCACGGTCAACGAGCAGGCGGCCGCGCTCATGCGCTCGTCCTTCACGTCCATCGTGCGCGAGTCCGGCGACCTCTCGGCGGGCGTCTTCGACCGGCGCGGACGCATGGTCGCCCAGGCCGTCACCGGGACGCCGGGCCATATCAACTCGATGGCGACCGGGATGATCCACTTCCTGGAGCGCTTCCCGGTCGACACGCTCAAGCCCGGGGACGTCCTCGCCACCAACGACCCCTGGAAGACCGCCTCCCAGCTGAACGACATCACCGTGGCCACGCCCGTCTTCCGCGGTGGCCGCGTCGTCGCGCTCTTCGCCAACACGTGCCACGCCCTCGACATCGGCGGGCGCGGCCTCTCGGCCGACGCCCGCTCCGTGTTCGAGGAGGGGCTCGCCATCCCGATGATGAAGCTCCACGACGCCGGGCACCCGGTCGAGCCGGTGTACGAGATGATCGCGGCCAACGTGCGCACGCCCGAAGAGGTGCTGGGCGACCTCCACTCCCAGGTCGTCGGCAACGAGGTGGGCGCTCGCCAGCTCGCGCGTTTCCTCGACGAGTTCCGGCTCGACGACATCGAGGTCCTCGCCGACGAGATCATTGCGCGCTCGGAGCGAGCGATGCGCGAGCGCATCGCCGCCCTTCCCGACGGCGAGTACCGCTACGGGCTCACGATCGACGGCTTCGAGCGGCCGATCGAGATTCGCGCCGCGGTCCGGATCCACGGTGACGAGCTGACGGTCGACTTCGCCGGCAGCTCGGGGCCGGTCCCGTTCGGCGTCAACGTGGCACTGAACTACACGCGGGCCTACACGACCTACGGCATCAAGTGCGTCATCTCGCCCGACGTGCCCAACAACGAGGGGAGCTTCCGCCCCGTGCACGTGACGGCGCCGGAGGGGTCGATCCTAAACGCGCGCTTCCCGGCCGCCGTGGCGGGCCGCCACCTGGTCGGCCACTTCCTGCCCTCGGCGGTCATGGGTGCGCTGGCCCAGGCGCTGCCGAACCGGGTGATGGCGCCAGGCTTCGACGGGCTCTGGGACACGCAGATCACGGGCGTGGAGCGCGGGACGGGCCGCCACTTCTCGTTCACGTGGTTCTCGGCCGGGGGAACCGGCGCCCTTCGTGGCCAGGACGGCCTCTCGGCCACCGCCTATCCAAGCGGCGTTGCCGGCGTGGCCGCCGAGGTGATCGAGACGCTGGCGCCGATCGTGCTCCGCCGACGAGAGCTCCGGCCCGACTCGGGCGGCGCCGGGACGTTTCGGGGCGGCCTCGGCCAGGTAATGGAGATCGAGGTTCTGACCGACGAGCCCTACGTCTTCTCGGGGCTCTACGAGCGTACGCGTCACGCGGCGCCCGGTCTCCAGGGCGGAAGCCCGGGCGCCTGCGGCCGCGTCGCGACCAGCAACGGCGTTCCCCTGCCGCCCAAGATCAGCACGCTCGTCCCCCCCGACACCGTGGTGACCGTCGAGCTGCCCGGAGGCGGCGGCTACGGCCCCCCCGCGGCGCGGGAGCCGGAGCGCGTCCTGGAGGACGTGCGCGAGGGCTACGTCTCGCTCGAGCAGGCGCGTGACCAGTACGGCGTCGCGATCGACCCGGTCAGCTGGACCGTGCTCGCGGACGAAACCGCGAAGCTGCGCGCCGTGATTCTCGGCGCCTAGGGCCGGGCCACCGGCGACCGGGGCGGGCTAGCGGCCGCCCTCAGTGAGCGGCGGCACACTCGGCGCGCCACCGCTCGTTGGCGTCCGCAAACGTCCGCATCGCGCGCTCGATGTCGTAGGGCCGCTCCTCGAGGGTGTCGGGCGTCCAGTCGCTCCGCGGCGTGCCGAAGAAGTCGCCGCCGTAGACGTGGATCGCACCCGTGAACACTCGGAGCGGGTTCGCCACGGCGTGGATCACGTTCTTGCCGAGCAAAGCGGCGTCACGGCTCTGGAGCTCTTTGGCCCCGGCGACGACCAAGCCTTCGGGACTCCGGCGATAGAACGTGTTGTCCTCCCGGCCGCCGTAGAGTCCGATGACGGCCCACATCCGATGGTCGTGGGGATAGATGGCCATGCCCGGGGTCCAGACGACGTTCAGGATTGTGAGCTCCGGGGACCGATGCAGCGTGGTGACCGCGCCCAAGCTCGGCGTGCCAAGCGCCCGCTCCACCTCCGTGGGTTGGGCGACCGCCCGCTCGACGAGTTCCCTCACGGCGACCTCGGAGGTCGATTCACCCAGAGCCGCGCGGCAGTCGGCGACGAAGGTATCGAGGTCGAACATCGCTATCCTCCTCTTCAACGCGGAGGTCGAAATACCGCTGGGGCGCAACCTACGAGGGTCGCCATCTTGTGTCCACTGCATTCTTTCAACTATCATCGATGCCTCAGAGGCATGATCGATCGTGGACCTCAGGCACCTCCGCTACTTCATCGCCGTCGCTGACGCTGGAGGTTTCTCGAGAGCAGCGGCGCAGCTCCGGGTGAGTCAGCCCGCCCTATGGCGCCAGGTCCGCCAGCTCGAGCAAGACCTCGGCGTCCGGCTCTTCGATCGCGTCGGACGCCGAGTTCGGATCACCGGCCAGGGAGAGGACCTGCTTGCCCAGGGCCGCGACTTGCTCGCCCGCGCAGAGTCACTCAGTGATCGAGCCCGGGCCTCCGGGTCCGGTCACACGGGAGTCCTCCGCCTCGGGGCCACGCCTCAAATGCTCGAAAGCCTGGCCGGCTTCCTCGCGCGCTGGAGCCGCTCGTCCCCAGGCGTCTCGCTGCAGCTCATCGAGGACGGTGGGACGCAGCTCGAAGACCGCCTCGAAGCCGGCGAGCTACACCTGGCGCTGACCCGCGCGGGTGATCCCCGGTTCCGCGGGCGCCTCCTGTTCCCCAATCGGCTCCTGGCCGTGATCCCGACCGGGCACCGACTCGCCCGGCGCCGGACCGTGGAGGTGGCGGAGCTCGTCGATGAAGCGCTCCTGTTGCTACGGCAGGGCTTTACTTCGCGGGAGTGGTTCGACGCCGCCTGCCGGGCGGTCCACGCCCACCCGCGTGGGCTCCTCGAGAGCGGGGCCCCGAGCTTGCTCGTCGCGCTGGCGCGGGAGGGTCTCGGGATCGCCGTTGTCCCATCCACCGTCCGGGTCCCACGGGTCCGCGTGCGGCCAGTCCCGATCCTGCACGCGGGCGCGTCAGTGGGTCGCTGGGTGGCCGCCAACTGGGATCCGCGCCGGTTCCTCGCACCGTACGTCGAGCGCTTCGTCGAATCCCTCGCCACGTACGCCAGCCGCCACGTGGGCCACGAGTTCCGCCACGCGCCCCCGATCCCACTGCCCCGGGAGACGAAGGACTCGCAGAACGCGTGAGGGTCGGTCTCCGCGCGGTTGAGCGCGCGGCGAGCCGCGCCACGAGCGCCGCCACCTCATCGAGGTGCCGGTCCGAGACGACGTAGTAGGAGAAGCCGTAGCGGGCCCGGCGCTCCTCCATCTGGTCGACGATCTCGCTGACCGAGCCGATGAAGACCGAGGGCATCGCGAGCACATCGGAGGGCGTGACGCCGTTCCAGCCGCGGGTCGAGATGAGATCCGACGCGGCGCGCTCGCGATCCTCCTCGAAGAGGAGGGTCGGGATCCGGCTAAGCTCGATGTCGGGATAGCGGGCGCCGGCACCCTCCCGTACCCACGCGAGCTTCTGCGTGACCGCGCCGGCGAGCCGCTCGGACGCGTCGTCCACGACGGTGCCGGTGGCGACCGAAGTGGTCAGGATGCCGACGATGTCGACCTCGCGTCCGGCAGCGTCAGCACGCGGCGCCGCCCGCCACCGATCAGGAGCGGCGGACGCGGGCGTTGGACCGGCTTCGGATAGCCGTCCAGCTCGGTAACCGTGTAGTGCTTGCCGGCGAACGAGAACGGGCCGTCGCCGAACAGGCCACCGAGGATCCGGGTCGTCTCGTCGAGGCGGTCGATCCGGGTCCCGGCCGAGTCGAACGTGAGGCCGGCGCTCTCGCACTCACGGCGAAGCCAGCCGGCCCCGAGCCCCAGCTCGAGGCGAACGCCGGACAGGAGGTCGAGCGTGGCAGCCTCCTTGGCGAGCACCACCGGGTGACGATAGTCGACCGCGAGTACCATGGTGCCGAGCCGAAGGCGCGTGGTCAGGGCCGCCGCGCTGGCCAGGGCGACGAGGGGCGCCGGCTGGTCGCCGAAGAAGTCCGGCACGAGGTGATCGCGGATCAAGAACGTGGAGAAGCCCAGGTCCTCGACTCGCCGGAGGTGACTCCCCCAGGTCGGCGGGGGCTGAGGGCGCTCGTGGATGACCCCGAAGCGGAAGGCCGGGGACTGGGCATGGTACCTCTCCTTCGATCGGTCAGAGATTCGACATAGTATCAGTCGGTTGCGGATCCACCCATCTTAACTTGGGTGAAACGGCGTCACGCGCGGGGCACCACCCGGGAAGGGCCCCGGTGGAGCCCGCTCCCGACTAACGACCCTTCCGCGGGACGAAGACGATCCGCACCGATGGGCTCGCCTGACCCAGCACCTGCCACGCGATCTCCGTCAGGCGACCGGCGGCACCAAGCTGTCCCGGCGCGAGTCCCATCGTGACCGTCCAGGGTCGACCCCGACGCGTCGCGACCGTCGGCGCGACGATCGCCCCCAGGGCGCCGTGGACGGCATCCGTGAGCTGCACCTGCGCGGCCACACGGCGGATCCGGCGGCCCTCGAGCCAGTCGACCAGGCGCGCCAGCAGCGCGGCCACCAGCGTGACCCAGGCGAGGAACGCGACCAGGACGACCACGGTCAGCATCGGAGTCGCCACCAGGCTTGCCGCGCGAGGAGCTCGTGGGCCGCCCGTGCGTCGAGCCCGAAGCTCGGGTCGACCGCCTGGTTCGTGGAGACCCCCGCCGTCCGCCCCTCCACCGGCGTCCGACGAACCCGGACGCGGGCGAACCAGCTAGCAGCGGCAAAACCGGTCTGGACCAATCCGGTGACCAGCAAGGACATGACGATAGCGCCGACGATCGTCAGCAGGCCGACGACCAAGATTCCGCCCACACTGAGGACACACAAATACGTGAGGTCCATGACAATCCCCTCCTGTGTCTTCTGTGACACCGGAGGAGGGCGCCCGTGAAAGGGACCGCCGGCGGAAGCGCCTCGCGTGCCGGAGCGCGGGTTACCGCCGCGTTGGACCGCACGGAGGCGCGGCGCGCTCCCCCGCGGGTCCGCCCAGCGGCACGACGCCCGGCCTCACGGGTACCGTGACCGTCAGGCGATCCCAGACGACGCGGCCACTCGTCAGCGCGAGCGCGAACGTGACGGGCATCTTCGGTGGGCTTGATGTGAGGAGGACCAACCCGACCTCCACGGCGTGGACCTGCTGGATCCCGGCCAGGCTCTCGCGGACGAGCGATCGGAGATCCCCGCACGAGCCCATCCGGTCGATCAGGTCGGTGGCGTGGGTCGCGAGGGCCGCCCGTCGCGCCTCGAACTCGCTGCGCTCCCCGGGCGAAAGAACCGTGTCGTCCACCCAGGGTCCCGGCCCGCTCAAGCCAACCGTGAAGCCGCTGGTGACGGCCGGCACTGCCGCGCACAGCACGATGATCACGAGCCAGACGCCCGCGCGCTGGGCCCCGCCACTCACCGGGCCACCCTCGCTCCGCCGCGGGGACTGATCGGCGACCTGGCCGTCTGGCGACGCCCAGGCGTCAGGCACCCTGCGCCTTCTCGATCTTGGCCCATGTGTCGCGGAGACTCACCGTGCGGTTCAGGACGAGGCGCTCGGCCGTGGTGTCCGGGTCGACGCTGAAGTAGCCCAGTCGCTCGAACTGGAAGCGGCTCCCCGGCGCGGCCCCCGCCAGGCTCGGCTCCACTCGCGCGTCCGGCACGACCTCCATCGAGGTGGGGTTGATGGCCGCGGTGAAGTCACGGCCTTCCTCGTCGCCGCTCGGATCGGGCCGGGTGAAGAGCCGGTCGTAGAGACGGACCTCCGCGGCGAGGGCGTGCGCCGCGGAGACCCAGTGGATGGTCCCCTTGACGCGCCGGCCCTCCCCGGCGTTGCCGCCGCGGCTCGACGGGTCGTAGGTGCATCGCACATCGACGATCTCGCCGGTCCGCTCGTCCTTCACCACCCCCGTGCAGCGGACGATGTAGCCGTAGCGGAGGCGTACCTCGTTGCCCGGGTAGAGCCGGAAGTACTTCGGCGGCGGCACCTCCCGGACGTCGTCCCGCTCGACCCAGAGGACCCGTGAGAACGGGACCTTGCGGACGCCCATCGCCGGGTCCTCGGGGTTGTTGACCGCCTCGACCTCTTCCACCTGCCCCTCGGGGTAGTTCTCGATCACGAGCCGCACCGGCCGGAGCACCGCCATGACGCGCGCGGCGCGACGGTTCAGATCCTCCCGGACGCAATGCTCGAGGAGGGCCAGGTCCACGAGGCTGTTCGCCTTCGCGACGCCAACCCGCTCGCAGAAGTCACGGATCGCCTCCGGGGTGAAGCCGCGGCGACGGAGGCCCGCGAGGGTCGGCATCCGGGGGTCGTCCCACCCCTGCACGTGACCCTCCTGGACCAGCCGGAGGAGGCGACGCTTGCTCATGACCGTGTAGGCGAGGTGGAGCCGCGCGAACTCGATCTGCTGCGGATGATAGATCCCGAGCGCCTCGCACACCCAGTCGTAGAGCGGCCGGTGGTCCTCGTACTCGAGGCTGCAGAGCGAGTGGGTGACCCGCTCGATCGAGTCCGACAGGGGGTGCGCGTAGTCGTACATGGGGTAGATACACCACCGGTCGCCGGTCCGGTGGTGCGACACGTGCCGGATCCGGTAGAGCGTCGGGTCGCGGAGGTTCATGTTAGGCGAGGCCATGTCGATCTTCGCCCGGAGGACGCGCGCCCCGTCCGGGAACTCGCCGGCACGCATCCGGTGGAAGAGGTCGAGGTTCTCCTCCACCGACCGGTCGCGGTAGGGGCTGTTCCGGCCCGGCTCGGTCAGGGTGCCGCGGTACCGACGGATCTCCTCGGCCGAGAGATCGTCGACGTAGGCGAGTCCGCGGCGGATCAGCTCCTCCGCCCACCGGTAGAGCTGCTCGAAGTAGTCAGAGGCGAAGTAGCGGTGCGACCCCCAGTCGTAGCCGAGCCAGCGCACGTCCTCCTGGATCGCGTCGACGTACTCGACCTCCTCCTTGGCGGGGTTGGTGTCGTCGAACCGGAGGTGGCAGGTGCCGCCGAACTCCTGGGCGAGGCCGAAGTCGATCGAGATCGCCTTGGCGTGCCCGATGTGAAGGTAGCCGTTGGGCTCGGGCGGGAATCGCGTGACGACGCGCCCGCCCCAGCGCCCCGTCCGCAGGTCCTCCTGGATGGCGGTCCGGATGAAGTTGGGCGGCGGTCCCTGCTCGCGTGTCGGCATGGTGTCGGCGCCCGTCCGCGCGGCCGGGATGGAGGTCCCCGCCGGCGACGCGCGCCCTCATGATACCGCGACTCACGAAAAGCTTGGGCCACCGGCCGCCCTGAGGCAGCATGGAGGTCGGACGGCCCCGCGCGCCCCCTGGCGACTGCTGGGCCTCGATTCTCCTGGGAGGGAAAGCCATGCGTACCAAGAGCCGGCTCCGCGTCTATCTCGCCGCCCTGGCCGTCCTCGTCCTCGGGGTCGCTCACGCCGACGCCCAGAGCCCGGAGTTCGCCGCGAGCTTCGCGCGGGCGACGACCACGCTCTATGAGATGATCAACGTGCCGGACGGCAACGGCATCCCACGGGAAGCCATGGCCAAGGCCCACGGGGTAGCCGTGTTCCCGGGGGTGGTGAAGGGCGCGTTCCTGATCGGTGGCACCTCGGGCGACGGCGTCGTCACGGTGCGCCGGCAGGACGGCACCTGGAGCCCACCCGCGATCTTCCGGATGAGCGGTGGCAGCCTCGGGTTCCAGATCGGCGCCGAGATCACCGACGTCGTGATGCTGATCATGACCCCCAAGGGTCTCCAGGGCCTGCTCTCGAGCGAATTCACGATCGGCGCCGACATGTCCGCGGCGGCGGGACCCTCCGGGCGGCGGTCCGAGCTGTCCACGGACCTCAAGTTCACGACCGACCTCGTGACGTACTCGCGGACCAAGGGTCTGTTCGCCGGACTCTCGCTCAGCGGGGCCAGCGTGCGCGCCGCTGACGACTGGAACCACTCGCTCTACGGGCGGGGCTACACGGTGCAGGAGATCCTTCTCGGCACTTACCTGGCGGTCCCGCAGGTCGCGCAGGGCTTCATCCAGACGGTCGCGGCCTCCGCCGGACCCGCCGTCAGCAAGCAGTAGCGGCGGTCTCCGCCGCGTTCGGGCGGCCTCGGAGTTCCGGGGCCGCCCGCCCGAACTCACCCGGTCCGCCCGGTCCTGCCGCGAGATGCTCGCCTCAAGTGCTCACGACCCGTCCAGCGGCAGGTGGCTGCCGCCCCCGCATGCGGCGTCCAGCACGCGCCAGCGGGGCTGAAGACGGACCGAGCGCAGCATCGCCTCATACTCCGGACGGCAGGCCTCGAAATGCGCGTCGAGGAAGCTGGATTCCGTCCCCGTCTGGCCGGTGGACGAGGCGTGCGTCGTCCGAAGCTCCTCCCGAATCGTCCTCCTTTCAGTCTCGGGGCAGAAGAACCACGAGCGCTTCACTCACCGGATCACATCGTCCGCCCGTACGAGCACCGCGGGCGGGATGGTGAAACCCAGCGCCTCGGCGGTCTTCAGGTTAATGACGAGCTCGAACTTCGTGGGCCGCTCGACGGGCAGGTCGCCGGGCTTGGCGCCCCGGAGAATCCTGATGCCATAAGTACGTTGGCCTCCTGCCCAGCCGGGACTAGGCTGGCACCTCAGAGACCGCGCTGGCAACGCACTCTGAGACAGGAGGCCGAGACGATGGTACACGTCGGGGTCGATCTCCACAAACGGGTCTCGCAGATCGCCGTGCTGACGGAGGAGGGCGAGCTGCGGCAGCACCGCTTCCAGAATGATGCAACGCGACTGGAGCAGTTCTTCGCCCAGCTCCCGTCGCAGACCCCAGTCGCGATCGAGGCGACCGGCACCTGGTGGTGGCTGGTCGATCTGCTCGAACGGCTGGGGCATCAGCCCGTCCTCTCGCATCCCAAGGCGACCAAGGCCATCGCGGCCGCTCGCCTCAAGAACGACAAGGTCGACGCCCAGCGCCTGGCGCTCCTCCTGCGCGGCGATCTCCTCCCGACCGTGTGGATCCCGCCCGCCGCCCTGCGCGAAGCGCGTGAACTCGTTCGACATCGCATCAACTTGGTCTGGCTCCGCTCCGCCGTGCGGAACCGCTTGCTCAGCATGCTGGCCCGCCGCAACCTCCAGCCCACCCGCGTCAAGAGCTGGCTGACGCAGGGCGGCCAGCGAGAGCTCCGCGCGCTGTCCCTCACCCCGAGTCCCGGGACGATCCGCGATGATTGCCTCACCCTGCTGCCGCTGCTGGATGCGCAGATCCGGCGGCTCGATGGGGAGCTCGTCCAGCGCTGGGGGGACGATCCGCGGGTCCAGCGCCTGACCACCATTCCCGGCATCGGCCCGTTCATCGCCATCGTCCTGGTCCTCGAGCTCGGGGACATCACGCGCTTCCCCAGCGCGAAGCACGTGGCCAGCTACATCGGGCTGACTCCCCGCGTCCGGGCCAGTGCCGAGCGGGTTCGGAGCGGTCACATCACGCGCGAGGGCAATCGGCTCCTCCGCTGGGTCCTCGTCCTGGCCGCGACCCAGGCGAGCCGCCGCCCTGGCCCGTTGCGGACGTGGTTCCGGATGGTCTCGCAGCGCACCGGCAAGAAACGGGCGCGCGTCGCGCTGGCCCGCCGACTGGCTGAACTCGTCTACCAGTGCTGGCAGACCGATCTCGACTACTGGACGATCCTGCGGCGTGGTGCCGTGCGGGGGTGAGCTCGAACGTGGACTTGGTCCTCGGACCGCGATCTTGATTGGGCAGCCCCCTTCACGCCTCACGGCCGAAGCGGAATGACCATCATGAGCGCACCTCGCGCTCGGAGAGATGTGTGGCGCACGGCGCCCGGCGATGACGCATCGCGCATTTGACCCAGGAGCCCGACTTCGCCTCCGCCCCATATCCTGATATCCCCCGCGCGGGCCGCCCGCACGGGGATAGGAGGAGTCCTCACACCGTCAGTGAAAAGGAGTTGACACGGCCAACGTACTTAGAGATGTCCACGT
>Ga0114129_10003354_pt1 | contig 22490 bp, 15 predicted proteins | sample RhiMetdeltSRZDD1_FD_80071 | JGI IMG/M metagenome (GOLD analysis project Ga0114129, IMG submission 80071) | Populus rhizosphere microbial communities from Tennessee, USA - Rhizosphere MetaG P. deltoides SRZDD1 (version 2) (version 2) | ecosystem: Host-associated > Plants > Roots > Rhizosphere >... | reverse complement strand
TGCTCTACTGGCCGTTCCACACGTATTTCGTCCCGCGAGCGACGAAGGTGCGGCTCACCGACATGAGCTTCACTCCCGTCGAGAGCTTCCTCAAGATCTTCGGCCTCTTCGTGGCGGTGCTGGTGCCGTTCCTGCTGCTGGCGCTCGTCCGTTGGGCGATGGCGGGTCGCCGCGGACGGGTGGCGCTGGCCTTGAGTCTCGTTGCGATGGTGACGGCGGGCCTGCTCTATCCCAGTTGGAGCGTCGGCTGGGCGCCAACCGAGACCCCGGGCGGCGTTCTCGGGGCCACGCAGCGCGTAGCGTTTCGGATCGAGGCCATGGCGCGGGCATTCGGCTCGCCGGATGCGGTACCGGCGCCATCGCCGCAATGGTGGTCGCTCGGCGTTCTCCTGTTCCTGCTGGCCGTGAACGCCGAGTTCCTCCGGCGCAAGGCGGCGAAGCCCTGGCTGCGCATCGCTCTGGTCGTGAGCGCCGCCTTGCTCGCGTTTCTCTGCGGCTCGGAGATCAGCCGACTCGCTCCGCGAATCGCCGAGCTCGTACGCGCCGTCTGGTGGAAGCTGCCCCTCGAGCGCGAGGTCGGTGCCCCTGAGCAGTTCCAGCCGCACTGGGGGCTGCTCGCGTTGCTCCTCCCGCTGCTGGCGATCAACGGCCTGCTGCTGCTGCGCAAGAGCTGGGGCGGGCCGGTGCGGTTCGGCCTGCTGCTCACGGGGACGGCCCTCGGGATCCTCTGCGGCTGCGAGGTCGTCTATGTCTTCGAGAGCTGGGGCGGCACCCATCAGCGCTGGAACACGCCGTTCAAGTTCTACCTGCAGGCGTGGCTGCTCCTGTCCCTGGCCGTGCCCGTTCTCTGGCGGGCGGTGTGGACGGCGCGCCTTTCCGGTGCGATCGCCCCGTGGGCGCGCGCCGGCCGCCTGGCGTGGAGCGCGCTGTTCGTGGGTCTCCTCCTCGCCGTCGCCGTCTTTCCGATCTTCGGCGCGTATTCGGTCCTCTGGGGCGACGGAGCCCGGGGTGCCTACGGGCCGAAGCCGTCTCTCGACGGCCTCGGCTATCTCGACCGCGAAGACGGCGGGAACCTGTACCCGGGCGAGCGCGAGGCGATCGCCTGGTTCAACCGCAACGTACCCGGCAACCGGATGGTGGTGATGGAGGGCGCGCCCGGCTATTACAACGAGCTCGGCCGCTGGGGCGCGTTCACCGGCATGCCGTCGGTGCTCGGCTGGGACCACCACGTCGGCGAGCGCGGCCATCACACGGAGAAGCAGCCGCGCATGATCGACGTGCAGCGGTTCTACCAGAGCCCGGATCGCTTCGAGTGCCTGAGCGTGCTGCGCAAGTACGGCGTCGACTACGTCATCGTGGGCGAGCTGGAGCGGAGCCGCTGGCACCACGCCGGCCAGCCGTTCCCGACCAACACCGCGAAGTTCCGCGACTGGTCCGACGTCCTGGAGACCGTGTTCGAATCGTCGACGGAGCAGCCGGGGCTCACCATCTACAAGGTGCGCCGCGACCGGCTGCCCTGATCAGCCGCGGCCGTACACGGGGACCAGGAAGCGCGACTCGAAGTCGATGCCGGGGGCCACTCCCTGCATCTCCACCTCCCAGTACCGGGCGGGCGTGTCGGACAGGCGCGTCGCGTAGTCACCGGTGGGGAGCTCGATGGAGACCGGCAGGTCGGAGGCGCCGCGCAGCACGCGGGGATCGAACTCCAGCCGCTCGGCCCAATGCTGCCGGCAGAGCGTCGTCGTCTGGGAGCTGTTCCCGCTGCGGCTGCTCTGCTGCCGCTCGCGGACGAAGCGCACGGTGACGATCACCTTCTCGAAGCGATCGAGGCGCCCGCGGCATCCGAGGCGCACGTCGAGCCTCTCGCCGAGGAAGAACGGGAACCTCTCGTATTGGATCCAGCCGGCGCCGTACTTGAGCGACCGCCCGATGTCGTAGAGCCAGAAGCCGACGCCCGCGATCAGGCACAGGTCGAAGATCCCGACGACGATGATCAAGATCGGATGGCGCTCCATCCACAGGAACCAGTTGAAGGGGGCCAGGAACAGCGCGAAAAGCGCCATCCCCACGAGGCCGCTCACCGCCTTCGCGAACGGCCGGTCGCGGTCGCCGCGCTCGTTCCACGTGTAGTCCGCCCGCCACGGCTGCTCGGGGTGCGCGCGGCGCTGCTGGTTGTTGCGGTAACGGCGGATGCTGGCCCGGACCCCCCCGATGAACACGAGCAGGCCGGCGAGCGAGAACAGGGAGGCAAACCCGTAGACCACGGGCAGCGGGACGTTGGCCCCCTCGGGATTCGTGGTCACCAGCCAGGCAATGCCGGGCCCGACGGCCAGGAACGGCAGGCTGAAGACCATCAGGCATCCGCCGCCGGAGGCGGCCTGCCCGCGCGGCGTGCGCCCGGTGAGGTCGACGGCTTCGGTGGTCGGCATGGCGTGGATGCTACGCCTTTTCTGCTAAACTCGCAGATTCGCGAGCACGAGCATGATTCGCACCTACAAAGGCATCCGTCCAAAGATCGGCGAGCGCGTCTACCTGGACGCGACGTGCCAGGTGATCGGTGACGTCGAGATCGGCGACCACAGCAGCGTGTGGATGAACGCCGTCGTCCGCGGGGACGTGCATTTCATTCGCATCGGCGCCCACACCAACATCCAGGACAACTGCGTGGTGCACGTCTTCAAGGAGAAACACCCCACGCATATCGCCGACCGCGTGACGGTCGGGCACGGCGCGATCCTGCACGGCTGCCGCATCGACTCCGACGTGCTGATCGGCATGGGAGCAAAGGTCCTGAACGGGGCCCACATCGGCAGCGACTGCATCGTGGCGGCGGGGGCGGTGATCCCGGAGGGGATGATCGTGCCGGCCGGGAGCCTCGTCATGGGCGTGCCCGGCAAGGTGCGGCGGGCGCTCACCGACGAAGAGAAGGAATCGATCCGCCGGTACGCGACGAACTACTACGGCTACAAGGAGACGTACCTGGCCGACGCGGGGATCTCGTGAAGTACCTCAAGGAGAAGATCGATGGCTGACGCGCTCGGAGACCTGACGCGCACGCACTACTGCGGCGCCCTGCGCGAGGGGGACGTCGGGAAGAAGGTCACCCTCATGGGCTGGGCGGCCACGCGGCGCGACCTGGGCGGCGTCGTCTTCATCGACCTGCGCGACCGCGAGGGGCTCTGCCAGGTGGTGGCGCGGCCGGAGGTCTCGAAGGACGCCCACGCCAAGGCCGACCACGTCCGTTCCGAGCACGTCATTGCCGTCATCGGCGAGGTGGCGAAACGCTCCGCCGAGACTGTGAACACGAAGCTCGATACGGGGACGGTCGAGGTGGTGGCCCAGGAGATCCGCGTCCTCTCCGAGGCCAAGACGCCGCCGTTCCCGATCGAGGACGACGTCAACACCTCCGAGGACATCCGCCTCAAGTACCGCTACCTCGACCTGCGCCGGCCCAAGCTGCAGCGGATGCTGAAGCTCCGCCATCGCCTCACGATGGAGACGCGCCGTCATCTCGACGAGCAGGGCTTCTACGAGATCGAGACCCCGTTCCTCACCAAGTCGACCCCGGAAGGCGCCCGCGACTACCTCGTGCCCTCGCGCGTGCATCACGGCCACTTCTACGCGCTCCCGCAGTCGCCGCAGCTCTTCAAGCAGCTCCTGATGGTGGGCGGCCTCGACAAGTATTTCCAGATCGTCCGCTGCTTCCGCGACGAGGACCTGCGCGCCGACCGCCAGCCGGAGTTCACCCAGGTCGACATCGAGATGTCGTTCCCGCGGGTGCAGACGATCGTCGACCTCGTCGAGCCGCTGTTCCAGCGCCTGTGTGGAGTGGCCGGCGTCGAGGTGCCGCGGCCCTTCCAGAAGATGCCGTACGCCGAGGCCATGCTGAAGTACGGCTCGGACAAACCCGACTTGCGCTTCGACATGCCGATCACCGACGTCTCGGACGAGATGACGAAGCTCGGCCTCGATACGTTCCCCGGCCTCATCGCCGAGGGCATGCGCGCCCGCGCCATCGTGTGCAGCGGCCTCTCCGGCACGCGCCTGCGCAAGATCAACGAAGACATCTGGCAGGGCCGCATCGTGGGCGACGCGCGCCTGCGGAAGCACAATCTCTTCACCTTGAAAGGCGGCGACGACAGCCTGCAGGCGCTGGTGAAGAAGGGGGCGAGCGCGGAGGTGGCCCGGCGGATGCTCGAGAAGGCCGGCGCCCGCAAGGACGACGACGTGCTGCTGATGGGCGTCGACAAGCCCGGTCCGATCTCCGCCGCGATGGGGATGCTCCGGCTGGAGATGGGCCGCGAGCTCGCGCTCATCAACGAAAAGGCGTTCCGCTTCCTGTGGGTGACCGACTTCCCGCTGTTCGAGCACGACGACGCCGCGCGGCGGTGGGTGAGCCTGCACCACCCGTTCACGGCACCCATGGATGAAGATGCGCACCTGCTGGAGAGCGATCCCGGCAAGGTGCGGGCGAAGGCCTACGACATCGTGCTGAACGGCAGCGAGGTCGGCGGGGGCAGTATCCGTATCCACGACTCGGCGATGCAGGCCAAGATCTTCCAGCTTCTCTCCCTCACGGACGAGGAGGCGAAGGAGCGCTTCGGCTTCTTCCTGGAGGCGCTGCCGTACGGGACGCCGCCGCATGGCGGGATCGCCCTCGGCCTCGACCGCACGGTGATGATCCTGGGCGGCGAGACGTCGATCCGCGACGTCATCGCGTTCCCGAAGACGGCCAGCGCTACCGACATGATGAGCGGCTCGCCGTCCGCGGTGCGCGATGAGCAGATTCGCGATCTCGGCCTCGTGGTTATTCGCAAGTAAAGGCTACAGGTTTGGAGCCACGGCGCCTCAGTGGCTTCAATATTGTCGGAATGACCCCTTCGGTGTGCTCCCCTCAAACGGCGCAAGCCAAGCGTTGACAGTCACGTAGCGTTTGGAGTCGCGGCCGCGGCCGTGTGCGGCATGGCGCTTGCTGAACGCGCCCGCATGTCCGTCCTTGCACTGTTGACGATGATGGCGGGGCTCGTCAGCCCGTCCACTGTCGGCTCAGATGCATCGCTCCACCCGCCCGCGCCGCTCGATGCGCCGGCGGCGTTCACGTACGGACGCGGCCTTGGCGGTCGGCCGCTGCGGAGCGCGCGCGCCGAGCGGCGATGGGTGCCGGAACGCACCCGGGGCACCGTGCTCTTCGGACGCGGCCTCGGAGGCCGGCCCCTCGCGCCGCCGACGAAGGAAGATCCAGAGCCCACGCCGCATCCCGATCCGCTCGGCGGGCTCTACGTTCAAGCGCTGCCGGTGCCCTTGCATGGCGGTGCCCGCGGCTCGGCGAGCCGCCGACTCGCGTCGGGACGCGTCGACCTGTCGGCCACGGATCTCGAGATCGCACCGCCCTCGGTGGCCGGGGCCTCGCCGCGTGTCGTCGTCGCCATCCCGCGGAGCTCCTTTCGCCGCGAGCCTCTCGTTCCCCGCGGTCCCCCCGCGGCCTGCTGAATCCCCAGCCCCAGCTCGCATCGCCGTCGTGGCCGTGACCGCCTGACGTTCCGGCGGGCCTACGCGGTCGCTGTTCGAAAGCACACACAGACGTTCTGAGTCCACAACGTCCGGGGATCGGCATCGAAGTCCGAGCGTCACGCCGCCTGCGTGGCGCAGGAGGACTGCTGAAAGGGAGAACGCTCGATGAAAAAGGTGGATTGCATCATCCGGCCGCACTTGCTGGAGGCGGTGAAGAACGCCCTCCAGGAGGCAGGCGTCGCCGGCATGACCGTGACCGAGGTGAAGGGCTTCGGTCGCCAGAAAGGGCACACGGAGACGTATCGAGGCACCGAGTACAAGGTCGATTTCCTGCCGAAGCTCAAGGTGGAGATCGCAGTAGCGGACGAGTTGGTCGATCCGGTCGTGGACGCACTCATGAAGACGGCTCGCACGGGGAAGTTCGGTGACGGAAAGATCTTCGTGACTCCGCTCGAGCAGGTCGTTCGGATTCGCACGGGGGAATACAACGAGCGGGCGCTCTAGGAGCTCGAGCTCGGATCGGACTATTTCAGAAAGGATGAGGGAATGAGCAGGAGAGGACGTTGGTTGGTGGGTCTTGGCGTGGTGGGCCTCGCCGTCAGTTTGTCGGGCGCCACGCTGCTCGCTCAGGACGCAGCCGCTCCCGCCGCTCCGGAAGCGGCGCCGGCCGCGGCCCCGGCGGCGGCGGGACCGTCGCTCGAGCAGCGCGTGGGCGACCTCGAGCAGTATTTCAACAACCTCGCACCGGCTACCGACGGCAAGCTCAAGGACTTGCCCGGGCCGGGCCACAACGCCTGGATGATGACGTCGGCGGCGCTCGTCCTGTTCATGACGCTTCCGGGCCTGGCGCTGTTCTACGGTGGCCTCGTGCGCCGGAAGAACGTCCTTTCCGTGCTGGCGCAGTGCCTCGGCTGCGCCTGCTGGATCAGCGTTCTGTGGTGGGCGTTCGGCTACAGCTTCGTCTTCGGCAAGAGTTTCGGCAGCGGCTTCCTGGGGGGCACCGAATACTTCTTCTTGAAGGGCGTGGCTTCGGCGCCCAACACCGACTACAGCGCCTGGCTGTCGCAGAACGTCTTCTCGATGTACCAGATGATGTTCGCGATCATCACCCCCGCCCTGATCGTGGGCGCGATCGCGGAGCGCATGAAGTACAGCGCGATCATGGCGTTCATCACCGGCTGGATGTTCCTCGTCTATTTCCCGCTTGCGCACATGGTGTGGGGCGTCAACGGTTACATGAACGGTGTGTGGAACGCGACGTCGGGCATTCCCGCCATCGACTTCGCCGGCGGCACGGTCGTGCACATGTCGTCCGGATGGTCGGCCCTCATCCTCTGCCTGCTGCTCGGCAAGCGCCTCGGCTTCGGCAAGGACACGATGGCCCCGCATAGCATGGTGCTCTGCATGGTCGGCACGGGCATGCTGTGGGTGGGCTGGTACGGCTTCAATGCCGGCAGCGCGCTGGCCGCCGACGGCGTGGCCGCCAATGCGTTCACCACCACGACGCTGGCCGCGGCCTTCGCCGGCTTCACCTGGGCCGCGCTCGAGTGGGTCTTGAAGGGCAAGCCCAGCATCCTCGGTTTTTGCTCGGGCATCGTGGCCGGCCTCGTCGTCATCACTCCCGCCGCCGGCTTCGTCAATCCGGTCTCCGGCGCACCGATCATCGGCGTGTTGGCCGGTCTGATTCCGTTCCTCGCGTGCACCAAGCTGAAGCCGGCGATGGGTTACGACGATGCCCTCGACACCTTCGGCGTTCATGCCGTCGGCGGCACGCTCGGCGCCATCATCACCGGCGTGCTCGTCACCGCGGACGTCAACAGCAACCTCACCGCCGTGAACACCCTCGTCAATCCTGAGCTCGTCCGCATGGTGAAGGAGGGCAGCCTGTACATCGCGCAGCTCAAGGCGGCGGCGCTCACGTTGGTGCTCTCCGTCGCGGCGACGGTCGTCCTCACCTACGTCGTGAAGGCCGTGATCGGCCTGCGGCCCTCGGAGGACGTCGAGCGCGACGGTCTCGATATCCACGAGCATGGAGAGGAGGGTTACGCGGCGTAGCCCCGAGGCGTACCTCTGGAGGGGCGGGCGTTAGGCTCGCCCCTTCAGTTACTTAGGATTGATCTTGACGAGAATTGTCGGACAAATCCCATCATAGTTACAATTTCGTAATTACTTGACATCGACCCACCAAGTTTGTAAGTTGTGGGAGTCCATGGCTCCCGGGGTCGCGGTGAAGGACAACGCAGGCGAGATTCGAAAGCTTTCGACGCTGCTCGAGCTGAGCCAGACGCTCGGCTCGACTCTCAACTTGAAGTCCGCCCTGGCGCGCGTTCTCGAGATCCTGGACGAGCACCACGGCACCACGAGCGGTGCGGTCACGCTGCTCGACGAGGCGGGCGAGCTCTCCATCGAGGTCGCCACCGGGATCGCGTGGCAGACCTCGCGCAAGACCAAGTACCGCGTGGGGGAGGGCATCACCGGCCGCGTGGTCGAGAGCGGCAAGCCGGTGGTCGTGCCGCAGGTGAGCCGCGAGCCGCTATTTCTCAATCGCACCGGCGTCTTCAAGGATTCCGGCAAGGACGAGCTCACCTTCATCTGCGTGCCGGTCCCGCTCGACGCCAAGACGGTGGGGGCGCTGGGGGTGACGCTGCCCTTCGGCAAGGACCGCAACTACGACCGCGAGGTGAAGTTCTTCGGGGTCGTCGCCTCCATGGTCGGCCACGCGGTGCGCGTGAACAAGCTCGTGGAGTCCGAGCGCCAGCGCCTGCGCGACGAGAACACGCAGCTGCGCCAGGAGCTGAAGGAGAAGTACGACTTCCGCAACATCATCGGCAACAGCCGGCAGATGAAGCAGGTCTACGAGGCGGTGGCGCAGGTCGCCCCCAGCCACACCACGGTGATGATCCGCGGCGAGTCGGGCACGGGCAAGGAGCTCGTGGCCCATGCCATCCACTACAACTCGCCCCGCGCGGAGAAGCCTTTCATCAAGGTGAGCTGCGGCGCCTTGCCGGAGAGCCTCATCGAGTCCGAGCTCTTCGGCTACGAGCCCGGCGCCTTCACCGATGCGCGCTCCACCAAGAAGGGCCGCTTCGAGCTGGCCAACGGGGGTACGCTCTTCCTCGACGAGATCGGCGAGCTGTCGCTCTCCACGCAGGTGAAGCTGCTGCGCGTGCTGCAGGAGCGCGAGTTCGAGCGCCTGGGGGGCGTGCAGCCCATCAAGGTCAACGTGCGCGTCATCGCCGCCACCAACAAGGACCTCGAGCAGGCGATCAAGGACGTTCAGTTCCGTGAGGATCTCTACTACCGGCTGAACGTGTTCAGCATCTACCTCCCGCCGCTGCGGGAGCGCCGGCCGGACGTTTTGCTCCTCGCCGATCACTTCGTCGAGAAATATTCCGTGGCCCACGGCAAGAACGTCAAGCGCATCTCGACCCCGGCCATCGACATGCTGATGAGCTACCACTGGCCGGGCAACGTGCGCGAGCTCGAGAACTGCATCGAGCGCGCGGTGCTGGTCTGTGAAGGTGGCGTCGTCCACGCCCACGACCTGCCGCCGAGCCTGCAGACGGCGGAGGTCTCGGGGACGATGCCGCGCCTGTCCCTGGAGAGCGCCGTGGCGGCCTACGAGAAGGACCTGATCCAGGACGGTCTCAAGACGGCCCGGGGCAACCGAGCCCAGGCCGCCCGTCTGCTGGATACGACCGAGCGCATCATCGGCTACAAGATCCGCAAGTACGGGATCGATCCGCGGCGCTTCCGCGCCTGATCGCGCCCATCCGACAATTTTGGCCTGTTTTTCGGGCCCTCCAACAAAACCGGCCAGGACTTCGGGGCGCCTCGCCGGGCGCGCGGGAGCGGGGGCCCTCCCGGTCGTGGACCTGCGGGGCGGCCGATCGACATTCCTGAAGGGGCGCCAAGTCAGCGCGTACGTAAATGTAGCTTCTGGTCCCGCCGCCCGGGTGCGCCAGCGGTGCCGCCAGTGGGTGTAAGTAGATATAAATCAACGCATTATCGTCTCATTGTTGCTGTCGACGCTCGTCGCGCGGCCGATGGTACGGCCATTGCTCAGTAGCGCCCCATCATGCCTGAAGGGGAAGACTCCATGCTCGGCGGCCGAGAGGCCGCGATGAACCAGGAACGCATCCTGGATCACGCGAACGAGCGGCTCGCCTCGCCGGAGACCCTCGTCGGCCGGGCGAACCAGATCGATGCCTTCAAGCGCTTCCTGAAACTCGAGACCGAGCGGCTGCGGATCCGGCACCGCAACCAGATGGGCGGCGTCGACATCGCCGAGGGCCGCAGCTATGTGGTCGACCTGGTCATCTGCAAGGTCTGCCAGCTCGCCGCGTCCGAGCTGGATCCGGCGGACACGATGGACGTCAGCCACGTGGCCGCCATCGCCCTCGGCGGCTACGGCCGCAAGGAGCTGTCGCCGTTCTCGGACATCGACCTGCTGTTCCTGCATCCGGGCCGGCCCAGCAAGACGGTCAAGCAGTTCGTCGAGCAGGTGTTGTACCTGATGTGGGACATCGGCCTCACCGTCGGCCACAGCTTCCGCTCGATCGGGGAGTCGGTGAGCATGGCCCGCGAGGACCTCCACACGCGCACGGCCATGGCGGAGGCCCGCCTCATCACCGGCAACGACGCCCTCTTCAAGCAGCTCACGCGGGAGCTCGACGGGGCCATCTACGCGAACAAGAAGGAAACGGAGGCGTTCTTCGCGGCCATGCGCCTGGAGCTGGAGGCGCGCTACGACAAGTTCGGCCGCACGGTGTGCCTGCAGGAGCCGAACGTCAAGGAGAGCGCGGGCGGCCTGCGCGACCTTCACACCGTGCTCTGGGCGGGACGCGCGCGTTATGGCTGCCGGCGCCTCGAGGACCTGCGGGCGAAGGACCTCATCAGCGGCACCGAGTATCAGACGGCACGCCGCGCCTACGACTTCCTCTACCGCGCGCGCAACGAGGCGCACTTCGCCACCGCGCGGAAGACCGACCTGCTGAGCCTCGACGTGCAGCCGACGATCGCGGCGAACCTCGGCTACAAGCCGAAGAAGGGCCTCCAGCCGTCGGAGGTCTTCATGCGCGACTACTACCAGCAGGCGAACGAGCTCCACCAGTTCTGCGAGAGCTTCCTGATCCGCGTGGGCGGGATGCAGAAGCCGAAATGGCGCTTCCTGTTCCGCGAGAAGGTCGACCGCCGCGGGATGTTCGAGATCCGCGAGGGCAAGCTCTACGCGAAGGGCGAGGCCGAGGATTTCAATCCGACGGCTTCGCGCCTGCTGGAGATCTTCACGCTGTCGCAGGCGGACGGCGTCGGCATCTCCGACGAGCTGAAGCTGGCCATCCGCGGCAACCTCCGCCTCGTCGACCGCAAGTTCCGCGCCTCCAAGGAGGCCAGCAAGGCGCTGATGAACCTGCTCGGCAAACCGGGACAGGTCGCACGCACGCTGCGGATGATGCACGGGACGGGCGTGCTGGGACGCCTGCTGCCGGAGTTCGCGCGCATCACCTTCCTCGTCCAGCACGACTTCTATCACCGCTACACCGTCGACGAGCACACCCTGACCGCCATCGATGCCCTGGACGAGGTGGCGCAGGGTCCGGAGCCGTCGCTGCAGCGTTTCAAGAAGGTGCTGCACGACCTGCCCGATCCGAGCTCGCTCTATCTCGGCATGCTCCTGCACGACATCGGCAAGGGGCTGGGCGGCGGCCACGTCGGCAAGGGAGTGAAGATCGCCGAGCGGATCTGTGCGCGCCTCGGGCTCTCGGAGGAGGCGACGGGCGACGTGATCTTCCTCGTCCAGAACCACCTCGTGATGTCGCACCTGTCGCAGCGGCGCGATATCGCCGAGCAGTCGCTCGTCGAGGGCTTCGCGGAGGTGGTGGGCACGCTGAACCGGCTGAACATGCTCATGCTGCTGACGTACGCCGACCATCGCGGCGTGGGCCCCGGCGTCTGGAACGACTGGAAGGGCTCCCTCCTCTTCGACCTCTACGAGCAGGCACGCCTCCAGATCGCCGGGCGCGGCCGCCGCGCCGAGGACCGGCGCGAGACGCACTTCACCCTCGTCGAGCAGCTCGCCGGTGAGTTCAAGCGCAGCGAGCTCGAGCGGCACCTCGCCCTGCTGCCGAACCGCTACCTGCGCACGACGGACGTCCACGCAGTGGCCCACCACCTGCGCCTGATCGCCCGCCTGGGCGGCGAGCGCCTGGTCGCGGATTGGCGCACGGGGGCGGACCGCCACTGCACGGAGCTCACGATCTGTGCGCGCGACCGCACGGGGTTGTTCGCTTCGATGGCGGGCACCCTCACCGGCCACGGCGTCAACATCCTCAGCGTCGACGTCTATACCCGCGAGGACGGCTACGTCCTCGACACCTTCAAGATCAGCGACAGCCTGACGGGAGCGCCCGTCAACGCCGAGCGTTGGCCGGGGATCGAGGGCACGCTGCGTGCCGCCGCCGCCGGGCAGTACGACGTGGCGGCGGCCGTCGAGAAATGGAAGGCGCGTGCGCCCCGGCCGACCCGCAAGCGTGGCCGCAAGCCGGTGAAGCCGGCGGTGCGGTTCGACGCCACCTCTTCGGCGTCGGCCACGGTGGTGGAGGTGAAGGCGGAGGACGAGCTGGGTCTGCTGTTCAAGATTGCCAGCACGCTCGCCGGGCTGGGGCTCGACATCCACTACGCGAAGATCGCGACCGAGAAGAGCCATGCGCTGGACGTGTTCTACGTGACCGGCCGAGGCGGCAAGCTCGTGCCGGAGGAGATGTCGCAGGTAGAGGCGCGCCTCACGGACGCGCTGACACCCGCGGAATGACGGGCAACCGCCGTCGACTTGTGGGAGGTGTGAGTTGAAGAAGGTCGAAAGCATCGTACGGCCGCATCTGCTGGACGCCGTGAAGAACGCACTCCAGGAGGTCGGCATCGTGGGCATGACGGTAACCGAGGTCAAGGGTTTCGGCCGGCAGAAGGGGCACACCGAGACGTACCGAGGCAGTGAGTACCGCGTCGACTTCCTTCCCAAGGTGAAGGTCGAGGTCGCGGTGCCCAACGAGCTCGTGGAGCAGGCGGTCGACGCCATCGTGAAGACCGCACGCACGGGCAAGTTCGGTGACGGGAAGGTGTTCGTGACGTCCATCGACGACTGCATTCGCATCCGCACGGGGGAGCGCGGCGATCAGGCGCTTTAGTCGCGAGGGTGGCGTCAGCGGCAGACGCCGGACAGCTTAGCTAGGGCCAGTCGCCGCGGGCCCTCGAGGGAGGAAGAGAGAAGTCATGAGTCTGAAGAAACGCTATCTTTCGAGTTTCGCCTTGGGCTGCGCGTTTGCCCTCGGCGTGTTGGGCCTGCAGGCGGTGACCCACGCGCAGGCTCCGGAGGCGGCTCCTGCCGCCGAAGCACCCGCACCCGCCGCCGCCGAGGCGCCGGCACCCGCGGCGGCGGCGCCTGCGCCCGCGCCCAAGCCGGATCCCACCGGCAACTCTACCGGGAACGCGACCACGGAAGAGGTTCCGGGTCACTATCGGACGTCGATCAACCTGGTGTGGACGCTGATCACCGGGTTCATGGTCATGTTCATGCAGGCCGGCTTCGCGTTGGTCGAGACCGGTTTCACAAGGGCGAAGAACGCGGCCCACACCATGAGCATGAACTTCATGGTGTACCCCATCGGCATGCTCGGGTTCTGGATCTGCGGCTTCGCCTTCATGTTCGGCGGCGTCGGCGGCGTGCCGATGCTGGGGGGCACGCCCGGCCTCGACAGCATGATCAGCTTCACGATCGGAAGCCACACATACGACCTCCTGGGCGCCAAGGGATTCTTTCTGGGGCCCAGCGTCTATGACGTGGGCGTCTTCGCGCTGTTCCTGTTCCAGATGGTCTTCATGGACACGACGGCGACCATCCCCACCGGCGCCATGGCTGAGCGCTGGAAGTGGGGCGCCTTCTGCATCTACGGCTTCTTCATCTCGATGGTCGTCTATCCGGTGTTCGGCTGCTGGGTCTGGGGCGGCGGCTGGCTCTCCGACCTCGGCGGTAACTTCGGCCTCGGCCACGGCCACGTCGACTTCGCAGGATCGTCGGTCGTCCACCTCGTGGGCGGAGTCGCCGCTCTCGCGGGGGCGCTCGCGATCGGTCCGCGCATCGGCAAGTACAGCAAGGACGGCAAGCCCGTCGCGATCCCCGGCCATCACATCCCGATGGCGCTGTGCGGGACGTTCATCCTCGCGTTCGGATGGTTCGGCTTCAATCCGGGCTCGTCGCTCGCCGGTACCGATCTTCGTATTGCGGTGGTGGCCACCAACACGATGCTCGCCTCGGCGGGCGGCGCCATGGCCGCCATGCTTTACATGATCGTCTTCTACGGCAAACCGGATCCATCGATGATGGCGAATGGCCTCCTCGCCGGTCTCGTCGCCATCACCGCGCCCTGCGCGTTCGTCACCGCGCCGGTCGCCGTCCTCATCGGCGTCATCGCCGGCGTCCTGGTCTGCTGGTCCGTCTTCTTCGTGGAACGGGCGGGCATCGACGACCCCGTGGGTGCCATTTCCGTCCACGGAACCAACGGAGCCTGGGGCGTTCTGTCCCTCGGTCTCTTCGCCGATGGCACGTACGGCGCGGGCTGGAACGGCGTCGGCGCCACCGACTACCTGGGTGTGGCCGGCCGGGGCGTGACCGGGCTCTTCTACGGCGACACGTCGCAGTTCTTCGCCCAGTGCGTCGGAACCCTCACCTGCATCGTCTGGACGTTCGGCGCGATGTGGGTGTTCTTCAAGGTTCAGAAGATGGTCATGGATATCCGCGTGTCGCCCGAGGTCGAGATCGGCGGCCTGGACATCCCCGAGATGGGGGCGCTTGCCTACCCGGAGTTCGCCGTCTCTGGTGCGGGCTACGGTGGAGACTATGCAGCCACCAGCCCCACGGCAGCCCCGGTGGCGGCACCGGTCGCACAGCGGGCCAAGTAGTCGCACAGTTCGTGCGGGCCGCGGCCGGGGGGCCGCGGCCCCGTTCTCATCACAACGACACAGGAGGAGGAGAGAGTGAGCAGACATTCGAAGACTCTGGCGCTGGCGGCCGTTCTGGGAGCGGTCGTGAGCACACCCGTCCTCGCGGCGGATGCGGCGGCGCCCAGCATCGACGTGACCGGCTTCGTCGACACCTATTACACGTACAACTTCAACGATCCGCAGAACAAGCTCAATGGGCTGCATGTGTACAATCCGGATCACAACGCGCTCAGCCTGGCTCTCGCCGAGCTGGCGTTCGAGAAGAAGCCCACCACGGACAGCCGTGCGGGCTTCCGCGTCGACTTGAACTTCGGTCCGGCCGCCGAGCTCACCAACTTCTTCGACCCCAGCAAGGAGAACACCCCGTCCCTCGGTCTCCTCGAGCAGGGCTACGTGAGCTTCCTGGCCGGGGACAAGATCCAGGTCGATTTCGGTAAGTTCGTCACCCCGATCGGCAACGAGCTGGTCGAGTCGAAGGACAACTGGAACTACACCCGCTCGATCCAGTTCGGCTGGGCGATCCCGTTCTATCACGCCGGCGCCCGCGCGACGTTCACCGCCAGCGACAAGTTCACGCTCGCGGCCTACCTCGTGAACGGCTGGAACAACGTCGTCGACAACAACAACGACAAGACGTTCATCGCCCAGGCGATCCTGAAGCCCTCGAGCAAGTTCACGCTCATCGGCAACGCGATCGTGGGCAAGGAAGTGGAGGACACGCGTACCCTCATCGACGGCGTGGTCATCCTGAACCTCAGCGACAAGCTCGCTCTCGCCAGCGAGGTCGACTTCGGCACCGAAGGCGATGCGAGCTGGTCCGCCTTCTCGGCCTACGCCCGGCTGAGCACGGGCAGCCTCGCCTTCACGCTGCGCGGCGAGATGATGAACGACGAGGACGGCTGGGCCACGATCGGCACGAACGTCTCCAGCGGTACGCTCACCACCGAGTTCAAGCTCGGCGGCGGCGTCATCACAAAGCTCGACCTCCGCACGGACATGGCTGACGATCCGATCTTCATGAAGGACAACGGATCGCTCACGGACAGCCAGACGTCGGTGACGCTGGGCCTCGTGTATGCATTCGGGGGCAAGATCTAGGACAATCCACAGTTTGCATCGTTTTCGCGAAAACCGGGCTGGGGGCCGCGTGGCCTCCAGCCCATCGTATTGAAGGTTACGGGTTCGAAAAATCTGAAGAGAAGAGGGACACATGTCTAACGCCAGGTTGAGAGCGCTGGAAAAGGCGGGCGCCGCGGATCACCCGCAGCAGTCCGTCAACTATACCGAGACCTACGCCACCGAGATCTACGGGAGCAACGTCTTCGGAGAGACGCAGCAGGAGAAGTACCTCCCGAAGCCGATCTTCAAGGAACTGCGCAAGACGATCGAACAGGGGCACGTCCTGGACAAGGAGCTGTCCGACCACATCGCCAAGGGCATGAAGCAGTGGGCGATCGAGAAGGGCGCGACGCACTACACGCACTGGTTCACGCCCCTCACCGTCAGCTCGACCGCCGAGAAGCACGACTCGTTCCTGACGCCCGACGGCGAGGGCAAGACGATTGCGGAGTTCGGCGGCAAGGAGCTGCTGCAGGGTGAGCCCGACGCCTCGTCGTTCCCGAGCGGCGGCATCCGCGCCACTTTCGAGGCGCGCGGCTACACGGCGTGGGATCCCACGTCTCCCGTCTTCATAAAGGACGGCGTGAACGGGAAGACGTTGACCATCCCGACCGCCTTCTGCTCGTACACGGGCGAGGCCCTCGACCTCAAGACGCCGCTGCTGCGGTCGAACGAGGCGGTGGCCAAGCAGGCCGCGCGCCTGCTGAAGGTCTTCGGCAAGGATGCGGAGCGGGTTTCCGCCTCCGTCGGTCCGGAGCAGGAGTACTTCCTCATCGACAAGAATTTCTTCACGCTGCGTCCCGACCTCATCGCCTGCGGCCGTACGCTGTTCGGGGCGGCGCCGCCGAAGGGACAGGAGCTCGAGGACCAGTACTTCGGCTCCATCCACCCGCGGGTGCTCGCGTTCATGCAGGAGGTCGAGCTCGAGCTGTTCAAGCTCGGCATCCCGGCCAAGACGCGTCACAACGAGGTCGCCCCGGCGCAGTTCGAGATCGCGCCGGTGTACGAGTCGGTCAACGTCGGCGCCGATCATCACCTGCTCGTGATGCAGACGATGAAGGACGTCGCTCCCAAGTACGGCCTCGTGTGCCTGCTGCACGAGAAGCCGTTCAAGGGTGTGAACGGCTCCGGCAAGCACAACAACTGGTCGGTGGGCGCGCCCGGCATGAACCTGCTCGAGCCCGGTCCCACGCCGCACGACAACATGCAGTTCCTCACTGTGCTGGCCGCCATCCTGCGCGGCGTCGACAAGTACCAGGGTGTGCTCCGGGCCTCCGTCGCCGACGCCGGCAACGATCACCGCCTGGGCGCCAACGAGGCCCCTCCGGCCATCATCTCGGCCTTCCTCGGCACGCAGCTGTCAGGGATCGTCGAGCAGATCGCGTCGGGTAAGTCCGCCACCGGCGGCGCCATCGGCGACCTCAAGCTCGGCGTGACGCCGATCCCGCCGCTGCGCAAGGACGCCACCGACCGCAACCGCACGTCGCCGTTCGCGTTCACGGGCAACAAGTTCGAGTTCCGTGCCCAGGGCGCCTCCGCGAACATCATGCTCGTCAACACCGTCCTCAATGCCTTGACCGCGGAGTCGTTCGACTACGTGGCCACCAAGCTCGAGGGCGAGATCAAGGCGGGCAAGACGCTGGAGACCGCCGTGGCCGGCCTGCTGAAGACGCTCTTCAGCGAGCACAAGCGCATCATCTTCGACGGCAACAACTACTCGGAAGAGTGGCACGCCGAGGCGGCCAAGCGCGGCCTGCGCAACCACAAGACGACGCCCGAGGCTCTCAAGGCCTGGACGGAGAAGGAGACGATCGAGCTGCTCAGCAAGTACGGGATCCTCTCGGAGAAGGAGTCCGAGTCCCGCGCCGAGATCTTCTACGAGCGCTACAACAAGGTGCTGAACATCGAGGCGAACATGACGGTGGAGATGGGCCGCAACATCATCTTCCCGGCGGCGGCGAAGTACCAGAAGCAGCTCGCCGACAGCCTGGCGCTGACGAAGTCGGCGGCGCCCAAGGCGGACCTGGCCGCGCAGGAGAAGCACCTGGAGAAGATCGCCACCCTGAGCTCGAGCCTGCTGTCCAAGCTCGATGCCTTGCAGGCGACCGTGGGCAAGGCCACCGAGGCCGGGTCCGCGCATCATCAGGCGGACAAGTACGTCGGGGAGGTGTTCCCGGCGATGCAGGCCGTGCGCGAAGTCGCCGATCAGCTCGAGCTGGTGATCGACGACGAGCTGTGGCCTCTCCCGAAGTATCGCGAGATGCTGTTCGTGTACTAGTCGGCGTGGCGACCCCGGCTCGCGCGGCGGGCCGGGGTCGTTTCCCAAAAAAGTCGTCGTCGGCCGCGGACGCTGGTGTAAGCTTCCTTTTTCGGTGGTTCCCCTCGCGTGAAAACCCGATCCACTCGGAGGATAAGAAACCCTAATGGAGTGAGCACCCCTTCCAAGGAGGAAAGCGTCATGACCCCCAAGGACGTTCTCAAGCTGGCCAAGGAAAAGGACGCGAAGATCGTCGATCTTCGCTTCATCGACCTCCCCGGACTCTGGCAACACTTCTCGATTCCCGTGGCCGAGCTGACGGAAGACCTCTTCAGTGAGGGCATCGGCTTCGACGGGTCGTCGATCCGCGGTTTCCAGACGATCGACCAGTCGGACATGCTGCTGTTCCCCGATGCGGCCACCGCGCAGATGGACCCCTTCACGGCGGTCCCGACGCTCATCCTCATCTGCAACGTGAAGGACCCGATCACCGGCCAGCCCTACACGCGCGACCCCCGCTACATCGCCCAGAAGGCCGAGGCCTACGTGAAGAGCTCCGGGCTCGCCGATACGATCTACATCGGCCCCGAGCTGGAGTTCTTCTTCTTCGACAACGTCCGCTTCGACCAGGGCTACAACTCCGGCTACTACTTCATCGACTCCGAGGCGGGCTTCTGGAACGCGGGACGCGAGGGCACGCCCGACCGCCCGAACCTCGGCTATCGCCCGCGCTACAAGCAGGGCTACTTCCCGGTACCGCCTGCCGATCACTTCCAGGACATCCGCTCGGACATGGTGATCGCGCTCGAGAGCGTCGGCGTGAAGATCGAGGTGCACCACCACGAGGTGGCCACCGGCGGTCAGACCGAAGTCGACATGCGCTTCAACACGCTCACGAAGATGGCCGACGCCGTGCTCTGGTACAAGTACTGCGCGAAGATGACGGCGAAGAAACACGGCAAGACGGCGACGTTCATGCCGAAGCCGCTGTTCCAGGACAACGGCTCGGGCATGCACACGCACCAGTCCCTGTGGAAGGACGGCAAGAACCTCTTCTACGACAAGGACGGGTACGCGAGCATCAGCAAGATGTGTCTCCACTACATCGGAGGCATCTTGAAGCACGCACCGGCGCTGTGCGCGCTCATCGCGCCGTCGACGAACTCGTACCGCCGCCTGGTGCCCGGCTACGAGGCGCCCATCAACCTCGCCTACAGCGCGCGCAACCGCTCGGCGGCCGTACGCATCCCGATGTACAGCAAGTCGGAAAAAGCCAAGCGTATCGAGTTCCGTACGCCCGACCCGACCTGCAACCCGTACCTGAGCTTCGCGGCCTGCGTCATGGCGGGTCTCGACGGTGTCGTGAACAAGATCGATCCGGGCAAGCCGATGGACAAGGACCTGTACGAGCTGCCGCCCGAGGAGGCCAAGGAGATCAAGCAGCTCCCCGGATCCCTCGACGCCGTGCTCGACAACCTGGAGGCGGACCATGCGTTCCTGCTGAAGGGTGACGTCTTCACCAAGGACCTGATCGAGACCTGGATCGAGTACAAGAGGAAGAACGAGGTCGACGCGATCCGCCTGCGGCCGCACCCGTGGGAGTTCGCGCTGTACTTCGATATCTGAGATTTCACTGACGCATCCCGGCAGCCGGTGACGGCTGCCGGGTTTTCCACGCCGAATCCGCTGGGAGCGGAGCGGGGGACCCGAGGGGCGCTCGGACGTTCGAGCGTCCAGGGGCGAGTCGGAGCCGCCGCCAGGCTTCGTAGGGACACTCCAGTCCCGAGCCCGTCAGCTCACCTCGCAGGCGTACACTGGAGACACATGTCCGACGAGTCGGTGCCGCAAGCCAGCGAGCCGCAACCCCCATCGCCTGCCCTCCTCGTTCCGCCCGTACCGGTGGCCGTGCCAAGGCCGCGGACGTTCAAGGAGTGGCTGTTCGCCGATCGCGCCGAAGGCGCCGCGGGCGGCCTCCATCACGCGTATCCGTGGTGGAAGGTCATGTGCCTCACGGGTGTCGACTATTTCTCCACCCTCGGGTATCAGCCGGGTATCGCTTTCCTCGCCGCGGGAATCCTGTCGCCGATCGCGACGGCCGTGCTCGTGCTGGTGACCCTGGGCGTCGCCCTGCCCATCTATGCTCAGGTTGCGCGCCGCAGTCCTCATGGTCAGGGCAGCATCCTGATGCTGGAGGAGTTGTTGCCGCGGTGGCGGGGCAAGGCATTCGTCCTCGTCCTGCTCGGCTTCGCCTTCACCGACTTCATCATCACGATCACCCTGTCCGCGGCCGACGCCACCGCCCACGTGATCGAGAACCCCTTCGTGCCGGAGTTCCTGCATCACCGCGTTCTCATCACGCTCGTGCTGCTGGTCGCGCTGGGGGCCATCTTCCTGAAGGGCTTCCGCGAAGCCATCGGGCTCGCGGTGGGGATCGTGCTCGGGTATCTGGCCCTCAATGGCGTGGTGCTGGGGGTCGCGCTCGGGGACCTGATGAATCGTCCCGACGCGTGGGCGGGTTGGACGCGGGCGCTCGGCTCCGAGTTCTCGAGCCCGTTTCGCATGCTGGCCGCCGCCATGCTGCTCTTCCCACGGCTCGCCCTGGGGCTCTCCGGCTTCGAGACGGGCGTCGCCGTGATGCCGCTCGTCAAGGGAGAGAAGGGCGACACCCATGAACATCCCGTGGGGCGCATCCACAACGCGCGCAAGCTGCTGATCACCGCCGCCGTGATCATGAGCCTGTTCCTCATCGCCAGCTCCCTCGTGACGACTCTGCTCATCCCGCCCGCCGCCTTCGCCGTGGGCGGGGAGGCCAACGGACGCGCCGTCGCCTATCTCGCGCACCACTACCTCGGGCACGGTTTCGGTACCCTCTACGACCTCAGCACCATCCTCATCCTCTGGTTCGCGGGGGCGTCGGCGATGGCGGGCCTGCTGAACCTCGTGCCGCGATACCTGCCGCCGTACGGCATGGCCCCGGACTGGGCTCGCGCGACACGGCCCCTCGTGCTCGTCTTCACCGCCATCTCCTGCTTCGTGACGATCGAGTTCCGCGCCGACGTCGACGCCCAGGGCGGCGCCTACGCCACCGGCGTGCTCTTCCTCATGACGTCGGCGGCGATGGCCGTGACCATCGACCAGTGGGCGACCCGGCGGCGATGGCTCTATGCCGTGATGACCCTCGTCTTCGTGTACACCACGATCGCGAACATCCACGAGCGGCCCGAAGGCCTGAAGATCGCCTCCATATTCATAGCGACGATCGTGGTCACGTCGCTCGCCTCCCGCGCGATTCGCTCGACCGAGCTGCGCATCGGCCATGTCGTGCTCAGCGACAAGGCCCTGGCCTTCGTCGACGAGTCGGCGCCGCACGCGGTGCGGATCGTCGCCCACCGCCCGGACAAGCGGTCCACCGAGGAGTACGACCGGAAGGAGCTGCAGGCGCGGGAGGACCACAGCCTCGATTCCGGCGAACCCGTGCTCTTCCTGGAGATCACCCAGGGCGACGCGTCGCACTTCAACGAAGACATACACGTCCGCGGGGTGGAGGTCGGGCGGCATCGCATCCTGCGTTGCCAAAGCCCGGCCGTGCCCAACGCCATCGCCGCCTTGCTGCTGTACTTGCGTGACCGGACGGGGCAGATTCCCCACGCCTACTTCGGCTGGACGGAGGGGAATCCGATCACGTACGTGCTCAAATACCTCGCCCTCGGCGAGGGTGACACCGCGCCCGTCACCCGCGAGATCCTGCGGCGGACGATCAAGAACCCGCTGGAACGCCCGCGTGTCCACGTCGGGTGAAGGTTGCTATTCCGTCCGGAGGCGATAGCCGACGCCCGTCTCCGTCACGAGGAGGGTCGGCCGCGTCGGGTCTTGCTCGATCTTGTGCCGGAGCTGGGCCATGTAGACGCGCAGGTACTGCGTCTCGTTGACGGCGGCCGGTCCCCACACTTCCTTCAGCAGTTGCCGGTGCGTGACGACCTTGCCGGCGTGGCGGACGAGGGTAGTGAGCAACTTGTATTCGAGGGGCGTGAGACGGACCTCCTCGCCGCCGCGCGAGACCTCGCGGCGGCCGAGATCGACGCGCAACCCCTCCGCCTCGAACACGGGATCGGGGGCGTCCTCGCGGAAGCGAGCCATGTGCCGCTGGGCCACCCGTAGCCGCGCGAACAGCTCGCCCGTACCGAACGGCTTGGTGAGGTAGTCGTCCGCGCCGGCATCGAGGGCCGCGACCTTGTCGCTCTCCTGCCCCCGCGCGGAGACGACGATGATCGGCATCGGCGACCACTCGCGGATCCGGCGCGCGACCTCGATGCCGTCGCCGTCCGGGAGCCCGAGGTCGAGCAGGACGCAGTCGGGCGTGTGGCTCGAGGCCTGCACGATGGCGTCCTTGGCCGTCACCGCTTCGATGACGCGATAACCCTGGCCCTCGAGGGCAGGCCGCAGGAAGCGGCGCATCTGCGGCTCGTCTTCGACGACGAGGACGAGAGGCCCCGGCGCCGTCATCGCGCGAGCCCTGCCTTATCGATGGTGGCGGCTTCCTCCACCGGAATCACCGGAGGCTCGCCTTCGATCGGGATCGTGAATCGAAAGCGCGCGCCGCCTTCGG
>Ga0114129_10003353_pt1 | contig 22493 bp, 21 predicted proteins | sample RhiMetdeltSRZDD1_FD_80071 | JGI IMG/M metagenome (GOLD analysis project Ga0114129, IMG submission 80071) | Populus rhizosphere microbial communities from Tennessee, USA - Rhizosphere MetaG P. deltoides SRZDD1 (version 2) (version 2) | ecosystem: Host-associated > Plants > Roots > Rhizosphere >... | reverse complement strand
CTCCGGCACTTCCATGTTGGCGGCCAAGCGCACGCGGCGACCGTCCAGCGTTTCCGACAGCGCGCCGGCCAACCGCGCGTGCTTCTTTTCCAGACGGGCGAACGCGCGCTTGCGCGCCCGCATGCGCTCGATGGTGGCGGGCAAGGGTTCGATCTCAACCAGACCGCGAAGACCATCGAGCGCGACCGTGTCGCCCTCCTCCACCGCTTCCATGAGCCCCGCCACGCCGACCACGGCCGGAATGCCGCGCGCCCGGGCCATGACCGCGACGTGACCCGTGGCGCCTCCGGTTTCGGTGGCAAAGCCGGACACGACCTCGGGATCGAGCAGCACCGCTTCGGACGGGGTGAGCTGGCGGGCCACGAGCACCCCGCCTTTCTGGCGGCTCGGCGGGGCAAAACCCAGAAGATGCCGCAACACGCGTTGCTTCACATCGATCAGATCCACGCCTCGTTCGAGAAAGAACGCGTCGGAACGCGAGCGGAGCTCTTCCCCCGCCTCCAGCATGTGCCGGCGAAACAAGAACGCCGCGTTCCGGTGCTCGCGGCGAATCGCGGTCAGGGTGCGATCCACCGCCATGGGGTCCTCGAGAATTTGCAGCTGCACGTCGAAGATGCGCGCCATCTCTTCGTCGAGATCTCGGCGCGTGCTCTCGCGAAGCTCGGTGAGCTCGGCTCTCGCCTTTTCAATCGCGGTCTGAAAACGCGATACCTCGAGCTCCACGTCACGCTCGGAAATCGTTCGCTCCTCGATGTCGATCAGCGGGTCTTCCACCCGACGCACCGTTCCGACCGCGATTCCGGGCGAGGCGGGGATCCCGCGCAGGGCCCGCGGGCGGCGCGACTCAGACTTCTTCGCCAAAGCGCGCCTCCACGAGTGCTTGCAGTGCGTCGAGGGCTTGGTCCGCGTCGGTGCCTTCGGCCCGGACAACGATGCTGCTGCCAAAGTGCGCGGCCAGCATGAGCACGCCCATGATGCTCTTCCCGTTTACCTCTAACCCGTCCCGGGACACGAAGATGCCCGACTGGAAGCGGCTTGCCACCCGCGTGAATTCCGCGGCCGCCCGGGCGTGCATGCCTTTTTCGTTCACGATCGGTAACTCTCGAGACGGCATGGATTTCCTCTTAGGGAACACGTTGGGCAAAGATACCGGACAAAAGGAGCCCGACCATGATAGCGCCCCCGGCCAAGAGGCCGCCACGCACGAGACTTCGACTTCCAAGAAATACGCCGGCGACCGCTGCCGGAGCGACGGTCCACCGTGCCAGCGCAGGCACCGAGGCGCCGATCGCGACCAAGGACAGACCCAAGAAGGGAATCCCCCATCGCACGGCAACACGCAAGAGCTTCACCCATCGCGCTCGCATGAGCTCGTGAATTCGATCGCCCTTCGCATGACCCCAGAACACGCCCCCGCATCGCACGGTCAGATGAATCGAGTTGTAGAACAGCAGAAATGCGATCGGACCCATCGCGCCGCATGGCCAGGCGATGATCGAACCCGCGAGTCCGGCCAGGGGGCGAAGCCCGGCCCAAAAGAGCCCGTCGCCGATGGCGCCGAGCGGACCCTCGAGGACGCGACGCACGTGCCCCACTCGCTCCACCGCCTCCGTGTCTCCCTGCGACGCTCGCTCTTCCAGTCGCGACATGGCCCCCAAAAGCGGGCCCGCCATGGCGGGGTTGGTGTTCATGGGTTCCAGGTGGCGGAGCAAGAACGCGCTCCGGTCCTGAGGCTCCGGCCAGAGGTGACGAAGCGATGCCATCGCCGAGGCGATGCCGAGGGCCTGGCGGCGGCCGGTGTTATAGGAGGCTTGAAGGAGCAAGTTCCAAAACGCGACTCGGGTGAGATCGAGGCGAGACACGCGAGCCTTCATATGAACGCCACGGCCAGTCCTAAGACGAGGGCTGCCGCTCCCCAAATCCAAGCTCTACGTTTCATGGACAGGCTGCAGGCTTGCCCGACGCCCACGCCGAGAACCGGCAACGCCACCCAGCGTCCATCCGCATGCACGTTGGGACCAAAACGAAGCAGGATGCTTCCGACGAGCAACCCGGCCGTAACCAGACCCATGCCTAAAAACGCGGTAGGCACGATTCCCAATAGGTGCGCGATGCGGAGCCGGTCCGCGCGACCGTCACGAGCGGCCCCCAGCGCCATGTCCACAATCGTTCCCCGGTGACGATAAATTTGCTGCAGGAGCGGTCGTCCCGATTCTCCCACCGCGATGCTCATCCAAAGTGCAATGGCGAGGGGCAAAGCGCCGGGAAGGGTGATGGCGGGACCGAGGTGCACGCGCGGACCTGTCGCAACGGCGGCCAAGGCGCCCCCCACCACGGCCGCCGGGCCCAAAAACGGAAGCGGTGACGCTCCCAATGGAAGCGAACGGCTCCACACGCCCTGCAACAGGACACCGATCGTGAGCCCGCTCGCGGCATCCCCGGCGATCCAACCGGCCAGCCACGATGCGACGAGGGGTTGCGACACGAGAACCTGCAAGCACGCGGATTGATCGAGCGCGGTCCAAAGTCCCAGCGCCAGGAGCAACCCCCAGGTTCCTGGATCGAGACTCATGCGGCGGGAGTGATCTCCAGCGTGAGCTCGAGAAGCAAGGGGTCGCCCGGGCGGGCTGACCAGGACCATGCGGGAAGCATCGCGGTGGATTGATACACGCGCTCGAGCCCGCTCTCCGAGAGCGATACGGTTTCGACGGGCGCCCACCAGAGTCGCGCCTCGCGATTCCAGGCCAGTCGGACCTGAAACCCGCGGTCGCGATCGACCAGGATCACCTCTCCGGTCGGTCCCGCTTCGCCACGCGAACCCAGCGAGCGTTCCTCGTTCTCTCCCCCGATCCGAAACCGGCGACCCGGGGAGCGCGTGTCGAGCATGGCGAAGTTCCACTCGATGCCGAACCACGCCGGCTCGAGCGATCGCGCCATAGCCTCCACACGATAGGCAATTCGCATCCGCCCTCCCTCACGCAACACCCCGACCGTTTTCTCGATCACAACCCCCCGGTCGGGCGTGGCGCGACGCAACACCGCGTGTGTGCCGTCGGCTTCCCGCGCAATCCCGACCCGCCATGGTCCACGCAAACCGATCGGATCGGGCAACCGTCCCTTCTCGAACGCGACTCGCTCCTGGTCGGGTCTAAGCCAATGATCGAGGAGCGACAACCGGGGATATTCGTCGTAATCGAGGTGCGCGTCGAGTCCCGCTTCCTTCACCTCGAATCGTTCGTGAATGCTGGCCACTCCGTCGGCGGTCGACTTCTTGGCCGACTCCCGGAGTCGATCGTGATACGCCTCGTAGCGCCGGGTGAGCCCGTTCGAAAGGGCAATCCCCATCTCCCGCTCCGACAGCTCGATGATCGTGCCTTCTGCGGGATCCACGACTGCGCTCAGGGCATGGCTGCGGAGCAACACCTCGTCTTCCCCGTCCGCGTCGAGATCGAGCGACCGGGCTTCGGTCCATTCCGGGTCGCCGTGCTCCGCCTTCACGATGATGCGTTCCGCCGCGAGAAGGCGCGTCCACACCGCATCCCGCAAATGCGGCAAGTACACGCCTCCGAAGACGCCGTGCCAGTAGGGGCAGTTCTGCTGAGCCGACCAGAGCGCGTCCCGCGCGCGTTCGGATGCCTTCGCATCGGTCAGCGCATACGCTTCGTTTCGAAGAGCGAGGCCGCGCTGGTACATGCGATCGCTTTCGGGATATCGGGCCAAAAATGCGCGCCACGTTCCCCCGCTCAAGAAACGCGCGTCCTCCTGGCTCTCGCGCGTGATGCGTTCCTTGAGCGCGCGAAAGCGCGGCTGAAGTCTCGCCGGGAGCGTCCACTCCCCCATTTCCTCGTAGGAGGTGGTAGGGAGATAAATCCGCCGGCCTACCTGCGCCATCATGTCCGCGGGACACGCGGTGCGAAGCCAGCTTCGGTTTTCTTCGAGCAGCGTGAAGAACCGGTCGAGCCACCCCTCGCCGTACACCCGTTTGTGGGTGTCGGGCCAGTGGCCGAATTTCTCGCCGTCATCGCCGAGAAGAAACATGCGGCCGGCCCCTCGTTCGGCCGCTTGCCGCAACAACGCGATCGTTTCTTCGGGCTCGTGAAAGGGAACCAAGTAGCGCAGCCGTTTGGAAATCGGGAACACGACCACCGACGTCCCGCGATCTTCGGTCATAAAGGGACGGTCGAGCTCTTCCGGATCCGCTCCCGCCGACAAGAAATGCGTATCGTCGAGCAGCGTATAGCGAACTCCGGCCTCGGCTAGAGACGACGGGAGATCGGGTTCCCACACCCGCTCGGCCAACCACAGTCCCACCGGCGCGCGCGCGAACCGCGTGCGGAGCCACTCGGTTTGTTTTTTGATCTGACCCACCCGATCCGCCTGGGGAATCGCAGCCAGAACGGGCTCGTAAAACGCCCCGGTCAAGAGTTCCACTTGCCCGCGCTCGACCAGGTGGCGGAGCTGGTCCAAATATTCGGGATGCGCGTCCTCGAGCCAGGTCAGGAGCGAGCCCGAATGATGGACGGCGACTTTCACGCCTCGATGCCGGGCCAGGGTTTCGAAAAACGGAGCGTAGGCCTCCGCAAACACTTGCTCCAGCACGTGCGGGAAATTCCCGAGCGGCTGATGATTATGGATGACGAGAAGGAAGGTGATCGAAGGCAAGGCGACCGTCGGCGAGGGCGGCGACCAAATCCGTTTTCGGGTTCCCCGGCAAGTCGCAGGCGATCAAGCGTACGCCCAGTTTGGCAAGCTCGGTGAGCGCGCTGACATCCTCCCGGGTGACGAATAGATAATCGAGAAAACGCCGCGCCCCCTCCTTCCAATGAAGTCCTCCGACATTGGCTTCCCGAACCTGAGCCCCAAGCCGAACCAGCTCGAGCAAGGCGGCGGGACTTCGCACGAGGAGCATGGTGCGTCCTTCGAGAGTTTCGAAGCGGCGAGCCGCTTCCGAAAGCGGGGCCACCTCCACGTCGAGTTCGGGGGGGGCGGCCGAGGTCATCACCTCGCTACCAAACGCGTCGCGGGCCAATGCATCGTCCGCAATCATCACATGATCCGCATCGAGACTCGGCGCCCATCCCACCACGACCTGACCGTGAAGCAACCGTTGATCCACCCGCACCAAGACCACGCTCACGACGGGTTCCCCTCGAGCGGCTCGCTCCCCACGAACACGCACACGCTTTCTTGCGTTCGCTGGCGCAAGTGGCGAAGCATCTCCCGCAGGTCTCCGTGCTCGCGCGAGCGCAAGAGGGCGAGAATCATGGGCAGGCTCACTCCCGACACCACGACCGTGTCGGGGCGATTGCGCGTGGCGATCCGAGAACTCTGAGCACAGGAGCCGAACACGAGATCGGTGAGCACGATGGCGGGCGAGGCATGCGTGTCGAGCCAGGCCTCGATCGCGCCCAGGAGCGCGTCCGGTGACAATCCTTCATTCGACATGTGATCGATAGCGGGCCGCGCCCCGAGAATGGCTTCCGCCGCCGCGAGCAATCCTTCCCCATAGCCACGATGGGTGACGAGCAGGGTCGGATAAGGGGGGTTCATTCCAGATCGTCCCGGGCCAGCATTTTGAGCCGGGAGTTCTGCATCATGATCTCGGACAGTTTCTTGTCGAGCTCGAGCGCGGTGTCGAACCCGTAGGCCTTGACCAGGTAGTTGAGGGCGATCACTTCCGCGATCACGGTGATGTTCTTGCCCGGGAAGACGGGCACGGTGACGAGGGGAATCTGCACGCCGAGCACCGTGGTTGCGGTGCTGTCGAGGCCAGTACGCTCGTAATCGATGCCGGTTTCCCATTCTTCGAGGTGCACTTCGACTTCGACGCGCTTCTGGAATCGGATGGCGCGAATGCCGAATACGCGGTGCAAGTCGATGATGCCGACCCCGCGAATTTCCAAGTGGTGACCGAGGAGAGCGTTGGCGGAACCGATGAGCACGTTCTCATGCCGCCGCTTGATGAGCACGACATCGTCGGCGACCAGCCGGTGCCCCCGTTCCACCAGGTCCAGCGCGATTTCGGATTTGCCGATCCCGCTCTTTCCGGTAAACAAGAGACCGACGCCGTACACATCGACCAACGAGCCGTGGAAGTTCACGGTGGGAGCGAAGATGTCGTCGAGATAGGCGGTCAGCTCATGGATGAAGGGCGTGGTCGACATGGGTGTGCCGAGCACGGGAATCTGCCGCTCCTTGGCCCGGGCGAGGAACGTGGCCGGGAGATCCAGGTCCTTGGTGACGATGATGCAGGGGACCTGGAACTGGAAGAGGCGCTCCAGGGCCACTTCGCGTTCCTGAGGGGTAAACGAGGCCAAGAGCCCGACCTCGGTTTCACCGATCACTTGAATGCGTTCGGAGAGGAAGTTGCCGAGGTATCCGGAAATGGCCAGACCGGGCCGGTTGATGTCGCTGACCGTGATCTGCACGGGTGAATCAAGCGAATCCGTCATACGTTCGAATTCGAACGCGTCTTTGCGATCCTCGAACAGTCGGGAAACTGGAATTTGATTCATGCGTGGATCAGTCGAGATGCACGTCCACCACGCCGACCTGTCCGTCCCGCCGCTTGAACACGAGCATGCGGCGATGGTTGGTGGCATCCACGAAACCGAACGCTTCCCGTGGGGATACTCGCAGCTCCGCCGCCGCCTCCGCGATGGTCAAACTCTCTTCGAAGAGTCCTACCTCTTCCCCCACGATTCCATCCAGATCGACGTCCTCGATCGCCTCCACTTCCTCGACTTCACCCAGATCCGCAGTTCCTCCGCCGGCGCGGCGCTTCTCGGTGATGAGCCGGTCCTTGTGCCGCCGGAGCTGCATTTCGAGCTTGTCGAGAACGTGCTCGAGCGCGGTCTTTTCGTCCCCCGCCGTCACGTGACTGGTGAGGGGAGTCCCGTTCGCGGTCACGACCGCCTCCGCGGTGTAACGGTTCTTCTCGAGGGTCACCACGACGCGGGCCTCGAGAATACGATCGAAAATGCGTTGGAGTTTGAGGATTCGCTCCTCGGTTCGCTCTCTTAGGCTGTCGCTGAGCTCGAAATGGCGCGTGGTGATGGTAGGTCTCATGGTGTGTCGTCCTCCTCCGCCTGACTCCCGTGCGGCCTCTCCGGCCGCGTAGTCATATTCTAGTGCATTCTCTGGCCGCGGTCAGTGCCGCTTGCGTAACCGGGCGCTCGGCACGCCCATGGCCTCCCGGTATTTCGCGACCGTGCGCCGCGCGATGTCCACGCCTTCCCCCTGGAGCATGTCGGCGATCTTTTGATCCGAGAGCGGATGGCGGCGATCCTCGTCCTCGATCAAACGGGCGATCTTTTCCTTGGCTGCCTTCGAGGAGATGTCTTCGCCCTCCGCGGTCCCGAGACCGCTCGAGAAGAAGAACTTGAGCTCGAACACTCCCCGGGGGGTCTGCACGTACTTGCCGCTCGTGACCCGGCTCACCGTCGACTCGTGCATGTCGATCTCACGCGCCACGTCCTGCAAGGTCAGAGGTTTCAAGTGCAGCACGCCGTGATCGAAAAACGCGCGCTGCTTCTCCACGATCTTCGTCATGACCCGGACCATGGTCCGGCGCCGCTGCTCGATCGTTTGCACGATCCAGCGCGCGGATTTGAGCTTCGACTTCACGAAGCTCCGCGTCTTGTCGTCCCCCGCGGACTGCGAGAGCAGCACCTTCTCGTAGGCGCGGTTGATCCGAAGCCGCGGCACGTTCCGGTCGTTGAGACTGACCACGTAATCCTCGCCTACGCGCTCCACGACCAGGTCGGGGTACACATAGCGAGCTTCCTCTCCGGCGATCTGTCCACCGGGGCTCGGATTGAGGGTGGCGATGTGGTCTACCGCATCCTGCACGTCGCGCACCGAGACGTGAAGTGCGCGTGAGATATCGGGCAGCCGCCGATTCTTGAGGCCCTCCCAGTGCTCTTCGACGATGCGTCGGGCGAGGCCGGCCGAATTGCCGTTGGAACGAGCGAGCTGCAAGAGGAGACACTCCCGGAGATCGCGCGCGCCGATGCCGGCCGGCTCGACGTCTTGCAGCATGCCGACCAAACGCTCCACGCGCTCGGGTTCGGTGCCGGTGTGCTCGACGATTTCTTCGTTGGAAAGCGTGAGATAACCGCGATCGTCCAGGGAACCGAGAATGAATTCCATGACCGATTCGTCTTCGAGTCCCAGCTTCCTTACGTACAGTTGCTCGCGAAGCACGTCGGCCAAGGTCAACTCGACGACGTTGACCGGCTCGAAGCGCTCCTCCTGGCGTTCGGGCGTGGGGATGGTGCCCGCGTCGCTCGCGTCCTGGAGATAGCTCTCCCAATCGACCTCTTCCGCCCCCTCTACCTCCGGTTCGGGCTCCGCGCTTTCCGCCTCGAGCCGGGTCTCCGGCGCTTCGGTGGCTTCCTCGACTTCCTCGAGCAGCGGATTGGTTTGCAATTCCGTCTTCAGCTCCTCGCGCAGCTCGAGCGTGGGCAAGGTCAGGAGCTTGAGCGCCTGACGGAGCTTCTGCGTCATGATCAGAGTCTGCTTCTGAGTCAGGCGCAGCTCGTGTCGTCGTTCCATCGTTGCCTTTCCGTCAGAGGAGCTAGAGCTCGAAGCCTTCGCCGAGATAGATCCGCCGCGCGGTGGCGTCGACGGCCAGCTCGCGTGCGGTACCGGAGAGCAGAATCTTGCCTTCGTAAAGGATGTAGGCTCGATCGGTCGAGCGCAGGGTCTCGCGCACGGAATGATCCGTAATCAAAAGTCCGAGTCCTCGCCGGCGAAGTCGTTGAATGATCTCCTGGATCTCCCCGACCGCGATGGGATCGATGCCCACGAACGGCTCGTCGAGGAGCAGGAACTTGGGCTCGACGGCCAGAGCCCGCGTGATCTCCAGACGGCGCCGCTCGCCGCCGGAGAGGTGATAGGCCTTGCGATCGGCGAGATGCGTCAAGTCGAGCTCGGCCAGGAGCTCCTCGAGGCGTTTCTTGCGCTCCGGGGCGCGCAACGGCAGCACCTCGAGAACGGCCAGGATGTTCTGCTTCACGCTGAGCTTGCGGAAGACCGACGCTTCCTGGGGCAGATAGCCGATGCCCAGCCGCGCTCGGCGATACATGGGAAAGCGCGTGATGTCTTGATCACCGAGGAGAATCCTCCCGCGATCCGCGTGCAGAAAACCCACGATCATGTAAAACGTGGTCGTCTTCCCCGCTCCGTTCGGTCCCAATAGGCCGACGACTTCCCCGGGGCCCACCGATAGCGACACGCCGTTCACGACCTGGTGCTTCCCGAACCGCCGGGAAAGCTCCTCCGCGACCAGACGCGTCTCGGCCCGTGGCTCAGGGGACGATGTCGGTTCGATTGTTTTTGACAGAGATGTGGACATCACGATGAATCTCGTAGGTGCTGAGATCGGGCTTGGCTTCGAACTCGAATCCGGTGAGCACGCGGTCGGGTTTGGCGAGTCGCACGAACCCCGGCCCGCGAACGCGGTCTTCATTCTTGAAGTAGTTGAGCTCCTGGGTGGTGAGCGTGTCGCCGCGAATGGAGATGAGCTTCACGTTGTTCTGGGCCGTCATCTGTCCCACGTTCTCGTCCACCACCCCGTTTCGGGCGGTCAGCCGTGAATCGAGTTTCCCGTTCTCGTCGTAGAAGAGAACTTCGACGGTTTCCAGGTGGTCGTGCGTGTCCTGCGGGATGCGCCAGGCCTTGGCCGCATGGAGCTCCCAGATGGGTTTCCCCTCGTGGGTCTCGGAAAGCTGAAACCCTTGGATTTCACGCTCGAGGCCCGAGTCGCTCACGACCGTCTCCGGCTGGTTGGACTTGGAACATCCCAGGCAAAGGAACAGGGCCAAAATCAACGCGCGGCGCATGCCGGCTCCTTTGCCGCGAGAAGAAGGGCATCGTCGCGTTCCGTCCACCGCGGATGAAACCACATCCACTGCTCGGGACAGTCTCGGATCTCGGTTTCCAATATCGAGGCCAGCTGTTGGGTGAGCGCGGCCGGTGTGCCGTTAGGCTCGATGGGAGGTCGCACGCAAGCGTGGTGACGGTGATCAGAAAGCCGGCGAATCGTCACCACAACGAGCGGAACATGGGCGGCGAGAGCCAGACGCGCCGGCGCGTCCGTCATACGGGTGGGACGCCCCAGAAAGCGAACCACCGTGCCACCCGACCTCACGCGTTGATCCACGAGCACACCCAGAAATCCTCCCGCGCGAAGATGACGCAGTGGAGCCAAGGGCGAGCGTGACGAGGGAAAGGTCCGCACCCCCATGCGTTCCCGGTGCCGGGACAAGAGATCTTCGAGCCGGGGTTCTTTGATGGGCCGGGCCATGGCCATGAGTGGATAGCCCAGCGCGACCAACCGGGCCGCCAGAATTTCCCAGGAGCCGAAATGTCCGGTCACGATCACCGCCCCGCGATCCTGGGCGCGGAGCGCTTCCAGGACTTCGGTCCCCTCCAGCCGGATCAAGTCGCGTCGGTCGGTTTCGGGAAGATCCGGATACCGCAGGAAGTCGTACACGTTTCGCCCCAGTTCTTTGAACACCGCGCGGGCGGTCGCTTCGACCCGTTCCGCCGGCCAATCCGGATACACCCGCTCGAGGTTTGCGCGGGCCAACCGCCGGTCACGGCCCACCCACCAGAACCCTAACCAACCCAGGCCAGCGCACAGCTCCCGCCCCATCCCCTGCGGCATGGCCGCGAGAAGGGCCGGCAAACAACAGGCGGCTTGCGCCCGCAGTTTTCGCCTTAACTCCTTGGCATACATATCGGTAACTGTTGGGAATCCTTGAGGCTAACAGAGGGGTTCCGGACGGTCAAGCAATCGCTATGCCAAACGTGCCAATTTGCCCGATCGGCTTCGAAGATGGTCTAGGCGGGCTCGATTTTCAGGCAATCATGCAGGTGGAGAATTCCGATCGGCTTGGTCCCTTGTACGACTACCAAAGCGGTGACCGGGCCGGGCCGAGGGGTTTCCATCTCCCGAACCGCGGCGGCAATGGAGGACTCGGGATCAATGGTGCGGGGGTGACGGCTCATGTACCGGGACACCGAATGTCCCAACGCTTCTCCCCCGTCCGCCCCCAAGAAGATGCGTTTCAAATCGCCGTCGGTGAGCACACCGGTCAATTGACCGGTCCCGTCGACGAGCGTGGTCATGCCCAGACCCTTCTCGACGATGACCCCGAGGGCTTCTCGAAGCGTGGCGCTGTCGCTGATCACCGGCAACGCAGCCCCCGATTTCATGACCGAGCGCACACGCCGGGCCGCTGAACGACCGACCACTCCGCCCGGGTGCACGAACGCAAAATCCTCGGGATGGAGCCCCCGTCGCCGCAAGAGCGCGACCGCCAGCGCATCTCCCACCGCCAAGGCCGCCGTCGTGCTCGCGGTGGGCACGAGATCGAGCGAACACGCTTCCTCGATGTGCCCCAGCTCGAGAACACACGTCGCGTCCTTTCCCAGCGGTGAATCCGCGGACGCGACTACGGCTACGACCGGAACGCCCAGCCGCTGAAAGAACGGCAGGAGCATGAGGAGCTCGGCGCTCCGCCCGCTTTTCGAGAACACGAGCGCCACATCGCCTGCGTTCACGATGCCGAGATCTCCGTGAAGCGCATCGGTCGGGTGCAAGAAGAAAGCGGGCCGGCCAACGCTGGTCAATGTAGCCGCGACCTTGGCCGCGATGAGCCCGCTCTTTCCCACTCCGACGAGAATGATGCGCCCCGTGGCGCTCTCCAAAATCTCGACCGCGCGGCGAAACGAATCACCCAATCGTTCGCGGACCTCGAGTACCGCGTTTCCTTCGCGCTCCAGCACGTCGCGGGCGATATGAAGCGGATCGAGCTCGCCGGAAGGGGTTTCCTTGGCCGACCGATTCACCGCGGTGCGCCTCCACGATCCTCACGCCCCACGGAGAATCCGTCCGGGCGCTCCATGAAGATCCGCATGGCTTCGGCGCGTTTTCCCTCCTGATCGAGGAGCCACTCCACCGCGTCCCGCACCGCCCCCGCACCGCCGGCCACTCGGGTCACGTAGCGCGCGACGTCTTGCACCTCGGTGGCGGCGTCCCGGGGAGCAACCGGCCATCCCACCCGTCGCATGGGCGGCAAGTCGGGAAGATCGTCGCCGACAAAGGCAACATCCCCCCAGGCAATGTCTGCCTGAGCGAGCCATGTCTCCAAAAAGACATCCTTCTTGCCCACCCCGGTCGCCCATTCAGCTCCGAGCTCTTCGGCACGCTGACGCGCGGCCGGCGATGCTCGCGCGCTCAGGAAGAGGACGCGCATGCCGCCCGCTTGAGCGAGCTTGATTGCAACCCCGTCTCGCGCGCTGAACCGCTTCATTTCTCCGGAGCCGTCGAGAAAGAGGCCGCCGTCGGTGAGCACGCCGTCCACGTCCAAAACGAGGGCGCGAATCACGAGCGAGCTTTCCCCGCCATCACGTTCTCGGTCCGCACCGCGCTCCATACCCGGACAAGCTCCTCGAGAAACTGCGGTATCGAGGCCAGAGGGAGCTGCGTCGCTTTGTCGGAAAGCGCGCGATCGGGATCGGGATGGGTCTCGAAGAACACGGCGTCGGCCCCCGCCGCCACCGCGGCCCGGGCCAGAGGGAGCGCAAATTGGCGCACGCCCCCGGTTTCCTCGCCGGACCCGGGAAGCTGCAAGCTGTGCGTGGCGTCGTACACGACCGGACATCCCGTTTCCGCCAGAATGGGAATGCCGCGCATGTCGACCACGAGATCGTGATACCCGAACGACGTGCCCCGCTCGGTGACGAGTATTTGATCGGAGCCGGCGGCGCGCACCTTCTCCACCGCCTTGGCCAGATCCGGCGGGGCCAGAAACTGGCCTTTCTTGATATTGACCGCCTTGCCGGTTTTCCCCACCGCCTCGAGCAGCGACGTTTGTCTACAGAGGAAGGCCGGGATCTGCAACACGTCCAGATGCGGTGCGGCGGCCGGCACTTCCTCGGGCGTGTGTACATCGGAGAGCACGGGCACGGAGAGCCGCTCGCGGACCTCGTCCAGCGAACGAAGTCCGGACTCCATTCCCGGACCGCGGAAGGAACGCATCGAGGAGCGGTTGTCCTTGGCGTAGGACGACTTGAACACGAAGGGCAATCCCAGATCGGTGCAGATCCGGCGCAGCTCGGTGGCGACCTCGAGCACGAGCCCCGCGCTCTCGATCACGCACGGCCCGGCAATCACGCCGAGCCGGGTGCCATCGAAGATCGCCGATCCGGCTCGAACCGCTCGCACTTACGACCGTCCTGCGGACACCGCGGGATTTTCGTGCGAACCCTGGCGCGACAGAGCGGCCTCGATGAATGCGCGGAAGAGTGGATGCGGCCGGGCGGGGCGGGATCGAAGTTCGGGGTGATACTGCACGGCCACGAACCAAGGATGGTCGGGCAACTCCAGCACCTCGACCAGATCACGCGGTTGGTGCACGCCGGAAATGCGCATCCCGCTCTTCTTGAAACTCTCCCGGTAGGTATTGTTGAACTCGTAACGATGGCGGTGGCGCTCGAAGACCTCGGCCGCGCCATACGCCTGCCGTGCGCGCGAGCCGGGCTCCAAGAGGCAGCTGTAAGCGCCCAATCGCATCGTTCCGCCCAGGCGATCTTGCTGGCGTTGCTCGGGCAAGAGATCGATGACCGGATGGGGCGTGGACGGATCGAACTCGCTCGAGTTCGCGTTTTCGAGGCCGCATACGTTGCGCGCGAACTCGATGGTGGCGCACTGCATTCCCAAACAGATGCCGAAGAAGGGCACCATGGCTTCCCGGGCCCAGCGGATCGCTTCCACCTTGCCCTCGATGCCGCGATCCCCGAATCCCCCCGGCACCAGAACCCCGTGCACGCCGTCCAGAAGCGCGTCGGCCCCCTTGGCCTCCAGCTCCTCCGAATCCACCCAGCGGATGCGGACCTTGGCCTGGTTCGCGGTGCCGCCATGCGTGATCGCCTCGATGATGCTCTTGTAGGCATCGCGCAAATGCGTGTACTTGCCGACCACCGCCACCGTGCACTGGCGCTCGGCGTGCTTCATGCTGTCGAGCATGGTCGTCCATTCGGAGAGATCCGGATCCGGCGCCTCGAGTCGCAGAAATTCGAGCACGCGCCGATCGAGCTGACCTTCGTGGAGCTTGATCGGCACTTCGTAAATGCTCTCCACGTCCGGTGCCTCGATGACGCAACTGGGATGCACGTTCGAGAAGAGAGCCAGTTTTTCCCGGATCGACGAGGACAGGGGCCACTCGGTCCGGCAGAGCAGAATATCGGGTTGCAACCCGATCTCGCGCATCTCGCGCACGGAGTGCTGGGTCGGCTTGGTCTTCATTTCACGCGCGGCGCGGATGTAGGGAATGTAAGTGAGCAGGATGACGTGGGTGTCCTCGCGCGGCAGCTCGAGGCGGATTTGGCGAATGGCTTCGAGAAAAGGCAGGCTCTCGATGTCGCCCACCGTGCCGCCGATCTCCACGATCGCCACGTCGACGCCGTCCTGGTCCCCCACTTCACGGATGCGGCGTTTGATCTCGTCGGTGACGTGCGGGATGACCTGCACCGTGCGCCCGAGATACTCCCCCGCCCGCTCCCGTCGAATGATGCTGTCGTAGATCTGGCCCGCGGTGATGTTGTTGAGCCGAGCCAGGCTCTGATCGATGAATCGTTCGTAATGACCGAGATCGAGATCCGTCTCCGCCCCGTCGTCGGTGACATAGACCTCTCCATGCTGGTAGGGACTCATCGTTCCCGGATCCACATTGAGATAGGGATCGCATTTTTGCAGGGTCACGTGAAGTCCCCGGGATTTGAGCAAAAATCCCAGGGAGCTCGAAGCGATCCCTTTTCCCAGCGAGGACACCACGCCCCCGGTTACGAACACGTATTTGCTCACGCGCCCCCTCCTTCGTGTGTCAGCATCCGTTCAAGAAACCTTTCCGCTCGCGCGAGGTCCTCGCGCGTGTCCACGCTCACCGCCGGCCAGTTTCCGATCGCCACCCGGATCACCGCCCCATCCTCGAGCGCCCGCAATTGCTCGAGCCGCTCCAGCAATTCGAGAGGGCTTGGTCCCAACTCTACGAACCGCCCGAGATACGCCCGCCGGAAAGCGTAAAGTCCGATATGTCGCAAAAAGGGGGTGGCGGCGCCACCGCTTCCGTGCGGCACGGCCGCACGGGAGAAATAAAGCGCGCGCCCGCGTCTGTCCAGTACCACTTTCACCGCATGCGGATCACCGGCCTCGGCGGCCTCGAGCGGCACGGCCAAGGTCGCGATGGCCGCAGATGGGTCTTCCTCGAGCAAGCGAACGGCGCGATCCACCGCGAGCCCGGGAAGAAAAGGCTCGTCCGCTTGCATGTTGACGACCACGTCGTAACGTTCGCCCGCGTCTTCCAAACGAGCGATCACGAACGCAACCCGATCCGATCCCGAGGGCAAGCTAGCCGGCGACAACATCGCGTCCACACCGGCCGCGCGAGCGGCCCGCATGACCCGCTCGTCATCCGCGGCAATGATGACCCGCGCCAATGTTTTCGCCTCGCGGGCGTGGGCGGCGACATGCGCGAAGAGGGGCTTCTCCCCCAGAGGAGCGAGTACTTTCCCTTCGAATCGCGTGGATCCGTATCGAGCGGGAATGACTCCCAGAGCGCGCACCGCCCACCTTTCATCGCTCCCCAATGGAGCGGCTGCGTTCCGCGCGGAACGCACGACTATGGTGATTCTGGAAAAAGGGTCGCTCGAGATCGAGCCTTTCCCTAGAGGGGAAGCCTTCCCCTGGAAGGGAAATCGGTGGGGCTACCGCGGGAAACGATCAGGGATGCGGTGGCCCCGTTCACTTTAGTCGAACCTCTCCGTTTTGCAAGGGGATTCCCCGGGGTTGGAAATGGGCCCCACGGGCGCAGGAAAAAGACCGCTTGCCGCGACGGCCGAAAATATATATCGTTCTATACGGATATGTTGATGAATGAGTCGGCGGTACGTCTCAAGGCCTTGGCCGAGCCCTCGCGCCTTCGTATTCTGGGCTTCCTGGAAGCCGAGGAATTGGCGGTGGGAGAGCTCACCTCCCTCTTGGGGATGGCGCAAAGTCGTGTCTCCGCGCACCTAGGCGTGCTCCGGGAGACGGGGTTCGTCCACGACCGGAGGCAAGGGACCTCGGTGTTCTATACCCTCGCCCAGGGTCCGGCCGCCGAGACGTGGAAATCACTCACCCGAACCGATCCCGGACTCGCCCTCTCGACCAGCGATAAGCGCCGGCTGGCCCGCACTCTACGCCAGCGCCGGGAGCGAAGCCGCGAGTTCTTCGATCGGGCGGCGGCGAGCTGGGACACCGGACGGAGCGAGCTTTTAGGTCGCGAGGCCGGCGGGTTGGCCCTGGCCGGTCTGGTTCCCCGGGATGCACTCGTTCTCGACCTGGGGACCGGAACGGGGGGACTCTTGCCCCTACTGGGACGCCACCTGAACCGCGTCGTGGCCGTGGATCTGAGTCGGGGGATGCTGGCTCGGGCTCGAGAGCGGGTTCGAGACAGTGGGATCCGCTCGGTCGACCTCTTGCGCGCCGACGTGGAATCGATTCCCGTCGCCTCGGGTTCGGTGGACGGGGTCGTGGCGAACATGATCCTGCACCATCTCCCCGAACCTCCGCGGCTCTTTGAAGAGATGTCGCGGGTGTTGCGGCCGGGAGGTCGCGGAGTCGTGGTGGATTTCGAAGCGCACGATGCCACCTGGCTCATGGAAGAGGAAGGCCATCGCTGGCCGGGATTCGAGGCCTCGGAACTGCGTGAATACTGTCGCCGATCCGGGCTGTCCGATCCTGAATTCGAACGCGCCGCTGCACCTCGAACGGGGCGGTGGTCGCGGCTCAACGTTTTCGTCGCACGGTTCGAACGCGCGGCCGGTCCGCTCTCATCCCGGACCCCAAGCCGCAACAACACTACCGCCCGCCGGAGCGCGCGTCGCGCGACGGGCCGGGCCACCAAGGAGAATTGACATGGCCAAGTCGAACGGCAAGGGCGTGGCGACTCAGGAACCCTTCAAGGTGAAGGATCTGGGCCTCGCGCCGGTGGGTCGGAAAAAAATTCAGTGGGCGGAGAGTCGCATGCCCGTCCTCATGTCACTGCGCGAAGTGCATCGGAAGACCAAGTCGCTCCGGGGCATGCGGGTGGCCGGATGCCTTCACGTGACCAAGGAAACCGCGGTGCTCGTGGAGACGTTGCGCGCGGCTGGAGCGGAGGTTTCGTGGTCGGGGTGCAATCCTCTCTCGACTCAGGACGACGTGGCCGCGGCCTTGGCGGCCGCCGACACACCGCTCTTTGCCTGGCACGGAATGAACACCAACGAGTTCTACTGGTGCATCGATCGAACGCTGGATTTCAAGCCGACGCTGACGTTGGATGACGGGGCGGATCTCATCATGCGCGTGCACATGGGTCGTCCCGAGAAGGCGTCGGGAATCCTGGGCGGCACCGAGGAAACAACGACCGGGGTCACCCGCCTGCGCGCGCTGGCCGCCGACGGCAAGCTGCTCTACCCCATCATTGCCGTCAATGATGCGGAAACGAAGTGGGACTTCGACAACATCTATGGCACCGGACAGTCCTCGATCGACGGCATTCTTCGCGCCACCAGCGTGCTCTTGGCCGGCAAGAGTTTCGTGATCGCGGGTTACGGACACTGCGGTCGCGGCGTGGCCATGCGCGCCAGAGGCATGGGAGCGAACGTCATCATTACCGAGGTCAAGGCCACGGCGGCGCTCAAGGCGGCGCTGGAAGGTTTCCAGGTGATGAAGATGGACCAGGCGGCCAAGATCGGCAACGTGTTCATCACCGCGACCGGGATGAAGGACGTGATCGTAGGCCGTCATTTCGCGCGGATGAAAGAAGGCGCCATCCTCTGCAACACCGGCCATTACGATTGCGAGATCAACCTGGGCGAGCTCGCCGAAATGACGAAGTCGAGCCGCGAAGTGCGCCCCAACAACGACGAGGTCACGCTCAAGGATGGGCGCCGCCTCTACGTGCTCGCCAAGGGCCGGCTCGTGAACCTGGCCGCCGCGGAAGGACATCCCTCTGAAGTCATGGACATGTCCTTCGCCAATCAATTCCTCTCGCTCGTGCGCCTGGCCAGAGAAGGTAAGAAGATGAAGCCGGCCGTGTACACGATCGATGAAAAGCAGGATCAGGAGATCGCCAAGCTCAAGCTCAAGACCATGGAGATGGGCCTGGATGTGTTGACACGCGAACAAAAGATCTACGCGACCGATTACACAGCGGGCACGTAGACCGTTCGGATTCGGCGGGGCGGGCGTCCTTTCCATACCTCTGGTAGGATGCCCGCCCTATGCCAACCCGATCCGTGGACGGGGCCATCGACGCGCACCCGAAAGACCCCCAGCATCACCTGCACCCTTCCGTTTTCCTAGTCCTGATTCTTCCCTTCGGAATGATGAGCGGCTTCCTCACCGTGGCCGTTGCTTTCATTCTCGCCCAGGCAGGGGTTTCGGTCGAAAAAATTGCGGGGTTGATCTTCCTCAGCTACATCCCGCACACGTGGAAGTTCGCCTGGGCTCCCATTGCCGACACAACGCTCTCCCGCAAGACGTGGTACATCATCGCCGCCGTCGTCGCTGCCGCGGGGATCTGGGCGACGTCTCTCTGCGCCCAGGGCGGGAACATATCCATGCTCCCGGCAATCCTCATTGCCTCCAACGTGGCGGTGACGTTTCTCGGCATGTCGGTCGAAAGCCTCATGGCCTACGATACTCCGGAAAACGAAAAGGGCCGGGCGGCGGGATGGTTTCAGGCCGGAAATCTGGGCGGTAATGGGTTGGGAGGCGGCGTGGGACTTTGGCTGGCCCATCGCGCCGGAGCGAACGTGGCCGGGGCGGGGCTGGCCGTGCTCTGTCTGCTCTGCATGCTGGGACTCTTCTTTGTCGCCGAGCCCGCGGCCACGCACCGAGTCGGTGGAGTGTTCAAAAGCCTCATCAACGTCTTTCGCGATCTCTGGAGCGTGGCTCGTTCTCGCCGCGGCATGCTCGCCCTCATCCTGTGCTTTTTACCCATCGGTTCGGGAGCCGCCTCGAATCTCTGGTCGGCCGTCTCCGGAGACTGGCACGCGTCCACACACACGGTCGAGCTGGTGACGGGCATCCTGGCCGGCGTCATTTCCGCGGTCGGCTGTCTTGCCGGTGGATGGATTTGCGATCGTATGAATCGGAAAAAGGCGTACGTGATGTACGGGATTCTCCAGGCCGCAACCGCGGTGGGAATGGCGGTGGCACCTCGCACCGAATCCATGTACGCCATCTTCACATCTCTTTACGCATTCATGACCGGCCTCACCTATGCCGGATTCTCGGCGTTCGTGCTCGAGGCCATGGGAAAAGGCGCCGCAGCCACCAAGTACAACGTATTCGCCGCCCTCTCCAATACGCCGATCGCCTACATGACCAAGATCGACGGCCACGCCCACGATCGTCACGGCGCGGCCGGAATGCTTTACACGGAAGCCGTGTGGTGTTTGGCCGGGCTACTTGTATTTGGCCTGGTGGCTTGGAGCATCGTGCAACTCTCCCGCCGCAAACCCGCCTGGTTCCCCGCCGTTCCCGAACACTACTGATTTCTTCGCTAGTTACGCTCCGCCCGGATAAATCCCCACGGCCGGGGAGTAGAACTTGAAAGATCCCCAGTCGTCCTGTGGATCCGTATTCCATTCATCTGGAGGCAATCATGAAGAATCGTCTGCAAAACAAAAGGGTAGCAGTGCTGGTCGAGAAGGGGTTCGAAGAGGTGGAGCTGACCGCGCCCAAGAAGGCGCTCGAGGAAGCGGGCGCGCAAGTGGACATCATTTCACCGCAAGAGAACTCGGTTCGCTCGTGGAGGCACACGGAATGGGGTCAGGACTTCCCGGTTGATCGGCCGTTGGGGAAGGCTTCTTCGGAGGATTACGACGCCCTCGTGCTCCCCGGCGGCGTCATGAACCCGGATCGCTTACGCATGAACCAGGACGCGGTGTCGTTCGTGCGCGCATTCTTTGAACAAGGTAAGCCGGTGGCCGCGATCTGCCATGGACCCTGGATGCTCGTCGAGGCCGACGTGGTGATGGGACGCGAGATGACGTCGTATCCCTCGTTGCGCACCGATCTCAAGAACGCCGGCGCGCGTTGGGTCGATCGCGAGGTCGTGGTGGACAACGGTCTCGTGACGAGCCGGAGGCCAGACGATCTGCCTGCCTTCTGCCGGAAGACGGTCGAGGAGATTGCGGAAGGCCGTCACGCGCGCCAAGCGCCGTAAAGCGCTGATCGCCTCAAGCGATTGAATGCATATGCGCAGAGCCGAAGCAGAACGGCTCTGCGCGTTTTTAGGTGGGAAATGACCCAACTTGGGGTAAGATGCCCCCGAATTCCGGAGGGGGGGACCGTCCCTCCATTGTCAGCATCCGGAAGCTTCTGTCCTTCCAAGTCTCACCGGGACAGCGAGTAGCCGCACCGCTTCGCATCGTCAGGGCCGCTAAACTTCCTGTCGGCATAAAGCGTGCGTGAGGTCTTCCGGGCGCCTATCCCCGGAGTTGCACATGAAGACCTCTTCGCTTCTTGCCTTGCTGTTCGCATGCGCGACGTTTCTCACCGGTTTCCAGGCTTTCGCCGACCCCGTGTTGACGAGCGACAAGCTCGACTATGCGCCGGGGTCAACCGCGACGTTCACCGGGAGTGGATTCGAACCTGGTGAAAACGTCCAGCTCGTGGTGGTCCATGCGGATACCATCGCGAGCACCGGCGAGGACCATGGAACCTGGATGGTGGCCGCGGATGATCAAGGGTCCTTCGTCACCACATGGCATGTCTGCATCGACGACTGCGCGGGCTCCACGCTGCGGGCCACCGCGGACGGGATCACGTCGGGCCTGCATGCAGAGTGCGTCTTTACCGATGCGCCGATTCCCGCGTTCGTCACGGTAACGGCCAGCCTGTCTTGCGCCCTGGGTGGCTCCTTCCGAATCACCTACAAGCCCACCACCGGCAGCGACATCACGACCACGAGCACAACGCCCAGCACGTTCGAGGTCAAGACAAACTCCAGTTTCACGGTGACGTTGATTCAGGCCTCCGTGAACGGGACGAGCTACACGGGGGCGGCCACGATCAATGGAACGTCCGGGGGCGACAACAGCACGACGACGGTGACCCTTGCCTATTCGGATGGAACCCCACCCACGATCTCCGCTCCGGCGGCGGTATCGGTGTCTACGGGTGCGGGGGCAACGGCGTGTGGTGTGGCGGTGAGCAACGCGACCTTGGGATCGGCGTCGGCCTCCGACAACTGTGGTACGCCCACCGTGGTTCGCACGGGCGCACCGGCCGGCAACCTGTTTCCGGTTGGCACCACCGTGGTCACGTATACCGCCACCGACGGTGGAGGCCTCCAAGCCAGCGCGACGCAGAACGTAACCGTCACCGATACGACTCCCCCGGTGTTGACCCTGAACGGTTCGGCCAACGTGACCATGGAGTGTCACAGTGCGTTTTCTGATCCAAGGGCCACCGCCTCGGATCTTTGCGCGGGAAATCTCACTGCTCAAATTCAGGTCTCCGGCTCGGTGAACGCCAACGTTCCCGGCAACTACACCCTTACGTATTCGGTGAACGACGGGCACGGCAACACCGCTTCAGGGCAGCGCCAAGTCCACGTCGTCGACACCGCGAGTCCCACCGTGACCCTGAACGGTCTGTCCACCATGACCGTGGAATGCCACGGTGTCTTCACGGATCCGGGGGCGACGGCTTCCGATCTATGCGCGGGGAACCTGACCGCTCAGATCCAAATCTCTGGTTCCGTGAATGCCAACGTGCCGGGCAGCTACACCCTCACCTATTCGGTGAGCGATGGATTCAACTCCAGCTCACTCCAACGCACCGTGAACGTGGTCGATACCACAGCGCCGAGTTTGGCATTGAACGGTAATAGCCCGATGACCGTGGAGTGCCACAGCCCCTTCAGCGATCCCGGTGCTACTGCGTCCGATGCGTGCGCGGGTTCTTTGACCAGCAGCATTCAGGTTTCCGGCTCGGTGAATGCCAACGTACCCGGGAGTTACACCCTCACTTACTCGGTGAGTGATGGATTCAACTCCAGCTCACTCCAACGCACCGTGAACGTGGTCGATACCACAGCGCCGAGTTTGGCATTGAACGGTGCTAGCCCCATGACCGTAGAATGCCACAGCCCCTTCAGCGATCCCGGTGCTACTGCGTCCGATGCGTGCGCGGGTTCTTTGACCAGCAGCATTCAAGTTTCCGGTTCCGTGAACGCCAACGTGCCCGGGAGTTACACCCTCACTTACTCGGTGAGCGACGGGTTCAACAACGCATCCCTCCAACGCACCGTGAACGTCGTCGATACCACCCCACCCAGCCTCGCCCTCAACGGCGATAGCCCGATGACCGTGGAGTGCCACAGCCCGTTCAGCGATCCCGGCGCTTCGGCTTCTGATGCCTGCGCCGGCGATCTCACCGGTAGCAT